>Ga0315280_10011711_pt1 | contig 10730 bp, 7 predicted proteins | sample YL17G06_40_MG_FD_203697 | JGI IMG/M metagenome (GOLD analysis project Ga0315280, IMG submission 203697) | Sediment microbial communities from Yellowstone Lake, YNP, Wyoming, USA - YL17G06_40 | ecosystem: Environmental > Aquatic > Freshwater > Lake > Sediment | place: USA: Wyoming | collected... | reverse complement strand
ACCCGTCTGAGGTGGTCGAAAAGCGAGAGCTGGCTGAAGCGGTGCAGAGAGCTATTGCTTCGCTGCCGGCGAAATACCGCTTGCCTCTAACCATGTTTCACCTCGACGGCCTGTCGTATCAGAAGGTTGCCGACTTCCTCGATGTCCCTCTGGGGACGGCCAAGTCGCTCATTAGCCGCGCGAGAGAAAAACTCAGGCTCGCCCTTGGCGCCTACTACGCCGAGGAGATAGCGCCCGCAGTTCAGGAAGTCTTCAACGAACACAGACTGCCTGCCGAATTCGCTCGGAAGGTGCTGGAGAACATTCCCAAGCTTGGCTGGGGAACCGGCCGCGAGTGCACCTTCGCCGGCGCTCTGGAAGCAGCCTTGACGCCAACGGATCGCCCCTACAAGTATTGCGACATCATGGGCTTTACGGGCCTGGCATTCCGCGTGCGCTGGTTCTGCGGCAACGAGAAGTCGCGCTGGTGCACGTCTTGCGCGGTAGGCGAGATGGACGAGGAGATCGAGGCCGTCGAGAGGACGACGGGCTGGCCGCTGCGCGTGGGCTTCCTATCGCCAGAAGACACTGCGAACGTCGAGCGCCTGACGGCCGACATGGTCGCCTCCATTGACGCCGGCCGTCCGGTTCTTGCCTACGAGCCTCGGCTCAATGTTGATGTGGTGTTTGGCTATGAGGAAGGGGGCAGGGTGCTGCTCCTTCGCGACTACTTCCGTCCCGAAAAACCTCTGAAGCTGCCGGCGTCCAAGCTCGGCTTCCTCATCATGTTCATCGGTGATCGCGCTGAAGCGATGCCTCGGCGCGAGGCCGTGATTGAATCGCTGAAGACCGCAGCGCGGAATTGGCGGCGGGAACGGTTTGCCGCCGGCCCAGGGGAATACTGGTACGGCAAAGCCGCCCTGGGCCACTGGATCGCGGACCTCGGCGAGGTTGGCCAACTGTCGCAGCAGGAGAAGGAGCAATTGTCGTTGGTCAGTTGGTGGAACTTCAACACTCTGCACGATGCCCGTCGGGCTGCCATCACTTACCTCGAGGAGAGCGCCGCCATGCTCGGGGGTGAGGCTGGCGAGGCGCTCCAGCGTGCGGGGGAGCTGTACCGGCAGGAAGGCGCAATTCTCGCCCCGGCTCTCGCCGACGAAGCTGTGTTCTCCCGATCCCTGGAGAAGTGGACGCCCGATGTGCAGCGACAAGAACAGGAGATTCTGACCGAGGCGCGCGAGCTGGAGGAGAGAGCAATAGCGGAGATGGAGAGAGCGCCGGAGCACATCGAATCCCACTGACCAGTTGCGAAGCGGCGGAAGCGTTGAAGGGAGAGACCAATGGCCGAGATTACCAGGCGAAGCTTCTTGCAGAAGAGCGGCCAGGCCGCAGTTGCCCTTGGACTCGCTGCGATGGCAGTCGGCGGCGCCGCGCAGCCGGCGAAAGCGCCCGCCCCAACGGCCGGCGAAAAGGAGGGCAGCGTGAGACGAACGAAAGCCGGCGGCTCCTCGGAGAAGAAAGCTCTGAGTGTCCCGATGGAGGTTGAGTATAAACCAGCCTGGCTGACTTGGGTGACGGCGACGGCAGGGTGTCTGAGGGCGCTGGGCATCACCTGCGACCAGGTGGACGTGGCGGGTTACAGCGGTTACGCCTTCCTGATAAATGTGGGCGAGGGGATGTGCCCATCTGGGCCCACGGCGTTCGATTGGGGTTTGCTGCTGCCAGGCGTGACGGCCCTGGGCCGGTCGGCGCTCGTATTTCGCGGCGCGCACTGCTGCTGCGAGTTGAACCAGGAGAGAACCAGCGCCTATAAGAAGCGCGTGCGCGAGGAGATGCGCGCAGCTTACGACCTGGTCGCAACGGAAATCGAGTCTGGCCGCCCTTGCGTGCTCTGGGGCACCTATGTCCCAGAGTTTGGCATCGCCGTGGGTGTTCAGAATGACAGCTACCTGGTGAAGACCTGGAAGCCCTATATCAAGGAGCCAGAGCCGCCGATTCCGTTCGACAAACTCACGAACCCGAGCGGCTCGTATGTTCTGGCCTTCCCTACCGCAGTGGAGGTTGCGCGAGAGCAGGCCGACCGCGAAGCGCTCAATCATGCAGTGACCATGCTGAACTACAGGACGAGCAGTCCCCAGTATGGCGCCGGTCAGGACGCCTACGACAAGTGGATCGCGTGCCTCGACGCCAGCAAGGCCGAGCCCCACGGGAACAGCTACAACGCCCACTGCTGGGCTGAGGCCAGGCGCTTCGCGCGCGATTTCCTGAGCCGCGTCGCAGCCCGCAACGAAGCCGTCGCCAAGCCGCTGGGCCAGGCTGTTGTAGCTTACAGCCAGGCGGCCGACGCGCTTGGCAAGGTCGCTCGCCTGTTCCCATTCCCCCACTCGGCCAAGAAAGTGAACGACCCGGAGGCGCGCGCTGCGGCTATCGAGGCCCTCCGGGCCGCCAAGCCTGCCGACGCCCGCGCCGCAGCAGCGCTGACCGAAGCCGCCGCAGCCTGGCCGCGATAGCGCTTGGCGCCAAAAGACGCCGCGGAATGTCTCGGGGGAGGGGACGGGCTTGTGCACTCTGCCGAAAGCCGGGCGCGAATTCACGTTTGCCCATCCCGCAGAGGTCATGCACTCTCGTGCGCCTTGAGAATGGGCGCTTCCGGCTCCGCTGGATGCGGGCTCTGCCGTGCGCCTGGCAGGGAGCGCTCGGCCGATACCGAGGGTGACCTACGCACCCGCTGGTCGGCAGGAACTCTCGCTGACGCGGGGTATGATTTGAGCTGAGGGGCACCATAGGGGAGGACTGGCTCACTATATCTGGGGAGGTGCAGGGAAATGACAAGCAGACATCGCGGTTTTGTCCACCTGTTGCCGCTGGCAGTCGTTATCATTCTTCTGGCAGGGGTATGCGAGGCAAAGACTGCCAAGGGGCGTCCCCCAGCAAAGCCGGCTCACAAGGGCATAGCGGTCCGGCCCGACGCGTTCACAGAGAGAGATTTCCAACAGGTCCGCCTGAAGTATTACCGCAAACTGATGGGCGACGCCTACCGGAAGTTTGGGATAAGGAACCCTGCCTGGGACGAGGCGGCGCTGGGTTTACTGGAGGGCTGCGAGCACTGCATCGCCGTGCCGCATGATTGGCAGGCCTATCATCGGCTTCTGGCAGCGGTCGAACCCTTGATGACGAGCGGATGCGAGGATCCGCTCGTCTGCTGCTGTGTCGCGATGGCTCTCATCGAGAACGGGCGAATGCCCGATGGAGAGCCCTACCTGCGCAGAGCAATCGAGGGCTATCAAAATGTTCCGTACTCCAGGGCTATCGCCTGGTCGGGTCCGCTGCGCCTCGCCGGGCTCTGTCGGAGTCTGGGCGGAGAGAAACTTGCGGAGGTCGCCAAGTGGGAGGCGCTTTCGATCAAGTGGCTCGGCCAGGCGACCGGCGAGAAGATATTCGCTGACCGGGAGCAGCGCGTATTGTGGGGGGAACTGAGCCGCGCTCTCGACGGGCAACTCGATCCCAGGATCACCCAGGTCCACGAGGCCATACAACACCAACCGGGCGCTGATCCGTGGCTGGCGAACATGATGGCGGGCGTTTTCTACATCGACGAAGCCTGGAAAGCGCGCGGGACGGGCTTCGCCGCTTGGGAGAGGAATATCAGTTGGGTCGTGGACGCTGACGGCTCTCTTGCCCCATGGCTGCGCCGAGCAGCGCCCGCTGTCCCTTTACCCCGGACAGCCTCGTATGGTTCGCCGGCAGTGGAAGGCCCGCAGCGCCCACAGACATTCTCGCTGCGTGAAATCCTCGTCCCAATGTCCCGGATAGAGCTGCCGCGCGGGGAAACGCTCGACTCCAGACAGCACAGATGCCGCTGACTCTCATCTCGATGCCGGACGGTCTGTCATTTCATGAAGCGACAGCGCGCTCGTGATGCTTTCTTGCACAACTGGGCTGCGCATTTCGGCTGTGAGGCGGGGATGCCCCCCAAGCATGTTACGTCGGTGCGCTGCCGTCCCCGGAGGGAGGCGGCGGCCTGACGCCGATATTTGCGTGAGCGAATCTTGCGGGCCCCGACAGGCAAGACCGTGCCGTATCTACTTGCTCACGACTTCGGCCAGCTTCCTGCCAAGTTCCCTGCACTCGTCGAGCGCCTCTTTGGTGGCCTTGCCGGAAAGCCCAACCGAATCGGCAGCTTTCTTGAACTTCATCGAAGAGAAACACATCTTGCCGAGACATTCAAGCACTACTGAGGCCGGCCCTCCGGCGCTTCCGAAGGTAGCGCAGGGCTTTCCTGTCACCTTGCCTTGCGTCGGGTAGAACACCCTGTCGAAGAAGTCCTTTACCCCTCCAGCCATGTAACTGAAATAGTCTGGCGAACCAACAGCAATTGCATCGCACGCAAGCAGATCATCTACCCCGGCCTCCGGGGCCTTCTTGACCGTAACCTCGGTCCCCTTTACCTGCTTGGCCCCCTCGCCAATCGCCTTCGCCATCTTCTCTGTGGTCCCGCTCTGGGAATGATAGATCACCAGTACCTTAGCCATCTTTCTACCTCCTTGCTCAAATCAGAAATGCGCCGCTGCGCTTCCTTGCTGCATTGGATTCTGCCCACCGAAGCACTGATTCCTGCTTGCCGCCCAGGACCCTGGCGCCTTACCGCAAGCGCCCTGGGGCAGGAGACGAGTCGCCGAGCCCACTTCGCCCGCCTGACTGTGCGCCGGAGGCGCATCCGCCTTCGGAGGACTGGCGGGCTGCGAAGGCTACTTCGGCGGAGTAGGCACTTCGCAGAGTAGCAATGGCGACGGAGCGCTCCTGCCCTGCATGGAGAAGCCAGGCGCCAATTGATGAATAACGCCCTATGGAAGCGGCGTGCAGGGCGGCAGATTCCTCGTCCGCCGGACCGCGGACGAGGAATGACAGACAAGCGCAGATTCGCGCGTGTCGTTCCTCAAAGGACGGCAGATTGCGTGTTTCTGGGCGCGGCGCGTGCGTTTTCAGAACCCGCGACCCGCCGGATGCCAGGGCCAGCATCCCTGGCCAAAGGCTGTGAGGCTTGGTGAATTGAGCCCGGTGAAGTTTCCCCGGGAAACCGGCTATTGGATATTGGCCGGGCCGACCGTTTGGCTCGGGTTCCCAAGTGCGTTCTTGCGCCGCCGCAGGTAGGCCAACGTGAGCCGCGATTCGGACGACACGGCGACTGTCACAAGTTCCCATCCCTCATCGCCGAGCCGATTGAGCTTCGCCTGGGTACTCAGGGCATCATCCGCCAGCATCGTCACTCGGTATTCCCACAGATCCTCCGCCACGTCCGCCACCTCCTTCGGCCTCACTCTGCGGCAATGGAGACGGCCCCAAGCACCTCCTCAGGAATCGTCTGTCCTATCGCCTTCAACTTTTGGACTACCTCCACCCTGTCCTGCGCATAGCGAAGCACATCTCGCGCGTCCACCATCCCCTTCTGGCAGAGCGACAGGAGGGAGGAGTCTAATGTCTGCATCCCGTGGTGATGCCCCGTTTGGATCGCTGAGAAAATGGCGTGTTCCTTCTTATCCCGGATCATGTGCTGCACTGCGATAACTGCCACCATGATTTCCATCGCAGCAATCCGCCCTGGCTTGTCCCATCGCGACAAGAGAATCTGGGATATCACGCAGATCAATACTCCACTCAATTGGATGCGGACTTGCTCCTGCTCATCCACCGGGAAGACACCCACGATGCGCTCCACCGTGCGCGCTGCTCCGGTGGTGTGCAATGTGGAGAAAACCAGGTGTCCTGTCTCCGCCGCGGTGATGGCTGCCCGAATCGTCGCCAGGTCGCGCATCTCCCCCACCAGCATTACGTCGGGGTCCATCCGCATCGCTCGCACCGTTCCCTCGGCAAAGCTTGGCACGTCCTCGCGGACCTCCCGCTGCGTGAAGATGGAACGCTTCGGTCGGTGGTAGAACTCGATGGGGTCCTCAACGGTGACAACGTGGCACTCCCGATTCTCATTGATATAGTCAATCAGGGTCGCCAGCGTGGTCGTCTTTCCGCAGCCAGTCGGACCCGTCACCAGAAAGAGCCCCTTGGGTGCGTGCAGCAGCGACTTGATGGAGTGCGGAATGCCGATTTCCTCGAAGGTCATCAAGCGGTAGGGCAGAATCCGCATGCTGATCGCCACGGTACCACGCTGCTTGTAGATCGCCACCCGGAACCGGCACTTCTCCTGGTAAGACATGCCGAAATCGGCGGTCATAAACTCTTCGAGTTCCAACCGGGCGCGCTCTGACGCAATCTCCCGCATCATGCTTTCCGTAGCCTCGGGCGCGCACTCTCCCATCGACTCCAGTGAGACCAGCCTGCCGTGCACCCGCAGGGTGGGGTACTCGCCCGGAATCAAGTGGATGTCCGACGCGTCCTGTCCCAGCGCCTCTTCGATGATTGTATGGATGGAGTACGTCTGTTGCATCCTGGAGCCTCCTCTGAGAGATCACCTACACCCGCGCACCAGCAACATCTTCCTGTCTGATGCCTTGCCATCGTCGCCCAAAACAGCTCGGTCACTGAGTCTTTGTGCTCATCTATGATGATCTGCCGAGCTTCCAGAAATGGCAGCGATGCCGGGAACCGCGTGTCCGCCCAGTTTGTTACCACCGCGACCGCCGCGTAGCAGATGCCCGCTTCTCGAGCCAGCGTTGCCTCGGGCGCATTGCTCATCCCGAGAACATCCGCCCCCCATTGCTGGTATAGAGCCATCTCCGCCGCCGTGGCAAACCGCGGTCCTTTCACACAGAGGTAGGTCCCGCCGCCGTGAATATCCAACCCCAGTTGCACGCCGGCTTCAACCAGATCCCGCTGGAGCTCCAAGCAGTACGGCTCCCGCATGTCCACATGCCTGCCGTGCGACTCCTCGTCAAACAGCGTCAGTGGACCCGAACGCGTGAAGTCGAGAAACTGGGAAAGCACCACAAGTTGTCCAGGTGCAACCAGCGGGTTCAGTGAGGCCACGGCAGTTGTTGCGAGCACGTGCTCGACATCCAACTCGCACAGCGCCGCCGCATTGGCCTGATAGTTCACGCGATGCGATGGCACATAATGATCACAGCCGTGCCTCAACAGCACGGCTGTGGTTTCGAGGCCATGCTCGAAGGAAGCCAAGGGAACTTCCCCGTAGGCCGTCTTGATCCGTCGCCACTTGGCCTCTTCAGGCACTATGGCCTCAAAGCCCACCCCGGCCAGAATTGCGAATCGCACTGTCTTCCCCCGCCAGCACACTCGGCCGCGCGCCCCCTCACATTCGAGTTGGCGGGCGACCACCATCACCAGCCAACTGCCTACTCAATCTGCACAAGTCGTGCCCTAGTGGATTCGATTTATTATGCACGCATTTTCGGCGCGAGTCAAGTGGTTGGCATCGCCGTGGGGAACGCGGCGATAGCGCTCGGTTGCTCCTGAATCTTTGGGTAAAGCCGCTTGAACTCCTGGGCAGGAGGCAATCCGCCGGCTGGCGGACTGCCCTACGGGCCTACGGCAACCATTCAAATCAAGGTTAACACAGCGCTAGCGGTGCGTCTCTGAAGAACCTTTACAATCGCCGCGGCGACAGTCCACCGCGAGGCCTTTGGACAGGGTCTCGGCCGGGGTGCTATCGGCTCAAGAGCATGTATTGTAAGGTCATTCCCGAGACGGACCACTAGTCCCGACGAGGTTGCCTCCCGTGCCGCGAGACATAATGCCCGCTTCGGCAGCCGACTAATGACGCAGCGATCCGGAAGTGACCTTGCGATGCAGCGTCCGCAAAGCGTGACGGCCCGGACGAGCCGGGGCGGCCGCCCAGAGCTGGCCCCAACAGGTCAGGCTTCCACGCCTGCTGCTCTGACGCAAGGAATTTTGCAGGACGGCCGCTTCTACGGTTCCTGCTACTTTGGCATGAAAGTGTAGCTGACGCCTACCCACTCGTGCTTGCCGAGTTTGCCAATCTTGAAGGTCGGCCACTTCGGCGTGTGAGTATAGGTGAGGGCGTAGATCATGTCCTGACCATCGTAGAGCGCGACGACGCCGAGGCGCGGGTCGAGCAGGCTCTGAACGCCGCCGAAGAGCCCCTGGTGCCTTTTCTCGCCAAACATCGTCCAGTCGTCAGTGCCCAGACTAAGGTGCAGGCGCACGACCGGGCTTTGAAGCGAAGGGGGCCCGCCCACCGGCGCCAGAACTGTCTTCGCCGCTGAGATGAACCATGAAGTCTTGCATCCTTGCCCTTCCAGGTTCCTGCCTCCGACGACTACATTCGGGCGCTGCTGGTCTTCCTTCAGCACCAAGGCAGTCGCGTTCCAGATGGTGCCGCTTGGACCTCCCCCCGTCTTGGTCCGGTGGGCATCAATCTCCAGCCAGTCAGTTATGCCAACATAAAGCGTGTTGAAGTGCAGTTCGCTGGGTACTCCGCCCGGCAGGTCCAGATTGATCCAGTAGTAGGCCACGTCAACCTGATTGGCGCCCAGTTGATTGGCCGTCGGGACAGTCACGATGTCCGCAGCCATTGCCGCCGTGGCGGCGAGCGCCAGACAACAGACGAAGAATGCTGTTTTGCCCATGTCACCTTCCTCCAGGTTGGTATTGATTAGGCTCCCAGGCAGCCTGGGCCTTCAGATACCATCTTTTCGCCGTAGGGGCCTTGCACTCCTTCTCCTGCTCCTCGCTCTACCAGGCGCTTGGAAGACAGCGCGTCGGCTGGCAATGTGCTTGATCCGGCTCGCGGGCATGAGGAGCCGCGATTGCGATCAGCGAATTTACGATGCCATGAGAAGCAGCCTGGAGGCAGGCTGGCGGCGAGGGCACTTGACGCCGCTTCTATAGGGAATAATCCGGATTGGCGGCCTGCCGCGCAGTGCTTTCTGCCGCAGAGGCCGTCGCGGCCGCAGCCTACGGCTCCATCCGCTCGTCCAGTCGGGCCAGCTCCATCCAGTACAGGTGGCGGTGCCCCTCGTGGACCGAATCGAAGGAGATGGCGCTGCCATCCCGGTTCCAGCGGGGATGCAGGTCACAGCGGATGTCCACCCGCTCCAGGCGGCCGATCGGCTCCGACCGCAGCGTCGCCAGCGTCACTCCGCGGCGCTCGCCCACGTCATACACGTCATACAGGTAAAGACGCCGGTAGCCGTCATGATCCGGGTAGCTGTCATACAGAATCTTGGCGCCGCCGGGCGAGTAGCTGCAATGGCCGTCGGAGGTGAAGAACGCGGGGTCAACCAGCTCTGCGCGCCCTGTCTGGTCATCAACGAGGTACAGGCCGCGCTCGCCGTTGCTCCCCATGCCCGCGTAGATGAGAAGATGCTGCGGGTCGCGCCACCAGTAGTGCGAGGCCAGCCCAAAGTCGTTGAGCAGGCGCACATCCTCGCCCTCCAAGTTCGCCGTCAACACCGCGGTCTTCCAGGACGCACGCGGCGCAGGCGGGAAGTTCCTGAGCAGAAAGACGAAACGCGAACCGTCCGAGTTGAAGGTGATGTGGTTCACGAGGAGCTTGCAGCCGGAGAGCCAGTCGTGCTGCCCGAAGCGCGCGGCAAGCTCGTGGTATGACAGCAGCAGCCGGCTGGCGCCACTCTGTAGGTCAATGAGGAAGACGCCGTCCTCTTTCGGATGCGCCTCCTGGCCGAATGGGTCGGGGATGCCTGCATACCCGTAGCCGGGCCGGAAGTCGAACATCCGGCTGAAGTTGACGCTGAGCGCATAGCGTCCGCGAGGATCCACCGCTGCCACCGGCCGCTCCAGTAGCCGCTCCTCGCCGGTCCATACGGAGCAGAGCGCTCCCCTGAACTCGCCCCCGGCGCGAGTGTTGTATATCGCTACCTCGTCCGGCTGGAGCGGATGCCACTGGAGCATCGCCCCCTGCTGGAAGTTCCAGGCGTATGTCTGGGCGAAGGGGATGAAACGGGCATCGGCCATGCTGACCATCCCCAGCTCGGCCGGGTCGGCGGCTGTTGGCGTCCGGTCTTGAAAAGCCACGCGGTGGCACAGGTGGAAGCGGCCGTCGCGGCTCCAGGGCTGGAGGTCATAGTAGCCGAAGAAGTAATGGCCAGGCTCCCTGGTGAGCCGCTCGAAGGGCAGAAGCTGCTGGCGTATCTGTCGCATGTGCCGCACCTCCATTACGAAGCCCTATACCGGGGCCATAGATGCCCGTATCGGTGCAGGAGACGACAGGCGTGGGCCGACCTGTCACGCGGCGCGGGCCAGAGGCCTTGCGAGGCCGGGAAGAAACCTCGCGCCTGGTTAGAGGATACCATCGGGCGAGCACATGCGCCAGAACCTGCGTGCGTCAGCAATCGGATGCGCAGGACGCCCCTGAGCGCAGGAGGGGCGACTGTTCAGATCGCGCGCAGAGGAGGGGCAGACGAAAGCGGATCATGCGTGGTGTTGTGTGCGCCGCTCACGGGCAGATGCAACTCCGCGACGTGCCTGCGCCGCAGCCTGAAGGCAGCGAGAAGTTGAGGCCAACACCTTGCCGGCTGGCCGACGCGGCGAGCGGGACAGAGGGAACATGACCTCGTCCGGCCAGACCGAGGCCAGTGTGACCAGACAGGATCTCATGCGACCTCATTGGAGCCTGTAACAAAACACATCCGCCGCAGCCAACCCCCAGAAGGCACTTTGGAGTGCGGGAGCGAGCAGGCTGTTGCAAAAGTGCGCGCTGGCGCGTGCTGAGACGAGCCGAAAATGACGCGAGCAGCGGCGAAAGGCGATGCTGACCTGTTTTGCGGCGCGGGCAAGAAGAGCGCGGGCGGGTGCGCCGC
>Ga0315280_10011710_pt1 | contig 10731 bp, 12 predicted proteins | sample YL17G06_40_MG_FD_203697 | JGI IMG/M metagenome (GOLD analysis project Ga0315280, IMG submission 203697) | Sediment microbial communities from Yellowstone Lake, YNP, Wyoming, USA - YL17G06_40 | ecosystem: Environmental > Aquatic > Freshwater > Lake > Sediment | place: USA: Wyoming | collected... | reverse complement strand
GTTGAACCCCCTGATGGTATTCTCCACCTGGGAGAGGTGATTATCTCCTACCCTCAGGCGGCAGTGCAGGCGGAGGAGCACCGGCATTCAATAAAGAAGGAGCTCGCCATTCTTATTATCCATGGTGTGCTTCACCTGCTGGGATATGAGCATGATAAGCCAGAGCTGGAGCGCCAGATGAGAGCCAGAGAGAAAGAGCTCCTGAGCCATATTGAAGGAGAACTGAGTTGAGAGTTCTTGGTATTGCTGGTAGCCCGCGGCGGGGGGGCAACACCGATATATTACTGGCTGAGGTTATGAGAGGTGCCGCCAGCCAGGGGGCTGAGACCAAGACTATTGTCCTCAGCCAGCTTAACATTGCCCCCTGTCAGCACTGCGATGGCTGTCTGGAGACGGGCAGGTGCAAGGTGAAGGATGATATGCAGATGATTTATGACGAGCTTGAACGGGCAGACCGACTGGTTGTGGCTTCGCCGGTTCATTTTATGGGGGTAACGGCTCAGACTAAGGCGATGATTGACCGTTGCCAGGCACTGTGGGTAAAGAAATATAGACTAAAGCTACCCCCTTTGGGCAACAGGCAAGTAGAGAGGAAAGGGTTATTTGTCTCCGTTGGTGGCATGAAGATAGCTAATCTATTTGAGCCAGCGCTGGCTACGGTAAGGGCCCTGTTCAAAGTCCTTGACATCGCTTATGCCGGGGAATTACTTTTCCCCGGGGTTGACGAAAAGGGGGCTATAGCCAAAAATCCTGATGCCCTACGTCAAGCCTTTCTTACCGGGCAAAGGCTGGTGGAAGAAACCCTGTCTGAGTAATCAGCGCGACAAAAGCTCGAGTACATATTGCACATTACGTTATTTCGTGTGAACTCAAGCGTGAACCAGCTCACCGTATGGTCGCCGAACCATCTAAGGCGCTGCTACTCTCTTTGCTGCGTCTACGCTTCTCCAGTTGTCTCAGGCGGCCTTCGCCTTCCTGAGGCTGCGATAGATGTAAGTGAAGCCGTCGCCGCAAGTATTGCCCCCGCTACATAGGCCCATTGTATTGCGGACAAAAACTCTTGGGATTGTATGCTCGTGAAGGAACTCGGTGGCTGAGAAGTCGCGAAGGGTGCAAAGCCATAGACAACGGCACCAGCCACTGCGATTCCCAATACCATGCCCACGTTCCGCATGGTAGCCAGTATCCCTGAGGCAACCCCGAGGTAGGCTCTAGGGGCACTTCCCATGACAGCACTATTGTTGGGGCTTTGGAAGAGAGCGGTTCCGAAACCGAATAGGGCCAGCCTCCACATAACGTCAAAGGGGCTGGCAGAAGCGTCAAGGCTGCTCATCAGGAAGAGAGCCACCGACCCCGTGGCCGTCCCACAGACAGCCAAGAGTCTGGTACCGATGCGATCAGATATTGCCCCGCTAGCAGGTGCCACGCAGAGGACGGCTATGGGAGAAGCGGTCATCACCCATCCCACTTTTTCCACACTAAAATGGAGGACGCTCATAAGGTAGAAGGGAGTCACGAAAACCATTACATATTGAGCCATGAAATTGATAAGCGAACTTAAGCTGGCGAGGCTGAAGGTTCTGTTGGCAAGAACCCCCAAATTGAGCATAGGTTGAGAAGCCTTTCTCTCTATGCGCACAAATAGCAGACCGGAGACGATAGCCATCGATAGCAGGATGAGAGAAGAAGATGAGCTCCATCCCCAGCTCTGGCTCCTATTGGCATACAGAACAAGACAGAGCAAAGAGACGAATGCTGTCGCGGCCCCTAACAAATCCAGACGCAGCCCTGATCTGGTAAGGCCACGCGGCACAACTCTTGGTACCCACGCCAAGGCAGCAATTCCAATGGGCACGTTGATGAAGAAAACAAAGCGCCAGCCGAGATGAAGGGCTATCACACCCCCTAGAGTAGGCCCTATTGCTAAGCCCGCGGCTATGGCGATAGCATTGATGCCCAAGGCCTTGCCGCGTTCCTCAGGCGGGAAAACGGAGGTGATGATAGCAAAACTGACTGCCATTGTCATGCCGGCGCCTACCCCCTGGAGGGCTCTGAAGGAAATAAGCATACCGATGCTCTGTGACAAACCACACAGAACAGAGGTCACCGTAAAGGCAGCCAACCCAACGAGATAGACCCTTCTGTAACCTAACATATCTCCGAGGCGTCCGTATGGAAGAAGAAGGCTGCTGATCGTCAACAGATAGGCAGTGGGGACCCATTGAGCAATTGCGATGTCGGCATGAAAGAAGTTGGTAATGGAAGGAAGAACGACATTGACTATGCTAGCATCGATTGGCCCCATGATACCGCCCAGCATAACGGCAGCTAGCACCATCCATTTTGATCCGCCGCTAGGATGGCTGATTCCTTCACCACTGCGCATGCTTGTCACTCTTTATGAGTTTACTATATGGCTGAGTTAGTCGCACTTCGCCAATACAAACTTATCCAACACATGATTTAATTGGCGGCGTCATTATGGAACTTGAATGAAGTCTACAGTTGAAGGTTTTTAATATCTGACAGTCCTTAATACCACGCCTACGAGCTAGATTAACCACTATCAACCAAAGTCCAATTCAACATTAAGCCAGATTGTGCAATCATATTCCTATTCGTGGCAAACTTATTCTTAGTTAATTTAGCGCCGGGCGGCGCCGATAAGCTCGGTAAGGCTTTCTATCCCCTCTTTTTCCATAAATTGCTCTATTCCCTCAAGGACATCAAGCGGAGCGAGGGGGTTGGTGAAGTTAGCTGTCCCTACCTGGATAGCACTGGCTCCAGCCATGATGAACTCAATAGCATCGCTGGCGGTAGTGATGCCACCGCAGCCAACGAGTGGCACATCTACAGCACCGGCCGCCTCATATACCATATATAGCGCCACTGGTTTTATCGCCGGTCCAGATAGCCCTCCGGTTATGCCGCCCAGTGAAGGTCGGCGTTTGGCAACGTCGATAGCCATGCCCTTTAGGGTATTAATTAAGCATATAGCATCGGCTCCGGCTTCAGCCACCGCCCTGGCTACCTCGGCAATATCGCTGGTGTTTGGGCTTAGCTTGACCACTACCGGCAGGGAAGTAGCTGCTTTAACTGCGGTAGTTACCTCGGCGGCTGATTCCGCCCTGGCGCCGAACTCGGCACCGCCGGCTTTGATATTGGGACAACCTATGTTTACCTCAATGCCGCTGATTCCAGCTACCCCATCCAGTTTCTCAGCCAGCTGGGCGTAGTCATCAATGGTTTCCCCCACTATATTGACGATGCCCGGTACCCGCCAGCCTGCCCAAATTGGCGCTTTTTCTTTAATTAAGGCTTTAACCCCGATATTCTGCAGCCCTATTGAATTGAGCAAACCACAGGGTGTCTCAGCTAGCCGGGGCTGTGGGTTTCCCTCTCTGGGTTGAAGGGTGGTCCCCTTACATACGATAGCCCCTAGCTTTTGAATGTCAAACAGATGGCTATACTCTGTGCCATAGCCGAAGGTGCCGGAGGCGGTCATCACCGGGTTAGCCAGTAATAGGCCGCGTTTATTTTTTGGTGCCAGTTGAACCGAAAGGTTCATCACTACTCCTTATCATAGGCTAGTTTTAGTGCCAGCGTTATTGAAGAAGAACTTGTCGCCAAACTGTTGAGCCATTGTGACAGAGGCTGGCAGCCCGGTGCAATGGGAGACGCCTAACCTTTGTACGCCCAGCTCTTTTAGGACGGCTAAGGTCAGCCTTACCCGTTCCTCAGAAGCATCCATAAGATGGCAACCACCAAGCACCGTATGTACTGTCTTTACCCCGGTAAGCTCTCGGGCATGGTATAATGTATTAATGATACCCCGGTGGGCACAGCCCAGAACGACAACCAGTCCCGGCTCAGTATTTATAATTATTGCCTGGTCATCAAGAAGCTTATCCGGTATAAAGCCATCATCCTGTTTTACCACAAGGTAAGGCTCTATCTCCTCGTAATCGGTTACCATGGGAACCTCGCCGGTAGTCATTATGCTATCGGTTATGGTTATCGGTTCTGTGGTCAGATTAAACCTGGCGCCAAGGCTTTCTAGTGTCTGGCGGTGGAAGGGTATGCCAATATACCTTTCTTCACCCTGTCGGGTGGCATACTTGACTTGCCATATGTCGGGGTGGGCTATTATCTCAATCTCCTTTCTCACCCGGCGTAGTATCTGGCGCAGACCCCCGGTATGGTCGTAGTGACCGTGGCTTAACACAATCTTATTTATTTTGCTTAGGTCAATGCCCAGGAGGTCAGCATTGTGGCTGGCTGAGATGCTCTGTCCGGTGTCAAACAGGATGTTCTGTTCATCTGTTTCTATCAGGATGCTCAGCCCCCATTCCCCGAGAAAGTTACCCAAACCGGCGGTATTTTCACTCAGGGTAGTGATTTGGAGCTGCATTTCTATTCTCCTGCCGAATGATTAGTATATGTTATCTCTTCCGGAGTGGCAACCTTTCTTATAAATAGCAGGGGAAAGACTATATCGCTGAAGCAGCAGGGAATCCAAACCGCCAGGAACAGGAATATGAAAATAAGGGGGAGTAAGGGAATCCAAGAAGCAATCCCGAAGGCGGTGAAATAGAATAGCGAAGCCCAGGTGCTTACCAGTATATGTCCGGAGTGCGGGAATTTGGTTATCTGTTTCCAGTAACCTAGGGCAATGCCAATAAATGCTGCCAAATTTACCACCTGCCACTTTTCAATCCCAATGAAAGGCATCTTTCCCGTCTCGATAAAGGGTATGTGAAGACTGATTGCAATATTAAGCGTGGTTCCTTCCAGATAGGGAATTACCGCATCGCTCAGGGTGGCTATGCCTACGGAGCCAAAGTAACCAATCAAAATCGCTGCCCAGAGCTTACCCTTCCTGTATCTAGTATACATGGCTGTGGTGACCAGGGCGCTCAATAAAATATGCAGGGGGTGTAAGGTGTAGAAAGTAGCCTCGGAAATCGGGGAAGGGACATTGGTCATGACTATTATGACCATGATGATAATCCCGGTAACGGCACCCAGTGCGGTGAACGGGGCATGCTCTTTGAGTTCGCTTGCTATTTGGCTAATCATTTTTCTGGCAGTTCTGGCACAGACCGGTGAACTCAAGCAGGTGCTCTTCAATCTCAAACCCGGTTTCCCGAGATAGCCTTTGTTCCAGAAGGGTAAGGTCATAGCTGGCAAAGTCAATAACCTCGCCACAGCTGGAGCAAATCAGGTGGTGGTGCTGTCCCCGGGCGCTAATGGTGTAGCTGTGGCAGCTACCTCCAGCGTGCAGCTCACAGATAAGCTCTAGCCCGGCAAGTATGTCTAGGGTGCGGTAAATGGTTACCAGCCCAATACTTGGGTGGTCGTGATGCACCTTCTCATAAATGGCAGCCGGGGTAAGGTGGTCCTGGGTAGAGGCAATTGCCTGTATCACTGCCCGTCGCTGTGGGGTGAGCTTGTAGCTGTGCTGTCTTAAACTGGCTATTATTCTTCTCTCGGTAAGCCTCATCTCAGCTTGTAAATGAAATATATTATCATTTATATACTAATCAGATTATCCCCGGTTGTCAACTTCTTGCCGGGGCGTTGACCAATTGAAGCAAATAGGCTACACTGAAAATATGATATACTTTGGCACTTCAGGGTTTAGCTATGATGACTGGGTAGGGAACTTCTACCCGGCGGGTTTGCCTAAGAGAGATTGGCTTACCTACTATGCCCGTGAATTTAATGCCTGTGAGGTAAACTCAACCTTTTACGCCTTACCTAAGCCTTCTAACCTAAAGGCTATGGCTGACAAAACGGGTGAAGATTTCCTATTTTCTATTAAAGCCAACCAGGAAATGACTCACCGCCGGGAGGATAATGCTCCCGTTTTTAAGGCTTTTTGCCAGGTATTAGAGCCTATCATCTCTGCCGGGAAGCTGGGTTGTATTTTGGCTCAGTTCCCCTATAGTTTCGGGTTTAATCGCCGTAACTGGGACTATCTCGGGCTATTTAAGGAGCGGTTGGGCGAGCTACCGGTGGTGATTGAATTCCGTAATGCCCACTGGCTGGGGGGTGAGGTCTTTGATTGGCTTCGGCGCTATGATTTGGGCTTCTGTTGTGTCGATGAGCCCCAGCTACCCAATCTGTTGCCCCCGCTAGCTGAGGCAACAAGTAATATAGGCTATGTCCGCTTTCACGGGCGCAATAGGGATAAGTGGTGGCAGCATGAGCATGCTTACGAGAGATATGATTATAGCTATAGCCCTTCGGAGCTTAGCGAGTGGTTACCTAAGATTAAAAAGCTAACCGGTGTAGTGGCAAAGACCTTCGTCTTTGCCAACAATCACTGGCATGGGCAGGCAGTGGACACTATTCGTCAGTTGCGTGTCATGGTGGATTAACCTCTTTAGCGCAATCGTTGTCTCTTAATAATTGCCAATTATAAATGCTTACCTGTCAGCATAGGTAGGCGGAGGGGAGGGAAAGATGACTGAGGGAAAGATGAATATGGGCTTCAATCTACTTCGCTCTCGTCTGGAGAGTGACCGAAAGCGGTTAATTGAGGAATTAGAGCAATTGAAATCTGCCATTCGCCCGGCTGGTGAAAGGCGAGAGAGTAGCCCTTTTGGCAAGAGGGAGGAGGCGGCTACCGAGAGCTTCGAGCTAGAGAAGCGGCTGACCCTAGAGAAGCGCATCAGAGACCAGCTAGCCGAGGTGGAGCATGCTTTGCACAAGTTTGAAGACGGAACCTATGGCTTATGTGATGGCTGTGGTCAGCCGATAGACCCAGCCCGACTGGAAGCACTGCCTCAGGCTAGTCTGTGCTTGAACTGTAAGGCGCGTCAGGCAAAGAATGCGAAAGGTAAGTAATCTCCAAGGTGGGTGGAATGTGGCCTTTTTCCTTACCGCATTACTGGTGGTGGTTGCCGACCAGCTCAGCAAGCTCTGGATAAGGTCCAATCTTGATATAGGGCAATCGCTACCCGAGAGAGGATTCTTTCAGCTAACCCATGCCCAAAATACCGGCGCTGCCTTTGGCTTGTTTCTAGACCAATCATTTGCCTTAACTATAGTGGCTATAGTCGGTATCGTCTTTCTTCTGGTCTATGCCCTTTTTATTTATCGCCGATACCCCTTTTTAGATAATCTGCTCGGTAGGTCAGCCGTGGGCTTGATTCTCGGCGGCACTGTGGGTAATCTGATTGACCGGCTGCGCTTTGATGGTGTTACCGATTTCATCAGCATCGGTATCTGGCCGGCATTTAACCTTGCTGATTCGGCTATAGTGGTCGGGGTTATTCTATTTGCTTATTCCCTTCTCCGCTTAGCTAGAGCCAAGAAGCATGATTTATCAGTCTAGCGATGGATAAGGTATATAATTTTATCGCTGGTGAGCCGGGCACTCGTCTGGATAAATATGTTTGCCATCAGCTTGGCGAACTATCCCGGACTCGAATTCAAAAGCTTATTGCTGATGGCTATATCACAGTTAATGACCAGGTGGCTAAGGCGGGACTCAAACTTAATATCGGTGATAGGCTGAGGGTTATTATACCCCCCGTCCCACCCAGCCGGCTGACGCCTGAGGCTATTCCACTAAATATCATTTATGAGGATGATGACCTTCTGGTTATAGACAAGCCTGCGGGTCTAACTGTTCATCCAGCGCCGGGACACCTAAGTCATACCCTGGTCAATGCTCTTCTGTCCCACTTCCCTCACTTGGCTGCTCTTAGCGACTCCCTGCGACCGGGAATCGTCCACCGGCTGGATAAGGATACCTCAGGGGTGATGCTGGTGGCTAAGAATAGCGTGGCTCAGACTGACCTGGTGGAGCAATTTAAGGCTCGTTCGGTGGCAAAAGCCTATCTGGTATTGGTTAAAGGGCATTTAACCCCGGAGGATGGCGCTATTGAAGCGCCTATCGGTCGCGACCCCGGCAACCGGAAGCGTATGGCGGTAGTGGCTGGGGGCAGGGAAGCTCGCACCGAATATCGGGTAATCAGGTATATCGGTGACTATACCCTGCTTGAGGTCAGACCGGAGACCGGTCGCACCCACCAGATAAGGGTTCATTTTTCGGCTATCGGCTATCCGGTGGTGGGAGATAAGGTGTATGGGGTGAAGTCAGCCTACCTGTCGCGGCAGTTTATCCACGCCTCTCGCCTTGGCTTTAAGCTGCCATCCACGGGAGAATATGTGGAGTTCAAATCTGAGCTGCCCCCGGATTTGGCGCAGGCGCTTAAAGATATAGTCTAGATTTTTTGAAACCCATCCCCCTGCCCCCTTCCCTTGTTATTCATTAAGGGAAGGGGGTTAGGTAAAAGAGGGGGCGAAGCCCCCTCCCTTAAAATCTCTCCCCCTAGAATGTTGGTTGGGTGGGGTGGTAGAATGGGGGCATGGAGGAATAGAAAATTGTTAAAGAGAGGGGAAATGAAAGACTACATAGTAACGGCACAGATTAAATTAGAGGTTCAAGCTCGTAATGAAGCTGAGGCAAAACAGATAACAATGGAAGACCTTAGCGATTTTATGAGACACAATAGTTTAGCTGATTTAATGGAAGTGCGGGAGAAAGAGTAGTTATATTCAAAGAAGGAGAAGGGGGAGAATTATAGAGAGGGGCGAAGCCCCTCTCTTGCTTACACCCTCTAGAATGTTAGCAAGTGGGGTGGTAGAATGGGGGAAGGGAGTTTTGACTTCAGAAGGATAACCTAGATGAGACATCCAGAGATTAAAGAGTTGTATTATATCACGCATATCAATAATGTGCCCTCTATATTAGAACGAGGTATCTTGTCTCATGAAATTATGGAAAGGGAAAATATTCCGGTCACACGCATATATAATCCTGAGATTGTTGCTAAACGTCGTGCCATAAAGACTCCTGATGGTAGGAGTTTATGGAGCTTCGCCAATCTTTATTTCCAACCTAGAAATGCAATGCTTTTTCGAGTAGTATTTTTCAGTGAAGGCATAGGCGTAAATGACATTGCTGTTCTTGGTGTGCAAATGAGTGTCCTGAACAGTCCAGATATTTTTATTGCTACAGGCAATGCTGCGCATTCAAAGTCGGAAATTTTACCCGCACGTGAGGGGAAAAAGAGACTTTCTAAAATTAGAGCCACCATTGACAAGGAATGGTGGAAAGAGGAAGACGGTTCTAAAAGAGAACTGATGGCTGAGTGTCTGGTTCCAGGCATAATACCACCAGAGTTTATTCGAGAAATTTACGTAGCCAGCCACGAGGTAGCGAATAAACTAAAGATGATGCTTCCACAATCAAATCTGCCGATTATCCCTGAACTGAAGACATTTTTTCAACTTTCCTGGAAAAAAGACCTTACCCCGTATCTCTCTCTTGTTAAAGGGGATATGTTCTTCTCTAGAATGCAGACGGTTACGGTAAGTGTCAATTGCGTGGGCATTATGGGGGCGGGACTTGCATCAAGGGTAAGATACCAGTTTTCCGATGTATTTGTAATCTATCAGGACTTATGTCGCAAACGTATCCTGCAAATGGGCAAGCCATATATTGTCAAGCGTGAGTCTTCCTTCGATCGTCAATTAGCGGACGAGCCCGAAACATTAACGAATGCTAATTTGGAGACACAGTTTCTTCTCTTTCCCACAAAACGGCACTGGAGGGAGCGTGCTGATATAATTGGCATTGAGAAAGGGCTACAGTGGCTTCGGGACAACTATAAGAAGGCGGGCGTAAAATCTTTAGCTATTCCGGCACTTGGGTGTGGACTTGGCAGGTTGGACTGGCGTGATGTTGGACCCCTAATGTACAAGTATCTAAGCACTTTGCATATTCCTGTCCAGATATATTTGCCTGCAGAGAGGGAAGTCCCTGACGAGCTCCTTTCAAAAGGCTTCTTACTGGGCAAAGAGAATCAACGGCAGGAGTAATCATCTAAGATCCACGGTCTATATTGTGAAGAGAAAGGTTCATCATGACCAAATCAGTTAGAGTGCGCTATGCCCCTAGCCCCACCGGTTACCCCCATGTGGGCAATATCAGGACTGCCCTGTTTAACTGGCTCTTTGCCCGTCACCACAGCGGCAGCTTCATTGTCCGCATTGAGGATACCGATGTCACCCGCAAGGTTAAGGGCGCTGTGAAGGCTATCCTTGATGGGCTGCAGTGGCTGGGTCTTGATTGGGATGAGGGACCGGAGGTGGGGGGTAAATACGCCCCCTATATTCAGTCGCAGCGCCTTGATATTTACCGTGACGTAGCTCAGCGTCTTATTTCGCAGGGGGATGCCTACTATTGCTACTGTTCTTCTCAGCGCCTTGAGGAGATGCGTGCTGAGCAGGTCAGGCGCAAGCAGCCCCCGGGCTATGACCGGCACTGTCGAGACCTGAGCCAGAAGGAAAGGCGCAAGAAGGAAGCCGAGGGTATCACCCCGGTGGTTCGGTTCAAGACCTCGCTTGATGGACAGACCAAGTTCAACGATTTAATTCGGGGAGGGGTGGTATTTGACAATAGCACCATTGATGATTTTGTCCTGCTCAAGTCGGATGGCTACCCCACCTACCATCTCGCCAATGTGGTTGATGACCACCTGATGGAGATAAGCCATGTCTTGAGGGCTGAGGAGTGGCTATCAAGCACCCCCCGCCACCTGCTTCTATACCGGGCGCTCGGCTTTGAGCCGCCACAGTTTGCTCACCTGCCCATGCTCCTGGGAACTGACCGGGCTAAATTGAGCAAGCGGCATGGGGCAGTGTCTATAACCG
>Ga0315280_10011709_pt1 | contig 10731 bp, 9 predicted proteins | sample YL17G06_40_MG_FD_203697 | JGI IMG/M metagenome (GOLD analysis project Ga0315280, IMG submission 203697) | Sediment microbial communities from Yellowstone Lake, YNP, Wyoming, USA - YL17G06_40 | ecosystem: Environmental > Aquatic > Freshwater > Lake > Sediment | place: USA: Wyoming | collected... | reverse complement strand
TTGATCCCCTCGCGAACGAAACCTTCAATAGCTTGTTTTCCGAACATGTCATTGCCGACCCGTCCAATGAAGACAACATTTCTGTCTGCACGGGCTGCGGCCACAGCCTGGTTTGCCCCTTTGCCACTGGCAGCCATAAAAAATTCGCCGCCGATTATTGTCTCGCCCGGTTTGGGAATTCGACAAGTTTTGACAATAAGGTCTGTGTTCGAGCTTCCGACGACTACAATCCTTTTTCTTCCCTGCTGTAACATTTTTGTTTTCCCCTAAAAGAATTATAACTGGAAGGGAAGTGATTGGCAATGTAGCGGTTTGATTTATCAAACATCAATCTTTCTTCCGTGTCTAGTTATATTTCGCGCTTTTCCCGCATTTCTCGCTTTAAGCCAGGCATTTTACACTTTAAGCGGTTTGCTGCTCACGGCTCACTGCTCACGATCTTAAAACCTTGACTGAAACACCGTCTTCTTGTAATATTTAGTCCACTCTCGTGGGGCTGTGGCTCAGTTGGGAGAGCGCTTGACTGGCAGTCAAGAGGTCGTGGGTTCAAATCCCATCAGCTCCACCATCTTCTTTTCCTCTTTTCTCCTGGTTTTTAAGATTTTTCTTGATTTTTTATTTTTAGCTTTTTCCTTTGTTTTCTCTTTTCAGTTCCACTACTATAATTTCAGCGCTTTTCAACCATTTTTGGCACAATGTTGGCACACGGGAGGAGGTCTGTTTTCTCCGTATTTGACTAGCCATTCTATTGGTGGTATTCTTTTGGCAAGCTGTTAAAGGGAACGACAGTGGCTGTTAAATGTCCTAAATGTCAGTTTGATAATACCGATACCGCTCATTTTTGCAGCAACTGTGCAACTCAACTGCCTCCCTTAAAGGAAATCCCAGTTTCTGCTACAGAAACTCTCCAAACACCGATTAAAGAATTATCAACAGGCTCCACCTTTGCCGGCCGCTACCAGATTATCGAGGAACTCGGCAAAGGCGGGATGGGCCGGGTCTACAAGGTCTTCGATACCAAGATCAAGGAGAAAGTCGCCCTCAAGCTAATCAAGCCCGAGATCGCCTCAGACAAAGAGACCATCGAGCGTTTCAGCAATGAGCTTCGGCTGTCCCGCAGGATCGGCCACCGGAACGTCTGCAAAATGTTCGATATCGGCGAGGCCGAAGGAGCCCACTTCATCACCATGGAATACGTCCATGGCGAAGACCTGAAGAGCATGATCCGGATGTCAGGGACCTTGAGCATCGGGATGGTGTTGAGCGTGGGGAAGCAGGTCTGCGATGGACTGGCTGAAGCGCACAGCCTGGGTGTCGTCCATAGGGACCTGAAACCGCAGAACATCATGATCGATAAGGGCGGGAACGCCAAGATCATGGACTTTGGGATTGCCCGGTCTATCCGGGAGAAGGGGATCACGGGCGGAGGGATCATCATCGGGACGCCGGAGTACATGTCTCCGGAACAGACAGAGGCTAAAGATGTTGACCAGAGATCGGACATCTATTCGTTGGGAGTGATCCTCTACGAGATGGCGACGAGCCATGTTCCCTTTGATGGCGATACCGCCTTGAGCATCGCCATCAAGCATAGGACCGAAATCCCCAAAGATCCGAAAGCGCTTAATCCTAACATTCCGGACGACCTCAAGCGGTTGATCCTCAGATGCCTGGAGAAAGACAGGGCGAAGAGATTCCAGACCGCTGCTGAAGTCGAGGCTGACCTGGAGAAGATCGAGAGAGGCATCCCGACGGCCGAGCAGATTGTGGCCGAAGAAAAGGCCTTCACCTCACGGCAAATAACGGTTCAGTTCGGTATCAAGAAGCTTATCGTGCCCGCTTTGGCATTCATAGCCGTAGTCGTCGCCGCTCTGGTCGTCTGGAGGTTAATGCCAAGGAAGATCCCCGCTCCCATCCCCGCTGACAAGCCATCCATCGCTGTCATGTATTTCAAGAACAATACCGGTGACGCAAAATTCGATGTTTGGAGCACGGCGCTTTCCGACTCGATCATCACCGACCTCTCCCAATCGAAATACGTCCGAGTCCTGAGCACGGACCAGCTCCTGAGTATCTTGAGGAAACTGGGCCTGCTCGAGGTCCGGAGCTATGCGTCAGAGGACCTGAGGAGAGTGGGCGACCTTGGCGGCGCGAAGCACATCCTCCTGGGGAGCATGTCAAAGGCCGGCGAGGCCTTCCGCATCGATTACACCCTCCAGGACATCCAGAAAGGAGAGCCCATCGCTTCAGACAGGGTGGAGGGGACCGGCGAGAACAGTATCTTTTCCATGGTGGACGAGCTGACCAGAAAGGTCAAAGGAAACCTCCAGCTGACCAAGGAACAGATCGCCAGCGATGTTGACACCGGCATCGCAGGGGCCACGACGAGCTCTCCCCAGGCCTATACGTATCTGAGCCAGGCCTATAGGTATAATTATCAGGGGGAACACCGGAAGAGCATCGAGCTCCTGGAGCAGGCGATCGCCCTGGATCAAAAGTTTGCTTACGCTTACACTTTACTTGGTGCTGCCTATAGCAATCTGGGGTACACTGCAAAATATAAAGAGTACAATCGCAAGGCATTCGAACTCAGCGAGCACCTGCCAGACCGGGAACGCTATATTATTAAGGCGCGCTACTATCACGGTTCAGAAGCCACTTTTGATAAAGCTATTGAAGCATACGAGAAACGCCTTCAGATCGAACCGAATGAAGTCAATGCCGCAAGAAACCTGGCTAATCTTTATATATCTCTCGAGCAATGGGATAAGGCTTTGGAGTTGGTTCAGATCAACATCAAGAGCGGTGTCGAGGCCTTTTTCCCATATCATTATGCAGCTTTGGTATACTCGGCGAAAGGTCTTTATGATAAAGCACGCGAAGTCCTCGAGGATTACCGAAGAAGCCGGGCCGACCTGGGCAATATCCGTCGAAGTTTGGCTTATGTCTATCTCTGCCAAGGCGAGTTTGACCTAGCAATGGAGGAGGCTGATAAGGCTTTCACTCTGGCCCCTTCCGATTACTCGAATTTTTTGGCCAAGGGCGATATCCAATGTCTGGCCGGAGACTTTTCCGGGGCGGAAAAAGAGTATCTGCGACTTCTTGACTCAGCCCAGAAGCCAGATCATCTCAACGGCCGGGCGAGGCTGGCACTTTTGTATCTTTATCAGGGAAAATTTGGAAAGGCCCTTGAGGAAGCGAAACAAGGAATAGTATTATCCGATGAGCTCGCCGATAAACAGAACGAATCATATTTCCTGAGACGTTCGGCTTATGCCCACCTCCATACAGGAAAACCCGAAAAGGCTTTGGCGGAGCTGGACCAAGCAAGGGATGATGCTCTTGATGTCGGTGGCATCATCGGACAGATTAGTTCTCTTAATCTAAAAGGGCTTGCCCTGCTTGAAATAAACTCAACAAACGAAGCACAAGCAGCAGCTGAGGAAATCAAGAAGCTCGTGGAAACCTGGCTTAACGAGAAACTGGTAAGATACTGCTATCACTTGCTGGGAAACATCGAGCTAAAGAAGGGAGACTATTCCAGGGCAATTGAATACCTCACTAAGGCCATATCATTCCTGGATTATCAGCGCAGCCCCGAAACTGACGCACACGCCTTATACTATGAGCCTCTGGCCCTGGCCTACCTAAAATCGGGGGATCTCGCCAAGGCGCAGGAGCAATATGAGAAGATTACCTAGTTGACCACAGGACGCCTGGGCTACGGCGATATCTATGCCAAGAGCTTCTACATGCTGGGGAAAATATACGAGCAAAAGGGCGAACGGACTCTTGCCGCTGAGAATTATCGAAAATTCCTCGACCTCTGGAAAGACGCCGACCCTGGTATTCCCGAGGTTGATGATGCCAGAAAGAGGCTCGCGGGGCTGAAGGGCCAGTAATTTTCTTGTTGCTTGATTAGTAGAGTATCGGTCTTACAAACCGGGGGTCACTGGTTCGAATCCAGTACCGCCCACCATCTTATTTCCCTGGAAAATAAGGCTTTTCCGGTTCGTTTTCCTTTCAATCCAAATACCGTAATTTCAGCGCGAATCAGTAAATTTTGTGACTTATTTGTGACATGAAGACAGGTCTATATTTTAAAAAAGCCTCGCTGCTTTCTAAGCAACGGGTCGGGGGTTCGAGTCCCTCCAGGCGCGCTATCTTATTCCCTTATTTTTCAAGGTTTTCCTCGGATATTTAATTTCAGTTAGCCTATGCCATTTTGAGCTCTTTTGTTAATAAAATGGCAAAAGAGTGACAAATCTGCAAATAAACTTTAAGAATTTAGGTAACTACATCATGGAGGTACTTCTATCGAAACTTGTATATTTTAAGATTTTACATTAGTAAGAAATTGATTTATATTAATTAAAAAGGAAAAGATAGAAGTAAAAATGATATGACCAAAAAAGTTGCATCGGTTGATCCGTATAGCTCTTTGTATCAAGATTTATATTCGTTGGGAATTTTCGATCGAAATATTAATGGAAATCTCCATATTTTAGAAAAGAATGACGAACATAAGACAATTTTAATAGAAAGACGGTATGTGGATTTATCAGGAAATCTTGTGATATCAGGATTTTATTTTATTCAATGTTTATATTTTATTTGTGAAACGGAACATATAAGAAAATTTAGGGGGAATTTAGAAATCGTCGTGAAAAAAAAGGCGAAAGGAAACTATATGGAAGTTGACCCTATTATCTTAGCACGTGGCTATAAAGAGGATGTAAGTCATTTTATTGCTAACTATAACGAAATTCAAAGAAGGAAGCCTATTCAACTATTTATTTTTGGATAACTAAAATGGGTTCTTTTATCTGTTCTATATCGGAGAGAGATTGGCAAATAGCTAAAACAAAGGGAATATATGGAAATAAAGCAGGAAGAATAGGAGAAAATGGGAAATATTTTGAATTCTCACCGTCTGTTAAGTATTCGATAATTAGAGATTTGGTAGGAATGAGAAATGGAGACAAGGTTTTTTTCCATGTTATTACAAAAAAAGGATATAGCAGAATACATGGGATTTATATTGTTCGAGAAACGGCATTTTATGATTTGTTAAAAATTTGGGATGATGATATGGAATTATTTCCTTATCGTTTTCTTTTTGGACCTCATCCCAATTATAAATATCTATGCAAAAGAGACGCTTATATAGAAGTTATAGATTTTTATGAGCTTATAGAACAAAGAAAAATATGGTCATTAGCTACACTTGAAAATGAAATGAATATTGAGGCACGCAGTGTAAAGAAGATTGAAGACGGGATAGAAGCAAAAGAAATATTAAGACTTCTTCACAGAGATTTTAAATATAGAATAAGTGATTCAGAAATTCAATTTTCTCCAATTTCTATTTCTTGCACTGCAAAACCACTTCAGAGCTTAATTAATGAAATAGGACGCTATGAAAATTCTATTAAAGCCCTTTTAATGTATAAAATAAGTCAAAATAACCGCTCAATCCTAGAAATATTAGGTTCTGTTGCTGATTTTATGAATGAGGTTTTTATAGCTCAAACAACGAGAAAGAGTATTGATATCTTATGCATTCAAAATTATCTCAATAATTCAAAAAAATATACTATTTGTGAAGTTAAAACAAGCAAATGTGAGGTTGGCAGTCTAAAACAACTCCTTTATTATATGGATTTATTCAAAAGAAAAGATCTAGTTGATTTGGATAATGATATTATAACGGGATGTCTAATAGGTCAAAAATTTGCAGCTGAGGTTATAGATTTCTCACGGCAGAGAAATGCGCAAAATGTTAATGGGAATATTATTCTGATTGAATATAAGCCAATTCAAAATGGTTCAGATGCGAATTTTAGGAGAATCGCTTAAATGGAAAATTTAACGAAGGATAAGCTATATTATAATTATGATCAGATTTATATTTTTAATGATGACTTTCTAAAGATAAAATGCTTAGAAGAAGATAGCGTAGATTTAATTGTAACCTCTCCTCCTTATAATGTAGACATCAAATATAAATCGTATAATGATGAAATCCCCTATAAAGAATATCTTAATTTTACCGAAGAATGGATTGCTCAATGTTTTAGATTTGCAAAGGAAGATGGAAGATTTTGTCTAAATATTCCCTTAGACAAAAATAAGGGCGGGCACCAGAGTGTATGTGCTGATTTCACTTTAATAGCAAAAAAGATAGGTTGGAAATACCATTCAACAATAATCTGGAATGAGCAAAATATTTCAAGAAGAACAGCTTGGGGCTCTTGGTTAAGTGCTTCAGCCCCGTATGTAATTGCTCCTGTTGAAGTAATTGTAGTTCTTTATAAAAAACGTTGGAAGAAAGATGGACAAAACAAGAAATCGGATATCAAAAAGGAAGAGTTTATGGAATGGACTAACGGTGTATGGAATTTCAGCGGAGAGAGCAAAAAGAGAGTAGGACATCCTGCTCCATTTCCTATCGAATTGCCAAGAAGATGTATAAAATTATTTACTTTTGTTGGAGACGTAGTCCTTGACCCTTTTCTTGGAAGCGGGTCTACTCTTGTTGCATGTGTCAAAACCGAAAGAAAAGGTATTGGCATTGAGGTTGATAAGTATTATTGTGAGCTTGCGAGGAAAAGACTATTAGATGAAGCAAATATAAGTCAGTTAAATCTGAAAGAATTACTAATCTAGGATAGGTAATTCTAGCAAAAAAAACTAATATCTCTATAGTGGAAGGCAAATTAGACAAGTTCACGCCAGAGGCTCTAAGGCATGGCTTCCTAACTATCGCAGGACGCTAAAGCGGATGATCGCCTCATAGGAAAAGACGGTGGGAAAGGAAGAAAGTTCTCAGAAAAAGGAAAATAAACTAAAGGCTCTTATTAAAGACCTTCCTGAAGTTAAGTTTGCCCTTGTTATTTTTTTGGCAGTTATAGTTTTAATACTTATTTTGGATAAGTTCCTCAGTGATAAGAATGGTTTTCTTGGCAATATTCTATCTGAGGTTTATGGATTATCATTTGATATTCTGGTATTTGGAATCATGATTGTAATTTTTAACAAAATTGCTGAAAATAGGAGGCAAATAAAACGATATCATGAAGAGATTGATGATTATAGGCACTGGGATGAAAAAGAAGCCGGATTTAGAATTGCTGGAATTATCAGAAGGCTAAATAAAAAAAAAGTTACAAGTATAAATTTATCAGGTTGTTATTTAAAAGAGAGGAATCTTTCCGGGATATACTTAATTGGAGCTAATATTACTGGGGCAAATCTTGAGGGGGCAGATCTAAAAGAGGCAAATCTTCAAGGGGCAAATCTGGAAGCCGCTAGATTATCAAAAGCAGACTTAAGTCGTGCAAATCTTCGAGAAACAAATCTTACAGAAGCATTTTTAGAAGACGCAAACTTTTATGAAGCAGACCTTCAAAAAGCATATAACCGAGGATGGGGAACGGTTATATTTAGGGGAGCAGAATTCGAGTTAGCCAATCTTCAAGAAGTCCATTTTGATGAAGCCTCTTTTAGGAATGCAAATCTTAATCAGGCAAATCTACAAGGTGCATCCTTAAGGTCATGTTATTTTGAGGGAGCTGATCTTAGTTATGCAAATTTGAAAAAATCAATTCTAACTGGCACAAGTTTTATTAAATCGAATTTAGATAGTGCAAATCTCCAAGGCGCTGATATGAAATCTTATTATAAAGAACGTTCTCATGGAGGGCCAATCCATGAAATAACAAAATTATGTGAATCGAATTTAGAAAAGGCAAATCTTAGGGGTGTAAATTTTCATGAAGTAGACCTAACGGGAGTAAGTTTAATAGAAGCAGATCTTCGAGGAGCAAAAAATTTAACGATTGAACAGCTTTCCAAGATAAAGACACTATATAAAGCAAAATTAGACCTAGAGTTAGAACATAAGGTGAGAGAAAAATATATTTATTTGCTGGAAAAGCCTAAAGAATAGAGGTAAAAGAAAGCTGAATCATAAAGATTCAAGCTCATCGAATATAAGCAGGGCACTAAGCCGATGATTGCCTCACTGTTAATAACGAATAGATTTTCATATAATTCTCACAATGGCCAGGATAAAGTATCAGGAAGCGGTTAGGCTGGAAGTCAAAAGAGGAAAGCCTCCAAAAGGCAAGAAGCCGGGCAAGAAGGACCTTTACAGGCTATATGTTAAAGAATCCAAATCTATAAGGGAGGTCGCAAGAGAACTGGGGTGCACAAAGGATATGGTTTATCGTGCTCTTAAAGAATATGGACTAGAAAGCCGCTCATGTGTCCGTCGGTCATCTCTACTTCAATATGACTTTAGGATTCTTAAGAAGGGAATCGAGGAAAAAGGCCTTCGAGGCTATGCCCGTGAAATTGGGGTCAACCCCAGCACTCTTCTACATCATATGAGATTACGAGAAGGAAGATAGGCTTGCTGCTTGAATAGCGTCGCATAAGAGTCATTATATAAAATTCTGTAATTTGCTTATTATCAATAGATTAGCATAATAATGAGGTCAGTTTTTGTCCCATTTTAGGCCAAAAAGGGGGTATTTTCCCGTTTTCATTGGAACCCAGCTACGTCTACAAATTGTTGAAATTAAATAGATTATCTAGGGTGATTGAGGCCAAAATAAGGACTGAAGGCATGTCCAGACCGTCATTAAAAGTGGACACCTATCGAAAATGACCTCGCTTGCCCTTCCTTCGGCTTCGTGACCAAAGGCATAAGGATAAAAGCAAAGCTTTCTTTTTGGTTTTATTGCGCTTACACATCAATTAATGTCAGATACTTCAGGAACGTCAGAAATCCTTTCCTTGGACTCCGATAATTCTGGTATTTCTGGTGTTCGAGTACACGGCCGCCGTCGGGATGATTTAAGAGGGAATGGCCGCCGGGCCGGAGGGCGCGGCCGATGTGGAAAACGGGCTGCGCCTGATCAGGAACATCCAGGCGAGATACGACGGCAAGAAGCGGAATCCCTTCGACGAAGCGGAATGCGGACACCATTACGCCCGGGCTATGGCCAGCTGGGCGGCCGTGCCGGCACTGACCGGCTTCAAGTATGACGGGATCAAAGGCACTATGGAGTTCGCCGCCCGGGAAGGCGCTTTTTTCTGGTCGAACGGCGACGCCTGGGAACGTGCAGGGTCATGGTCGAGGCTGATCGAGACGTAGCGGGAAAAAAACCGCGGCCGCGAAATCCTCTTATAAAGCCGAGATAGAGGTCATGCATGGAAAACTGGATTTGAAAGTTTTCCGGCTTTCCGGCGCCGGCGAAGCCAGGTTCCCGAAGGGCAGGATCCTTCCCCCCGGCGATTCACTCTCGGTCGCGGTTAATTAAGGAGATTACGCAGCTCCGCCAATTTGCCAACAGCCATTCCCGTCTAATAAAGAACCTTGTCCTCGCCGTTCTGCTTGATCATCTCCGCGATTTCATCCAGGATCAATTTCTTGCGGGCGATAATGGATTCGATTTCCTTGTCGGTCAGATAAGGTCCAACGGCCTTTTTGATACTGGCAAAATCCAGGGCCTTGATTTTGTCAAGGAGAACCCGGGGAACTCGCCGGAAGAGAAAAGGCTTGCCGTCTGCCTGATTCTTTTTTATTCCGTTGATGCCGAGGACGAGTCTTTCGGTATATTCCTTATTCGAGCGGAAAGCGCGGGAATGGTCGATGATAATCGTCCGCCAGTCTTCGGTATACAGAATATTCTGCTGGGTCGGGTCGTCGTTAGCGATCAAGCAGTCCCAGAGCCGGGTGATGTATTTCATGTCGTCGAACTGTTTCTGGGCCGATTCCGGGATTTTGATGCCCTGCTCCATGATTTTCAGACTGCTGTATTTACTATCCGCCCATAGAGAAAGGGCGCCCTTTTTTCCTCGAAATTCCCTTTCGACAGCAGGAGGAACCATATTCAGGCCGATGAGCTTGTCCATGCGGTAAGCGGCGATTTCATACTTCCAGCTGTCCATAGCGCCGCCCCCCAAGTCCCGGTCGATATTTTTCCAGGCCGCCTTCTTCTCGATGCCCTCCTTTTTCAGATAAAGCTTCCAGGGCTTGGTCACGCCTTCGGGGATGGGTTCATATGTGGCGATCTCGGCCGTTTTTAAGAATTCTTCCCATTGCTCCCGCTGGGCGATCTCCTGGGGCGTGAACTGGCCGCGGACCGGAAAGCCCGCCGCGAGACACAAGAGAAAAAGATTAATGATCAATAACCTTTCTTTCATGGCCTTACCTCGCATTTTGCGAATTCCCGCTCCTAAATCTGCGAATAGTTTAATGCCGAATATTTCGAGGGATAAGAAACTCTTTTTCTGCTGCGCTGGCTGAATGAGCGGTCATGTGACGATTTTGCCTCATCCCATCGTCATGGATGATAAAACGTGACATGAGAGAATGTCAAGTTGAGCTAGAAAAAGCGGAAGCGGGCTCAAAAGCTTCGGAAATCCGACAGACCTCTCCGCCCGAGCCGGGAGAAGATTACAGAAGATTACGAAAAATATTCGGCCGAAGTCTCTGCGGCCATCAGGACTTCTTGATAAGCGATCCGCGGCGGGGGAGGCTTGTCTACAATAAACGCCAGTTTCAGATGGTTGATGATACGGTAGCAGACCTTGCCTTCCTTTTCATCGAGGGAGAGGCGTTCCAGGGAAAGGAGCGGTCGGATCATGTACTTGCCCACCCCCTCGGCCTCGACGCTAGTCTTGGCCCGAACCTTGCTGTGGACGTTGAAGCCCGTGTGC
>Ga0315280_10011708_pt1 | contig 10731 bp, 9 predicted proteins | sample YL17G06_40_MG_FD_203697 | JGI IMG/M metagenome (GOLD analysis project Ga0315280, IMG submission 203697) | Sediment microbial communities from Yellowstone Lake, YNP, Wyoming, USA - YL17G06_40 | ecosystem: Environmental > Aquatic > Freshwater > Lake > Sediment | place: USA: Wyoming | collected... | reverse complement strand
CTATCTGAAACTGTGTAGCTCTGAACCTGAAGCCTATCAGAAATGACCGTTTCTGTAGGCGATTCGTCACCATTTGTGTAATCCGCATCTGCCATGATTATGTAGGCATGGTAGTTCATGCTTTGAACTGTTGTTTCAGAAGTTATTGCTATGTTTCCTACACCATTAACAATTATTGTATCTGTTCCTTTAAGATTATGACTAGAATCGTGAATTGCTATACTTGTAAATTCTGCATCTGGCGGATAGAATGTTGTTGCTACTGCAGATGCTGGGTCATTTGCATAACGGACTGTTACATCTATTTGTGTTGCAGTATTAATATTTATTCTGTCTGGGGTGTTAGTGTTAGTGCATTCTATGGATGATACTAGAAGGTTTGTTACTACATCAAAATTTACATCGATTGTGTCTGTGTCGCTTGACGGCTCATCATCACAACAGTAAAGTTTAAAATCCAAATCTGATTCTTCAGTTGCACCCCATTTTGGTTTAAACTTCCACGTTACTGTTATCGTAGTTCCAGATTCTACAAAGTTTCCTGCTGTCGTATCTAAATCCCATGCTGTTCCACCAGATTCTGTTGTTGCTGCGTTTGTATCTTCATCATATCTGAATTGAGCTCTTACTACTGCACCCCCAGTTTGAAGATATAATTCCACATAATCAAAATCTGCATATCCGTCTAAGTCTGTGTAAATTACTACTGCTTGATACCATTGCCTTTGTGCATAGCAGTTATCCGTATCATCCCAATTTGTATTGCTTGGCGTACCATTAGTAGGAACACTATTTGCATAGGTTACTTCAATTGGAATCCAATCCAACAAAACAGTGTCTTGTGCTCCTGTCGCAACTTGTGTTACACGAACCCAAATTTGGTTAGTATTTAGTTTTGCTGGAGTCCATGTATCCCAAGATGTTACATCAACCCAAATAGTTTGTTCGCTTGTGGTTAAAGCAGGGCTAGTGTATGTTGTAGCAAGGTATGATGTCCCACCATTACTGCTTACTTCCAATTTTATTGCGTCATCAGCTGTGGCTTTAACATCCAATCTTACTCTTACTTGAGTTATTGTCGTGCCAGCATATATACTAAATCCATATCCACTGTATTGGTGTTGCAGTGTTGGTGAACCAAAATTCTCAAATTCCATTTCAAAACATTCATAGGCGATAGAGGTTACCTCTGTTGAAAACGTTCCAGCTCCTATAACTGTAAATGTTGTTCCATCCCATCTTATTCCACCTAAATCAAAGCTAGTTCCCTCTAATACTGCACCTAAAACCATCATATCCCCTGCGATGGAACGTGTGTTAGTTCTAAGTTGAACCCAAACTTTAGACCCTGTTGACCCCATAGCCTTTGTTGACCAAGTGGTAGCACTAGGACTCCATGTGTTCGGAGCAGTGAATGTCTTATAGGATATTAAACTACTCCCTGAATTTGTGCCACATACCAGTAAACCTTTGCTTCCAGTTGGTTCCCAAGCAAAATCTGCACACCTATAAGCATTACTATCAACACTAGCATCATGTTCAGTATGCACTGTCCATGCACTGCCACTCCAATAGGCGGTGTCAAGGTCAGAACCCCCATCAATTCCTGTGAGAAACAAATCATCGGAAGCAGGGTCGGCTTTCAACGTCAACCAATTACCAACCGCAGCCCAACCAGCTATGTCTAAAAGTGTGTTAGCTGAAAGCGTTGCACCATTCCAAGTCTTATAGTACAAATCAGTAATCGTTGCATCTGCCCAGATAAACAAAGTCTCACCTGTTGTTTGTTCGTAGGCAACAGCGATGCACTCTTCTGTAGCGATGGCAGCTGTACCATCCCAAACTGCTGACACACCCATCTGATTCCAAGATGAACCAGTCCAAACATAACCGTGAACATCAGTATTAGCATCCAAATAAATCAGTGCAATCTCGTTGTCATCTCCTGTTCCTGAACGGGTTGCAGGACAGGTTGCTAAAGAAATAAAACGAACTATGCCTGATGTGTATGTTGGGTCTAAAAGTTGTTCACCACCCCACCCACTTCCATATGTCCAGATATTGTATCCTATCTCGTTTGTTGTTGCTACTCCTCTTGAATAAACTAATAATGCCCTACCAGTAGTTTTCTCGTAGGCTAAATCAAAGCATTTGTAGGAGAGTGTAGTGCCAGTATGGTATCCTATGTTATTTGATACAGTCCAAGACGCACCATTCCAAACATAAGCATCGTAATACCTATCATCAGACAAAGTTACAACTATCTTCTCAGTACTTCTTGCTTCTAATGGACAATAAGCAACTCTTACCCAACGAACAGAACTACCAGCAGTAGCCATTTCATTTTCGAGGCTATCCCACGATAAACCATCCCAACCTCTGTCTTTAGGTGAAGATAGTGTGTAAGTTCCAGTATTACTTCGATAACCAATAAACGCTTTCGTATTTGAGGGAGAAGACGCCCAATTTGTGTCATCCGCATAAGCGTTTGTTGGATTAATCCAAGAACCTGTATTTGCAGTTGGTGAATTTGTTCCTAAACTAGCATAAACTCCACCGAATTGATACTCGAATAAACTATTGTAAAGCAACATAACCATGAACAACGCTATCAATGTAATTTGAGTTAAACGTTTTAGAACTTTTATTTCTTCTCTTTCTACCATTGAGGTTTTAGCTCCACAACTGAAGGTGTCTTTTTTCCGTTAAAATAAAGATAGTTAGCACTAGCAAGATCCAACGTCGAATCCCTATGGAACCGCCACCCTGTCGTAACATACCTAACATACCTAACCAACCACGATGCATGTATAAAAAAGGGGGAGAGAGAGGCTACTCTAGTACGTCCACAGCGATCACTATGCTAGCCGCGATGTCTTCAGTTGCTCCAGCCGCTGCTTTTGTTTCAACATAGATAATCCACTCTGTGTTTTTTGGCAAAGTCAGATATGATGGCATAGATGGTATATCCCAATCGTCGTTTAAGGTCGTGTAGTTGAATGAAGCCTGAGAAACCCCAGCCGCATTCTTTACTACGAATTTAATGAACGTAAAGTTACTGACACTAACAGAACCTGAAGATGGGCTTATCGATATATGGCGAAGTCTAAATTGATGCGAATAATCCGCGTCAGTGTTGCTTATGTTCAGTGGCTGCTCATACGTCAAAGTGGCGTTAGGATACGCTTTTAGTGATAAGCTGCACCATGTATTGTTCTCTCCTATGTCACCTGCAACATGGCTCCAATCGCTTCCTTCGGCAAACTGCACCACAGCTTGCTTGATGGTTACTGTAGGCTCCATAATTATCGAGTAGTAGACAGCCGCGCTTGCTGAAGCAATAAGCATCGATGTCAAGAGCAGAAACAAGAGCTTCAATGCCTTGCTAGACAACACCTTTTTAATATTCACTCATCTCACCTCCATACTTCTCATCTTCTCTTATCATCACTTCTTCTTCTTCCATCTCTCTTATCATCACTTCTTCTCTTCTTTTCTTATTTTTTAGCCTAAAAGACGCAACGATGCCGATTCCCAAAAAGACCGCAGAGGCAACAAGGACAAGAGAAATTGTTTCCAAAGGAAGTCGTGGAAACAGAAGCGCAGACGGTGTCATGCTGTTAGCATAGTCTAAAACAAAGAGAACGGATATAAGGACTATTGGAAAGGTAACGATACCTAAGAAGAAACGGGCAAGTCTCCACAGTTCTTTTTGAAATGCAAAGTAAACATTCACTGCAATAACGTTGCCTAAAGCAACGACAAGATAGATGAAGCTGTACCAGAACCGCATGTAGTCACCAAAGATGGTTATGAATTCCTTGCTGACGAGAAGGTGTGCAAAGCCAAAGAGGGCAGCGGCCTGATAGATGTAGGGAATGGCTTTAGGAAAGCGGCTGTCAAGAAGACAAGATACGAGGCTAATCGCTAGAAATACGTCAATGCCCAATAGTGCAAAGAACTCAGGCATCAGTGAAGATTGCATCTTTCTTGGCCAACCGGTTAGACTTTTAAGAACTTGCACGATGTTCTATTTAATGAATGTGAATTCAGAATCCGAATAGGATTTCCTAATTGAATGCATTTCGTTATGACATTGTGTTTAACAAATGCAAAATCAACAAGCAAACGTCCTAAGAAGCAAAACACTTCATAATCATCCATGAATGGTTTCTCAATGTATGTTGCGAGAAATGGAATCAGATGCTGAATGCCGTAAGCACTAATCTTTTTTAGAGCCCATGTGCCTCATACCTGATCAAAGAGTTAGACACTGCAGCCATCTAAATCCTAAGACTGAAAAACCACAATTTATCTATCATCGTAACAGTATTGACTATGTAGAGAAGACTTCATATATTAACCACCTTGACCAAAATCCACTAGAAAAACATGAGCTAAAAAACTTAAATAAAGTCTCCGATGGTGAAAATACAGGGGCCGGTCGTCTAGCTTGGTATGGACATTGGCTTTACGAGCCAAAGGTCGCTGGTTCAAGTCCGGCCCGGCCCACCAATTATCATGACAATCAATCGCATTTCTGCCAGAGAATGTCTGAAAACTGTTAATCAATTGTTTTAAGTGGTTTTCAAAGGTTTTAGAAAGATTGAAACCTAATTCACGTGTTTTTTCAACCAAGTCTTTGTCAAGATATAACACGACATTTCGTTTATTGTTCATTTGCATTCGCACCCGATGGCATGCGAGGGGAAGTTTAATGTTATAAGTTTGGTGATTGCTGTTTTCAAACGATGTAGTTTTAATAATGCGCGCATGTATGCACTTTGGAACTTGGGTTTCTTTTCTTTAACCATCTGCTTCACTTCATTAATGCAAGACAGAACAGAAAAAGAGGGGGAAGCTGAAACCCGGAATATAAATCTGCATTCAAGCCTTGATCGATAAGTGGAGGTTATTTTCTACCTTTTTCCCGGCGTAGGAACAAGACCGAGTTGTTGCATCATGCCCAGTGTGTCAAACCTTTCCCAGGTTTCCACGAACTTGCCGCCAGCAATGCGGTCGATGTAGATCCCCCACATCGTCACCTTCTTATTGGTAGGGGGGATGCCCATAAATTCACCTTTGTGTGTGCCAGTCATTGTCCAGCGTACCGCTACCCTGTCCCCTTCGACGACCATGTCATCAATGGTGAAATGATTGTCGGGAAACGCGCTGTAGAACTCGCTCATAGATTGTTTGAAATCCTTGACGCCGCGTATTTCCTCGCCGCCGCCACCGTGGTAGACGATGTCGGTGGCGCATAACTCGTCTATTACGGCCATGAGGGCCGCTTTCCCCTTGTTCCACTCCTTAATAAAACGACGCTCGAGTACCTTGATTTCTTTTGCTGACATGACAAATCACCCGCTAGTTGCTAACCTGTGTCTATATATATAATTTGCATGCATGCTATATCTTTTGAAAATTTCTTATTTATGATATTCTAAATAAGAAAAAACCAAAAGATAATTAAATCCTAAGGTATCACCCTAGAATTTAAGATTAGTAGAGGCTCTTATTTCGTCTAAGACCTCTTTTGCTGGCTTGTACTCGTTTTGAAGGCGTGATAGTCTTTCACACGCATAATCTTGACAATATGCACAGTTTTTCACATTTCTTTCTCTTGCACATTTTCTTATTTCACAAATTTTGCAGTATCTGAAAATTCTCTGCCCTTTAGTCAGGCAGCCATCGCAGTTAATATCTTCCATTTTATATTCTTCGCCATACTGCTTAGTCCAAAGCTCAGCGACTCTTTTTCTTTCAGCATCATCATTCATCTGAGTCGCTTTGTAAGTTGGACAATCAGAACATACGATTCCACAATAAGCAACAATTCTTTTCATTAGAACCTCACATTTGAAGAAATTGCTGAACAGTTATTTCAAACTTGCTGCCTCTCAACCAAATTGCGCGCACTCCGTGCGCACCTAGCCTACCTCTCTTCAGTCTCTTAGTTCTCTACAGCCTCTCTGTTAAGGTGTCACTATTCAGCTACTACTGCTGTTTATGCTATCACGTATCGCGCTTCATATATCAAAGTGACAAAGAGTTTCTAAATTTCTAGGCAAGAAAAAACCAAAAAGAATTATAAAAAATGATTAAGGTTAGAAAATAGAAATTAGAAAACTGAAATGTAAGCCATTTTGAATAATAAAACCGATGTGAGGGCATATCAACTGTACTTGTCTTAGAACAGACTGTTCGAATGTGTAGAATTAAGTCTTGGTTTCTCAGATACTTGTGTAGTGTTGTTTACATGAAGAACGTAAAAAGAAGTGAAATAAAGCTTTTTGCACTGTTGGTCATTTTCGGGGTTTCATTTACGGTTACTTCTGGCCTATACAAGTATGAGTACGATTATTCCCCAGACTTTCTCCTGCCTTGTATCCTCAAGATATTCCATATACCCTTAAAGCAAATAAGTTGTGGTTTTCCACTCTTTTGGCTTATCTACATTGAAGGAATTGATATGATTGGTTGTGGACCAATTGTTGGACATTTTTCAACTTACTCGATTCTACGGTTAGGTCTAATTGTTGATGTGTTTTTCTATACTTTATGCTCCTCAATAATTGTCTATTTCTACCATAGATTCAGACAGACAAGCCTTTCAAAATCTCAGAAATTGGCAACATAAAAATGAGTTTCAGTCTATCTCTTTTCAACCTCTTAGTTCTCTCAAGCCTCTTTACCAGTGAAGCACTATTCAACTGCTACTGCTGTTTTAGCTATCATTGTTGGTCTTTCACATTTTCAGGTAACGAAAATAGAGTTTATAATTTTCTAAATTTCTAAACCAAGTCAAAAATAGAATTTCTAAAATTTTTATACGCGCGCGATGCTGTATTCGTAACAACCCTTCTTTAGGGATGTCGATAAATAGGTGTCCTCTACAAAACTGTGGATATCTGAAACTGACGTTTTCAGCAGGAATGCCCTCTATGAGATTGTTAAAATCTTCAGGCAAATATCTCAAGAAAAATGCTGCCCGAAATCTCGCAATCGGGCTTCTGTGCCTAAGTATTTTTCTTGTCTTGCTGGTTACGTCCATCGATGTCCTACCTTTGTACATAGATGCAGGCAGATACAGTACTGCTCGTGGCACAGCTCTAGGTTTGCTCATTGCCGGTTGGTACTATTTCCTGCTTCTTCAATATCGGAGATTTAGAGCAGGCATAATTGGAGAGCAAAAGGTCACAAAAACACTTTCAGCTGCTTTGAGTAATGAATATTCAATGTTTAATGACGTCACGCTGGAGAGTATGGCAAGTGGAAACATCGATCATATTGTTGTTGGGCCTACAGGAATATTCGTAATAGAGACTAAAAACTACAGTGGCAAAATCAGCTACTACGGTGACAATTGGGAAGGAGTAGGAAGAAAATCACCAAGCAGACAGGCCCGAATTAACGCAATGAGAATCAAGAAAATCCTGACCTCGTCAGCGAGCCTGGAATCAAGACCGTTCTGGATTCAAGGAATAGTCGTCTTGACGGACCATAGAGCTGAAATAACAGAGAAAAAGCCCCCCGAGCATGTTAAGGTTACCAAAATCGATGAGCTGCCGGATTATATTAAGAGCAAACCTAGAAGATTCGAATCCTTGGAAATTGAACAGATAGAAGCAGAAATCAAAAGCAAAATCGGAATGCATCAATGATTGTGTTCAGGACAAGTTATTCATGCAAACAATAACAATTAGAGTCCTTGAAGTGCTTTTCAGCAATGTTGAAAGAATGGCAAAGTGTAACAAGTGGCTTTGCGCGCGCCAAGAGTTTTACAACTTTACAAATTACAAACAATACAAGAAATATAATTTTACAAAAAAATACTAGGTTTGTAAATGTAATTTTGTAAACCAATTTGCACGTGCGTAAATAATTGAGGTTATGGAGGTTACTTGCAAAGAGGTTCAGCAGAAACATTGTTACTCAAAAAATGCACCCCTATGAGGGGTGTGCGTGATGTCCCAGAATGATTCTGGGGACACACGCCACCGCGTATGCGCTCAATTGATGAAATCTGTACAGAATATTAATCAAACTTATGAATGCTGAATCAATATTCGAAAGAGATTAAGTGCACAGATATCATAATGACAGGTCTAGATGTTGTGTACAAAGAGGTTCTGAGGAGATCACTGGTTTCCTAATTTTCTAAATTCTAAACTATAATAAAAATAGAATTTCTAAAAAATAAAATAATTTAGAAAATTAATTGTACGCATGCGCGTGCTACCAAGCTATTTTGAGCTTTTTTCCTTACGCTTTTTTCGTTTTTCCTCTCTTTCTTTCTTGCTCAGTGGCTTTTTCTTAGAGTCTTTTCCCATACCCAATTCAATCACCGTATTGAAGTATTCAGAACGAAGAATAAAAATCTTGGTTGTGCACGTACACATATTCCACCGTTTAAAGGTTTAACAATTTAATAACCGATATGTGGAACCATTAGCGCGCGCATGCTTCCTCAACTTCATGCGTGCGCGTTAATGTCTAGTCAACCCTTCTCTTCTTTTAGGGTGTCTTCGATGAACCTTACGGGTCTTTCTACTACTCCGTTCATAACTCATTTTTTCATAACCTCTTTATTGTATGATGGTTTAGTTTGTCTTGTTTTGGACATGGTTTCGGACAACCGTCACGCTCTTCTTCTTCCAAAACGTCTCGAAGACTAAGATAAAACCTTCGGCAATGCACACATTTTCTAAAATGCTGTTCACAGAATTTCGCGTCAAATTCGCCAAAAAACACCGTGTAACCATGAAGAACCATTGAACGAAACTGCGCGCGCGCATGAATCTTCAAAAATTTTCTTTGGATTTTTTCTTATATAGAATATTATATAATAAGTTTTCAAAAGATAATTTAATTTTGAAGGATAATCAAGTTGTTATTTGATAGGGGGCACCCCCCCGAAGCCCAGTTTCCCCTTAAACCCTTTCCCCCCACCCACAATTAATGCCTTATCAACCAAGACATAGATTCGTATCAGTTTAAGCTGAGAACTTTCCTTCATTCCGATGTTTCGAGAAAACTTCGTACTTGTTCTTTAGTTAGCTTGAATTCAACATCGAAACAACCTTGCAACCTCTTTGACACGTTGTAAGAATAAAAGAATCCGAAAATTCTTCTACCAGCCAAATTCTTAACGGCACTTATCAGATCTACAAAATCATCGTCTCCACCCAAAAAAGCTGCAATGTCATAGTGCTTTAGATAGCCCTTTGTCAGCATATCAACAGCTATAAGAATATCAACTCCCTTTTGTCGATATCCACCATTTGTCTTTATCAAACGGCCAAGTCGGATTTCATAGAATTTTTTAGATCGAATTTTTCTGAAATACTTTTCTTGTTCTTCGAACTTGCCGTCATTTTGGGCAACCTGCGCATCATAATAGTATGCTCTTATGAGCTCTGGTCTTATTCCCTGCGAGGCTGTCCTTTCTACTATAGAATCTCTTAGTTTCGCATAATTGATTTTTTCGTCCATTTCTTCATCACGGAATATTCTTCGTATTCCTTCGCGTAGGTAACCGCCATCAACAAAAATCATCAGCCGTCTAAGAGGTAGAGTAATTCCAGTTCCAAATATTCTAGGCATATTTAGAATTGTCTCAACTGAAGTTAATAATTTTTGTCGCTGAACTGGTATACGCATTTCACAAATAAAACGATTCACAGTTTGCGACTTGCAGAATCAGATTCTGCTTCTTTAATCTTCTTTATCACCCAAACCTCCTTCTCAATTTCCTCAAAATCAGAGCACTCTTCAAACTTACCAATATCATCACAATCAACAAACCTTTGGCAGTTAAGGCACGCTTGTATGCGTTCCATTTTCAGTTTCCTTTTCAGGTTCTCATCTGTCATTTTTAATCATCAATAGACTGTGATTAAACATAGTTGAATACACTAAAATCTCTAGAAGAACAGAATGCATGCATCTGAAAGTCATGGAATCGCTCAAGCAGTTGACTTTCATTTTCTGAAGGCAATTTAGGGGCTTTACGAGCCAAAGGTCGCTGGTTCAAGTCCGGCCCGGCCCACCAAAATTTGCTTACTCTCTCTACTGGTATGGCAGAAAAAAAATGATTTTGGTTCTTCTTCGCCTTCATCACTGAAACAAAATCCTTTTACACTTAAACATGCAAGCCTTTTCGGGCGAGTTGCCGGGATGGCAGAGTGGTAATGCGCTGGCCTCGAGATCTTTGGTGACAAAGGGGTTTAGAGATGAGTTAGCCAGTGGGCCTTTGGGCTCTCATGGGTTCAAATCCCATTCCCGGCGCCAAATGGGTAAGCTCCAAAAAATAGATGCGTATACGGCTGAGTAAATAGCCTGACTCTCAAGGAGACAGTATTTCTCTTTGGAGAGACTGTGCTTTTAGTATGGGTGTTCCGTCAATGTAGGAGCATTGGATACCGTATTTTCGTGCGCATTCCACGCATAGAATTGGATCGCAGAGTGTTGTGGAAAGGTATTTTTCTCCTCCGTCCGGAGCCATGACTACCATAACACCTTTTTTGATTTCGTTTGCCATTTCGAGTGCGATGTGGAAGATGGCGCCAGAACTTGGTCCAACGAAAATTCCTTCTTGCAATGTGAGAAGTCTAGCAGTTTCTTCAGCATCACGCGGACCCACAGTATATATTTCATCTACGAATCCCCTTTTCCAAATCGCTGGAACATACTGCGTCTGCAGATTTTTTAGGCCCTGTATTGAAGTGT
>Ga0315280_10011707_pt1 | contig 10733 bp, 8 predicted proteins | sample YL17G06_40_MG_FD_203697 | JGI IMG/M metagenome (GOLD analysis project Ga0315280, IMG submission 203697) | Sediment microbial communities from Yellowstone Lake, YNP, Wyoming, USA - YL17G06_40 | ecosystem: Environmental > Aquatic > Freshwater > Lake > Sediment | place: USA: Wyoming | collected... | reverse complement strand
AAGTCGCAACTTTCCAGTGGCTGCAGCAATGGGAAAGCAAGGACCGCTGCGCGGCCTTGCTTTCCCATATTTGCCCAACTTATTGTTTCCCGGGCCCTAACTACAGGGACTCGCGCGAAACGGGATCAATCGGCGCCACCGCTTTTCCGCTCCAACTCCGCGCGGCTCAGCGTTTTCTGGCGGCGACGCTCGACAATCATTTGCCAGAATTCGTCGCTGCTGCCCAGTTGCACCTGCTCCTCGTCCAAGCCTTCGACTCCGACCACAAGCGCCACCGGAACGCCATTGCGGGTGACGACAACCCGATCCCCTTGCGCCTCGCGAACGCACGCATCCAGCGTTGCCTGTTCCAGGACTACCGTTTTCACAGGATTTCCTCCGTTGTGTCGTGAGGCCGCTTCCGCCACACTGCGCGGACGGTTACGCGCTGTTGAGTCTCATCTACGTCGTAGAACAACTCGGAACTCCCCAACACGGAGTTCCCAAACCGGCGGCTCGTGCTCCCACGGGGGCGTCAGGCCGGCAAGGATCTTCTTGTTGCGCGTCAGCGTTGTCGGCTGCTGCGTCAGTTGCTCCTCCATGCGGTCGAGGAGTTGGCTGCGGTCGAAGGGCCGCATGGCCGCGAGATCCTCGGCAACCCCTTCGGCGTATTCGATCGTGAACATGACTGATCCGACAGGCGATCGGGAGGCAGACGGCAACACGCTGCAAGAATCGGCCCTGCCGGTGCCTGACCACCTCTTAGTCTACGCCTGCCCAGGCTTCCTAGTCAATGCGTCATGCGGGACCGGACGCACCTGGACGAGGGACGCGGGGAGTGGTACACTGGGCGCGTGTGGACATCCGGATACATTGCGACCCTGAAGTAGGAATTGCGATCACGAAGGTTGTGCTCGATACGAGCCTTCTTTCAAAACTGCCCGCTATTCGGGAGACCGCCCTCTTGTGCGACCAGTCCGGCCGGGTCATTGGCTGTTTCGAGTCCCTGGCTCCGCCGACCGGCAAGGGAGAGGACGGCACGAAGTCTCCGTTCTCGGACGAAGAACTCCAGCGGTTCCGGCAGCAGCGCTCCGCGCGTCCGCTGTAAGACAGCCTGGGCGCCCTGGAAAGCTGGGCGTGAAGGCCGGAATACTAGCTGCGTCCCGGTTTCGACTCACGTTTCTCGGTCTGGGACAGTGCGTCGCTGATCGTGGGTGCAGTAAGAAGCGTGTCGATGATACACCACACTTTCGTGTTTCTTGGGACACGTGGGCCGGATGGGACGTCTCGCGCCGGAACAATGGGTGGACCGAGCTTCACACAGTAGTGTGGCCCCCACGATGTGTCGTCAGGTGCCTCTGGGAATACCGTGTGGGGGTTCGTGATGATCTCGTACCCCAGGTCTGAGACGAGATATCTCAGGAATACTGGCGACCGAGATAAGGCATAGGCTAGCGCATCGGTCATGTCGTTCTCGCGCGAGCCGAGTCGATCGAAGAAAGTCGCTACTGTCCGGCCATGGCGTAGGAGTTGAATCATGTCCGCTTGTTCCTATCCAGTCCTCGATGGGGTCCAAACGGGACGCAGCTAGTTTTGACACGGACGGCACTCACGGGAGCATGGCGCTCGCGGCGATGCGGCCCACTTCGCGCCGGTCTACGAGCAGCGGCAGTTCCTCAGAGTTGCCGAAGGTGCGGTGCTGGCGGTAGTCGGGCTGGTCGCTCGCGCCGGAGGGGTCGGTGTAAACCTCGACGCGGCGCTCGATCAGATTGACGATCCAATACACCGGGATGCCGGCCTGGGCGTAGAGCCGCTTCTTGAACGTCCGGTCACGCTGGAGGCTTGCGTCCGCCACCTCGACGACCAGGGCTACGTCTTCCGGGCCGGGGTGGCGATCCACGTAGGCGCGGGGATCGCCGCGGACGACGACCACGTCCGGTTCCGGCTCGCTGGTGGCCAGCGTGATCGCATCCTGCGAGCGGACGTACCAACCTTTCGGAACGATCTGCTCCAGGGCGTAGCGCACAAGATCCGTCGCGGCAGAATGCGGAGGATTCTTCATCATTTTGGTCACCAGCCACCCATCCAAGAGCTCCACCGGGTCGCCTTCGGTGAGAATCCCGGTACGAATCATGTCGTGGTATTCCCGCACGCTGAATCGCCAGATGAGATCGCTCGGCACGGCCGGAGGGGCCCGATCGGTCGCGGGCACATCATGTTGAGCGGAGACAGTCATTGGATGGCTCCTATGACAGGCAAGGAATGCCTGTCCTCCTTCCCCTGCCACTATATTAGCGGGGTGAGCGACCCGCCGTCAACGCCGCGCCGCCACGATTCCGGCAGGCAATTCCGGCCACCGGGCCGCGATTCCGCCCTCACCCTCCCCTCTCCCAAAGGGAGAGGGGAGGCGAGCGGAGCCCGTCACGCGAGCGGACCCCGTCACACAATCCTCGTCATCCCCGGCATCGCGGTCGGGTACATGCCGCTGGCGTCCGGCTTGACTGGCGGCTCGGCGTCAAAGCTGTAGCGGGGGAGACTGTAGGAAAGCGTCGAACTCATGGCCTTCTCCCAGGTCATCTCCTGGCCGGTGTAGCAGACCATCTGGGCCAGGATGGCGAGCATCGTGCTGGTACACATGTAGTCGCCGTTGTTGATCGGCTTGCCGGAGCGGATGGACGCGAACAACTCCGCGTGCTCGACGTCGTACATGCTCGCCTTGGGGCCGTCGTAGCGCCACTTGGTCTGGCCCTCGATCCGCGGGCGGCTGGGCAGATACGCCCGGCCCTTGGTGCCGAAGATCACGTCCGAGGTCTCGTTGTAACAGCCCGGCATGTCGCGGCAGAAGCCCATAACGCGCACGCCGTTGTCATACTCGAAGACCACGGCGTGGTGGTCGAACTGGTCGCCGTACTTCGGCTCGACGCACACCTGGCGCCCGCCCAGGCCCCAGGCCCGGAGCGGCAGCTTGTCGCCCAGGGCCCAGGAGGCCTTGTCGATGCTGTGGATGAGCTGCTGGGCCGTCTGGTCGCCGGAGAGCCAGTTGAAGTGGTACCAGTTCTGCATCTGGTAGTACATCTCGCTCCAGCCGGGCTGGCGCTCGCGGAGCCCGTAGGGCGTGGTGATGTAGGTCTCCTGGATGGCGGTGATCTCGCCGATGGCCCCATCGTGGATCCGCTTCATCGCCTCGCGCACCCCGGGGTCGTAGCGCCAGCACAGCCCGGAGACGACGCACAGGTTCTTCTTCTTGGCCTCTTCGCAGGCGGCCATGGCCAGCTTGAGCCCCGGGACGTCCAGCGAGTGCGGCTTTTCGCAGAAGACGTGCTTGCCGGCCTCGACGGCGGCCTTGAAGTGCATCGGGAGGAAGTGCGACGCGGGGGCCAACAGCACCACGTCGATGCCGCTCTGAAGCACCTTCTGGTACGCGTCGAAGCCGACGAAGCAGCGATCGTCGGGCACGTCCACCTGTTCGGGCTTCTCCTTCTTGATCCGCCCGCGGGCATCCTTGAGGCGGTCCTCGAAGATGTCGGCCATGGCCACGAGCTTCACGTCCTTGCCGGCGTTCATGGCGTTCACGGCCGCGCCGCTGCCGCGGCCGCCGCAGCCGACGAGGCCGATCTTGATGGTGCCGCTCCCGGCGGCATGGGCGCTCCGCGCGACGCTCAAGCCGCCGGCGACGGCAAGGCCGGCCGCGGCGGAAACCTCCAGAAAATCGCGGCGTGACGTTCGTGGCTTCACGGAATGTTGAGGGCAGTTCGACATGCTCAGCTCCCTTCGGTATCGACGTTTCAGAGACTGACCGCGGCAATCTCCGTGGTCCGACCCAGGCAATCCTCACGGCGCGGGACCTCCATGATACTCGCCGGCAAGGCCGGAGACATCCGAGCCGAGGGCCCCGGCAAGCGCGCCCAACGGGGTCGTCGGCTCCCTTCTGGCAGCTTACGATGCCAGTGCCCTGCCTTTCGGCATGGGCCTAACCCGTTGGCCTGGCAATAGTTGCGCGAATCGGCCTTGCCGGGATGTGAGAATCCGGGAGAATAGTTAGCCGCTAGGAAAACACAGAAGCCTTCGAAGGAGTATTCTCATGCTCACCAAGACGGTGCAAGACGCGCTGAACGACCAGATCAACGCCGAGTACTACTCGTCGTACCTCTACCTGTCGATGGCGGCCTGGGCCGAGTCGGCCAGCCTGAAGGGCTTCGCCAATTGGTTCCGCGTGCAAGTCCAGGAGGAGAACTTCCACGCGATGAAGTTCTTCCAGTACGTGCTGGACCGGAGGGGAATCGTGAAGCTGGCGGCGATCGCCGGCCCGCCCACTGAATGGACCTCTCCGCTGGCCGCCTTCGAGGCCACCCTGGCCCACGAGCAGCACGTCACCGGACGGATCAACAAGCTCGCGGAGCTGGCGATCAAGGAGAACGACCACGCCAGCCACGCCCTCTTGGAGTGGTTCGTCAACGAGCAGGTGGAAGAGGAGGCCGCGGCCGACCTGATCCTTCAGCAGTTGAAGCTCGCCGGCGACGCCCCGGCGGCGCTGTTCATCCTCGACCGCGAGTTGGGCGCACGGGTCTACACGCCGCCGGCCGCCGGCGCGTAGTGCCGATCTCGCAACGCCAGAAATGACGAAGACTAAATGACGAAGGTAGCACGAAGGTGCGAATGTCGAAACGCTTTCGTGCCTCGACCTTCCTCATTTCTGTCCGCGGCCCCGGGACGTCCGTGGAGCCCGCCCTACTTGAACACCGGCGCCGCTTTGATCTTTTCGATCGCCGGCTTGACACGCACCTTCGCGCCGCGGGGTGGTCCGAAGAGGTCCTCCGGGCCGACCGACTCTTGGCCGGCCCGCGTAAAGAGGGCCTTGAGCTTGTCGGGATCGGCACTGGCCGGGAGGAACTGTACGCTCCCGTCGCCCAGCGCGGCCAGAAACCCGCCCGGACGTAAACCGACCAGCCCCTTGGCTGGCTCCTTGGGGTCGGGCACGAAGTCGTCGGGCTTGGTCCACTGGACCGCGGAGGAGTCGGCGGCCTCGACGACCATGATCGTGTTTGAGGTTCCGTCTTTGACCTGGGCGAAACTGATCTTCTCGGCACCGGGGAACATCGAGTCCTTGCCGCGGACCGTCAGATAGTTCGTCTTGCCCGGGCCGGCTCTGCTGCCGGGGGCGCGATAGACCTCGGGCATGAGCGGGATCAGCTTTTTGTTGTGCTCGCTGTCCCAGGGCTCATCCATGCGGAACTGCCGCCAAAGGCCCTCTTGCTCCACAAAGGGAAGGATCGCCACCCGCCAATTCAAGAGCAGCTTGCCGTTCTTATCCACACTGTAGGCCGGCGGAAGGGACTTCAGCGCGTCGTGGTGAGTGTGCATCGCCAGCGCGATCTGCTTCAGGTTGTTCATGCTTCGCGCCCTGGCGGTCGGCGGCGGAGCGATCGGGACCGGGCTGCCTACTCGGAAGAAGCCCCAGCTTGCCGCCAGCGGCAGCAGGGCCCCCGCGCCCGACCCCGGCAGACTCTGCTGGACGGTGACCTCGATCCCGGCCTTGGTCCGCCGCACGGCCTTCACCCCCGGCCGCAGGTGCTTGCCGATCGACGCGGCCGAGGGCAGGATCGACGCGTCCACATCGATCCCCTCGCGACGCAGCTCGTGCAGGATAGGATTGGCCGCAAGCTGCAGGATCGGGTAGACCAGCCGGAATAGCTCCGGCGTGTCCTGGTAGCCGAGGGCCACCGGCCCGCCTTCCGGCCCGAAGAGGCCCGCCACCGCCGGGACTGCTGAGAGAGACTGGAACTCCGCTCCCCGCGACAGATACGCCTTGACGTTCTGCGGGAAGAGGGCCACGATCAGCTCCTTCTCGGTCAAGCACCAGCTCGGGGCGAACGGAAAGCCCATCTTGGGAGGATTCGCGGTGAAGATCGTCTGGCCGGCGAAGCGGACGTGCTGGATCGGCGTCGCCTGCTCGCGCGGACGCCGTGGAGCGTCCTCACGAGTCGCCTTCACTGCGGCCGAGATGTTCCACAGGGCCATGAGCTTCGCATGGGCCGCCCGTGCGCGGTCCGGGTCCTTAAGCGGCACCGCCGCGGTCAGGCCGGTCAGCACCAGGCCGCCTTCGCCGGGCGAGTTGTAGATGCACCACACGTCGCCCAGGGATTGCAGGAGGTCCTCGCCGATCTTGAAGCCGAGTCGCTTCTCGGTCTCGCGCAACCCGTCGGCCATCGCGCGCCCGGCCCAGGGGTCGATCTCGCCCACGATCGACTGGACGCGCTGCCAAAGCTGATAGGCGTCGAGGCGCAGGGCCGCGGCCAAGCTGGCGTCGCGTGGGATGGGGGCCAGATCCTTCGTTTCCAGCGGCTTGCCGCCGAGGAAGTCCAGCAGGTCGCCCGCTTCCTTTTCCGTGGCCAGGAGCGTCCGGCTCACATAGGCGCTCTTCTCCAAACCGGCCACCGAAGCCAAGGAAGTGAAGTTGCCCAGCCCCAGGCCGCGGATCACCGGCTCGGCCTCCTCGCCGGCGGCAGCCTGGATCATGCGCACGATCGCCTTCACGTTGACGTACATCACCGTGGCGGGCCGCTCCACCGTGAGCTGCTTGCGGACCTGGGCCAGCCATGCCGGCGGGCTGCCGCTCATGCGCTTCACGATCGCCTCCCCCTCGCCATCGCCGATCCCGAGCACGAAGTGCTTGCCGTGGAAGCCCCAGGTGAACACCGGCGCGTCGGGCGGGGGCTTAATGCGGTAGAACGTCGCCTCGCCGATCTTCACGGCCTGCACCTCCTCCGTGCCGAGGAGCTTGCGGTGATATTCCAACACCGCCCGGGCCTTGGCCGCGTCATCGCCCAGGGCGAACACCGCCCCGGCCTGAATCCGCGGCGGGGCCTCGCGCGCGAAGTCCAGTTTGCCCAGGTAGATAGCGCCGGGGCTCGTCAGCGCCGTCTTTGCCAGCCCCACCAGGTCGTCGACCATCGCCACCCCTTCCGGGTCCTCCGCTGCCGCTTCCGGGTTCTCCCTGGTGACCGCCGCCCGCAGCCCTTCGTGGATGCGGCGCTCGACCTCGGCACAGAATTGCTGGATCTCCGGCTCGGCAATGAGTTGCTCCAACTGGTTCTCGCTCTGCGGGTCGGGCTTGGCCGCTCCGGCCCAGCTCAGATAGAAGAGGCACTCCTCCGGGGCGGCGTTGGCCACGGTCGCGTCTTCCGGCCCGGGCGGAAGCCCCAGCGGAAGCCCCACGCCGCCCGAAAGGCTCAACAGAAGGATAAGGATGTGCCAAGATGAGAAGGGGACGATCATGGCTTTCTCCTTTCGTCAACCGACAAGAACCGCAGATAACCAAGACACACTCCGCGTGGAGAGCTCCACGCCCGCCACCTTAGCCGAGAATCGCTTGCCTGACAAGCACCCCGCGCGGCCGTGGGGCAGGTTGCCAACCTGCCCCGCAGTGGCACGCGCATCGGGCCCGTGCCATGACGCGGCACGGGCGGTACGCCGGTGCCAACCGGCCGTGGCACACTCAGTTCGTGCCCGCTTCGCCGGCGGGCTTTTTCGCGGCCGTGGGCCGCGCGATCTCGACCGTGGCGATGAGGGCATCGTCCTGGAAACGCAGCGCCGCGATCACCTCGTCGATGCCCTGGAGGAACTCGACAAACGACGGCTTGCGCCCGCCGGGCGCAAGTTGCCGCGACTCTTCGCGGTTGCCGTGTACGCTGCAAAGCACCTGGTTCCGCTCCGCGTCGAAGCGGTACACGCCGTGGTCCGGGCAAAAGTACGTTACCCCGTACTTCGCCTCCGAGAGCTGCGGGATGTCGGCGATCGGCGTGCCGTAGAGCTTGTGCAGGTTGTAGATCGAGCTGATGTTGCGGTGGCAGGCCGCGCGGCTCTTCTCCTCCCAGTAGAGCTGCACGTCGTCGTAGCAGCGGCTCAGGGCTCGGGGATTGATCCGCACGAGCACGTGGGCCCGCACCGGCGTCTGGGCCTCCGGGGCGCTCTGGGCGTCGATGACCTCGCGCAAGGTCTCCGGCTTGGTGGCCACGACCAGTTGGTCGCCCACCAGGGCCGCGTGCAGGCGGACCTTCGCGGCGTAGACCTGGACGCTGAAGACGTAGACCGGGTGCTTCTGGTAGTCCGGCAGCCGATAGCCGTCCAGGACGATCGGCAAGCTGAAGAGGTTGTTCTTCTGGAGCGCGACTTGCTGCTGGAGCTGCTCCAGGAACTGCGCGGCGCTCTGGCGGTTCTCCACGTCGATCGCCAGGTACATGGGCATCTTCAGCGCGGTGACCAGCCCGCCCGCGAGCACCTGCGGCTCGACCTGCAGCTTGCCCAGCATGGGGAGATTCAACTCGTGGAGCTGCGTCGGGTCGATCTCCAGGATCGACTGGCCGTCGCACAGATGGACGCTCACCCGCTCGCCGATCCAGCCCAGGTCGGCCAGCGTGGGATTGGCCTGGAGCGTCTCGGCCACGCCGGGAATGGTCCGCAGGTGCTCGGCAACCTGCTTGCGGCCCGGGACCATCACCAACGACACCATTGCCGAGGCGGCGATGCGACCCGTGCCGATGGCCCGCGGGCCCTTGTCGACCATCGCCCGCAGGTCGTTGTAGTAGCTCCCGTTGGCCATGGGCAGGACGCAGGTCTCCAGCTTGAGTCGCGGCCCCAGCGTGATCCGCACGGCGATCGGGTCGAGCACCTTCTGCCAGAAGGCCTGGTAGCGCTGCTTGTAGCGCTCGTACTGGGCCGACTCCTCCTGCGAGACGTTGAGCACCGTGAGTTCCAGGTTGGGCGTGAGGTACTTCAGCCGGTTGTGGAGCGAGCAGGTGCAGGTGTCGCGCGCGGCGTCGAAGGCGTAGGCCCCGCCGTGCGGGCAGGCGATCTTCGCCGGGTCCACGAAGCGGCCCTCGACCAGCTCGGAGAGCGCCTTGGGCGACCGCCCGTACTCCAGGCGATAGAAGAGCGAGGCGTTGTTGAGCATCACCAGGTTGTTGAAGCACTGCAAGCGGCGCTTCTCGGAGATCTTCGCTTCCGGGCCGACCAGCCGGCGGATCATGGCCTCGGAGGCGAAGAAGTAGCCGCTCTCGGCGGCCGGCGAGGGGGGCAGGATCGTGGTCACGTAGCGGTAGTCCAACGCGTTGTAGAGGCTGGGGGCCTGGCCGGTCGCCACGTCGAGGATGCGGCGGATCGCCCGGTGCGAGTTGGAGAAGACGATGCAGTCGTCGTGCTCGGTCACGAACGAGCTGACCACCCGATCCTCAGTGTAATGCGCCGCCACCTTGTGCCCGCGGTAGTTGAACTCCGCATTGACCACGTCGGGATGGGCCTTGCGGACCTCCGCCAACCAGCCGGCAGCGGCCTGGCGAAAGACCTCGGGCTGCTTCATGCGGAAGATCATGGTCACGTCGGCCCCTTCCTGGACGAAGGGGTCGGCCCCGGTGATCGCCACCTCGCTGATCACGGCGTCGGCAAAGAGCCTGGTGAGCGGACCTCGCCGCAGGCACAACTGGTCCTCCAGCTTGGCCTCCAGCCGCTGGTCCTTGGCCTGCACGCGGAAGAGCCGCAGGAGACTCGTGCCCCATTGCGTCGAGAGGTCCGAGAGCTCGACCAAGGACCGCATGGAGTGGAAGTGCAGGAAGTACTGGTCGTCGGGCACGAGCCGCGCCAGATCGTGCGGCTTGGGCTCGATCTTCTCGCGGGTCCGCTTCTCCTCCAACAGCTTCTCGTAGGGCAAGGCGGCAAGCCGCGGCGGCTCCAGCCGGCTGACGTGGACGTTCAATTCGCCGACGCGGTCTCCCGCCGACAGGGCTTGCCGCTGCAACGATTCCTGGATCGCGTGCGATCCCGTGAAGACCTGGTAGAGATCGGTTTCCAATTCGCCGCGGTCGGGCATGGTCTTGGGGATCGGCGGCGGCGTAACGCCGTACCGGGCCTGCGACTGCAAGAGGCAGTATTGGAAGAAGCTCTCCTCCGGGTAATACCGCAGCAGGTGGGCGAAATACCGGTTTTGCTGGGTGGCCCACTCGGCGTAAAGGCCCTTGGGGCCGGTCTCCTGGGTTGGGATGGGGACCTCGACGGCCGCTTGGCGGACCTGGACTTGCCGGGTGCCGTCGGGGTTTTCGGCCACGATCTCGTAGGACAGTTGGAGCTTGGCCCTGCCGGTGCCGCGCAGCCGGCCGTAGAACTCGGCGTGCTTCTGCTGGAAGGTGGTCTCCTTGGGATAGATCAGGTACGCCTGCTCGTCGAGCGGCTTGAGGCGGAGGTAGTTGCTCTTTTCGAACTCCTCGGCCAGGAAGGGCTGTTCCAGGCGGACCGTGAAAACCAGAATGTCTCCTTTTTCGTCGCGATACGCCTCCACTTTGTGCTGGAACGGCAAAGCGTCGGCGGCAGCCGCCATCGCCGCCCCGCCGGTGCAGCCCCAGACGACCGATGCTAGCAGTAGCGATCTCATCGTGGGTCCCCCTAAGGTTCAGGAAACGAGACAGACGGATACCCCTTAAGGGGCATGAGCGCAGAAGCCGCCCAAGGGCTTGCGCCCTCCCCGTTTCCCCGGGCGACAATTCCGGGAAGATATAACGGCGAATTTCGCCAAGGCGGACTCGAATTGACTCCGGCCGCCGAAGAGTTCCAATTCCGAGGGGTTCAAGACACCACGAGTTCCGCAAGTTCGGAACGCTGGTGTTTGAGTAGAAGGGGGCCGGCGAAGTGCCACATCGATCGCGACTGGCCTATTGCCGCCCTTTACTTCAAAACCTCGACGCCCTCGTTTCCGGCCCTCGTTGCCC
>Ga0315280_10011706_pt1 | contig 10734 bp, 10 predicted proteins | sample YL17G06_40_MG_FD_203697 | JGI IMG/M metagenome (GOLD analysis project Ga0315280, IMG submission 203697) | Sediment microbial communities from Yellowstone Lake, YNP, Wyoming, USA - YL17G06_40 | ecosystem: Environmental > Aquatic > Freshwater > Lake > Sediment | place: USA: Wyoming | collected... | reverse complement strand
CTTCTCCCGGACGATGCACGACAAGGTGACGATGCACCTCTATGACGCCCTGAAGAAAGGCGGCTACCTGATGCTGGGACGGACCGAGACGTTGATGGGATCCCCGAGAGAGGGGTTCGATGTGGTCGATCTGGAGAACAGGATTCTTCGAAAGAAGTGAAGCGAGAGCGTTTGCTCGATCTCACGGGGTCCATCGTCTGACGACGATGCTCAGGCTGTCAATTCTGTCTCGACTTCCTCGGAGGTGTCGAGATCCATCAATTCTGTCAGACTGGGTACCTCAACGCCGCCCATGAACTCCTCGATTCTGCGGTAGTTTTGACTGAGTTCGTCCTCGAGATTCGACTGAATGAGGTCGAGCTCCTTCGGACTGAGCATCCTTGAGATGACCTCTGCTAGAGTCATGCCTTCCGTCTCCGCCTGGCTAACGAGTTCGACGAGCGTCACGCGAGACATTCTCATCCCTTCCCTGCGTATGACAATCGTCAGACGATATGGTGCTCAGACGTATATAACGCTTGTCCAGGTGCGACTACTTGATGAAATCGAGCCACTTGAGATACTTCTTGTCCTTGCCCTTGACTATGTCAAGGAACCTCGTCTGGATCGCCTTCGTAACGGGCCCTGGTTTCCCGTCTCCAACCGTTCTCCTGTCAACCTCGCGGATGGGCGTGACCTCCGCCGCGGTGCCAGTGAAAAACAGTTCATCAGCGAGATAGAGCTCGCTCCGGGCGAGGTTCTGCTCTCGAACATCGTAGCCCATGTCTGCAGCCAACTCGATTACGGATTTCCTCGTGATGCCCGGCAGGATGCCGGCATTCAGGGGCGGTGTTGTTATCATGCCATCGCGTACGAGGAATATGTTCTCACCAGATCCCTCGGCGACCATGTGCAGTTCATTCAGCATGACGGTCTCGTCGAAGCCGTTCAGCTTCGCCTCCATGACGGCCAAAGCGCTGTTGACATAGTCTCCGCATATCTTTGCGGTCGCAGGAACCGAGCCGCTCGCCACTCTGTGCCAGGATGACGTATGCACCCGGACACCGTTCTTGAGCCCCTTATCTCCGAGGTACGCCCCCAGCCGGAACACAATGATGAATGTCTCCACGGGATATCCGATCGGATTGACCCCGATTCCTGATACGCCGTAGAACGCGATTGGACGAATGTAGCACGCATCCAGCTTGTTCGCCTTCACCGTCTCCTTGGCGGCCTTGCAGAGCTCGTCCAATCCATACGGCAACTTCATGTTGATGGCCTTCGCCGAGGATAACATCCGCCCCATGTGCTCCTTGAGCCTGAACACAGCAGGCCCGCTGACAGTGTTGTAACATCTAATCCCTTCGAAGGCTCCAGTGCCGTAGTGCAGGCCGTGCGTCAGAACATGGACAGTCGCATCCTTCCACGGTATGAGCTTGCCGTTCTTCCAGATTAGCTCGGTTGGCTGAATCTGCATCCTATCTCCATCCCCTGCATGTTCATGTCGATTTAACTACTTGGTTTCTCAGACATCCGACGCTGTCGAGTTCAACCTCGACGACGTCGCCCGCCTTCATGGCGGATATGCCTGATGGCGTTCCCGTGGCGATTATGTCCCCGGGCTCCAAGGTCATGACGGTCGATATGTACTCCACGAGTGCAGCATCGCCAAACACCCTGTCGGACAACGGTGAGTCCTGGACCGCTCTGCCGTTTAGCCTGGTGGTGACGCGCGTCGGCACTTTTCTCGAGATGAAGGGTCCGACCGGGGCGAAGGTGTCGAATCCCTTGGCGCGCGTCCAATCCACGTCGCTCCTCTGGAGATCGCGCGCAGTGACGTCGTTCATGCAGGTGTACCCGAATATGTGGCTGAGGCCGTTCTTCGCGCGGCGTGCGCGCGTGCCTATGACAAGCGCGCTCTCGCCCTCGTAGTCCACTCTGGACGATGCTGGCGGAAGCAGGATGTCGTCTCCAGGCCCGATGATCGCAGATGACGGCTTCGTGAATATGATTGGGACTTTCGGCGTTTCCTGCCTCATCTCTTTGATGTGGCTTTTGTAGTTGAGGCCGATGCATATGATTTTTGACGGCCGGTCGACGGGTGCGAGCACTCTCAGGCCTGATAGGAAATGCCTTGTGCCGGTGGGCTTCGCATCGCCCTCGATCGCCGCCACTATCGAGGAAGCGTTCGTCTCGACGACATGCTCTCCGCTGACTCGGCCGACAAAGATCCTCTTGCCATTGGAGAACCTGCCCAGTCTGCCGTGTGATTTCATCTCCTCACCCTCTCAGCGTCGACCAGCATCCGCCGGCAGGATCACTCGAACATCTTTCTGATCCTTCTGCCGACAGCCTCGATCTGAGACTTCCTGCCCTCTTCTCTCAGCCTGGTCAGAGTCGGCATCCCAGCGTCGTGCTCCGCGACCCATTCGGCGGCGAACTTTCCTGACTGAATGTCCTTGAGTATGTCTCTCATGGTTTCCCTGGTCCGATCGTCGATGATCACGCCGCCGCGGGTCCTTCCGCCATACTCTGCGGTGTTTGACACGCCGTCCCACATGCCCTCGATGCCTCCTTTCTGCACAAGGTCGATGATGAGTTTCAGCTCGTGCAAGACCTCGAAGTACGCGATTTCGGGCTGGTAGCCCGCCTCGACAAGCACGTCGAATGAAGTCCTGATGAGCGCACTCGAGCCGCCGCACAGGTCAACTTGCTCCCCGAACAGGTCAGTCTCGGTCTCCTCCTTGAAGGTGGTCTCGATCACGCCCCTGGAGGTGGCCATCAAACCCTTTGCTAGCGCAAGGGCTATCTTCTTGGCGTTGCCCGAGTGGTCCTGATACACGGCGATCAGAGCGGGGACGCCGATTCCAGCTAGAAAGGTTTCCCTGACAAGCGCGCCCGGTCCTTTCGGCGCGACCATGATCACATCGATGTTCTTCGGAGGAACGATTCTCTTGAAATGTATGTTGAACCCGTGCGCGAAGTCGAGAGCCATGCCCTTTCTCAGGTGCGGCGCCACGTCCTTGTCGTAAACGCTCTTCTGCACCTCGTCGGGGATCAGCATCATGACGATGTCCGCGCTCTTCACGGCCTCCGGGATGCTCATGATCTTCATCTTGTCCGCCTTGGCCCTCTTCCAGGTCTCGTCCTTGAGGTTCAGGCCTAGCACGACTTCCAGGCCGCTGTCGCGCAGGTTCAGGGATTGCGCCCTGCCCTGGATTCCGTAGCCTATCACTGCCACTCTCTTGCCCTTGAGCACCTTGAGGTCTGCGTCCTTGTTGTAGTATATCTTGGCCATCTCTGTTCACGCTCCCATCAGATCGCATTCATCGCCTGTATGTATCTATCCGGCTGGCTCTTCTTGACTATCGAGTCCACCTCATCGACGGTCCCAGTGACCCTGCACACGCCCTCCTTGCCGAAGATCAGCGCGTAAGCCTCGTGCCTCGTCTGGTCCACGAGGTCTGCTTCTATGACTTCGTGCAGCGCGCGGATGTGTTCGATCACACTGAGGGCCTTGTCCTTGTCGGCGATCGACAGGACTATCCTGGCCCTGTCTGGTACCTCGCACTTCCCGACCACGATGGTCTCGACGTTTATACGTTTTCTGTTGAACTCACCCATTACTCGCTGCATCACGCCCGGCTGGTCGTAGACCAGCAGCATCATCACTTCCATCAACACACCTCGCCCTTCCACTGGCATCTCCCCTTGATGCAGTCCGCGGAGGTCATCCCGGGTGGCGTCATTGGGAGCACGTCCTCTTCAGGATCGATGACGAAATCTATCAGGAACGGAACGTCGGCCTTCGCACCTCTCTTTATCGCCTCAGCCACCTCGGAATGCCTCTCGACCCTTACGGCCTCTGCACCATAGGCCTCGGCGAGCTTCACGAAGTCGGGCGTCCCACCGGTGAACCTCGTTGCAATGTACCTCGAGCCGTAGAACAGCTTCTGCCACTGCTTGACCATCCCGAGCCACCCGTTGTTCATCAAGCAGACCATGATCGGTATGTCGTTCTCAACCGCGGTCGCGAACTCATGGGACACCATCTGAAGGCTGCCGTCCCCCGCAATGTCCGCGACGACGCTCTCCGGCCTGGCGATCTTCGCGCCCATGGCAGCGGGGAATCCGAAACCCATGGTCCCCAGCCCGCCGGAGGTGATGAACATGCGCTTGCCGTAGCACTTGAAGAAGTGAGCGGCCCACATCTGGTTCTGGCCCACTTCAGTCGTGACGATGGCATCGTCCGGGAGGTTCTTCGACAGCTCGTGGATGACCTTCTGGGGTTTGAGCGGGTCTGAGCGCAGGTCGTAGTCGCATGTGCACTGTTTGTTGAGCTCGATGATCTTCGCTTTCCACGTGGGGGCTTTGGTCCTCTTCTGCAGCCCAGCTATGAGAGCGTTCACGACCGTCCAAGCGTCGCCCACGAGGCCGACCCTGCCCTTCACATTCTTGCCGATCTCAGACGAGTCGATGTCCACGTGGATGACCTTCGTCCTGGTGCCGAACTCGCTCAGCTTGCCCGTGACGCGGTCGCTGAACCTCGTCCCGATCGCAAGCAGCACGTCACAGTTGTTCAGCGCGTAGTTCGCGACCTGCCGCCCGTGCATTCCACACACTCCGAGCACGAGCGGATGGTTCTCGGACACCGACCCCTTCGCCATCAGGGTCGTCACAATCGGCGCCATCAGCATCTCCGCTAGACGGGCGATGTCCTGGCCTGCCTGGGACCAGGCAACGCCCCCGCCAACCATGATGGTCGGCCGCTCCGCCTTCTCCAGCAGCTTTATCGCGTCGAGCAGGTCCGCGAGGTTCCTTTTCGGCTTCGGGACCCTGACCGCCTTCTGCATTTGCTCGTCCGTTATCTCAGCGCGGAAGATGTCGACTGGAATGTCGATGTGGACAGGGCCGAATCTCCCGGTCGTGGCGATCATGAACGCCTTCTTAATCGTCTCCGGGAACACCTTCGGGTCCGTGACCCTGAAGTTGTGCTTCGTCACTGGCATCATGAGGCTGAACGAGTCGGCCTCCTGGAAGGCGTCGTTGCCGAGCTTGTCGGTCTCCACTTGTCCTGTGATCGCGACCATCGGGGACGAGTCCATGAAGGCGGTTGCCACGCCCGTCACCAGATTGGTCGCTCCGGGGCCGGACGTGGCGATGCAAACGCCAGGTCTCTTCGACACACGGGCGAAGCCGTCGGCCATGTGGCCCGCGCACTGCTCGTGCCTGACGAGTATGTGCCTGATATCTGATTGCAAGAGCTCGTCGTAGAACGGGAGCAGGACTCCGCCTGGAATGCCGAACATCACCTGCACGTTCTGCTTCTCGAGCAACTCCACAGCGGCCCTAGCACCTTTCATCATCTACACACTCCTCAATTCGCCCGCACGGACACCACCAAGGTTGGAGGTCCATCACGGGCGCAAGATCCGCAGGTCGACAAGGACCCCTAGAACGACCAGAATTGGCACCAAATCACCTTGTCCAGCGGACTCTTGCATCAGAGTTCGCAATATCCCCGCTCGTATTAAAATCTTGGCCGCGAGGGACCTAATGCGCATACGCATGCACATAAGTGTACAATGCAGCGCGCGTTTCGATTATCTGAAATGTCCTCGGCCCGTAAGCACCGCCACGAACACGTGGTTCCTAGAGTCCAGCTTGGTGATTCCCCAGACAGCTCCTGCTGATGCGGGGAGGATGTCGAGACCCTCCTCCTGCTTGATCACCTCGGCGGCTCTGACTAGGTCCTCGTCGGGGACCTCGATTCCAGTGCCGTTCGATTCCAGCATCGCTCCCAAGGCCTCGTCTGAGTCAGCAAGGAAATTGCCCGAGAGCGGCTCGTTGATCTCGGTGATCGTCAGGTTCGGGACATCGAGTTTCTCCTTGAGGCCCCTCGCCACCCCGTGCACAGCGGAGTTGTTATTGGAGACCCCGAGCATCCTGGGCTTCATTCCCATCGACCTGAAGCCGTGCCATATCCCTCCTATTAGCGACCCGTTCCCCACGGGGACCGAAACCCAGTCCGGTTGTCTCCCGAGCGATTGCGCGATCTCCTTGGCGATGAATGTGTATGCGTACAGTCCGATCTCTCTGTTCTTGCCTCCGGGATTCGCATTGTACCAGTTGTTTGCGGCCGCATCGGTTGCGGATTTGCGCAGTGCAGCCTCATAATCCCCGCTGACGCTCACCACCTTGCTGCCCCACCGTTCGATATCCCCTCGTCTGGGAGCGGCGAAGTCGGCGGGTATGTAGATGTGTGCGCGCATGTTCAGCTTGTCGGCCACGTACGCCAGTGCCGCGCCGTAATTGCCGCAGCTGACTGCGGTCACGGCATTCATGCCCTTCGCTCGCGCGTCCAAGATGTGAAGAAGTGCCACCCTGTCCTTGTGCGTGCCCGACGGGTTCTCGCCCTCGAGCTTCACGTGGAGCCTTCTGATCCCCAGCCGCTTCTCGAGTTTCTGCGCCCGGGTCGTAGTTGTGCCCCCTATCCTGAGGGCCTTCATCTGCTTCTCGAACTCCCTGATGAGTTCCAGCGGGATCAAGTCACACCTCTAGATCGATTTGATTTTGCCGCAGGCATCCGAGCACCTGCGGAAACCCACGTGTTTGAGCGGGCTCAGTCGAGGCCGTGCGCCCTTATGTCCTTGTCAGCGTTTTTCACGATGGTCTCGAACTCGCGTGCGATATCCGGAGGTACGGGCGCGACCTGGTGCTCTTTCATTATCTTGTCCGCTTTCGCCCTCGCCCGATCCACGACGCTTTTCTTGCCGTCGGCCTCCCATGCCTCGCTCGTTCTCCTGTCGGTTATGTCGGTGATGAAATGCTCTTTGCTCAGCCACTGCATCGTGTGCCTCTCCGACAGGAAGCTTCCGCCAGGGCCGACCTTCTTGATGAGGTCGATCGCCAAGTGATCATCGTCGACCGTGACTCCAAATGCGAGTCTTGCCATGATCTTGGCCATCTCGTCGTCTATGACCATCTGCTCGTAGGACAGCATGGTGACATCGTCCAGCAGTCCGAGGCCGGCGATTATGTCGCAGCCGGCATAGAACTGCGGCAAGCCGCTCGACATCTTCTCGTAGCAAGCCTGTGGGCCAGGAAGCTTCGCTGAGGTCACAATGCCGCCGCACAGAATGGGAAAACCATAGTAGTGGGACAGCTCTCCCGCTCCTGCGGATATCAGCGCTCTCTCCGGTCCTCCGCCGGCCCACGTCATGGTCCTCATGTCGAAGGCCGCACCTCCAGTTCCGTACATGAACGGGGATCCAGGAGCCGCGAGCTGAGCCATCGTCATGCCAGCCAAGACCTCGGCGTTGTTGACGATGATGGACCCTGCGAGTGTGACCGGGCCAGTTATTCCCGCCTGCGGCATTCCATAGAACGAGACGGGCACGCCAGCGCGCGCTAGCACCAATGCCCCCTCGGTCGAACCTCCATCGAGCTGCAGCGGTGAGAACGGGCAGTGCATCGATGAGAAGATTGGCCTTCTCCTGAGCGCCTTCTCGCCGCCTGCGAGAGCAGCGCCGATTTCCACCAACCATCTCGCCTCTCGTCTGTGGCTAGTGGTCTCGACCTGCACATGCTTTTCGATGCTTGACAATGAGACCTTAAGATCCACGACGTGTCGGATGTGGTCCGGCACGTCCTGACTGCTGACACACGGCCAGAATATGTGTGCCGAGTCCAGCGCATCGGCGACCTTGCCGACCATGGCAAGATCCGCGCTCGTCGACATCCTTCTCTTGCCGGTGTCGAAGTCCATGACACTCGTGCCGTTTCCGTCGGTCGTGCAGAAGATCCTTCTGCCGTCGAGGACTACGTCGTACTTTGGGCTTCTCGCGCAGAGCGTGATGTTCTTCTTCGCCTTGCGAATCGCCTCCTCGACGAGATTCCCCGGGATCTTCGCGTTGCTCGTCTTGTGGTCGACCGTGGATCCAGCGTCCTCAAGTAGCTTCAGGCATTCATTGCTGAAGACCTTGATGCCGGCGTTTTCAAGCACGTCCAGCGTTCCCCAGTGCAACGAGTCCAGATCGTCCTTCTGGAACATGTGGAACGTGACCTTCCCCTTTGGGAATCCGATCATTTCTGCGCTCTCCTTTGGATGGGGTCGCTTCCGAAATTCACATGATTAGGCGAAGCTTGTTCCGATATCGGCATCAGGTATATAGTTAGTAGGAGCAGAGGCTGAAATCAGGTAGATGGAGGGGTGAGTCCGCAAGGAGACCCCACGAGAGATTGCCCTCACGCAACTTTGAACGAAGTCCCGAAAGGCTTTAATCAAGAGATACGTATGGTCAGACAGCCAGCAGAATCTGCGGGGGTAGCCAAGCCCGGTCAACGGCGCCAGATTGAGGGTCTGGTCTCGCAGGAGTCCTTGAGTTCAAATCTCAGCCCCCGCACCATTTTTCTTTACACTTGGAAGTCCGGCAGCGCTCTCATTTCTCCTAGGAACTGCGCGCCCAACGCCCCATCACACAAAGAAGATATACAGGTGGCGGGAATCTGATTCAAAGCAGAGTCGGACCGTTGGTGAACGATGATTGCAGCAACGCACCTGACGGTGAGCCTTCTGCTGATTCAGGTCTTGCACCTTGACAGGAACGATGCATTCATCGCGCTTCTTTTCGGGGTCTTCATCGACTTCGATCATCTGATAGGTTTGGGCAACTACGCGAAAGCGAACGGATTCCACAGTGTCTTCGATTTCCACTCGCTCATGAATCCAGGCGGCCACTGGAAATCGATGTTCCACAATCCCGTGGCGCTCGCAGTCGTCGGCCCCTGGTCAGTTGCCTCCAGGCTCGCCATACCTCTCATCTTCTGGGGAGTGCACATGGCGATGGACTTCGTCGAGACCAACTACCTAGGCCCGCTCTCATCTCCAGAAGCAGTCTTTCTCGGCCTTGCAGCATGCGCCCTGGTGGCGCTCAGGTACGCCAGCTACCTGCAGTCCTGCTATTCCGGAACACTGGCGCAATACTTCGGGATGGAATGGGAGGGGCTGCTCGAGACCTTCAGACTCAAGGCCAGACCACAGTTCTAGCGGCGCTGCTGAGCCGACAAGTTTCTCAAAATATGCTCCGTGAAGGACTTCGACCCGTGCCGGCCACCCATATCGACTGTCAGATGACCCGAGGAATAGAATCCAGAGACGGCGCGCTCGATTCTCTCAGCTGGACCGGACAGACCGATGTGCCTGAGCATCATCGCCCCTGCGAGGACGGCTGCGGTCGGATTCGCCACGCCTTTCCCTGAGATGTCCGGAGCGGAACCGTGCGCGGGTTCGAATACCGAGTGCTTCGGCCCAATGTTCCCTGACGGGGCGAAACCAAGCCCGCCCGCGACGCCAGCAGCAACATCTGAGAGGATGTCGCCATACAGATTCAGCGTCACGATCACATCGAACGCTGCCGGGTCTGTGATGAGCTTCATCGCAGCGGAGTCTACCAGCTGCTCCGATGCATGCAGCCCCTTGCCCTTCGTCCTCATCAGCTCTCGAAAAGTGTTCACGAAAAGCCCATCGGACGCCCTCAAGACGTTCGACTTGTGAACGCAGGTGATCTTCCCGCGGCCGTTCGCAAGAGCGTACTGGATTGCGAACTCCACGATTCTCTCCGAGCCCTTCCTCGTCACCCGGCGAAGAGTGGTGACGCCAACGTCGTCGAACACCTCGTTCTGGGTATACATCCCCTCCGAGTTCTCGCGGACTATGACGACGTCGATAGGAGCTCTGTTCGGCACATGCACCAGGGTCTTTACCGGTCTAAGATTGGCGTATAGGTCTAGCTCTTTCCTGAAACGCAGGACAGGCGGATCGTAGTCCGGGTCCTCGGCCGAGGTGACGGCTCCGAAGAGCGAACTGTCGCATGATCTCATCAGCTGAAGGGTGTCTCCCGGGAGATAGCTGCCTGTCTTGGAGTGCGCAACCTGCCCTATGTCGGCGAAGACGAATTCCAGCTTGTCAGTCGCGCTCTTGAGAATGCTCACGGCGGATTCGATGACCTCAGGACCGATGCCGTCTCCAGGGAGCACGCATATGCGCTTCATGTCCGCCTTACTCTTGCACTAGCTTGGCGAAGTCGACGAAGTGCTTCTCCATGCGCGCAATTCTCTTCCTGCTATCGTGGATGTCCTTCTCCATCCTCGCGGTCATCTTGCGCATCTCGTCGACGAGGTTCTCTGCCTCCCTCTCGAGCGCGCTTATCTTGGACTCGTGTGAGAGCGCCCTGGTGGTGTGCTCCTCGATCCTCTTCTCCAGGGCGCCCTGCCTCTCCTTCTCAGCGCTCTTTGAGAAGTAGCTCTCGACCTTCGAGTTGAGCATGGTGAGAATGTTCGAAACCTTTTCGAGCTGCTTTTCTAGCCGCTCGATCCTGTCCTGCGCGTCGGCGAGCTTGGAAGGGAGGTCGGGCGCCTGGGCGGCCTTCTCTATCTCGAAAATCCTGTTCTCGATCATCTCGAGCTTGTTCTCGAAGTTCGCAATGTTCTTCACGCCATCGGATATCTCTTCGAGCAGCTCCTTGTCCGGGAATTCGATCGTAACTGTCTCCGCTCCGGGCACGTATGCTTTCAGCGACTGTAGAGCAGCTATCGCGTCCACGGTTGGGAAGCCTCCCTTGACCCTCCCCTCAAGGCCTCTGAGGGTCGAGACCATCTCGGTCCCAGATTTCCCGAGCCATGGATTGGCCTTGACCATCTTCGTGATGTTCTCTATTATGCTCTCCAGTTCGGCCCCGCCTTTCCCGAGGTCCG
>Ga0315280_10011704_pt1 | contig 10736 bp, 7 predicted proteins | sample YL17G06_40_MG_FD_203697 | JGI IMG/M metagenome (GOLD analysis project Ga0315280, IMG submission 203697) | Sediment microbial communities from Yellowstone Lake, YNP, Wyoming, USA - YL17G06_40 | ecosystem: Environmental > Aquatic > Freshwater > Lake > Sediment | place: USA: Wyoming | collected... | reverse complement strand
GAACTGGTGAGGCGTGGCCACCCGGTAACTGTTTTTGAGTCTGCTCCTAAAGCAGGTGGTATGATGCGTTATGGGATACCTGAATACCGGTTGCCGAAAGAAGTATTGGATGACGAGATCAGGTACATTGAAGAGTTAGGGGTAGAGATAAAAACAAATACGCCCGTGAAAAACGTAGAAGATCTTTTCAAACAGGGATACAAAGCAATCTTTCTTGCTACGGGTGCGTGGACAAGCCAGAAGATCGGTGTTCCTGGCGAAGAGACTGAAGGTGTCGTCTATGCCCTCGATTTCCTGAAGAACGTCAATTCAGGAGCAAAGGTGAAGCTGGGAAATAAAGTCGTGGTCATCGGCGGTGGGAGTGTGGCCATCGATGCCGCAAGACTTTCTCGACGTCTTGGAGCTAAAGAAGTTCATCTCATCTGTTTAGAATCGACGGACTTGGCCTGTAAAGACAGGATGCCAGCCCAGGACTTGGAGATTGAACAGGCCAAGGAAGAAAGGGTTATTGTCCATCCTTGCTTGGGGATCAAAAAGATTATGACCGAGAAAGGTAAAGTGGTTGGCCTCGATACAGTCCAATGTACAAGTGTTATCAATGAAGAGGGAAAATTTGCTCCAGAGTTTGGAGAGGGCGAAGCCCCAACCATCATGGCCGATATGGTCATCGTTGCCATCGGCCAGAGGCCGGTTGATAAAGATTTTGTCGAAGTGGAGAGGATGCCATCTAAAACAATCAAGATTGATGAGACGACCTTCGAGACCAATATTAAAGGCGTCTTTGCTGGAGGCGATGTGGTCACCGGTCCGGCCAATGCCGTTCGTGCGATTGCTGCCGGAAAGGAAGCAGCCACCTCCATTGAATTTTATCTTGCTGGAATGGACTTAAAAACAGCCAGACCAGCTCCTCCCAAACGAATAGAAGAAGTGCCGAAGGAAGGGGTGGAGAAAGAGCCAAGAACGGTCATGCCGGTCATTCCTATCGAGAAAAGGATGAGTTTCAATGAAGTTGAGATAGGTTTTGATCAGGAAATGGCTACCCAAGAATCCAGACGCTGTCTCAATTGTAGCGTTTATGCTCAAAAAGAGGTTTCAGAAGGTGCTGAATGCCGCAGCTTAGGTATCCGAATCAACCCCGGTTCCTATGTCCATGTCCTTCCAATCGAGGCGGGTTTTGTCGGTGCAGATAATGTGGGTGTCCTCATTGCTGAGACTCCTTACAATCAGGATAGCATCGAACTGGTCATTGATATTGGAACGAATGGCGAGCTCATCCTGGGCAATCGGAAGAGACTTATCTCTGCATCCTGTGCCACCGGGCCTGCCTTTGAGGGCGCTGAGATGAAATTCGGGATGCGTGCCGCTCCAGGAGCGATTGAAAAGATTGTCATCGATAGAGAGACCAAGGAGGTGCGTTTTAAGGTTATTGATAAAGAGCAGTGGAATACAGAACTGCCTCCTGAGGAGGTGCGGGCCAAGGGGATTTGCGGTTCAGGGATTATTGATGTTGTTCCGCAACTTTTCTTGGCAGGAATCATCGATAAAACAGGGCGATTCAGTAAGGATGGCAATACTCCTCGCTTGCGTGAAACAGATGGCCAAATGGAGTTCGTCATCGCATGGGCAAAAGAAACCTCCATCGGCCAGGATGTTGTTATTTGTCAGAATGATGTCAGGGCGATCCAGTTGGCAAAGGCAGCGATGTATGCCGGGAGCAAGATCTTGATGAAGACGTTGGGTGTGGAAAAGCTGGACAAAGTGATTTTAGCAGGTGCTTTTGGCAGCTATATCGACAAACAGTCCGCCGCCATGTTGGGACTCTTTCCTGACGTTCCCCCGGACAAAGTTTATTCTGTGGGAAACGCTGCGGGGGATGGCGCACGTATGGCCCTCCTTGATGTCGATAAGAGAACAGAGGCTAATCATTATGCAAGGCGTGTGGATTATATAGAACTCACCTTGGTGCCTGAATTTGAGAAGACCTTTGTCCAGGCGATGTGGATACCTAATATGAAGGATAAATTTCCCAATCTCGCCCATCTTCTTCCGGGCGAGAAATGAAGATACGTAGAATTGATGAAATGGTTGGAATAGAAAGGCGCCCTGCCAAAGTTCGTAGGGGCGGCCCTCCGTGGCCGCCCAATCTGGGAGCCCCTGCCTACCGCAGGCAGGCACAGAGGAGCTCTCCCACTGCCCTTCTGTCATTCCTGCAAAAGCAGGAATCCATAGCTTTTAACCTGGATTCCCATTTGCACGGGAATGACAGGATCAGACGCGAAGCATGGCGGGATTATAGAATTCTTCTTCTGATTAGTGAAAGGGGGTTTAAGAAAAATGTTTAGATACCAAGCGAAACAGAAGGTTTGTAACATCGGCGGTGTAAAGGTGGGAGGGCAGTTAGGGGAAAATCCTCCACTCCTGATTGGCAATATGTTCCAAAAGGGCGATTTAATTTTAGAGGACAGAAAAGGGGGTAAGTTTAATCGGAAAGCGGCCGAAGAGCGAATCCGTGAATTAGAGAAAATTTCCCGAGAGACAGGAGTTCCGTGTATGATCGCCATGGTGGCCAATTCAGAGGAGGAAGTAAAAGGTTACATCGATTTTTTTACGAGTGTTACGGATATGCCCTTTGCCATCGATATCTGGCAGCAGAAAACAAGGTTGGCGGCAGCCCGTTATATTGCTAAGCGAGGCCTTCAGGGCCGTGCCCTTTACAACAGCATCACGCCGTGGGATGAAGACATTAATGCTCAAGTATCGGAGCTCAGGGAATTGGGGATCAAGCATGTTGTCATCCAGGTCTTTGACATGGAGGATAAGAGACCAACGGGCAGAGTGAAATCACTTAAGAATTTATTACCTCTTGTGGAGAAAGGCAATTTTGAAAGCATCCTGGTTGATACGGCGGTGATGAATTTGCCTGCCACGGCCTTCTCCTTGGTGGCAAACACTCTCATTAAGAATGAGTTTGGTTTCCCAGTAGGCTTTGCCCCTTCGAATGGCACCTATATGTGGAGAAAAGCGGCCAGTGAACAGGACAAAGATAAATTTCCAGCTATCGACGCGGGTGTGCATGCAATCTCTGCCTTAGCAAGTGATTTTCTTTTTTGCGGGCCTTTAACGGGTACGAGTAGAGTTTTTCCAGCCGTGGCAGCAGCCTCCAGTATGATGGCTGCTCTGGCCTTTGAAGAGAGCAACCTATTGCCCTCTGGAAACCATCCTTTAAACCTGCTCTTTCCCGACGTCGTGAAGCAATTTGCTGTGGAAAGTTCGACAGCTATCACTCCCCAACAATGAGCATTGATTAATCCCCCCTCCCCCGAAAAGGGGGGTTAGGGGGGATTTGAAAGGAGAAAAATAAGATGGCAACGAATCTGAATCCAAGAGAAGGAGTCCTCAAATTTTTTAAAAAGGAAAAATTAGATTACATTCCCCTCTTTAGTGGCATGGGTAACATCACGGTCCATGGGTTGGAGAAGTATGGCTGGAAATTTCCAGAGATCCACACCGATGGCCGCAAGATGGCCAGCATGGCTGCCTCGAGTTTCCAACTCTTTGGTTTTCCATGCGCTGTTGTTCCCTTTGATATGGGAGTGGAGGCTGAGGTTCTGGGGAGTAAAGTGAATTACTATGCTCACGCCTCAGATATCCTCTATCCCACGATCATCCAGCACCCGGCAGAAAAGGTGGAAGACCTGCAGATCCAAATTCCCTCGGATCTCGCCAAATCGGGAAGAATCCCTGTGGTCACAGAGGCGCTCCGTTTGTTGAAGCAGGAAATTGGCAACCAGGTAGCCATCGGCGCCTGGGTCCTTGGGCCTTACACGTTGGCTGGGCAGTTGGTTGATCTCTCCCAGTTGGCAAAGACAGCCTTTAAAAAGACAGAGATGGTACGGAATGTTCTTGACAAACTGGCTGGAGTCCTCATCCAGATCATAAAGATTTACAGGGCAGCCGGTGCCGACTATGTGACTGTCCGTGAGATGGGTGCCGGACCTGATATCTTAAGTCCACGTATGTTTGAGTCTCTCGTACGTCCTCCTCTGAAGAAAATATTTGATGGCATTGAGTCACCCAAGATACTTCATATCTGTGGTGATACCAATGCGATTGTTGAACAGATGGCTCTCTGCGGAGCTGATGCCATCAGTGTAGAGAAAAAAAATAATGTCGCTGAAACCAGAAAAAAACTCGGTCCAGGTGCAATGATCTTTGGAGAATTGGATGCTTATGGAGTCTTATCACAAGGGAAACCTGATGATGTAGATAAGGCTGTTAAGGAAGCGGTAGATAGAGGTGTGAATGCCATCTGGCCTGGATGCGATATGTGGCCAATGGTGCCTAAAGAAAATATGGAGGCTCTTGTAGCGGCTGCCAGAAAATATGGCAAACTCAATTAGAGTCTATCCATAAACAGTGTTTTCCGTCATGCCGGACTTGAGGAGCCTGCCCCGTACCTGATACGGGGGCATCCAGAAGGTCTTGAAAGTACTGGATTCCGGCTGGAGTTTACCCCGTGCTTGATACGGGGCCGGAATGACAATTCTGATTAAATTGGCAGTTTATAATAAGACTCTAATTAGAGTCAAATGAAGCAACGGGTTGACTTTTTTAATATCGAAGTCTATGATGGGCATGGTTTTAATCGGTTGTTTGAATTTCATTAAAGATAAGGCGTTGAATAAAGGAGGTGATTTGAAAAAGAAAGAAAAAAATCAATATTTCTTAAAGCTATCTCAGTTTCAAAGGAGGTACTAAATTGAAAGCTAAAAAGAAGGAAAAGAAAGCTAAAGCGGCTAAGGCGGTCAAGGCTGTTAAGGCAGTCAAAACCGACAAGAAAGAAAAAATCTTAAAGGAATTAAAATCGATTGTTGGAGAGAAGAACGCCACAGCAGACCAACATATCCTCTATGCTTATTCCTATGATATGTCCTTTGTCACACCCAAATTGCCAGATTATGTGGTCCTGGCACACACCGTAGAAGAGATACAAAAGCTACTGAAATTTGCCAATAAGGAAAAAATTCCAGTGGTGCCCTATACATCAGGTACCAATATCGGAGGATTGTGTATTCCTGAGCGTGGCGGGATCATTATGGATTTAAAAAAGATGAATAAAATTGTAAAGCTCGACCCCGAGGCCTTATATGCCGTGATTGAACCTGGCGTCTCTCATGGTCAGTTGGCCGATGCTTTGTACAAATATAATCTCAGGTTCGGTTGGCCTGTAGGTCCGCCTTCCGCTTCAGTCTCCTCTTGCGCCATCAACCACGGAATTGGCCACATGAATGCAAGGTATGGATTGAACAGCCAGGAGATTACAAGCATGGAGGTCGTTCTGCCAACCGGTGAACTGGTAAGAGTGGGATCCTGCGCCATCAATCCAGATGCCTGGCACAGTTGTTTGCCCATGCCGCAAATGGACGGGCTCTTCAAGGGTTGGATAGGAACGACTGGCATTGTAACCAAACTCGGCATTGCGGTTCATCACATCCCTCCGATCTTAAAAATCTTCACCGTTTCCTGTGATAATGTGGATGATATGTATTCGTATATGTTGAACCTGAGTAATTATGAAATCTGTGATGATCTCACTGCCGTTTCCTGGTGGCTATCGCAGGTCCCCATTCCCTATCCCTATAAACCCAAGCCAGATAATGCTCCGGAGTGGTTTAGCTATGCCACCACTTTTTCCTTCACGGAAAAGGAGAAAGAAGCCCGAACTGAAATATGGGAAAAGGTTGTGGGTGAGGAGAAAAATAAGGGAACGAGCATTCAGGTCACCCATTACCCGGAAGAAGCCTTGAGGGCTCGAACACAATTGCCCAGCCAGATTGTAGGGTCTACAAAAAATTACTGCAAGATGGCTGGAGCAGGCATCTCCTGGCCAGGAACCTTCACGCCGGCGAATCGATGGGCTCCTATTTATAAGGAATGGAGAAAGATCATGATCAATCACAATCTCTCGCCTTCTATCAGAATGAGCATGTACCGGGGTGTCCATTATGGCATGCTCAGGGCGATGACTCCTTTTAATAAACAGAGCCCCAAGGAGACAGAGAATGCGAGAAGAGCAATCGTCGAGTGTTTAAAAGTGGATCTCGACAATGGGGGCATGCCCTATAAACCTCCTGTTGACTTTGCGGTGGAGATCAATAAACGGGCACATCCTGGTTACATCATGCTGATGAAACGGTTGAAAACCTTTTTGGATCCAAATGATATTATGAACCCTGGAAAGCTGGGTATTTAAGAGGAAGAGTGGAATAATGGAACATTGGAATAATGATGGAATCGTAAAAACTCGAAAAACAAGGAAAATGTCATGCTGAACTTGTTTCAGCATCTAACAAAATCAAGCACTTACGAGACCCTGAAACGAGTTCAGGGTGACAGATCGGGACTTTTTACGAGATCATCAATAATGGATTGATAAAAAAGACGGAAATGGAAAATCGGAATAATGGGATACTGGGTAGGGGGAGGTTAACCCACTATTCCATCATTCCATCATTCCGCGACTTAAGTTATAGGAGGTTATCATGAAATGGAATATTCCCAGTCTTAAAGAATTAGAAGATGTCCTCTGGAGATGCACGGCTTGCGGAACTTGCAAGGAGGCTTATGAATATGGCCCACCCTCAGTGAGCAGTCCCATCTGTCCTGCAGGAGAAGAGTTTGGTTTTGAGGGATTTTTGTCCGCCAGGGGAAAGATCGCCTTTGCCAGAGGAATTCTGAGCGGAGACCTGAAGTGGACCGAGGCGCTGATCGATGCCATTTATAAATGCAATGTCTGTGGCGGATGCCAGAGTCAATGCGAGCTCGATCACAAACCGTTTATTCCTGAGATCATCGAGGCCATGAGACGGAAAGCCGTTGGAGACGGCATAGGACCCATGCCCAAGCAGAAGGTGATTGCACAATCCCTGAGCAGCTATGATAATCCCTATCAAGGTCCACGACGAGTCAGGTTGGATTGGACCCGGCCTTTCAAGAAAGGGAAACAAAAGCCCATCAAGGATATCTTGAAGGAGCCTGCCCCGATTCTCTATTATGTCGGTTGCACAGGCGGTTACAACGTTCCAGTAAGGGTGGTTCCCCAAGCCACGGCATCCATCTTTAATAAACTTGGACTGGACTTCGGTATTCTGGGTGAAAGCGAGCTCTGTTGTGGATCCACAGCCATGAGACTTGGTGATGTGGAAGCCTTTCAAAGAGTGGCTGAATCAAATTTAGAGTTGTTCAGAAAGTTACATGACGAAAAGGGTGTGAAGACGATCGTGACTTCCTGCGCCGGTTGTTACAGAGCTTTCATGAAAGATTATCCCATGGCTGAAGAGTATGGGAGAATGATGGAAGGAATTCGGGTTACCCACACGTCTCAGTTTTTATACGACCTATATATGTCCGGGCAATTGAAATTCTCCGAATCGTTGCCCTGGAAGGTGACCTACCATGACCCCTGCCATGCGGGCCGGCATCTTACAAAGTTCATCATCGACAAAGATGGAACCCAACTTTGGGCAGGCGCCTATATCAATTTGGATGAGACGGATTGCCTCTACGAGACACCGAGGGAGCTTCTGAGGGCGATACCCGGAATCGATCTGAGGGAGATGAGGCGGATCAAAGCCAATTCCTACTGCTGCGGTGGTGGTGGCGGCGTCATGACCGGATATAACGATTGGGCGCAACGAAATGCTGGCCTCCGAATACAAGAGGGAATGGAAACTGGCGCTCAACATATGGTTTCCATCTGTCCCTTCTGCCATTACAATCTCAACCAGGGTTCGCAAGGAATTGGAAGCAAGATGAAACTCTACGATCTGACAGAGCTGATTGACAGGGTTTTGCCTGAAAAGGTGGTATGAGTTAAATCGAAAAAATAGAAGAAAGGAGGTGAAATTGGGTTGAAGAGGTGGGAGTTGTTAGCCGTTCAACAATTTTTAATAACAAGGGAGGGGAAATATGGAAACAAAAAAATCGAAGAAAAAAGTTGAGGGAATCTTAAAAAAAGAGATCTCACGACGTGATTTCATTAAAACCACTGCTCTCGGGGCAGCGGGTTTGAGCCTCAGTTCCTGGGCCCCAGTTCCTTTCACCTATGGAGCTGAGCCACCGATTAAAATTGGAATGTTCAATGAGTATACTGTTTTTGCTACGGAATATGGATACTGGCTGGGGAAGGTAGGCAAAACGGCCATAGCCAAAATGAATGCAGAGGGTGGCATCGCAGGCCGAAAATTAGAATTGTTCGATTATGACACGAAGTGCAAGCCGGACTGGGCAGCCAGCATGTTCAAAAAAATGATTTTGGAAGACAAAGTGGATTTTATCATGGGGTCCATCCATTCAGGAGTCCACAAAGCCTGTTTTCCTCTTGCTGAACAGTACAAAATCCCATTATTTAGTGGTGGTTCCATGACCTATGAGTTTACCGGAAAGGATGCAATTCCCTATTATATTCGTAACCATAGCCATGCAAGGACGCAAGCTTTGGCGGGTTGGAAATGGGGCTTTGATAATTTAGGCAAAAAATGGGCCTTTTTGGTGGCCGATTATGCCTGGGGTCATTCTTTAGCAAGAGAATTTGGAAGCCGTGTCGTGGCAGCCGGCGGGAAAGCCCAGGAGATCCGTGCTCCACAAGCCACCCAGGATTTTGTTCCTTATTTGCAGAAAGTGGATCCCGACACGGAGGTTCTGTTCACCGCTTTCTTAGGATCTTCGGGTTTAGGGGTGTTGAGGCAAACCGTTGAAGTAGGGCTCCATAAACGTCTTCAAAGATTTACAGTGATTTGCACTACAGAAGGTATCGGCCAGGAGGTTGTTGGAAAGGAATCCATAGGAGCCTACTATATCGAATACCATCCCCGACATTTCGATCAGGTTCCTAAAGAATTGCAAGCTTACGATAAAGCCTATCGGAAGGCCTGCGGAGTGACGGATGATGGGAAGGAAGTTGGGAATCCAAAGGTCACCATTGCAGGGTCTCATATGTGGTCCATGTGGATCTATCCGTATATGATCAAACTGGGCATTGAGCAGACCGGCTGGAAGGATAACAAGAAGAACGCGGATCTCATCAATGCTATTTGCAGTTTGAAACTGAAGGCTGGCCCATGGTGTCCGGTTGGTGACCTGGATATGAGGGTTCAGGACCATCAGGGTTTCACAGACCATTATATTTCGAGAGTAGAACCTGATCTCAAACTAAAGATCATTAAGCGTATTCCTAAAGAACAGGTGATGTACGACCCGGAAGTAGATTTAAGGAAGAAGCTTTAAGAGACAACTATTTTAAACCCGAAGCCCCTCCCTTTGTTTCTCCTCGGGGGAGAAAAGGGGGAGGGGCTTTAAAACCTAAATTCTTAAACCCAAAAACGAGATCCCGAAATCGTTAGATCCTGAATTAAGTTCAGGACCTGGTTCGGGATGACAAAAACCGAAAACCAAACCTCCTTGTCATGCTGAACTCGTTTCAACATCTGATTTGGTTTTTACTGCCTTTGTCAGACACACGTTTCATCCCCTCCCTGCCTACCGGCAGGCATGGCACAGGACGGGGTTTTCAGGTGTGATCTTAATAAAAGGACAAGATTCGTGATCTCCAATTTGGCTATAGCCATTTTGAATGGAGTTGTCTGGGGGCTGATCATGGCCTTGATCGCTCTGGGCCTAAACATGATCTTCGGCCTCCTTCATATTATCAATATGGCCCACGGGGCCCTTTATATGTTGGGGGCTGTGGTGGCTTGGTATCTGATTGAGGTCACGGGGAGTTTCTGGATTGCTTTGGTCGTTGCCCCTCTTTGTGTTGGCCTAATTGGTTTGATCATCGAAAGAGGTTTGATCAGGACGATTGAAGATAAACCCATCACAACGATTATCTGCACATTTGGGGTCATGCTCGCCATCCAACATCTGGTGCTGATTATCTTTGGGGGTTCACCGAGAAGAATATCCCCGCCCGTAGCCTACCGTTTCCCGATCTTCGATTTACAATACCCATTAATACGAATTATGATCGCTTTGATCTCTATCGCAATGATGATCGGTCTTTGGATCTTTCTAAGAAAGACAAAGTATGGGCTCTGGATGAGGGCTGTAGTGCAAGATAGGGAGATGGCTGTTGGCTTAGGAATTCCAGTGAACAAGGTCTATATGTGGACTTTTGTTTTAGGGTCGGCTTTGGCTGCCTTTTCGGGGATATTAGCTGCTCCCATTGTCTCCGTCGAATTTATGATGGGCCGTGAGGTTCTCATCATGGCCTTTATCATTGTGATCGTTGGAGGCATGGGAAATCTGGAAGGTTCTGTCATCGCAGCCATTATGATTTCACTCATCCAGGGGATAGGCTCTCTATTTGTCGCTCCCTCGATTGCGACGGTCTTTGCCCTGGCCTTTATGATCATCGTTTTATTGATACGACCTCAGGGATTGTTTGGAGAATAAGGAGTCGTCATGTTATTGGATAAAGGAAAATCATTCGGTTTTATTTTGATCTTCAGCCTAATCCTCCTTGTCTTCATTGCGCTACCTTTCTTCATTGATCTTTTCTACCAGACTTTTTTGACAGAACTTTTCGTCTGGATGCTCTTTGCCATTTCTTTTGATCTGATCTTTGGTTATACAGGGCTGTTGAGCTTTGGACAGGCCCTCTTTTTTGGCCTGGGGAGTTATACGGTTACGATCTCCATCCTGAAAATGGGTTTGAACACAGAGTTGGCTCTTCTCTT
>Ga0315280_10011703_pt1 | contig 10736 bp, 12 predicted proteins | sample YL17G06_40_MG_FD_203697 | JGI IMG/M metagenome (GOLD analysis project Ga0315280, IMG submission 203697) | Sediment microbial communities from Yellowstone Lake, YNP, Wyoming, USA - YL17G06_40 | ecosystem: Environmental > Aquatic > Freshwater > Lake > Sediment | place: USA: Wyoming | collected... | reverse complement strand
GTGGCGATGATGAAGTACGTCACGAAGACCATAGCGTACAAGCACGGGCTCTACGCGACATTCATGCCAAAACCCATCTTCGGGGTGAACGGCTCCGGGATGCATGTCCACCAGTCGCTCATGACCCCTCAGGGCAAGAGCATTTTCTACGACCCGAAGGGATCCTATAAACTCAGCAAGGACGCGCTCTACTACATCGGGGGTTTGCTGAAGTACGCCAAGGATATCTGCGCGGTGCTGGCGTCCTCGGTCAATTCCTACAAGAGGTTAGTGCCGGGTTATGAAGCACCGGTTTACATTTCTTGGGCGAACCGCAACCGAAGCGCCTTCATCAGAGTGCCGGCGGGGAGGGAGGCGCGGACGCGGGTCGAGCTCCGGAACCCGGATCCAGCGGGGAACCCATATTTACAGTTCACGGTGATGCTCGCGGCGGGGCTGAAGGGAATTGAGGACAAGATTGAGCCTCCGGAGCCTGTGGAGAAAGACATCTACCGCATGAGCGCGGAGGAGCGAGAGGCATCGGGCGTGGGGTTCCTCCCGGAGAACCTCGGCCAGGCGCTTGATTACATGCGTCAGAGCAAGTTGGTTCGAGAGGCACTTGGGGAGCATCTATTCGATCACTTCCTGTACATCAAGGGCCAGGAGTGGAACGAGTACAGGTCCCAGGTCACGGATTGGGAAGTCCAAAGGCTGTTGCCTGCGCTCTAATTTTAGTTCAAATTTTTCCATGTAAAAGGTGCGAGGATTCGACCGCGCGACTACTCCGCGGCGGTTCGGTTTCCCTACCGCGCTTTTCGTCGTGAGGTCTTTTTCCAGCAACTTAGCTTTGGCGCATACCTCCACGCGCCTTATTCACGGCCTTCCCCAGCTGCGCTGAGTTTTTCCGTGAATCACCCTTGTCCTTGGACAAGGTTCAGCCTTATTTGCCGGCTTCCTCCTCGCAATTAGTGATTGTGGTGATTTAGTGTATAAATTTTTCCAAAAGAAAATACTTCAGAGGTGGGTCAGTGAGATATGCGTTCATGGTCGCGTATGACGGCGCGCGCTATTTTGGATTCGTCAGACAGCCCAGCCAACCAACCGTGGAAGCGGAGTTGCTGAGGGTTTTCAGAGAGTGTGGATTGTGTCTTAACCTGAAGGGAGCTGAGTACCAGGTGGTAGCGCGAACAGATCGTGGAGCGAGTGCGATTGGTCAAGTTGTAGCGCTTGATGCGATTAAAAGGCCGGAACTGAAGGAACTGAATGCTCTCCTTCCTGAAGATATCGCAGTTCTAGCCGCCGCCGAGGTCAAACCAGATTTCAATCCCAGGACCCAGGCGCTGAGCAAGCACTACCGTTACGTTTGCGAGGCTCCCCTGGCCTTCGACCTTTCGGCGGCCAGGCGGGCTGCAAAGCTATTCGAGGGTATGCACGACTTCAGGCATTTCTGTAAACACGAGCACGGAAAATCCACCGCAGGAGAACTCGAATACGCGAGAGTTAGAAAGCAGAAGCAAATACTCGTATTCGATTTCATCGCTCCAGCTTTTCTCTGGCAACAGGTGCGGCGGATGGTCTGGGCGGTGCTCGCCGTGGGTACGGGCAACCTCAGCATAGAGGAGCTGAAATTGATGCTTGAGGGACGGGCGAAGCAAGCCGCGAGGCCGGCTCCAGCTGAGGGTCTTTTCCTCGTGGGCGTCCGATACCCCTCGCTCGTCCTCAGACCCGACGCGCGTATCATCCCGAGGTTCATCAAACACCTGGAAAGCGACGTACGCTCCGTCTGCAAGGCGATGGCACGCCTGATCTTAGCTGGAACGGCATCGGAACCTTAAACAGTTCCTGTATAGAAACTAATTGACGGGGGATAACATGTCAAGGGGAAAAAGGAAAATTTTGCTCGGCGTGTTCGATGCCCAGTCCATCCTCGTGCTAGAAACAATAGCCCGGACACCAAGATCTTTCACGGAAGTGTTAAGGGAAACAGCGCTGCCAAAGGCCACCCTCCACCGGGTGCTGATGGGCCTCGTGAGGAGCGGACTCGCAGAAGAAGTAGATGCTCGGTATAAAATAACCTCAGATGGAAAATTCGTGCTCGGGTCTTTCAAGACCCTTACGGCTAGAAGCATGCTCAAAATAACTGACGATGGCTTGCGGCGGGTTCTGGATCAAGCCGACCGCACCCTGCGGATGGAGCGGTCCGGGTTCAGCAGGCTTGAACAGTTCCAGGACATTCAGGAGGCGGTTGAAGGTGTCAAGGTTATAAAATACGCCGCGGGAAAACCCCTCTTTTCAAAGCGGGGATGAGAGCGGCAGCGGGAATACTTTCGGTGGGGGTGTCCGAAAATGGCTCCAAGGCGGGCTGGCGATCCCTGCTTATGGCATCCCTAGGAGTACGGTCGATATAGATATCGGGCTTGCGATCTGTGAGGAGGGTAAAATCAAGGAACTAATACAAAAATTGGAGGCCCGAAAGGTCGTTGCGTTTGAGGAAGTAAACCATGAGTACACCATGGTTTACCTATCGGATAGTGAGAACCTCATAGATGTGGAGCTGTGGTTCAAACCAGATGGCATTGTTTGGGACGAGGAAACTCTGAGGAGGCGGTGGAAAGTGGATTTCGGGGCGGGTGAGAAACCCTTCGAGGTCTACGTATTGTCTCCAGAGGACTTCATAGTGAACAAGCTTGCCAGGAAGGATCGGAGCGCCGGGGACGAAGAAGATGTGGTCGGTGTGATGGCAAGCTCAAAGGACAAGATCGACTGGAGGTACCTGGCCAAACGGGCGAGGGGAGCAGAGGCGGAGGATCTCGTGCGTGCGCTCGGAAAAAATCTCATCGTTTAGGGGGTAATCGATTTATCACACGAAGCTCAAATTTGGATAATCTAGGTATTTTAACGGAAACAAACGATTTAGAACGATGCCCATGTCGGAACCACCAAAGATAAAGCAGCTTGCCCACAACGGGGTCCTCATCCCAGCCTGCGAACCCCAGGGCTTCGCCATCAGCTACAGAGGAACGAGGCTTACCCTGGCGCCGGAACATGAGGAGATGGCTTTGGCTTGGGTCAAGAAGCTGGGGACGGACTACGTGAAGGACCCGGTCTTCGTCAAAAATTTCGTGGGCGACTTCTCAAATGCGCTTGGTGTTGACCCCTCCTCCAAGATAGAGGACTTCGATTTCTCTGAGATCTGGCGCTGGGTCGAGGAGGAAAAGACGAAAAAGGAGAACATGTCGCGCGAGGAGAAGAAGAGGCTGGCCGAGGCTAGGAAGAAACTCAGGGAGGCGAACAAGGAGAAGTACGGATACGCCATCCTCAACGGCGAGCGCGTGGAAATTGGGAACTACACGGTCGAGCCCCCCTGCATCTTCATGGGGCGAGGCGAACACCCGCTCAGGGGGAGGTGGAAGCCGAGGGTCGGCTATAGGGACATCATCCTCAACCTGTCGCCGGATGCCCAGACCCCCGAGGCCCCTGACGGTGGGGAGTGGGGCGGCAGAGAGTTCGACCCGAGTGCCCTCTGGGTGGCGAAATGGCGGGACAAGCTCACGGGGAAGATGAAGTACGTGTGGATAGCCGACAGCGCGCGCTTCAAGCAGGAGCGTGAGATCATAAAGTTCAACGAGGCCCTGGAGCTCGAGCAGCTTGTCGAGAAAGTCAGGCGCCACATAGAGATGAACCTAACTTCAGACGACATCACCAGGCGGAAAGTGGCAACGGTCGCGTACCTGATAGACGCCCTGAAGCTGAGGGTTGGGGACGAGAAGGACAAGGACGAGGCCGACACGGTTGGCGCCACCACTCTCAGGGGCTCGCACATCGAGATAGACGAATCGGGAAACGTGAAGTTCGATTTTTTGGGCAAGGACTCTGTGAGATGGGTCAAAACCATTAAGCCTCCGCCACAGGTCGTGAATAACCTGAAGTCATTTATCGGGAAACCTAGAGAACCAGTTTTCTCGGGGGTGCGCTCGGAGATGGTCAACGCTTTTTTGGGGGAGGTGACGCCTTGGCTCACGGCGAAAGTCTTCAGGACGTACCACGCGTCAAAGGTGGTGAGGGACTACTTGGCGAAAGATGAACTCCGGCCAGAGGATCCAGAGTTCAAGAAAAAGTACACGGCGACCATGGCGAACCTTGAGGCGGCGGTCACCTGCAACCACAAGCGAAAGCTACCGAAGAACTGGGAAGAGTCCCTGAGGAAGAAGGAGGAAAGGCTGAAAGCCCTGAAGGCGCAGCTGAGGGAGGTTAGAAAAAAGCCCCCATCCAAGATGCGCGCTAAGAGAATAGAGTCCCTGCTGAAGAGGATAGAGGCGGCCGAAGTCAAGGTGAATCTCGCAAAGGCCACACGCGACTACAACCTCGGGACATCGCTCAAGTCCTACATCGACCCCCGCATCTACGCGAAGTGGGCGAAGGAACTCGGGTACGATTGGAAGGAGATTTATCCCAAGACTCTCCAGCGAAAGTTCGCCTGGGCCGAGGACATTGCCCAATTATAACATTTTAACACGTACCGCAAGGTTGAATTCAGCTGTTGATTAATTCGCTGCGACTCTTTTTAAGATCTGAGCAGGACCATCGCGGGCAGGAACCCCAGCAGGAACCCGAGCCCGTGGGCGGGCACATCGACTCCCGGCCCGGCGCTCAGGAAATCCAAGGGATCGGTGAAGATGAGCAACAAGAAGGAGATTAAGATGGTGAGGGACATCAGGCTCGGGAATGTGCGCAGAGATCTTCGGTCAAACCTGAACAACCCCCACTTTCTCCGCCTGCGGGCCCAGCGGCGGTGTTCCTTGGCTAAAGCCCTCATTTGGGCGGGGATGCTTCGAAGGCAGGCGGCCAGGAGCACCCCCAGCGCCCCGTAGACGATGCCCGAGGCACCCCACGAGAAATCCCCACTTATTACCAGCATCGGATACTCGATCGCGCTCCCCACGATTCCGGACAGGAAAACGAGCCAGAGGAAAACGCGGCTCCAGCGTCTGCGGTCTCCCACTTTCAGCACCAAGCAAACGGTCACGAAGAACCCGGCGGCGAGTGTGAAACCCTCGAGGTTGCTGGCGAGGTGCGGGAGTTCGGCCTGGACAAAGTTGGAAGTGACGATTCCCCACGGGTGGTCGGCGGAGAGCCAGAGCCAATCGAGTAGCCCGGGCCAGAGTGAGATGAGGAAGAAGACGGCGAGGTTGAGCAGGGTGAAGATTGTAAAAGCTAGGCCGACGCTGCGGAAGCCGGATAAGCGGCGGGAGAGGCTGGTGTACATGGTTAAACTCTTTTTAACTACTTGGATAAGTAATTCAAACTTTCTTTTGCTCGATCGGTCTCTTCGCCTTTTGAAGAAATTATAGAATTACCTGCAAATTTCCGGCCACGAAGGACGCTCCACAGGGGCAGGCCATTTAGAGCTACCGCAGCATCGCCACGTAGTCGTCGGCGTTCACGCCCAGGCTTCGCGCAACCGGCCCGCACTTTGCTCGAAGTATGTAGAAAAATTTTCCGCTCTCAGGCAGCTCCGAAAGCGTCTCGTAGTTCCCCATCCCCTTTGCCACCACCAAGTCGGCGCGATCGAACTTGGCACGAAATGCCGGTGATGCCCTTTCCAGATAAATGCCAATCGTCGCCGGAGCCTCGATGATGCTGTCAAAACTATCGCTGAGCCCCGCGCGCCGCAGATCTTCGAGTGTAAGGTCGTTTTGTATCGGGGCTTCTTTCACAGCATACGTCACCTTCGCGTGTTTGCCGAGCGCTTTGACTAGTGGTAAATCGAAGAAAGCCTCCCCAGCGTTGTCGGCCAGATAAAGGACCTCCCCCGTGCTGGCAAGCTTCTGCTCGAGCAGACCCACGTGATCGATCGCGAAGTTCGGGGTTTCCCTCAGGCTGCGCAGGAGGGTCTCGTGGTCGACGAAGAAGTCGATGGCGTTCCCCTGTGCGGCGATCTCCACGCACCCCTTCATGTCCTCCCCTGGTTCGATCTTCGAGAATGCCAGCCCCGCTGCCTCGATCTCCCGCAGCTTTCGCTCGCGGTACGGGTCTCGGTTCCCTGATAGTTCCTTGATGATCGGGTGGAACTCGTTCGACAGGTCGGGCGGGACGACCTCTGGGGAGAGGCGCTTTAGGATTCTTGCGACCTCCCTCTCGATCTTCGACCTGACCTGCGGATCGGAGGTCGCGAGCTCCGTGGCCTGGCGCGCGAGATTTCGCAAACATTCCAGACACTCGGGTCCCGCTTTCATGCGATTCACCATAAAATACAAGGTGGCTTCAAATCAGTTGGCGCGAGAACTCCCTCAGGTCCCTGACCACGAACTCCCCTGACTGCTTCCCATCGCGGTCGAGGAAAAATGCCCTGATACCGGCCTCCCTGGGCGCGAGATAATCGAACACCCAGTTGTCCCCGACGTGTACAACCTCTGCGGGGGAAGCGCCGATCGCCTTCAGGATATCCGAGTAGAACTCGCCCGTTTTCTTCACAAGCCCGAAATCCGAGGTCGCCGAGAACATCATGTCGAAGTAGCCCTTCAGCCCCGCCTGCCCGATTTCCACCTCGGCCAGCTCCCTCGCCCCGTTCGTGATGACAATAATTTTGAACCTTCGGTGAAGTTCCTCCAAGACTTCGTGGACCTCCGGATACGCCCTCACGTTCGACCGACATTGCTCGACTAGGTCCCCCCAGCTCCCGCCCAGCTCGAACTCCTTCCACCAATAGTTGATGTCGTACCACTCGAGCCTCTCCATCCCGACGCCATCGTACCTGCGCGTAATTTCTCGCAGTGCCTCCTCCTGACCCAACCTCCACCGCTCAGCGTAGCGCTTGGACATGCCCTCGAACCAGAGCGAGTCCGCGAAAGTCCAGTCGATGAGCGTCCCGTCCAGGTCGAACGAAACTACCTTTATCATGCTATCAACAGATATTTTGGTTCCAACGATTAAAACATGGTTGTGGATTTCATGAAAAAATCCTCGGATGCTTCCGGAGGCCTCCTTCTCTTGGGGGAGCCTTTCGAGTTCCGCGAAAACGGGGCGCTGAAGGTGGACTTCGGCGAAAAAATTATCGAGTTTGACCCGAGCAGCCCTAACCACCTCGGGCGGCTGGAGCGGGTCCTGAAGCGGAAACTCCTCCAAGAACTCGAACCTGTTGTTGGGGAATACAGCAGAAAGCTGGGGGTGGAGTTCAACAGGATTACAATAAGAAAACAGAGGACCAGATGGGGCAGCTGTTCGTCAAACGGGAACCTGAACTTCAACCTCTGGCTTGTGTGTCTCCCGAGGGAACTCATCCGCTACGTGGCTTGGCACGAGCTCGCGCACATGAAAGAAAAACACCACGGCAGGGCATTCTGGGAGCTCGTGGCGCGCGAGTTCCAGAACTACCGGGAGATCAAGAAAAAGCTGTCCGAATACGGATTGTTAGTTCGAATGACTACTCTTTTGCTTGCTCGAAGTAAAGCCTAACGCCCCGAACCATGCTCCAGCTCGACGCCGCAAGCGCCGAGATCAGCTCTGGAATCGCTACACCGTCCCACCTAAACGCCCAGGGAATCGCTGCGACGACCCCCGTCGCGATCGTGAAAAATCCAAGCTCCCAAGACCCGGCCACGATCGCGCCGCCGCCGAGCAAGAAAAGGGAGAGTGGGAAAAGCGTGAAGAACGCCACCGAGAAGTATAAATGAATCGCGCCAGCCGCCTCCGAGAACACCCCTATTCCGAAAAGGGCAAATGAACTTATTAGTAATAACATCGCTCCGGCACGCCCTATGACCTGCTCTCTTAAGGTTGCGCAAAGGCCGGCGGCGAAGATCATGGAAAGTATCCCCGCGGCAATAAGCCCCGAGTTGAATATCCAAGCGGCTTCTCTCACTCCGAGATCGCTCAGAGCGTTCGCCGACCAGCTGAACCACGGGGAAAGGGATACGGCTAGGAAAATAAATGAGATGGCCACAACTGGAGTCGCTACCCCGCAAAGTCCGGCAATCTTTAACATCTTTCTACTGGCAAGCATCGGATTCCAGACTAACGTTCAACAATTCACCCTAAAATATGATTTCGAATGGGCTTCAGAAGGGGTCCAATTGAACAATAGAGTTTTACCGCTCGGCTTTTCGTCCCTTGTATTCCTCAAACCCGACTATATCTTCCAGCCTCTTTCTGCGGACGAGATGCGCTATCTTCGCTGTTAGGTCAAGTTTCTCGCGCGGGTAGCCCACGGTCAAAAGCGCAACCACACTAAAGCGCTCCGGGATCTTCAATAACTTCTTGATCAATCCTTCATCGAAGCTTCCAATCCAGCATGTTCCTAGGCCCTCCGCAGTCGCCGCCAAGACCATGTTCTGCATGGCTATGGTTACATCGACCGCATACCATTTCGGCGAAGCCTTCCGGTCGCCGCAGCCAACGATCACGACCGGGGACTCCTCCAGAAACCCGGCAAACATCCCGCTCTTCGCGATCTGCTTCCGCTTTTCATGGTCCGTCACGACTACGAAGTACCAAGGCTGGATATTCTCGGCCGAAGGTGCCAAACGGGCCGCCTCTAGAATTTTCCCCAGTTTCTCCTCTGGCACTGGAGTTTTGGCGTACGCCCGAACCGACCTTCTCCTCTGAATGGCTTCAAATACTTCCATTTCCCTCTTTGGTGTGATGGTGTTTAGGAGAATTAAAGTTTCGGCTGCTAATATTGGAAAACATTCTATCCCAGAATTCGATTCGTTTTTACCTTGAGGTTTTGCACTAGGTCAACGTAACTATCGGCTACAGCACCGTGACGTACCGGCGCGCGAAGCTAGGCTCGGAGCACTACTTCATGTAAAATGGGTATACGCCGTGGGCTAGTGTCCCTGCTCTTCGAAACATCGTCTACGGTAAAACTTTTTATACAGAAAAATATTATATAAAAGTCCACGAAAAGGGTAAGTTCATGAAAACGAGAAAACTGGGATGGACAGATCTTAACTTGTCGGCTATCGGACTCGGCACATGGGCAATTGGAGGTGGCGGTTGGACTTGGAGTTGGGGGCCGCAGGATGACAGAGAGTCGATAGCTACCATTTTACACGCTCTGAAAACGGGAGTGAATTGGATCGACACAGCCGCGCTTTACGGACTTGGCCACTCAGAAGAAATTGTGGGAAGGGCCATCGAAGGATTACGCGATAAGCCAATTGTTGCTACCAAGTGCGGTCTGGTCTGGGATAAGAACGGGAATATCTCCAATCGTTTGAAAGAAGAGAGTATCCGTTCCGAAGTCGAGGCGAGCCTGAAACGGCTCAAAGTGGATGTTATTGACCTCTACCAGATTCACTGGCCAATACCCGATGAGGATGTCGAGGAAGCCTGGCGGACCATAGCGGACCTTGTGGACGAAGGTAAAATCCGTTACGCAGGGGTATCCAATTTTAGCGTGGAACAACTCGAACGCATTCAGGATATTCACCCCATAGCGTCCCTTCAACCGCCATACAGTATGCTCAGGCGTGAGGTCGAAGATGAACTGCTCGGTTTTTGTGCGGCGAACGATATCGGAGTCATCGTATACAGTCCCATGGAGAGGGGCCTCCTCACAGGAAAGTTTAGCAGAGAACGCGTCCAAAATCTGCCCGAGGATGACCACCGACGTAAAGATACACGCTTTCAGGAACCCGAGCTGAGCGCCAATCTTGAGCTGGTTGAAGGCTTGCGTAGCATTGCCGAAAAGAGCGGCAGAGCCGTAGCGCAGTTGGCGATAGCATGGGTCTTGCGGCGCCCTGAGGTGACGGCAGCCATCGTGGGCGCAAGACATCCGTACCAGATTGAGGAGACAATTGCCGCTGGAGATTGGGCGCTTTCTGAGGAAGACATTGCAGCCGTTGAGGTATTACTAGATAAACGTCGAAAGGCACTGAATCTAGGCTGAGTCGTGCCCGCCGTGAAGTAAGGAGAAATGTCTTTTTCCAGACCCGATGAGGGAGAATGCCGCGCCATCCGGTAATATGTATTTGAGTTGGGCCTGTATCGAGTCCCATCGTTAGGGCTCAGAGCATGCGCGAAATGTGTTGGGAAATCATTGGCTTGTGGGGCAAAGTAATAAAACACGAAAAGGTCATATTTATAACAAATTTGGAGGTGGAAAAATGCTTTCGAAAATACCCCTGGACCTTGAGAAAGTAAAAAAGGAAGATTTGGATAAACAGATACTGAGAGTTGGGATGATAGCCGAGTTAGATGCCGTAAGTCTTTATGAGCAGATGGCAGCCATGACTCAAAATGAAAATATCAAGAAAGTCCTTTTCGACATAGCAAATGAAGAAAAAACACATGTGGGAGAGTTCCAGAGTTTGCTGCTGAAAGAAGATAAAGAGCAAGAAAGAGAACTGGAAGAAGGCAAAAAGGAAGTTGAAGAGTTAACAAAGGAAAAGGGATGAGACTCAAGTTACACTTTGTTCATAAGCGAGCTTCTTTTTCTCACTAGACGCAAAGCATAATTTAACCTTCAGAATTCACCGCTCCCACATCAGCAGGCATTCACGCGCTACCCCAACCTTCTTTCTCGCAGGAGTTGTACAGAAGCGCTTGTTTACCACGATCATGCGCTTGGCCCTGAACCCGGCACGTTCGGCGAGCCTGCTAAGCGTTTCGCAGACCTCGACAACACCTTCCGGAAAACATCCATCTGATGTCACCAAACAAACTCTCGCCCCGTGTTTGCAGACGCGATAAAGCTCTTGGAGCGCTGCGAACATGTCCTTGAAGTAAAGTTTCGCATCGAGAGGTTTGCCCTC
>Ga0315280_10011702_pt1 | contig 10737 bp, 7 predicted proteins | sample YL17G06_40_MG_FD_203697 | JGI IMG/M metagenome (GOLD analysis project Ga0315280, IMG submission 203697) | Sediment microbial communities from Yellowstone Lake, YNP, Wyoming, USA - YL17G06_40 | ecosystem: Environmental > Aquatic > Freshwater > Lake > Sediment | place: USA: Wyoming | collected... | reverse complement strand
CAGCCAGCGCCGCCAGCCCGGGCAGGACCTTGCCCTCCAGAAGCTCCAGGCTCGCGCCGCCGCCGGTGGAACAATGGGACACTTGGTCGGCCACGCCGGCCTTGGCCAGCGCCGAGAGGCTGTCCCCCCCGCCCACGATGGTGACGGCGCCTCTCTTGGTCGCCTCGGCCAGGGCCCTGGCCACGGCCAGGGTGCCCCGGGCGAAGGGCTCCATCTCGAAGATGCCCATGGGGCCGTTCCAGAAGACGGTCCCGGCCTTCTTGATCTCCTCGATGAATATCTCGATCGTGTGGGGGCCGATGTCCACGCCGATGAGGTCCGGCGGGACGGCCATGGACTGGGTCACCGTGGTCTGGGCGTCCGGCTTGATTTCGCGGACCGCCACATGGTCGGCCGGGAGCAGGCAGTTGACCTTTTTGGCATAGGCTTTCTCGATGATCCTCTGCGCCTGCGCGACCTTGTCCGCCTCGATGAGCGACTTGCCGATGCCGACGTTCTGCGCGGCCAGGAAGGTGTAGGCCATGCCCCCGCCGATCAGCAGGGAGTCCACCCGGTCGAGCAGCTTGGTGAGCACGCCCAGCTTGTCCGAGACCTTGGCCCCGCCCACGATGGCGAGAAAGGGCCGGGTCGGGTTGTTCACGACCCGATCGAGGAACGCGAGCTCCTTCTCCACCAGGAACCCAATGCCGCCGGGGAGGTACTTGCACACGCCCGCGGTGGAGGCGTGGGCGCGGTGTATGGCGCCGAAGGCGTCCTGGACGAATACATCGCCGTGCTTGGCCAGGGCCCGGGCGAAGGCGGGATCGTTGCCTTCCTCCTCGGCGTGGAAGCGCAGATTTTCCAGGAGCGCCACCCCGCCCGGCTTTAAGGCCGCGACGGCCTTCTCGGCCTCCGGGCCGACGCAGTCCGCGGCGAAGGCCACGGCCTGCCCCAGGACCTTGCCCAACTCCTCGGCCACGGGCTTAAGGCTGTATTTGGGCTCCGGCGCGCCTTTGGGCCGGCCGAGATGCGCCGCCAGCACGACTTTGGCGCCTTGGCCGATCAGGTGCCGGATCGTGGGCAGCGTCTCCACGATGCGGCGGTTGTCCTCGACCTTGCCGCCTTTCATGGGGACGTTGTAATCCACGCGCACCAGGACCCGCCTGCCCTTGACGTCAAGGTCCTTGAGGCGCTTGATCCTGCGCAGCGCGGGAGCGGTCATGCCGGCACCCGCACGCGTTTGGCGATGTAGGCCACCAGGTCTATGACGCGGTTGGAATATCCCCACTCGTTGTCGTACCAGGCGAACACCTTGACCAAAGTCCCCCCGACGACGTCGGTCAGGGCCGCGTCCACGATGGAGCTGGCCGAGTTCCCGGTGAAGTCCTTGGAGACCAGGGGCGTCTCGCAGAACTCAAGCAGCCCCTTGAGGCGTCCGGACTCCGCGGCCTTCTTTAGTGCGGCGTTGACCTCATCCTTGGAGGTCGGCTTCTCCACCAGGACGGTCAGGTCCACCAGGGACACGTCCGGGACGGGCACGCGGATGGCGCAGCCCGAGAACTTGCCCTTGAGCCTGGGGTACACCAGGCCGATGGCCTGGGCCGCCCCGGTCTTGGTCGGGATCATGCTCAAGGCGGCGGCGCGCGCCCGGCGCAGGTCCTTGTGCGCGAAATCCAGCACCGGCTGGTCGTTGGTGTAGGCGTGGATGGTGGTCATCAGGCCGGCCTTCACGGCGAAATTCTCGTCGAGGACCTTGGCCACCGGCGCCAGGGCGTTCGTGGTGCACGAGGCGTTGGACACGACGTGGTGCCGGGCCGGGTCGTAGAGGTCTTCGTTGATGCCCATGCAGATGGTGATGTCCTCGCCCTTGGCCGGCGCCGTGATGACGACCTTCTTGGCGCCCCCGGCTATGTGGGCCTTGGCCAGCTGCGCCTCGGTGAACCTGCCCGTGGACTCGATGACGCAGTCCACCTTCAGGTCCTTCCAGGGGAGTTGGGCCGGATCCTTCTCGGCCAGGACCCTGACGGTCCTGCCGTCGACACGCAGGTCGGAGCCGGCCGCCTCGACCTTTCCCGGATAGGTGCCGAAGGTCGAGTCGTACTTGAACAGGTGCGCCAGGGTCTTGGCGTCGGTGAGGTCGTTGACCGCGATGAAGTTGAGGCCCGGGTTCCCCATGCCCGCCCGGAGCACCAGCCGCCCGATGCGGCCGAAACCGTTGATGCCGACGTTTATCGCCATGAAGTCCTCCCTGAGCGCATCCGCGCTCTCGATCGCCGATATCCTACCGATTTAGGAGGACGATTTCCACCCTTTGGTCGGAGAACACGGCGCGGCCTCCCTCCATGGTCACGTTCTTGCTCATGGTCATGAGCTCCTTGATGAGGCAGCCCTGGACCACGGCGCCCTGGGCGTCGGCCAGCTCCTTGGTGGAGGCGAAGACGCGCACCGCGATGGGAATGCCGCTATAGCGCCGCTTGACGACGTCCGCGGCGGAGCGCAGGAGGTCCAAACCGGCCGGCTGGGCGAGCTCTCTGTCGGCCTTGGTGCGGCCGAAGAGGACCGCGGAGTCGAGGCTGAGGTGCAGCCCCGTATCCTCCTGGTGCAAAACGCCCTTGAACAGCAGCGGCTTTCCCACGCTCGTGTGCGGCGAGCCGGAGGGGTCGGTGAAGGTGTATACCGCCGAGTAGGAGCGGCCGGCCTTGATCCAATCCCCCTGGTCGTTCTGGCCGCTCCAGACCAGATCCTCGGGCGGGTCGCTGGAGCCCTCGTAATGGTGGAAGACCCGGCCCTCCTCGTCGGCGATGGTCAGGCTCCAGGCATAGCTCTTGGCCTCCTTGGGATCCAGGCGGCGGCGCAGGATGTCGAAGAGCTGGTCGCGCAACCGAAAGGCTATGCCCGGCCGCTGACTGAAGGTCATGCGCCAGGGCTGGATGACCCGCGGATTGTGCAGTAACTCGGGGTGGGTGCGGCGCCAGGACACGGTCAAGGGCGAGACGGCCAGCAAGAGCGACTGGTCCGGCTCCAGGGAGGGGCGGATGGTCTCGAAAGGGTCCACCTCGATGCTGAGCGGCGGCTTGACCGCGTCGAGCTTGATCCCCCCCTGGCCCTTTATCTCCACTTCCGCGGGGAAGCCGCCTCCCGCGGGGGCGGTGGAAACCTCGGCCCCGGCCGGAAAGGCCCAGAGCGCGGTCAGCACGGCGAGAACAGTAGTCTTCATGGTCACTCCAACAGGAACCGGAACGTGATTATGCCCCATTGCCGATCACTCGTGGCGATGGGCGCGAACTTCCAGTTGCGCAGGGACTCCATGGCCAGCCGGTCAAGCCGGCCGTAACCGGAGGTGTGCTCCACGCGCATGTCCGGCTCGGGCCGGACGTTTCCTTCGCGGTCGACGGTAAATCGGATGGAGACCGTAGCCTCGATAATGCCCTGCTGCTTGGCCCACGCCGGGAACTCCGGGATGTCATAGGAGACGACCCTGCGGTCGGCCAGCGGCCCCTCGATCTCGACGCTCTTCTTCTTCTCGGCCATGGCCCCGGCCCCGGCGCGGCGCGCGGCCGGGGACGCGGTCTCGAGCTTCTTCATCATGCTGGGCGGCTCCGGCGCGGCCCGCGGCTGGAGCACGATGGACTCCTGGGCCGCGGGCAGGAAGGAGGCTATCTTCTCGACCAGCTGCGAGCGCTGCGAAGGCGAAGCCTCGCGCAGGATGTCGGCCGGACCCGCGGCGTGCCGGGATGACGCCACCTCCAGCTTCTGAATGGCCTGCAGGGCTATGGCATCCTGGCGCCGCTCCTCCAGGGCGATGGCCGCGCTCAGGTTCTTGACCCGGCGCATGCCCACCTCCTCCAGGCGCGGCAGGGCGGCCAGGGACGCGCGGTGGCTGTCTGCGAGCTTCGCCTCTATCTTGGCCGCGTCCACGCGGCGCTTGGAGAGGTCGATGGTCTCCATCTTGGACAACTGCAGCATGCGGCCCTTGTCATCGAGCTTGGCCGTCTGCGGCAGGAGGGGCCGCTTGATCTCCGGCAGCTTGACATCCATGCGGCGCGGCTCGACCTTGGGGATGGAGGGCAGCGCCATCTTGAGGAAACTCATCATCGTGGGGGGCGGCAAGGCCTTGGCCTGGGCCGCGGGCGCGAGCCTGCGCACCTGGATGAGCAGGTCCACGTCCGAGATCACCTTCTGCGTGGTCTTGGGCCCCAGCTGGGAGATGTGCATGAAAAAGAAAAAGCCGCCCACATGCATGGCCATGGACGCCGTCACCGACATGGGCAAGCGGGCCTGCGTCACGAGCCTTTAGACACCTCCTTATTTCTTTCGTTCCGTGGCGATGGTCAGAGACTGCGCCCCCGCGTCCTTGGCCTTGGCCATCAGGTCCACGAGGCGGCCGTGCAGGGCGTTCTCGTCCGCCTTGAGGATGACGAGCTTGGACTCGCTTAAGGCGAGCGCGAGCTTCAAGGCCGGCTCCATGGCCGCGTAAGTGGCGTACTCTTTATAATCCAGGGCCATGCGGCCGTCCTGGCCCAAAGTGATGGTGATCTTATCGCGCTCCTCCCCCTCCTTGGTGTGGGCCTTGGGGAGCGCGACCTTGATGACCGGCTCGGAGAGGAGCGGCGCCGTCACCATGAAGATGATGACCAGGACCAGGCAGACGTCCACCAGCGGCGTCACGTTGATGCCCGAGACGATGTCGTCATCGTCCATGAAGGAGTCGTGGCGTGCCATTTTAGCCCTTCGGAGCCGGCCCCGCGATCTCGGATTTAAGGATGGCGACTTTGGCCGCCCCGGACTGCTTGGCCGTGTCGAGTATGTCCACCACCTGGCCCACGCGGTTGCCCTCATCGGCCGTGACCGTGACCATCTTGTCCTTGCTCCGCAAGAGGGACTCGGATATCTTCCGCGCCAGGGCCGCCGCCTCCACGGGGACGCCGTTCACCGTGAGCTTCCCATCCGCGGTGAGCTTGACCTGGACGTTCTCCTCGAGCGAAGCCTTGCCCTCCGCGGCCTTGGCCTTGGACTGCAGAACCTTGATGCCCCAGGTCATGGCGAAAGGCGCGACCGCCATGAATATGATGACGAGCACCAGGCAGACGTCCACCAGGGGCGTGAGGTTGATGTCGGTGATCGGCTCGTCGGCCTTCTGGCTCGCTCCCGCCATATCTGTCCTATTTTCCTCCCAGCATGACCAGCAGCCTGGTCGAGGCCACCTCCATCTCCACGGAGATGGCCTTCACCTTGCGCATGAAATAGTTGTAGATGATGACCGCCGGGATGGCCACCAAGAGCCCTCCCGCGGTCGCCACCAGCGCCTCGGCGATGCCCTTGGCCACGACCGCAGGCCCGCCCCCGCCCGAGAGGGCCAGGTCGCGGAAGGCCTTGATGATGCCCACCACCGTGCCGAAGAGGCCGATGAAAGGCGCGATGTTGCCCAAGGTGCCCAGCACGCCCAGGTAGCGTTCCAGCTTGAGGCGCTCCTCCAGGCGCTTGGAGGCCAGGAGCTCCTCGAGGTCCTTGCGCGGCCGAGCGGCGTGCAGCAGGCCGTAATGGATGATCTGGGCGACCGCGGCCGGGTGCTTGTGGCAGTATTGCTGGGCCGCCTCGGGCTTGCCCTCCTGCAGGAGCTTTTGGACATGGGCGAGTATGGCGTCGCCGCTGGCCTGGGCCCTGCGGAAGGCCCACCAGCGCTCGATCATGAAGGTGATGGATAGAATCGAGCAAAAGCTGAGTATGACCAGGGTGAAGCTATCTTTCAGTATCGCCAGATAATTCACTTCGCCGAGCATGGCTTTCTCCTTGGACGCCTCTTATTGGCCGTCTTTGTCGCCCGGCGGCGCGGGCGCTTGGCTCTTCTTGATTTTTTTGGCCGACGCCTTGCGGGGCGCTTCGTTGGTCTGCCGCAGCGCCGGGGCCGGAGCGGGGGCCGCATTCCCCCCCTTGCCGCGGCGCAGGCCCGCGGCGCGGACCGCGGCGGACTGCGCGATCTCCTTGGCCGCGTTGCGGGCCAGGTCCTCATAGACCGCCACCGCGCGGTCGATTTCCTGGGACTTTTCGTAAGCCTCGCCCAGCTTGATGAGCGCGTCCAGGCGGAAGGCGTTGTTCAAGGGCTTCATCCCCCGGAGCTTCTCCCACATGTTCAGGGCCTCGTCGGGGCGGTTCATGGCCTGATATATCTCCGACATCCGATAGGTCGCCTCCACAGGCGTATCCGAGTCGGGCTTGGCGCGGTCCTGTATCTGCCGCAGGGTCGCGAGCGCCCCCTCGTAGTCCCGGCGGTCCTTCTGCAGCGCGAATATCTCCCATAGCGCGGACTGGGCCATGGGGTCGGCCTCGCCGAGCATGCCGATGTACCTCTGGTAGGAGTACTGCGCCAGGTCCGCCTTGCCCATGGCCTTGTAGGCCAGGGCTAGGTTGAATTGGGTCTCCTTGGCGTAGTCGAGGCTGGGGTACTCCTCGAGCAAGCGGGTGTAGCGCTTGACCGCATCCTCGTACTTCTTGAGGGCGTAGCAGGAGCTGGCCAGGTGAAAGAGGGCCAGCGGCACGTCGTCGTTCTTCTCGAAGTTGTTGAGCAGCCGCTCGTAGGCGGGGACGGCGTCTTCGTGGTCGTTCTGGTTGAAGTAGCTTTCCCCGAGGTAGAACTGGGCCTTGGCCAGCTGCGGGTTGTTGGTGAAATCCACGCTGAACTTCTGGAACTCGGCCGCGGCCGCGGCGAAGTCCTTGGCCTCGAAGCAGCGGCGGGCCAGGCGGAACTGCGCCTCGCCGGCCACGGGGCTGCCCGGGTTGGAGGCGACCAGCCCGCGCAGGACGGCCTTGTAGTTGACGGCGGGTGAGCGGTCGAATATCGCCTCCAGCAGATCCAGGCCGTCGGTCGCCTCCGCGGCCTTGGGAAATTTCGTCACCAGCTCCCGGACCTGCTTGACCGCGCCTTCGTCGTCGCGGCCGTTGAAGGCCGTCTGGGCGATGCGCAGGTAGGCCATGGGCAGCTGTTCGCTCTGCGGATAGTTCGCGATGATGTCCCGGTAGGCGGCGATGGCTGCGTCGTACTTCTGGGCGCGGAAGAGCGTGTCGGCCACCTGGAACGCGGCCTGGGGCGTCTCCTTGGCCTGCGGGTACTGGGCCTGGAGCTTGCGCCAGGTTTCGATGGCCTGGGTATAGAAGCGCTGATGGTAGAGGCACATGGCCGCGCGGTAGAGGACGGCCGGCACCTCCGCGGCCTTGGGGTTGTTCTCCGCGAACTTGTTGTAGAGCTGGTAGGCATCGTCATAGGACTTCTGGTTGTAGAGGCTGTCCGCGATGCCCAGCTCGTTCAAGCCCGAGAAGGTGAAGGTCGAGGTCTCGGCCGAGAGCATGGCCTTGAGCTTCTGGCGCTCCTCCAGGGCCCTCTGGTCATCGCCCTTGTAGGAATAGGCCCAGGCCAGGCCGTCCTGGGCGTAGAGAGCCGCCGGATCGTCGGGGTAGACCTTCAGGATCATCTCGTAGATGCCCTTGGCCTCGTCCGTCTGGTTGAGGGTCAGGTAGGTCTCGGCCGCGTACAGATAGCTCATGCTGCGCCACTTGGACTTGGAGGGCGGCAGATGGCGGAAGATGAACTGGTAGGAGGTGAGAATCGAGTTGTAGGCCTTCTGGTTGAACTGGTTCTGCAGGATGGTGAAAAGGGCCTGCTCCGCGATGTCCGAGGAGGGGGCCAGGTCGATGATGCGCTGAAAAGCCTCGGTCGCCTCCTGGAAGCGCTTGACCTTGCTCAAGGCGTTGCCCATGACGAGGTAGACGTTCTTGGCCAGGGCATTGGTGGGGTAGAGGGCGAGGAAGTTGCTGCAGGTCTGCACGGTCTGGGCATAGTCCCCCACCTGAAAGCCGGTCCAGGCCAGCTTGTAGTACGCCAGCGGGGAAATCTTTATGGTGTCCGGGTACTGGGTGATGACCTTGGTGTAGGCGAACATGGCTTCGCGCACCTGCTTCGCGACCAGGTAGGACTCGGCTATGAAATACTGCGCCAGGGGCGCGAAGAAGTCCTTGGGGTAGCGGTCCAGCACGGACTGGAAGTTGGCGCGCGCCTCCACCAAGTCCTTCTTTTGAAAATAGGCGGAGCCGATGCGGAATATCGCCGAGACGCGCAGGGGGCTGTCCGGATAGAGGGAGAGGAACTTCTGGTACTTGGCGATGGCCCCGTCGTAATCCTCGGCCAGGAAGAAGGAGTCGCCGATGAAGAACTGCGCCTCCTCCTTGAGGTCGCTGTCCGGGAAGTCGCGGATGAGGTTCTCGAAAGCCGCCGCGGCCAGATACGCCCGCTTGGAGAGAAGGTAGGTCTTGCCCAGATAGTACTGGGCCTCCGCGGTCTTGACGAACTTCAGGGTCGACTCCGCGCTGGAATAGTCCCCCTTGTGCAGGCTAACGATGCCCTTGGCGTAGAGCACCATGGGCTCGTTGAGAAACACGGGGTAGGTCTCGCCCAGCAGGAAGAGGTTGGCCTCGGCCTGGGAGAACTGCTCTAAGGCCAGGTTGGCGTAGATGATGCCCAGCAGGGACTCCGGGATGATGTAGGACTTGGGGTAGCGCTTCTCCAGCTCCCGAAAATCTTCCATGACCCGGTTCCAGTCCTTATCGTCGTAGGAGACCTCGCCCAGGCGGTAGAGGGCCGAGGAAGCGAGCCCCGACTTTTTGTCGCCGGCGACCTCCTGGAAGGCCTTGCGGGCGTTCTCCAAGGACCCGGCCGCGGCCGGGTTCTTGGGCGCCAGCAGCCTGGCCGTGGAGGCCTTCTTGGAGGAGGCCTCGGCTTTGAGTATGCCCAGGGCTTGGCCGAGATAGGCCTCGCCGATCATGAAGTGGGCGTCCGCGACGCGCAGGCTGTCCGGGAATTGGCTGAGGAAGCTCTCGAAGGCCTGGACCACGGCCATCTTGTCGCGGCCGGTCTCTTGGTACATCTGCGCGGCCGCGGCGAAGGACTCCTCCTCGGCATGGGTCTGTCCGGCGGAGCGCCCCACATGGAGGACGCCGGTGGGCGCGAGCGCCAGCAAAACGGCAAGCAAAAGCGGCCTGCAGTTGTCTACCATGATGGGGTTGCTCTCTTCGCGATGATCTCAGCCTTGAGTTTGGCCACGAAATCCTCCTCCCTGATCCCGCTGACCCGGCGGCCGTCGCGCAACCGCACGGAGAGGGCGCCTGCGGCCACGTCCTGGGGGCCGAGGACGACCATGTAGGGCGCCTTCTCGAGGGCCGCGTCACGCACCTTGGCTGCGACCTTCTCCGGCCGCAGGTCCACCGCCACGCGCAGTCCCGCAGCCTGCAGGCGTTGGGCCAGGCCCCCGGCGGCGTCGGCCTGGGCGTCGGTGAGGGTGAGTATCTTGACCTGCACGGGCGAGAGCCACAGCGGGAATTTCCCGGCGTAATGCTCGATAAGGATGCCGAAGAAACGCTCCAAAGAGCCCAGTAAAGCCCGGTGCACCATGCAGGGCCGGCGCCGGCCTCCCCCCTCGGCCACATACTCCAGTGCGAACTTCTCAGGCAGGTTGAAATCGAACTGGATGGTGGTCAGCTGCCAGGAACGGCCGATCGCGTCGATGAGCTTGAAGTCGATCTTGGGGCCGTAGAAGGCGGCCTCGCCCGGGATGAGGCGAAAATCCAGCCCCCTGCGCTTGAGCACCGTCTCCAGCGCTCCCTGGGCGCGCTCCCAGTCCGCGGCCGCGCCGCTGTAGTCGGAGCGCTTCCCCGGGTCCCAGGTAGAGAGGTCGACGGCGTATTTCTCGAAACCGAATGTCTGGAGCGCCGCCAGCGCGAAGTCTATGCAGCCGTCGATCTCGGACTCGATGCTCTCCGGCGCGCAAAAGATGTGGGCGTCGTCCTGGGTGAAGCCCCGCACCCGCAGGAGTCCGTGCAGCACGCCGGAGCGCTCGTAGCGATACACCGTGCCCAGCTCGGCAAGACGCAGCGGGAGTTCGCGGTAGCTGTGCAGCCGGCTTTTGTAGATGAGGATGTGGAAGGGGCAGTTCATGGGCTTGAGCTGGTACTGCGCCTTCTCCACCGCCAGCGGCTGGAACATGTTCTCCCGGAAGAAACTGGTGTGACCCGAGGTCTGCCAGAGCGAAAGCTGCGCGATGTGCGGGGTATGGACCCACTGATAGCCGCGCCGGATGGCCTCGCCCTTGAGCCACTCCTCTATGGCCATGCGCACGCACGCGCCTTTGGGATGCCAAAGGATAAGCCCCGGGCCCGCCGCTTCATCAATGCTGAAGAGCTCCAGAGCCGGCCCCAGCTTGCGGTGATCCCGCGCCTTGGCCTCCTCCAGCATCTTGAGGTAGCCGTCCAACTGCTGCCGGGTCGCCCAAGCCGTGCCGTAGATGCGCTGGAGCATGGGGCGGCTTTCGTCCCCGCGCCAGTACGCGCCCGCAACGGAGGTCAGCTTGAAGTGTCCAATCAAGCCGGTATGGGCGAGGTGCGGCCCCCGGCACATGTCCGTGAAAGGACCGTTGGTGTAGAAGCTGATCGTCCCGTCCTTGAGGTCCGCCAGCAGCTCGAGCTTATAGCTCTCCCCGGCCCGGGAGAGGAAGTCCCGCGCCTCGGCCGGGCTGCGCTGCGAGCGCGAGAACGCCTGCCGAGCCGCCACGATCTCGCTCATGCGCGCCTCGATGCGAGGCAGGTCCTCGGGCACGAAGTGGTGCGGGGTGTCGAAATCGTAGTAAAAGCCGTTGTCTATGGCCGGACCGATGCCGAGCTTGGTCCCCGGGAAGAGGTCAAGCACCGCCTGCGCCAGCACATGGGCGGTTGAGT
>Ga0315280_10011701_pt1 | contig 10737 bp, 9 predicted proteins | sample YL17G06_40_MG_FD_203697 | JGI IMG/M metagenome (GOLD analysis project Ga0315280, IMG submission 203697) | Sediment microbial communities from Yellowstone Lake, YNP, Wyoming, USA - YL17G06_40 | ecosystem: Environmental > Aquatic > Freshwater > Lake > Sediment | place: USA: Wyoming | collected... | reverse complement strand
CCTGCAAAATCGGCTTTCTCGTCGGGAGACGCCGATTTAGCTGTCAAGGAAGAATAGAAATGTCCGGGGTTCCGGACAGTAGGAATGTCCGGGAGAGGACCGTCATCGGCCGTTCCTCTTTTTCTTTTGCTTCTTTTCTTTTTCTGTGAATTGCTGTGGATATCGGTGGACAATGTGAACTTGCCTTCGGCGTGCGCAGCACGCCGAAGCCCGGCCCGCGAAGCGGGACGGAAGAACCCCGTTTCCTTGGGAACTCGGTTCTTGCGCCGGCCTGCGGCCGTCGGTTCCGCGCGCCTCTTCGAGGCGCGCGTTCGTTTAACGCTTCAGCCTATGGTGCATGAGCCCCTATTACGCCTCAGGATGGGCCTGCATGAAGCAGGGGTGGCAAGGTGACCCGGTAGGGCCCATGCAGGAAGAATCGCCTCCAGGGATGATTCTGGGCCGGTGTGGAGCCTACGCCTTTGGCCGGGCACTCCCGCGGTTTGGCTGCCGAAGGCTGGGCCACCAGGAAAGGTTGGTAGGGACGCTGTGCGATGGACTTGAAATCCAGGTACACGCCTTTGCCGCGCACGTGTAGGGATCCGTCCAAACGTATTTCCATCTCGACTTTCTCGCCTGGCCGTATCCGTACTACCTGCTGCTCCAGGACCTGGAAGAGGCGGTTGCGATAGCGCAGGGTGTAGTCGTTGCCCAGCGTCCTGTCGCTGCGTAGAGAGAGGATTTGCTCGAGCTTATGGGTTGCCCCGAGAGGTCGGTGTGCATCCCCGGCCTGGCCTGCCGCAACGGCGTAGCGCTGGTTGTGCCGGGGGATGTACTCGGCCCAGAGATACTGGTTGGCATTCGTCATGTCCGATATTCCACGCAACCGCAGTTCTTTTACCAGACGGTCCTGGTGGGTCTGAAAGCTGCGCTCCACGCGTCCCTTGGCCTGCGGGCTGTTGGCCCAGATGATCTCGATTCCCAGTTCCGCCATGGCGCGGGCGAATTGGGTCATGGGCTGCTCGTCGCGCAGTTCCTCGTCCACGGTGGCCTGCCGGTTGATCTTGTAGATGGAGTCTCGGTCCACATAGAAGGCCACGGGGCGCCCCCAACGCTTAAGGTAGGTCCGAGTCGTGCGCATCAGAGTCATGGTGTCCTCCACCGCCACGAACTCGCCGTAAAGGATGTCGGAAGTAGCGTCATCGATGTAGAGCAACAGTACGCAGCGGGGGCCGCGGCCTTCGAACCAATCGTGGTCCGAGCCGTCGAGTTGCGTCAGCATACCCCTACAGGGCCTGCGCTCACGCCACGAACGGTGCCTGGACCCTTTGCCGCGTATTTCCCAAAGTCCGGTTCTAGCCATCCAGCGGCGAACGGTCTGGCTGCTGAGCGCTATGCCATGGCAATCCGCCAGAGTATCCCGGGTGAATGTGGGGCCGAAACCCTCCCAGAGAGGATCGTGGAGCGCGCTGAGCGCCTTGCCCAGCAACTCGGCATCGAGCTGGTGGTTGGAGGGCCGGCCGCGCAACCGGTGGATGATGCCCTTAGCGCCTTGTTCCCGGACCTGGCAGCATAAACGCCGAATCTGGCGATTGCTCAAGCCCAACACCAGCCCCGCCTGGCTGGGACTGACCCGGCCGTCCAACACATTGCGAATCACGTGATGACGGTTTATGTCCTTTTGACTCATCTTCAACCCCTCTTCCACGCCCGGTGCCTCCTCCCATCAATGGGGAAGCATTCTACCTCACCACCGGACATTTCTATTGTCACCAAAGAGGACATATCAAAAGTCGCGCGACACGTCCCAAAAGGCTTCTTGCAACCCCCGGCCAATTTTGCGAAAATCTATCGTTCCTCTATGGAAAAATTCAACATTTGCGTAGTCGGCGCCGGTTACGTCGGTCTGGTGACCGGGACCTGCCTGGCGGAGCTCGGCCACCATGTCGTGTGCGTGGACTCAGACCGCCGCAAGCTCAAGACCCTGCGGGCCCGCAGGATCCCCATCTACGAGCCGGGCTTGGAGAAGCTCTTTCAGCGCAACATCCAGGCAGGCAGGCTGCGCTTTGCCGGCTCGGTCACGGAGGGCATGCGCTGCCAGGGCCGCCGCAGCCAGGTCGTCTTCATCGCGGTGGGCACCCCGCCCCGCGCAGACGGCTCCGCGGACCTCTCCGCCGTGGAGAACGTGGCCGAGGCGGTGGCCAAGAACATGCGCGCCTACACGGTGATCGTGGACAAGTCCACCGTGCCCGTGGAGACCGGCGAGTGGGTCTCCAAGACCGTGGCCCGGTTCAACAAGAAGGGCGTGCCCTACGACGTGGTCTCCAACCCCGAATTCCTCTCCGAAGGCAGCGCGGTCAACGATTTTCTCAAGCCGGACCGCCTCGTCTTCGGAGTGACCTCGCCTCGGGCCGAGACCGTGATGCGCAAGGTCTATGCCGACATCAAGGCGCCCGTCCTGGTGACCGACGTCAAGAGCGCCGAGCTCATCAAGCACGCCTCCAACTCGTTCTTGGCCGCCAAAATCTCCTACATCAACGCCGTGGCCGCCGTATGCGAAAAGGTGGGCGCGGACGTGACCCTGGTGGCCAAGGGCATGGGCCTGGACCATCGCATCGGGAACGTCTTCCTGCGGCCCGGGCTCGGGTTCGGCGGTTTCTGCTTCCCCAAGGACCTGGAAGCCTTCTATTGGATCAGCAAGCGGAAGGGCTACGACTTCCAGCTCTTGCAGGTGGTCAAGGAGATCAACGAGTTCGCCAAGACCTGGGTCCTGCGCAAGGTCGAGGAGAACCTCTGGAACCTGGAGGGCAAGACCGTGGCCCTCCTGGGCCTAGCCTTCAAACCCGATACCGACGACATGCGCTTCGCGCCCAGCGTGGACGTCGTGCGCCTGCTCAAGGAACGGCGGGTGAACCTGCGCGCCTACGACCCGGTGGCCATGCCCAACGCCAAGACCCTGCCCGTCATGAAGGGCGTGAATTTATGCCGCGACCCCTACGAGTGCGCCAAGGGCGCCGACGCGCTGGCCCTGCTCACCGAATGGGAGGAGTTCCGGGGCCTCGACTTCAAGCGCCTCCGCAAGCTCCTGCGCAACCCCCTCATCCTCGACGGCCGCAACCTCTTCGACCCGGCGGCCGTGCGCAGGGCGGGATTCACCTACTGCAGCGTGGGTCGGCCCTGATGCGCCTCATCATCACAGGCGGGGCGGGATTTTTGGGCAGCCACTTGGCCGACCATTTCCTCGCACAGGGCCACCGGGTCATCGTCATCGACAACCTGATCACCGGAAGCCTGGACAATATCTCCCACCTCTTCTCCAATCCGGACTTCTCCTTCATCAAGGCGGACGTGACCAACTACATCCACGCCCCGGGCCGGCTAGACGCCGTCCTGCACTTCGCCAGCCCCGCCAGCCCCATCGACTACGCCCATTTTCCCATCCCCACCCTCAAGGTGGGCGCCCTGGGCACGCACAAGGCCCTGGGCCTGGCCAAGGACAAAGGCGCGGTATTCATGCTGGCCTCCACCTCGGAGGTCTACGGCGACCCCTTGGTCAACCCCCAGCCCGAGACCTACTGGGGCAACGTCAACCCCATCGGCCCTCGCGGCGTCTACGACGAGGCCAAGCGATTCGCCGAGGCCCTGACCATGGCCTACCACCGCTTCCACCGCCTGCCTGTGCGCATTGTGCGCATCTTCAACACCTACGGCCCGCGCATGCGCAAAAACGACGGCCGCGCCGTGCCCAACTTCATCACGCAGGCCCTCCGGGGCCGGCCGGTCACCGTCTACGGAGACGGCTCCCAGACCCGCAGCCTCTGCTACGTCTCGGACATGGCGGCCGGGATCAGCCGGCTGCTGCGCTCGGATATCAGCGAACCGGTAAACATCGGCAATCCCCACGAGCTCGCCATCAAGGACATCGCCCGCGCCATCGTCAAGCTCACGGGCTCTAAGTCCCGCATCGTCTTCAAGCCCCTGCCCAAAGACGATCCCCGGGTGCGCCGGCCGGACATCCGCCTGGCTCGGACCAAGCTGGGCTGGAAGCCCGTGGTGGGCCTCGACGAGGGCCTGCGCCGCACCATCGCGTATTTCAAGTCCGGCGCCAAGCGCTCGACTTGAACCGCCGTGCTCCTTTCCGTCATCCTGCCCTGCCATAATGAGGCCGGCTGCGTCGCCCTGTTCGGCCGGCAGCTTTTCCCGGCGCTCGACCGGCTGGGCGTCCCCTACGAAGTCATCGCGGTAGACGACGGTTCGGACGACGGCACGGGCGCGGACCTGCGCCGGCTGGCCGCTGAGCGGACCGGATTCAAGGCCGTGTCCCACGAGCGCAACCGCGGCCTGGGCGCGGCCCTGCGCACGGGCTTTGCCGCGGCCTCCGGGGACTGGATCGTCACCCTGGACGCGGACCTGACCTTCCACCCCTCCCAGATCCGGGCCCTGATGGAACGCCAGCAAACGACAGGCGCGGACCTGGTGGCCGGTTCGCCCTTTCTGGCCGCCGGGGGCGCGGCGCAGGTCCCCTGGCTGCGCCGGCTGCCCAGCCTCATGGTAAATGCCCTCTATCGCGGCCTCTGCGGGCCCCGGCTCACGGCCTATACGCCCATCTTCCGGCTCTACCGCGCCGCGGTCCTGCGGACCCTGCGTCTGGAGAGCGCCGGCTTTGAGATCAACGCGGAGATCGCGGCCCGGTTTCTCGCCGCCGGCCGCTCCGTGGCCGAGGTCCCCGCGGTCCTAACCGTGCGCGCGCTGGGCCGCTCGAAGCTCTCCCCCTTCCGGGAGCTCTGGCGTCACGGCCGCTTGGCGGCGCGGCTCCTGCGGGAGGCAAAGCCGGGGTGAGGGTCACGCGCGCCCAATTCGAAGGCATGGCCGAAGCGGCTCTGCGGCAGATTCCGCGGCGATTCCTCAACCTCATCGTGGACCTGGAGATATCGGTCAAGGCGGCCCCGGGACCGGAAGCCGGGAAATGGCAGGGCTCCCGCATCCTGGGGATATATATGGGCCTGCGGCGGTCCGACATGGGCAGCCCCTACTCCGGCACGCATCCGCCCGCGCGCATCATCCTCTATCAGAGAAACATCGAGGCACTCTGCCCTAACCGCAAAACTCTTGCCCGCCATATCCGCCTCACCCTGCGCCACGAGCTGGCGCACCACTTCGGCTTCACGGACCAGGATTTGAAGGAAAAATGGCCCGAAGGCGTCTGACAGAGCGACTCCCGCACCGAAACGAAATCTGCCCCCTATTGAATAAATTTCGAGAGTATTGTTATCGTTAGACCTCGTTATCGTAGACCTTCACCGTTATCATCTGATTTTGTATACTCTTAGGTCGTGACGCGGATTCTTATGAGCTCTCTATTGGCCGCGGTCCTGGTTTCTCCCGCAATGGGCAAAAACGGCCCTGCGGATGAGACCGGGGCCAAAACCGGCGCCTCCTCCACCGTACCAGTTTCCACGGCCCCAGCCGCGGCCGCAGTGCCGGTTTCCACGGTCACGGCCTCCGTGCCGGTCTCCCCAATCACCGCGGCCCTCCCCGTCTCCTCGGCCCCCGTAGCCGTGCCCGTAGCGACCGGCAGCCAGCTCCCGGCCTTGACGGGGTTCGTCCCTAGGCCCTGGGTGCTCGGCGAAATCGCGGTCGAGGGCAACAAGAACGTGAAGGCCGGCGTGGTCCGTTCCCAGGTGAAGGCCCGCAAAGGCAGCCTCTACGACCGTCCGGACCTCGATCGGGACGTGCAGAGCCTGCTGGGCTTGGGCAATTTCGAGCGCGTGGCCGCGGACGTGACGCTCACGGACAAGCCGGTGCCCGCGCATTTGCGCAAGGCTGCGGGGGCCGACCGGATGGTGCGCCTCACCTTCATGGTCAAGGAAAAGCCCCTCATCAAGAAGGTCAAGTTCGAAGGCAGCAAGAAGGTTTCGCGGTCGGTCCTCGAAGACGCGACCACCCTCAAGGCCAAGGATCCCTTGGACGAGACCAAGCTGCGCGAGGACCAAGAGAAGATCCTGGCCAAGTACCACGAAAAGGGCTTTCTGGACGCCACGGCGCGCTACGCCGTAGCGCGCGACACCGCGACCCTGCAGGCCAACATCACTTGGCTCATCACGGAGGGCCCCAAGTCCCACATCGAGCTGGTCTCCCTCTCCGGGGTCAGGGCCTGCAAACCCCGCAAGCTGCTCAAGCTCATGAAGAACCGGGCCAAGGGCTGGTTTCGCGCCGGAGTCTACACCGAGAAGGATCTCCCCGAGGACGTCAAGAAGATCGAGGGCTTCTATCTCAACCGCGGCTACCTGGACGTATCCGTGAGCACCCCCGTGGTCACGGTGAGCACGGACAAGACCAGGATTTCCATCGCCCTGGGCGTGGTTGAGGGACGTTCCTACAAGTTCGGCGACACCAGCTTCTCCGGCAACATCATCTTCACCTCCACGGAGCTGGTCAAGGCGCTCGAGTACCGCCGCGGCAAGATATTCAACCAGGAGAAATTCGCCGATTCGATCCGCTCCATCCAGGAGATCTACGCGGATAAGGGTCGCCTGCGCGCGCGAGTGACTCCCGTCAAGACCTTCAACCGGACTACCGACCTCATGGACGTGGCGCTCGGCATCGTCGAGGGCAACATCGTCTACATCGACCACGTGGACGTGGAGGGCAACAAGGCCACCAAGACCTACGTGCTGCGCCGGGAACTGACGGTCAAGCCCGGGCAGGTCTTCTCCCTCTCGCGCATCCGCAAAAGCCGTGAGCGCATCATGAACCTGGGCTTCATCGACGACGTGGACGTGGACATCCAGCCCACGCAGGATCCGGACAAGGTGGACCTGGCCTTCGACGTCACCGAGGGCAAGCCCGGGATGCTGACCGCGGGCGCCGCCTACTCTTCCCTCGACGGACTCGTCGGGACCCTCTCCCTGCAGCACCTCAACCTCTTCGGCCGCGCCCAGCGGGCCTCGCTGCAGTGGTCCTTCGGCCAGCGCGTCCAGGACTACTCGGCGAGCTGGCTCACCCCCTGGGTGAAGGATAAGCCGGTCAGCCTCGGCCTCGACGTGTTCAACACCCGCCGGGTGAGCCCCTACGGAACAAGCCTGAACGCTTACGTGCAGCGGCGGACCGGCGCCACCGTCCGGGTGGGGCCCCGGTTCGAGGAGGACAAGTACCACCTAAACTTTACCTACACCCTCTCCCGCATGTCCATCGAGAACGTCCAGGACCAGTTCGCGGACATCCTCACCCCGGGCACGAGCCTCTACTCCTCCCTGTCGGCCGAGTTGGCCCGGGACACGCGCGACAATATCTGGGACCCCGCCCGCGGCACCCGGCACGCGCTCGGCGCCGCCCTCGCGGGCGGCCCCCTACAGGGTCAAATCAACTTCTTCAAGCCGTGGCTCTCGGACGCGGCCTATTTCACCCTGTTCACGGTCGCGGACTGGCCCTTCGTTCTCTGCTTCTCCAACCGCGCCTCCTACATCACGCAGTTCGGCGCGACCAAGGAGGTGCCGGTTTTCGAGCGCTTCTTCGTGGGCGGGCAGGACACCTTGCGCGGCTACGCCGCGGCGGGCGAGGCGGGCTCCTCCTCCGGGGGCAAGGTCTACGACATATTCAACATCGAGTTCGGCGCCCCCCTGGCCCGGGAACGCAAGCGCACCATCGTCAAGTTCGTGACTTTCTTCGACATGGGCACGGCCTGGGACCGGGTCAAGGACTTAAGCGTCCGCATAGGCTCCGGGGATCACGATCTTAAGACCGACGCCGGCTTCGGCATCCGCTTCACCACGCCCGCATTCCCCATACGCCTGGACTGGGGCTACGGCTTCAACCACCGCACGGGCGAGAAGCTTTACCAAATCAACTTCGGCATGGGGAACCTGTTCTGATGAGAACGAGCATACCGGCCGTCGCCGCGCTCCTGGTCATGGCCGGTTGGGCCCGCTTGGGCGCCATCGAGCTTTCGCTGGAGGAGAACCGCGCCGAGCGCGGCAACATCGGCTTCGTGGACGCGCAGCGCCTCTTCAAGCTCTTTCCGGAGACTCTCAAGGCCAAGGAAAACTTCGAGGAGGCCGTGCGCCAGGCCGAGGAGCAGATCAACCTGCGCCAAGCCGAGGTCCTGCGCCTGCGCGCGCAACTCGACGCGCTCAAGGTCGAGCGCGAGGTGCTGGCCAAGTCCACGCCGGCATCATCAGGGAATGCCATGTCGGCCGGCGCACCCGCGGCATCGGTCGTGGCATCCACGGCCCCGGCTTCCCTTAAGCCCGCCGTATCGACAGCAGCGGCCGCCGGCCAGCTGCCGGGCTTCGCGACGGCCCAGGAACCCGCGCCGTCCTCCGCGACCGCGGCCCTGCTCATCACCATAAACCTCCCGGGGTCCACCACCGGACCGGTCGCGGTTTCGCCGCCCTCGGCAGGGCCCGCGGCTGGACCTATTCTGGCGCCGACTCCGCCCGCCGCCGCGCTGGCCGATCTCGACGATAAAATCGCGCGCAAGGCGCGCGAGCTCAAGAGCAAGGAAGCCGAGTCCCGGGACCAGCAGGCCGCGGCCGAGAAGAACCTCCTGGACCTCGAGAGCCGCAAGTCCGAGATATTGCTGGGCAAGATCTACCGCGCCGTGGCTGAGGTGGCCCGGCGCGAGGGCGTCAGCGTCGTGGTGGACAAGGGCGGCGTCCTCTACGGGCACAACGCAGTGGACCTCACCGACAAGGTCCTCAAGTACCTCAAGGGAGGTTAAGGTGAACCCCGTTAACGCTGCGCTCGCCGTCAACAAGACCGTCGCGGAGATCGCCCAGCTCGTGGGCGGCCAGGCCGAGGGCGACACCGGGCGCCGCATCGCGGGCGTGGCCGGCCTCTCCGAGGCGGGGGCGCAGGACCTATCGTTTCTAGGCAACATGAAGTATCTCGCGGCCGCGGCCGCGACCGGCGCCGGCTGCGTGCTCCTTCCCGCCTCGGCCCGCAATGTCGCCTGCGCGGCCAAGGCCCGCATCTACGTGGAGGACCCCCAGTACGCCTTCGCCCTGGTCCTGGGCTTAATCGAGAGCCAGAGGCCCAAGCCCGCGCCCGTCCTCGACCCCAGGGCGCATATCCACTACCAGGCCAAGCTCGGCGCCGGAGTCTCGGTCGGCCCCTTCACGGTGGTCGAGCGCGGGGCGGGCATCGGCGAGGGAACCACGGTGGGCGCCCAGTGCTACATCGGCGAGAACGTCCGCATCGGCCGCCGCTGCCTCTTCTATGCGCAGGTGACGGTCCGCGACAACTGCGTCATCGGCGACCGCTGCATCCTCCACCCCGGGGTCGTCATCGGCTCCGACGGCTACGGCTTCTCCACCGACCGCCGCACGGGCCAGCACCGCAAGATCCCGCAGTTGGGCAACGTGGTCGTCCAGGAGGACGTCGAGATCGGCGCCAACGCGACCATAGACCGCGGCACCATCGGCTCCACGGTCATCGGAGCCGGCACCAAAATCGACAACCTCGTGCAGATCGGCCATAACTGCCGCATCGGCCGCGGCTGCCTCCTCGTCGCCCAGGTGGGCATCGCGGGCTCCACCACGGTGGGCGACCGCGTCATTCTCGGCGGCCAGGTGGGCATCGCCGGGCACCTGCGCATCGGCGACGGGGCCCAGATCGGTGCCCAGAGCGGCATCATGGCGGACGTGGACAAGGGGCAGGTCCTCTTCGGCTACCCGGCCCGGCCGCACCGGGAGGCCTTCAAGCTCCAGGCCCTCTACGGCCGGCTCCCGGAGATGCACGCGGCCCTCAAGGAAATACGGCGCAAGCTCGGTCTTAAATCCCAGTCCACGGCCCAGGAATCGGAGGCGTGACATGACCAACAACCACAGCACCCAGACCACGATCAAGGGCGAGGTCGCTTTGCAGGGCGTCGGCCTGCACACGGGCAACCGTTCGCTGATCACCTTCCGCCCCGCGCCGGCCAACGCGGGCCTGCGCTTCTTCAGGACCGACCTGCCCGGCAGCCCCATGATCCCGGCCCGCCTCGACTACGTCATCACCACGGTCCGGGGCACCAATCTGGGCCTGGGCGAGGCCAAAGTCCACACGGTAGAGCACGTGCTTTCCGCCTGCACCGGCGTGGGCGTGGACAACGCGGACATCCTGGTCTCGGCCAACGAGCCGCCGATATTGGACGGCTCGGCGAGGCCTTTCGCCGATGCCCTACTGCAGGCCGGCCTCGCGGCGCTGCCCGCGCCCAAGCGCTGGCAACGCATCCCGGGGGAGGTCACCTACAGCGACGGGCCGGCCCGGTACCGGGCGGTGCCCGCCGAGGACTTCGCGATCACGGCCACCCTCATCCACGACCACCCCCTGATGCCGCGCATGACCCAGACCATCCGGCTCGATCCCGACGCCTACCTCGCCGAGGTGGCCCCGGCGCGCACCTTCTGCTTCGAGCATGAGGTGGCTTTCCTGCGCTCCCAGGGCCTGGCGCAGGGCGGTTCTCTGGACAACGCCATCGTCATCGGCAAGGACAAATTCCACACCAGTTCCGAGGGCCTGCGCTATCCCGACGAGTTCGTCCGCCACAAGATGCTGGACCTCATCGGAGACCTTACCCTCATCGGCCGGCCGCTGTTTAAGATGCACATCGAGGCGGAGTGCCTGGGCCACGCTCACAACATTGAGTTCGCCAAACGCTTGAACGCCGCGGCCATGTCCCTGCGCCAGAAAACCTTCACCGTGGAGGCTTATTAGATGTCCAAGGATAAAGTCGCTGTGCCGGCCGCCCCAGGGGTCCCTGCCCCCGCCGGTAAA
>Ga0315280_10011700_pt1 | contig 10737 bp, 13 predicted proteins | sample YL17G06_40_MG_FD_203697 | JGI IMG/M metagenome (GOLD analysis project Ga0315280, IMG submission 203697) | Sediment microbial communities from Yellowstone Lake, YNP, Wyoming, USA - YL17G06_40 | ecosystem: Environmental > Aquatic > Freshwater > Lake > Sediment | place: USA: Wyoming | collected... | reverse complement strand
ATTCCATGATCTTCTCCGCTCAAAACTGCCTCAATGATATGTGAGGTATGGAAATACACATGAACTAAACGGATGTCATTCATACGGGAGCAGGGTCTCTAATCGGCCTGATGAGAACGACGTTGCACTGCAGCGAACTGAGATGTATCGAAGAACCAATCGTAAGCTTGAATGGCCGGCGATACTGCGCCCTGAACGGACATACCCGAACCCCATGTTATTGGCTGTTCCCCTTAACAAGCATTTGGGGTACACACACTCATTTTTCCGGCACATCTCCGACCTCTTCATCGATGAAGCACTTGACCGCTTTCTAAATATACGAAATAGAACAATTCATGAACTGAATTGCGAACTTGGAAGATCAAATGTAATCCGCGGGCGTTTCCGGGGGCATTTTCCTCTAGCTGGACAGAATGGGCTAGGCTTAGACGGTCGGCCGAAGCGCTCAACCAATCGATATCTCAATCCCTGAAGTACAGAGGCCGAGGCGTAAGCAAGCGAGGAAGGAATCGGAACTGAAACATGTCGTGCTTCTGGGCGACGGGATGTCCGACGAAAGGATACCTGAGCTTGCGGGAAGGACACCACTTCAGGCCGCAAAGACACCTCATATGGACATGATGGCCAGGCATGGGAAACTGGGGTTGGTCAAAACCATTCCCGATGGCTTTCCGCCTGGGAGCGATGTTGCCAACCTCTCGATCCTAGGTTATGATCCGCGCACGTGCTACACTGGTCGGGCTCCCTTGGAAGCGGCAGGTATCGGCGTGGAAATAGGCCCGAATGATGTAGCCTTTCGACTGAATCTGATCACCCTTCGAGTGGCAGGAGAAGAGATCTTCATGGAGGATTATTCGGCCGGTCACATATCGGACACAGAAGGGAGAGAACTCCTGGAATTCCTGCAGAAGGAGCTTGGAAATGACGAGTTCCAGTTCTATGCTGGACTCGGGTACCGTCATTTGATGATCTGGCGTGGCGGAACGGACCGAATCACAACATCCCAACCGCAGGATATCGTAGGGAAGAATATCGCGGACTATTTGCCGAGGGGCGAGAGAGCTCTGCGTCTTATTAGCATCATGAACGCCTCGCGGACGCTATTGACTCAACACCCACAATACAACCGACGTCTGGCTGAGCACAAGCATCCTGTCAGCTCTATATGGCCGTGGGGGGAGGGACGACCGCCACGGATTGTTACCTTAAGGGAGAGGGAGGGTCTCAAAGGAGCCGTCATCTCTGCAGTGAACTTGGTCCGGGGAATCGGCGTGTATGCCGGGCTCGATATCATTAGAGTACCAGGAGCCACTGGTTATGTTGACACTAACTACCAGGGAAAGGCAGAAGCAGCCCTGAAGGCTCTTGAGACCCATGACTTTGTCTACGTCCATGTCGAAGCCCCGGATGAGGCCTCCCACGCTGGGAATCTAACTGACAAACTAAGAGCAATCGAGCTGTTCGATAGCTTCGTGGTGGGGAGAGTCCTCGGAGGGATCAGAAAGTTCGGCGAGTTTCGGATTCTATGCACAACGGACCATTCCACGCCGCTCCGGCTCAGAACGCACACACCCGATCCGGTTCCGTTTATACTCTACAGCGGCGAACATGAGTGCAAATCGAACGTAGCGGGCTACGACGAAGATTCAGCGAAATCAACTGGGCTCTTTGTACCTGAGGGCCATCGGCTCATAGGCATGGTCATCAGGCGCCACTAAGGCATATGAATTCGGCGTCTCTCCTTCAGAGGAAGCTTCGGCCATTCTTATCAGGCTTCACTTGTCGAAAACACGCGTTGATTGAATCAGAAATCGATTCCCTTTCTGGCTGTCATTCCTTTGTCGTATGGATGCTTAATTTTCCGCATCTCAGTGACAAGATCTGCGACGTCGATCAGTTGCTGGGGCGCTCGCCTGCCGGTCAAGACTAGACTCACGTGTAAGGGTCTTTTTCTTATCAACCCTAGAACCTCAGCCAGTCCGATCAGTTTGAGGTTGATTGCGTAATTGATCTCGTCTAGGATCACTACGTCGTAAGAACCAGATGATATTATCTTCTTGCTTGCACGAAGCGCTTCTCTTGCAGCCGCAATATGCTGAGAAATGGGTTTGTCATCGTCAACAGTCCCTATAAAACCCTTCCCGGCTGGGATGATTCTGAAGTTGGGCGCTAGTAACTTGCAGCTCTTGAGTTCGCCATAGAACCAAGATCCTTTGATAAACTGAATCATGCAGACTTTCATACTATAACCTGTAGCCCGAAGAGCCATTCCTAAGGCCGCGGTTGTCTTACCCTTTCCGTCGCCTGTGTAGACTATTACCAACCCACGTGATCTTTCGCTTTCCTTCACGTGCTTCACCGTGTTGCCAGAAATTGGATTCAGTTTCGCGGGCAGTCCATGCTATGTTTGCGTCACAGCTCTCGTCATGGCTCCGGCTACAAGACCGCCGATAGCATCGTCCATGAATGGTCCCAGTTTCTTCATGATTCCCGGCTTTAGCCGATCGTATCTCAGAAAGTTGTAGATGCCCCAAGTGCCAGCAAGATAGTTTGCGATTGCCAAGCCGATATTCTCGTCTCCGACCAGAGTAACAGGACCGTTCTCGAAGTCATCAGCGGTAAGTCCTGGAGAGCTCAATTCTCCCGATCGGATCTTCATCTCTAACCAAGAGGACTGCACTACAAATGCGAAGATAGAAGAATGCTGGAGACAGTCCCGCGCTGGTAAGACTTGACAGATCCTTCGAGACGTGCAAGACTCTACCTGCCGCCATTGTCCGTTTGTCCCCTCATTCGCGCATTTTTCGGCAACAGCCAAGTCATCATATCCTGGGGGATAGGAAATCTCTCAAGTCCGTCGGAATGATTCCTAAACTGATTAAGCAATTCTAGACGAAAAGGAATCTTCAGCCCGGAACGGGCTATGATGTCCTCGTTCTGAAAGATCTCCATGGGACTTCCTTGGGCCAGCAGTGTTCCGGACCTCAGTACTAGTACATCATCGGCCCATTCAAGGGCGAGATCCACGTCATGAGTAGAGGTGATTACCGTTTTTCCTTCAGAGTTTAATTTTGTCAGGAGGTCGATTATTTGATCCGCCATCTTACCATCCAACATTGAAGTCGGTTCATCCATTACGACGATATCCGGCCGCATTCCTAGGATGCCTGCTATGGCTACTCTTTTCTTCTGGCCCATACTGAGGAAATGGGGTGGCTTATCTGCGTACTCTACCATTTCAACGCTTTCGAGAGCTTCGCTGACGCGAGCTTCGACTTCGTCAATAGCCAAACCCATATTCAACGGCCCAAACGCAACGTCTTGCCTCACGGTAGCTGCAAAGAGCTGATCGTTAGGATCCTCAAATACGAATCCAACCCGTCTTCTAAGTTCGGTCAAGAAGGCCTGTTTGTAATCTAGGGGACGGTCATCAACGTATATTTGGCCAGAAGTCGGCTTCAGTATTCCATTGAGATGGAGAAGAAGTGTGGTTTTGCCGGAGCCGTTCGGTCCCACTAGTGCTATCTTCATGCCTTTGGCGAGTTTGAGTGAAATTGATTTCAGTGCGTCTGTTCCATCAGGGTAGCGATATGAAACTTTGTCGAATCGAAAGCTCATTCTAAATTACACTACTGTTATGTGTTGAGTAAGAAAGATCATGAAGGCCATCAGAATATCGAAAACAACGATACCAGCAACCGAACTCAATGCAGGCTTTGGAAGCTCGGTGAGCATGCGAATGTTACCATCGTAACCTCTCGCGGTCATAGCGGTGAAGGTTCTTTCTCCTTGCTGTAGGGTTCCAATAAACAGATTCGTTGCCACAAGCGAGAGCGATCTGAAGCTTCTTCTCAAAGTCGAATATCCAAGCCGAAGCTCTTGCGCAAGATGCATCCTAGATGCATACTCCAAGAAAACGAATAGGTATCTGTACATCAACATCGACATTTCCACCAGAATTGGGGGGGCTCCCATCTTACGCAGCACAATCCAAGTGTCCATCATGGGCGTCGTCAGAGAAAGAAAGAAGAGAGAGGATACACCGCCCAACACCCTGCAGAATAATGTGATGCCCAAATCTACGGCATCACCGTAAACGGTTATCCCGTAGCCGTGAATCCCAATGTATGCGATAGGATTCTTGGAGCCAAAGAAGAGAGCGATTACGATGCAGTTTAGGACCGTGGCGAGCATTGCGTAAGTCATCATCTTGAGATAGAACTTGGCCGGCACCCGGGCAAGAAAGATCAACAATGCTGCAAGCACGGAAAAAACTATGATTGGCACAGGCGGAGAAGGTGAAGAGACTGAGAGCACGATTCCGGACAAAGAAAGGAACAACTTCGTGATAGGGCTACACTTGGAAAGTCGATTTATGTAAGAATACTTGTCAACATCAAAATAGGGCATGGCGATTGCCAAGATTCAACATGCCCCTCCTTCTTGCAGTGCTAAGTACCAGTCGCCTCTGACTGGCTCTTGGATTTCGAATCGGCTTTCATGACTCCTGAACCGGCTTTGAAGACACCGATATAATATCCGATGATCAAAGCTCCCAATGCAGCTTGAACGGAAAACAGAAGACTCTGTATCTCGCTGCTTGGAGGCTGCCACCATGGCTGTATCCAAGGCTTGTAACCTGTTTGAATCTGCTCAATCAACTCTCCACCCTGATCATCGCTCCCCGAATAGCTTGCTCCTGGATTCAGCGCGAAAGGAGCGACGAAGAGCACAACCATCGCTGCAATCAGAATAAGGTGTTTCCAATTTGCCTTCAACGGGTCTCCCCTCCCAACCTAGGCATGACTGTTTCTGTAGGAGCTGCAATGGATCTGATCTGCTTCAGAAGATCGCCCCTATACTTCACCAGAAAATCGTACATAAGAACCGACAGAATACCCTCTCCAATGGAGAGCGGAATTTGAGTAACCGCGTAGACTGCTTCAAACTTCAGAAGGGAGTCCATGAACCCGCCAGCTCCCTGAAAAACTATTGCAAGCTGGATTCCGGTTATAACGTACGTGAAGAGATCAGCTAGAGCGGCGGTTAGGAACATCGAGATAGACCCTCTTGTTCCCGCAATTTTACAGGCCCTCCAGACAAGGTACCCCAGTATGGGCCCCGCTATGCCCATGGAGAAGTCATTTGCACCCATGGTCGTGAAACCTCCATGAGCTAGAAAAGTTGCTTGGAACACCAACACGATGATTGATAAGACTGATGTGATCCACGGGCCGAACAGCACAACCGCTATTCCCGTCCCTGTAGGATGAGAACAGCTACCAGTAACGGAAGGAAGTTTCAGAGAAGAGAGTACCAAGATGAAGGCACCAGCAATAGCGAGAAGAGGTTTCGTTTCAGGATATGCCTTGGCTAATTTTGTCGTCTTGTAAATTCCATAGGCAACTGGAGGGATGGCAATTGCCCACCATATTTCCCACCATGGAGAAGGGAGGAAACCCTCCATGATATGCATTCATCAGGCCTCTTTCTGGTCGGACAATCCATCCAATACTTAAAATCTCGCCAACCATTGTTCAGCGAGGTTTAATCCAATGAAACCTCCACCTTCTGACCTTTTTCGGAAACATGGATGGTTCACAGAGTTTCAGATCCTAACGGAACTGGCTCAACGGCAGTCTCGAATGAGACAACGCGATGTGGCCGATTCACTGGGAATAACAGTTCAAGCAGTTTCAAAGCACATGAGGAGACTACTCGCCGAAGAGTTAGTTGCATTCAATGGGGTCGAGCACGTTCTCACACCCCATGGCACCGAGAAATTGACTCTGTACACGAAAACTCTTGAGACCCAGACAAAGAAGGCGTCGAACTGCTTGAAGCTAGAGAGACTCTGGTCCGCAATAGCTTGCAAGCCAATAAGCGCAGGGGAGGAGGTGGGCCTTGTAATGAAGAACGGTGTAATATGTGCAGTTAGCAGGAGCTGTAAGGACGCCAAAGCATTCGGAGTAGCCATTGCGGAAACTCCTAAGGGAGAAGACGTCGCACTTCGCGATATGAGAGGCATCATAAACCTTCGCCGAGGTACTGTAGCGGTCGTAACAATTACAAGCATCAACAAAGGCGGATCAAGAAATGTGGATCTGGTTAAGGTTCGAAAAATCTACATGAGGTTCAGTCCTGATAGGATCGGCGTAATGGGGACTGTTGCAAGGGCTGTGGCAAATAAGCTGAACCTCAAAGTTGATTTTGAATTCGGCGTAACCAGATCCGCAGCCATGGCTGCACTTAGAGGGTTGAACGTTCTCGTTCTCAGTACTGGCAGAATGACCAATCGAGTCTTGGAGGAGATTGAGAAAGTCAATATTCGCTACTCATGTGAAATACCCTGTACAGTTGAAGACTGCCGACTCTCTCGCGGTCTCGAACTGAAACAGAATTCACCGGCAGGATCGGACAGCGGAGTGAAGTTGCTTACGTTCCAGAAGGCAAGGGGCCACTGATCTCCGCGGTCCTCAGATCCTCGGGCCTGACTCGGCCGCTACTACGTCGAACGAATTCCTTTACGCTGAACAGGATCAAGTAATCCTCAACTTCGACGGCCTCGGACAACCTCTTAACGAACTCTTCCACAGTCTTCCGTTTGAATCCATGAATCACTGTGTAAAGGTTGTATCTCCACTTGTTGGGTACAGTCCGACGCTCGTAACAGTGAGTTACCTCTCTGAATCCTGAGATGAATTCCGCAACCTCTTGAATACGGTTGCTGGGGACCGCCCAAACTACCATCGCGTTTGCAATTATGCCTACCTTTCTCTTCCTGATGAATATCCCAAATTTTCTAATGACCTTCTGTTCCCGTAGTCTTTGCAGCCGTTCTATGACTTCATCAGGCTTAATTCCAAGGTGCTTGGCGATGACGGCAAAGGGTTCCCTCACTATGGGAATCCCATCCTGCAGAGCAAGCAGGATTTCTAAGTCGAGGCTGTCCATCGTCCATCACGTGTACAGAGACTAAATGAGTTGGAAACGAACATCTATCTTGAATATCTTGGTCGGTCGAAGATTGAGCAGATCGTCCTCCGCAATATCGGCTCCGCGTCTTATCTTTTCAAGCATCTTCTCCAATTCGAGTTCATCATGGGCTGCTATAGTGAACCAAAAATTATACTCGTGTTCGCGTTGGTAGCAGTGCGATACCTCTTGGTATTTGCTAACCAACTTAGCAACCTTCCGAATCCTATTATTGGGCACCTTCATGGCGATTAGAGTCGAGGCTCGTAAGCCTACGCGTCTGGCATCCAAGACTGGTCCTATTTTTCTGATGATTTCCCTCCGGTATAGTCCGCTCAACCGTTCCAGCACTTCCCTTTCGGTAATCCCCAGCTTCTTGGCTATGCTTGCCCAGGGTCGAAGAGTCAACGGGAATTCGTCTTGGGCTTTCTCTAGCAATCTCCTGTCCATCAGGTCGAGTCTGCCTGTTGCTTTCAATATCATCTCAACTGTCTCGGAATGCAAGTGCAAAATGGGTCGTTAGCCTGATAATTGGTTTTCTCAATCAACTCCCCATTTAGGGGTTTGTCAAGGTTGGAGAGTGCTTCCGAGGTTACCTGTTCACCTTTCGTCCAGGTGATTGCAACAACTCTGTTTTGAGCTACGTCTTGAACCAGGAGAGTTCCTTCTGTAGTTTCACCACATCTCCAACAATGATAACTGCTGGTGGCTTCATCTTACGCTCCACGGCTTGCGCGGTCATGGTCCGTATAGTGCCCACCGTGACTCTCTGACGCTTCGTTGTTCCTCTTTCAACTATCGCAACGGGGGTCTCAGTGTTGCAACCCCCCTCAACTAAGCTCTTCAGAATTGATTGCAGGTTACCTACGCCCATCAGAACGATTATTGTATCTACCGCTGTCGCCAGTTTCTTCCAGTCTACTCTCTCGCTCTTCTTCGGATCTTCGTGTCCTGTCACAATGGCAACAGACGACGCATACTTGCGATGCGTAACTGGGATGCCGGCATAGGCGGGAACCGCGAGTGCAGACGTTATTCCAGGCACTATCTCAAAGTCAACCCCTGCTTCTCTTAGCTTCTGAGCCTCCTCTCCGCCCCGACCGAAGAGGAAAGGGTCGCCGCCCTTGAGTCTCACAACGAGTTTTCCCTTCTCGGCGTTGGTAACCAGAATCCTGGGTATAGCATCTTGGCCAGGAATGGGGTGGGTTCCTGAGCGCTTACCAACATAGATCTTGACGATATGTTTCGGAAGCTCTTGTAGGATTTGTCTCGCGATCAGCCGATCGTAAACGATCACGTCTGCTCGTGCCAGTATGTCCCGGGCTTTCGTTGTCAGTAGACCTGGATCCCCAGGGCCAGCCCCGACGAGGTAGACCTTACCTTTCTTCATGAATTCTTAGCTAGCCTACTCTTGTTCCAACGATAAGCTTCATGGAAGTCCGTCATCTCACGTTGATTGACGCAATCGCCGAATCCATAGCTTCCAAGCTTTTGGTCAAGTCTTCATCTGTATGAGCCGCTGAGATGAAGCATGTCTCAAACTGGCTCGGTGGTACGAAAACTCCTTGTTTCAACAACTCCCGTTGGTACTTCATGAATCTATCTTTATCCGAGGTTTGGGCAGACTCATAATCGAGAACAACATTCTTCGTGAAGAAGATTTGAAACATTGATGCTAATCCGTTTACCTGTGCTGCTAGCCTCCTATCCTCGATAATGTCCAGTAGGCCTTTCCTTATACGATCGCCATTCCTCCGAAGCTGTTCGTATATCTCGGGTTTTGTTGAGAGTATCTTGAGCGTTTCGAGGCCGGCAGTTACCGATATAGGGTTCCCGCTAAACGTCCCGGCCTGATAGACTTTCCCCAGAGGAGATATCTGCTCCATGATCTCTTTCTTGCCGCCGAAGGCTGCTAATGGGAAACCTCCGCCCAGGATCTTGCCAAGGGTTGTTATGTCTGGCTTAACCTTGAAGTATTCCTGCGCTCCTCCGAACGCCAATCTGAACCCTGTAATTACCTCATCGAATACTAGGAGGACCTCATGTTCCTCTGCAATCTTTTGGACATCCTCAAGGTAGCCTTCTCTTGGGAGTATTGGGCCGGCGTTGCCCATGACTGGTTCCATTAGCACAGCCGCTATCTCTTCTCCGTGAGAATCGATGATTTTCTGGAAGACTTCCGTGTTATTGAAGGGGAGAACGATTGTATTTCTCGAGACTTCCTCTGGGACGCCGAGGGACGTGGGTGCGCCGAAGGTTGTAGCCCCGGAGCCTGCCTTCACTAGGACGTAGTCATGGGCGCCATGGTAGCCTCCTTCGAATTTTACGAGTTTCTTTCTTCCTGTATAGCACCTTGCTGCTCTTATGGCGTGCATCGAGGCTTCTGTGCCCGTATTTACGAGTCTGATCATCTCGATGCTCGGGAAACCTCTCATAACCATCTCTGCCAGCCGTACCTCAGCCTCGGTGGGCGTTCCATAGAGGCTTCCTTTGTTGAGTTGCTCTTTGACCGCTTCAATCACTTGAGGGTGAGCGTGGCCCAAGATGAGAGGGCCGTATGCCATACAGTAGTCGATGTACCGGTTTCCGTCCACATCGTAAATTGCAGAGGCCTTGGCGTGGGAAGTGAAGAATGGGTAGGGTTCGTATGCCCTTACAGGACTGTTTACGCCTCCCGGCATCAGTTTCTTGGCTAATTCGTATAGCCCTTGGGACTTTGAACCGCCCATTTTTCCGCGAACCACTTTGCATCATCGTTGGAAAAATGTGTCAGTATCATGTCCGCGCCTGAACGTTACACAGTTGTGAGTTCGAGAAGACTAGGTTTCTGGCTAGTCTAGTCTCCTGTACGAGTTCTTTGATTTTCGCGCTGCGCCGCAATCTGCTCATTCGAATTTCTGGAAAGATATTCTCACGCTCCTTGATCTAGTTTCGTATCAAATAGCTCTTGGACTGTTGAAACGATTTGGTCGTTACCTGTCATAGCGGCTTTTCTCAACGTGTTAATTGGGTGAAAGAGGATTCGCTCAACCAACAAGCGTGTCATATCTTCAAGGATCTTTTTCTGATCATGATTAAGCTCCCCTATCATCTTCAAAGCCTTGGCGAGTTCCTTCTGTCTCACGTTTTCTGCCCGGTTGCAAATAGCGGAGATGACTGGTTCAATCCGTTCGCGCCTCCATTGCAATTCGAACCTTTCCAATTCACTGTTAATGATGGTCTCCGCATCCTTGACCTCTGCAAGACGCATCTTCAGGTTTCCCTCAGCTATACCCCGAAGGTCGTCGATATCTCGCAAATCAATGTTCGGCAAGGCCTTGACTGCCTCTTCCACATTACTGGGTTGGGACAGGTCAACGATGAGAAGCTTCTTGCCGCCGCGGCTTTGCAACGTGTCTGCAACCAGTTCCGCCGTTAACACGGCGTGAGGAGCGGCTGTTGCAACGATTACGACATCAACATCCGCGAGATAATCCCTAATCCTATCGAACCTTACAGCTTGACCGCCAAGCATTTTCGCAAGCCTAACTCCCATCTGATAAGTTCTGTTGGCAACATAGATTACATTGGGCTTTCTCACAGCCAAGGCTTTACCGACAAGCATGCCGGTCTCGCCAGCGCCGATTACGATCATCTTCTTGCCCTCCAGACTCCCTAAGAGTTGTTCTAGAAGGTTCGCAGCCGCGGAACCTATGGAAACTGCGCCTTTGTTCAGTCCTGTTCTAATGCGAACCTCTGTTCCCGTTCTTATGGCCCTGT
>Ga0315280_10011699_pt1 | contig 10739 bp, 15 predicted proteins | sample YL17G06_40_MG_FD_203697 | JGI IMG/M metagenome (GOLD analysis project Ga0315280, IMG submission 203697) | Sediment microbial communities from Yellowstone Lake, YNP, Wyoming, USA - YL17G06_40 | ecosystem: Environmental > Aquatic > Freshwater > Lake > Sediment | place: USA: Wyoming | collected... | reverse complement strand
ACTTTGGCTTCTAACGCTTTGTTGTTGAGGCGTATTTTAGGAGTGAAAATCAGCCAATACAGGCAGACCCCCTAGGTCTTTTGATTCCCTTCTAGCGCTTTGCGGAGACTAGACCCGCTATATATAGGAAAGTGGAGTTCCGTTCCGCTTATCTGAGTCATTCATTTTACAATCCTCTCCCTTGTAGAGCTAAGACAATAGCAGTGAACCATAAAAAGGCTACGATTAGGCTTGATATTGCTTTAGTGTTGTCTGTTTGCGGAATTGTCTTTAAGGGTTCTAGTTGTGGAATCTTAGAGAAAATTTGTTGTTTGTGGATATTGCGTTCGTAAGGTTCAATAGCGATTTTTTGAATTCCGCTTCGAGTGAGATAAAGGAATTCGCCATCATTGAGTTTTGTAAGCTGTTCAACATTAGAACCTAAAAGCGATTTCAGATATCGCAAGTCGTTATATTCCTTCGTGAATCCACACCAAGTTTGGCTTACCGAATGTTTAATCGCAAATTTATCGAGCATACTAGCAAATTGGCTAATCAGCAAACAAGAGATTCCGAGATTCCGACCGACCGAGAGTAATTTAACTGTGTCTTGGTAAGCTTTAGCTCTCATACAACCTTGTGGAAAATAGGTATGAGCTTCCTCAAAAATGATAAGATATTTTTTGCGATCTGGTGTTTCAGCTTGTTGTCGAAACAGCTTTTCAGAAAAAGATTCTACGACTTGTTGGTGTTCTCTCGGAGATAATAGGCTAATATCGTAAACAGTGGGTTCTATCGGAATCTTGTTTATGTAAGAACTCTTTAGAGTTTGAAAGTATGTAATTGAACTTCTATTTTGCCAATCCTGAGAGGGATCGAAACACACAACAATAGAACCTTTTTCCATACACTTATCAGCTATCATCATGGCTACATCAGATTTTCCCGTATGTCGAGAACCTAAGATTAACCCGTTAGATTCGAAAAGCTGTTCAATATCAACATTGAATTCATTAGGATAATCGATAAACTCGCTTTCAACATCAGCTTTATGGCAATCTCGCATAAGCATGCTTCTAGCTGTTTGAATGAAACCGTTTTCTTTAAGCTCTTGTTCTGTTGGGGTGATGTCGAAACTTGGATCGTTATTTCTAGCTCTTTCATCATGGAATAGCTCGATTGCCTTTTCGATTATGGTTTTTCTGTTTGGTGTTGTCATTTTTCTTTTTTCCTCCAAGAACCTATAAAGCATTCTTGCTTATAAAGTCTCTCGAAATCGCTCGAATTGGAAAAAGAACCGAAAACAACCCTTTAAACAGCCAAAAAACCTCTTTACCGCCTTATCCCTACGGATTTTTAGTTTATCGCAATAAACACCATGAAATCATATACGATAAACTTTTGTTTATCTCAATAAAAATAACCGCATTTCCAAAAATAAGAGTATTCATATTCTTATTTGTCAAACGGAGACCGTTTTGAGGATAAAGTTTATAAGGAAGTGGTAAGTATATACGTATGCGTGTCAAAAATGAAAGCAAATTTCAACATTGAAAAGGATACGTGGATTGTCTTCAAAACGATGTGTAGCAAGCTGAAAGCAATAGAGCATGGAAAGGAACGATCAGCGACAGCGACAGACATTCTCAAAGAATTAATTTTCGAGTGGATCACAGACCACGAAAACCTACTCAACGAAGTTTTAGAAGACATGAAAAAAATTGGCACACAAGTAAAAATCGAAGAGTGGAAAACATGAAACTACGATCAGGAAAAATCCTTCAAGAAGGCAAGAGAGAAATTCGAGCGATAAATGATCCGTGTGATGCAAGCTGTTTTATGTGGTTCGCTTGTGGAAATTCAAAGCCTAATGGAATATGCAAAGGCTTTATTTTGTTGAATGGAGAAACTCGAAAGATCATTAACAAAAACTTGAACGAAAATGATGCCCTCTACGTAGAAGACTGTGTGCGGATGGTTCAAAATAAACGTACACCAGAAGAACAAGAATATTTCGTACAGGAAGTTTTACGATTTATCCCACCCCCAGAATACCCCGAAATTTGTGACAAACGATGTCCGCATGTCCAATGTAGTTCATGGGGAACTCCAGAAATGGAAGGAAAGCCATGCAGAAACAGAGTTCCAACAAACGAGGAAATCAAGCATCCACAACCAGAAATTATCATGAGAAATACAGAAGCAGAGGATCAAGCAGTTTTACAAAGCATTCCACGAAACTCGAAACTCGGTTCAATCCTAGACCGCTTAGACGTTATAGAGAAACAAGTTTCGCAAGTTGAAAAATTCGATAAAGAACCAGAAAAAGCAATGGAACTTGTGCACGTCATTCCGAAAGGATGGGTTAGAAAATTAGAGAAATGGGAAATTGATGAACGAACTAGAAAAGGAGAGAAACAAGAATGACCGAGCAAGAATTAAAAGACGTTAAAGACCTTGAAAACTTAGACGTTAAAAAGTTTGAAAAACTAATCGAAAAAGAAAACAGTGGAACTTTAAAGATGCGACTTCACAGCGCACAAGGATACCTTAATAAGTTATCTCTCGAAGCCACTCCATTAGCCACACCAGAGGAACGAATAACCATAAAACAGAAAATCCAACAAAAAATAAACATTTTACAATTTCAAATCACCAAAAAAGAACAAGAAGAAGACAAGCGCAAATTTCAACTTGAACAAACACAAGATGAAACATGGTTAAAAGAAAATTGGCGAGACTTAAGATATTGCACAGGCGCAGTAGTTCAAGGCTTTTCCAACGGAACTTACACCTTAGACATCTTACCCTTTCAAAAAGTTCCAGAAAACTTAAAGATAAAAGTAAAATGCGAAAGTGGAAAAGAGATCGAGTGTAACTTAACGAAATTATCATCAACACACATCAGACGACTAAGGGAAAAAATCCTTTCCCCGCTAATTCTAACACTTGAAGGTGGTGGAATGTCAAGCGGACATGGAAAAGTTAGAAATCAGTATTGGTATCCATCAGAATACAACGAAGTGAAAGACGACAGAGTTATTCAACCGACTTTAATCGCTTTAATGTTAGTGTAAGGTGATTTGAATGACAGCTTGTACATATTTTGAAAATAAAACATGCCCAGAAACAACACCAACAGATGCAAGATGTCAGATATGCATTGCTTTACTTCAGATTTTCAACAACCAAAAAATCAAACATAACGTGATCGTTGCAAAACTCCCAACTTAAGGAGATTAACCACGATGCCCAAGCGCACACCAAAGAACGGAATGGTAGGCATTACCTTCGCCATTCAAATGGAAACTTTAACAAAAATCCAAAATCTCGAAGGCAACAACCTAAGCAAAAAAATAAGAACCCTCATTGAGAAAGCTTTAAAAAACGGAGAATGAAGGATTGAGCCTCCAGCAATCCCGACCGCCCCCCCAATTTTCCCAATTTTTAGACAAAAAAATTTACGAGAAACTAAAAGCCATCTGCAACGAGAACAAGATAGATGTGGAAACTTTCATAACAGAACTCTTGGCGACAGCATTAAATCACCATAAAAACGAAGTTGAACAGACAATTAAAAACTTGAAAAGGTGAAATGAAAAATGGGAAACGTAACAGGCAAAATGTATCCTAAAACTGAAGGGCAAAACTATGCCGAAGGAATCGTTTGTGGACAGTCACAGTTAGGAACATTCCAAAAAACCAACTTTAAAGTTATGGGATATAGAGGAAACGTAGTTACCTCGCCGATAAAGATAGATGCCCCAGCAGGACAAAAAAATGTCACGGTTAATGATGGTTCACAATTTAAAGCAGGATTTTCAGTTCAAATTAGAGATGACGACTGGAGCGAAACGAACACAATTGATGTTGTGAGTAATGATGTTTTAACCATGCATAACAATCTTGCGCATAGTTATTATGTTAGCCAAAACGGGATTGTTGTTGGTTCGGATTCTATAATAATCGCCTTTTCTCTTTTCAACGTAACCAAAAACATCACAATAGATATGGATGTATACGGAAGCTACAACGAGAAGGATGTAGCCGAAAATTGGATAGGCGATACGGTAAGAGCGCAACCGAAAGGCGGACTTATTCTTGACCATGTGGAGTTTTTCATAAACACCTATTACACGTGAAAAGGTGAAAAAATGATCGAAATACATCCAGACATACACTATAAAGAAATATTAAAAAAATTAGAAGCCACAGAGAAAGAACTTTTAGACCTAGAAATAAGCAATTGGCTAATTCCCAGATGTCCAAAATGCGATGGAATCCTATCACTATACACATTCACACAGAAACTAATATGCCTCAAATGTCAAAGCATCTACGCACTCGGATGGTGTGGAGTGGATAAGTAATCCTTAAAGAATATGAAATCTGCAACTGCATAACCGAATCTGAAAGAAAAACAAAAAAGAGCATCTGTATTGGCAAGATTCACGGAAGCGCAATCTTCGAGCAAATCCAAGACATCACGGGAACTTACAAGTATGCAATTTATGAAGAAATGGAAAACAACACGTGGCGACTAGATAAACAACTAGAATACGAAGGCTTTATCCCACTCTCAAAAACACCATTAACCCACCCACCACCACCCACAGAATACGAAAACGAAGAAATCTTATACAACAACGTTAAGGCATACATTCAGAAACATCTTGATTTGGTGAATCCCTTAGGGTACGATGTGCTAACCGCTTTCATTTTCAAAACATGGATAGAAGAACTATTCGACTTCACACCATACATAGGCTTTTTCGGAAGGGAAGCAGTCGGAAAAAGCAGAGCCTTAGAAATCCTAAAAGAACTATGCTTCAGAGCATGGTTAACCACAGGAATCACAACCGCCACCCTTTTTAGATTAATAGAAAAGTTCCAACCAACCTTATTATTGGATGAATCTGAATTCTTAACATCAGATGAAAAAAGAGAGCTTATAGGATTAATCAATGCGGGACAACGAAGGGGAATAATGATCCCAAGAATGAACGAAAAATTCCAAGAAGCAGAATTCTTTAACGTTTACGGTTCTAAGTGCATAAGCGGAACTGAACAACTGAAAGCCACAACCACAAGCAGAATGATAACGTTCACCATGACCAGAAACATAAGACCGATTCCCCGCACACTAGACAAAGCGGAATCCTCAAAACTAAGAGGACAGCTTTTAATGTGGAGATTCAAAAAGATAACAGAACCGAAAGCCACAACCGAGTTTAAAGAACTTGAACCTCTTAGTGGAAGAACCTTCGAGTTATTTTATCCCTTATACTATTCCGCACCCGCCTCAGCAAGACCAAACATACTAGAATTCTCTAAGGAATTGGAAGAAGTCAAACTAAGAGCAGAAAAAACACAATTGGCAAGCATGATATTCGAGGCAATAATCAACTTGAAAAACACCCACGTAAAAAGAGGCTTACTAATGCTGAAAGACATAGCCAACTACATCAACCGAGAACAAGAACCACAGTATTGGATAGGGGAACAACGAATAGGAACAAAATGTTCTCAAATGGGATTCGAAAAAGTCCGCACTAACAGAGGAATAGCCATAATCATAAATCAACAATTAATAGACCGATTAAGACGTGATCCCCGCTACAGCACGGAACTCTTAAACTTCAGTGAAAAGAGTGAAGAGAGTGAACCCTTTTCCCCTAATGCCCGCAAGGGGACATAATAGATGAATGGGTGTATATAGATAGTAATACGTATAATTAAACTATTCTTTACCCCTCTAACCCACTTCTACACACACCCACACCCCTAAAAGGGTTCACAAGTTACACAAGCTTCACTAATCTTCACCCAAAACAATCAATATCCACCCCGCCAAAATCAACCATGCGAGAATGGGAAAACTTAGGATTATTACAATCTTACGGAAAACAGAAAAAAGGGGAGATTTGCGCATTGTTATCCCTAGCCTAAACTGTAAAAGTTCACGGTGAACGTGTATGGTGTGAGTGGGGTAGCGGTTGTTTCAGTTAAAACTAATTTAACATTTTTCAGATGTCCCGTTTCAAGTCCCGTAATCTGTTTTCCTTCACCAGAAAGCCAAATATTGTATGAAGTCGCATCCCAATTCTTTTCCATTACGGTTAGTGACCATCCACTAGGCATAGTAAGAAGACCATCCCAATAAATGCGCCCTTGCACATTCCCAAGATATTTCAAGTCGATAGTGTATTCCTTAGTTTCACCATCATTGAACCCATCCCAAGCGATGCTTAAACATGGGGTTGTCGTATCGTGTTCATATAAAGCGAACTCGTAGCCAGCATTAAGAATCATGTTATTCGTAATGCTCTTTTGGTACATGATCGCACCGAAAGCCACACCCATCATCAGCATAGACATCAACAGTATAAAGCTAAGTTTCTTGAATTTTTCCACTTTCCATTTCTCCATTATGCTAGGGGAGAGCATCCCCAAGCAGAGACTGGTGATTTTGTGCATAGAGGGAGGGACACCCCAACCCTAGCAATAACCTTATATGCTATCGTAATCGTTTATAAGATTATCGGTTCACTTAGAACACGAAGGGTTAAAAAAGTATGAAAGCAAATACTGAAACCATGCCTAAAGTGAGAAGGTCAGTCACCATAAGCGAGGATTTAATGAAGTGGATAGCTGAAGAAATAGACCGCAAACGGTTCAAAGACGTAAGCCATGCTATTGAGTATGCGCTCTTCAGACTGAAGGAAGAAACAAAGAAGGGAAAAGAATGAAGTTTAGGACTCCCATAGAACTTATTTCTGATGTTTATTTAATGCCAAGTCATCTTAAAAAGACGACACTAGCAAAATTTATTATCGTCAAGCTTCTTACTCCAGATGTTATTTATATTAATATTAACATACTCAAAAACACCGATTTGTTAATAGACGTTTTATGTCACGAATTGGAACATGCTAATATCATACGAGCAATATTTTTCATTGCTACAAGGGAAGAACAGCACGACTTCTTTAGAAATTTTAATGTTGAACTCGTACATTCTAATCCCTCGATAGAAACTCCAGTCGATACTTTATTCAATATCCCGAACAGATAACTCAACCTAGAACTACCACTACTTAAAAATAGGTGTATATGTAGTACCTTTTCAGGGAATTTCGAAGGTATAGGGAGGTTGCATAAGGTAATGCTTCGTTCTCCGTGCTTGTTTTGGCTAAAGAGCCTTGCTCATGGCTTATCGTTTGGGCTTACATAGATTAATGTTGAATCTAACCGCTTACACATGGGTAAGAGGCTTTCGACTCCACTTATTTAGCATGGGTTAGAAGGTTGTTTCACGGTTCTTTTTGCCATTGCTTTTCTTTTTGGCTTTATTTCGTGAGCGCAAGCTTAATTAACGAATAGAAAAATGGGGAGAGGGCTGGACATTTGTTTCATTTGCTACGTTTCGACTTGAACGTTTGTATACTTCTTTTCAAGCTCAATGAAATAATTGTCTATTTCGCTAAGGATTTGCTCAACATTTGACTCGTTTGATATGGTTACACGGTATTCGGCTTTTCTCACGTTTTAACCTCAAAACTAAGCTATTTACACGAAAGGATTTAAATTTTGCCTTATGATTATGATTAGGAATAGGAATAAAACAGAAACAGAAAAAGAAGGGGAATTTAGCGGTTATTGTTTTCTTTAAGGATTCGCTCTAAATCCTTCTTTTCGTATGCTTTAGCCAATACCGTTATCATTGTGTTTAAATCTGAAGTTGTCGGTTCTCCTTCGCTGAGTATTGGCTTTATTGTTTCAACATCTAATTCTTTAGCCAATTCGTTTAAGGCTCTAGCCATCTGCTCTTTAGGGATCAGTTTTTCCATCAGTCTCATAAGAATCATTTGTTTCATTGTTGCGGTCTTTAATTCCTCTAGTTGTTTAGCCAATTGTGCGCCACCATTACCGTTTTGTTTTGTTAAGCTGATCAGTGGTTCTACGAGTTTGAAAGCCTTAAAAGTTTCTCTATTGTTTTGAATGTAAGTTTTCAAATCCTTGCTGATGTGTTTGCCCACCATGTACTTCATTACAGGCTCGGTTACTTTTCCGTGCATAAGGGTTATTCCAAATTTCCGTAAGCAATGCCATCTTATTCTACCGCTAACGGTTATTTTGCTTTTTTCAGCCAATCTTCTGAGCAAATCGTTAAGCGCATCTTCAGTTAGTGGAAACAGTTTTCCGTTAGTTTTTGGATATGTGCGCAAGTAATCTTTAAGAAGCTCTATTGTTTCTCTCGATAGGTGACAACTGCACGGTTCTTTTTCCTTTTCCGTAGTATGTTCAAATTCTATAATGTCCATGTCTCTTTTTTCGTTTTCCGATAGCTCTTGTTCTCTTTTAATCATAAGCTCTATCATGTCACGATCTAACTTAACGAAGTCTCCAGCACGTAGCCATAAATCTTTTCCACATGCTAATATTGTTCTATCTCTCAAGTCTCCTTGTTGAAACATGCTTCTTAATTGGTAGATGTCGAAAGCATGATCTTCATATGTTTGAGCTACTTTTTCGCTAGATGGTAATGCTTCTTTTTTAATTTCTAAGCTGTATCTGTGATATGAGAAAAAGCTTCTTATTGCAGTTGTAACCGCTAAAGCTGAAGATTCGCTTAATGGCTTGTTGGTTGTTTTGCCTTTATATCCTGTTTGAAGCCATTGGAAAAACTTCGGTATTTCGTTATCGTAGAAAAACTTAACCGTGTTGTCATTGCTCAATCTTCGTTTTTTCATGTCTTCTAGCTGTTCTGATCCGTTAGCGAGTAAATCTTTAGCCTTGCAGTATGCTAACCAAATTTGCCATCTATTCGCATATTGCCATCTAGTTTCTTTTTTCCGTGAATCAAGCCATTCGAGAGTAGCTTTAGAGTTATCCACGTTAGTTTTATCTATTGTCTTGCCTTTAAGATTAGTGGAGTGTGACTCCGCTTTCATATAGATTGAACCTCCGATATACTCCTAATTTCCTGACCTACAAACTGGCGCCAAGACAAAAGGCTATAAATTCCTACGTGCAAAGATATAGTGGCTCTTAATTCATTAGAGTCATGTTGTGAGGAAGATAAAATATGGTTGCTGAAAAGGTTAAAGTACCGATCATAACGGAAGAGATCCAGCATGAATACTACACGGATGTAACCAGAATTGGAGTTTCTGAGAGGACGGTAGTTTTTGATTTTGGACGGATTACACCATTTAAAAATGAAATCAAGTATCAAGTTCGAGTTTTCATGAGCCCAGAGCATTTTCTACCATTCGTAGAGCTAGTCGAAAAATTCGCTGAAAAATATCAACCTAAAAAAGAGGAAAAGAAATGACAGAACCCACAATCGATTGGCAGACTGAACCTGAGACGGTTCAGAAAATTTTGGTTGACTCAACTAAATTTGAGCGCATCTCAGAACTGAAGACAACTCGATACCCAAGTGGCTGGAAGCAGAATAGAATCAAATCCATTAAGAAAATCCGCAAGGAAACCGACTTCAAGTTAGCCAAAATGACTGTGGAAGATGATTTCCTTGGCAGTGCACGAGCGATTGACACTGGCGTTGCTGTGGAACCTTATCTGATTCCCGACGAGTTAGTCCGCTTCTTCAGAGAAAAGCCTCTTATTCCTTTCATAAGCTCTGAGGAAGAATCAAAGAAGTCCTTTGAAGAGGCAAGTTACCAATGGGCAAAGAAGAAAATGAGCGGTTCGAAGCCACAATAGACGTTCCTATTATAGCAATCGCAATGGTCAAAAATCCTGCCCAAGAAGATGCACTAGCAGTAATTGAAAAAATCCTGAAAAATGAGATGAAGGCAATTATTCCAGTGACTGTAATTCTAGGCGCATATCTTGTGCTTGTTAGATACCTTAGGGTCGAAAGTAAGCAAGCCGCATATGCACTCTCCCAATTACTCAAGAGCCGTAACATCAGTTGGTATGAGATTGTCAAGAGAGAATCCTTAGAAGGCATTTTGGAAATGGCTTCTCAAAAAGGAATTGATGGTTGGGATGCCTATTTGGTTTCAGTAATGAAAGAACATGGAATAAAAACAATATACACTATTGATACTGAGGATTTCTCTAAACTTTCAGAGCTGAATCCTATAAATCCAATATCGGAAAAGAAATTACAAGAGTATCAGCAATGGTTACATGAGCAAACTGAACCAACTCAACATTAAACTCTCCAAGCAAATTTGCCCTTGTGAGCTCCAAAAAAAAAGTCATCTTTTTTCAGATTTATGGTAATGGTCTTTTTGTGCGTGTTGAAATCTGAGTAATGCTAAATACTTTGAGCATCATGTGATTTTGCCAGTTCTGTGACTTTTTCCTTAATTTGCCCGTAAATTTTCCATGCGTCTTCTTTATCTATGAAGTATGGGTCTTTGACATTCCACACCACAACCTTACCTTCGCACTCGGGACACAAACTCAACACATAATCCCTATGCCTACTCTCCATAGCCACAATAACATCATAATCACCAAGCCTCTTACCACCCAAACTCTCAGGACCACTCTTCAAAAACTGCTCCGCATTTATCCTCCTCAAAAACTCCTTCACCTCATCCGCAACAGGAATAGCCACTTGCACACCAGCAGAATCCACAATCCAATCAGGCCTCATCTTCCTCAACAAAGCCTCAGCCAACGGACTCCTATGCGCATTACCAGAACACACAAACAAAACCTTCATCAAATCACATTCCCATTCTTCGCTTTATTTTCTTTCCTTTGGCAAATGTTAAGTG
>Ga0315280_10011698_pt1 | contig 10739 bp, 10 predicted proteins | sample YL17G06_40_MG_FD_203697 | JGI IMG/M metagenome (GOLD analysis project Ga0315280, IMG submission 203697) | Sediment microbial communities from Yellowstone Lake, YNP, Wyoming, USA - YL17G06_40 | ecosystem: Environmental > Aquatic > Freshwater > Lake > Sediment | place: USA: Wyoming | collected... | reverse complement strand
TTTGAACCATTCCTTCTTTCCTTCTTAGACGCTTGTACCTGTTACGTAAATGACGGTTCTATTATATAAACTTATACAATTTCAGACGATGAAAAATCAACAGGTTACTGTTGATGGCGCCGGGAGTGGGATTTGAACCGCGAGTTAAACCTGAGCAGTTGAGTGGGAGAGTTTATGATTTTCTAGTTTCTAATGGTGTTTCTTGTCTTAGGGACATTTATCATGCTTTAGGTGAAGAGCCTAATCGTGTTGATGAGTGCTTGAGACGCTTGTGGAAGAAAGGGTTCATTTTGAGAACTAGAGAACCTGTCTTTGAGTTTGAGACTAGCAATAAGGGTCGTGCAGGTGTTGTCGGATACACTAGAGCGATTAATTATTATGCTGTGAATAATGGTAGCGAGTTGCCTGCTAATTTCGTCAAGTATGATGAGAGAAAGAAAGATGGTAGAAGCAGAGATGTGGAAAGCAAAGCCTATGGAATATTATGTTATTTAAGAAATAATAAAGAGAAAGCATTTTACAGCAATGATATTGTCAAGGCTTTAGGCGTTAAATCGTGTGACATTATGGCTAATGTGAGACGCTTTGAAAAGAAAGGTCTTGTGTATGTCAGGGGTTATCAATCTCATGATCACCGCAGTCCATTCAAGAAAGGCTTCATTCTCACATTCATTGATCAGGATTTGCCTAGAGACAAAGCAGTGAGAGAGGCTTTTGAAAGAACAAACAAAGCGTTGATTGAAAATCCAACAAGCAACACTATTCATGAGAGAGTTAGGCTGATTAGAGATCAGCTTTTGACAACGAATGAGCTTTTGTCTCTGGCATATTTTAGAAATGCTTTGGGCTGTCCGATTGATAAGGTTAAGTTGGCGATTAAAAGGGCAAGGCAGCTTTATTCAGATATTAAAGAAGTTAAGGTGTTTGATAAGTTCACTTACTATTATTATGAATCTATGAAACCTGAAGATTTAGCTGCAAACATTGAATTGAAGAAAAACTACATTAGAGTAAGGTTTGGAAGAGAGAACCGCATTGGTCATAACTGGGAAGCATGTGTAGAATGGTTTATTGACAAGTTCACTGAAGGAGCAGAATTTGTTAAGCAGAATCATAGACAGAAGATGGATCCAAAAAGAATCACTCTTCATTTGCTGAAACCAGTTGGAGACAGAAAGCAAAATGCTGAAGTTGACAGAATCTGGAAAGTAACACCTGGGTTGTTCAGTCCAACAGTAACATATGCGTTAGAGTGTAAGTGGAGTATTGTAACAAAGAAGACGTTAGATGATTTTCTTGAAGTATTAAAGTGGACTACTGATTTTGGTGTTGACACTGAGAATGGCAGAGAACTGAAGAAAGGTGCTGTACCTGTGTTTGCTGCAGGAACATACAATATCAAAGAAATGGTTACAGTGAATGGTGAAAGGATAACATTGCCTCAATATGCAAATAGAATGAACATTAAGTTGTTGAGACCAGCGGATTTCAATGAGAAGCTGAGAGTGCATGGAGTCGACAAAAGAATAACGGCACAAAGGATTTGCAGACTTGCTAGAAACGAGACTCAATTGAGAGAACTACTTAATGAATTCTGGAATCAGCCAGCAAAGGTAGAAGCAATTCTCGGCAAGATTTTGAACAAAAACAGTAATACGTTCGAGTTTGAGAAAACTCTGGCTAGCTAGTACTTCTGGTTTAGTAACGCTTTAGTCTCGCTGCTAGGTCTTTCAGATTTGAATACACTCTGTTCTTTTCAGTGTAGTAATTCATGTCCATTTCTCGCTCGAAATCAAGATAATCTTGAGGTTGTTTAACATCTTCTACCAGTTTTCGCAAAGCAATGAGAAACGCTTTCATGGCGTTTGATGTTTGAAGATCTTCTTTAGTCAAAGTTCTTTCCAGCCACCACAATTCGTCTTTCAGATGCCACAGGTGATATTCACACATTGGGATTTTTCTCTGATAAAATTTGACAACATAACTTAGGGCTTCAGTGAGGTATTTATTTGCATTATCCTCTGATTTCTGAAATAATATCTCTATGAACGGTGATTCAAAATGGTATTCCCGACCATGATGTGCTACGACGAAATGCTCATAGTTTTCTGCTTCCCTGGCTTCCTTGTGAAGTGCAAGAATATTGCCAGCTTTGGAGAGGAACGAGGACCAATCCAAACTTGGGAAACATTCCTCGAAACGTTCAATGCACAGATCGTGAAGCTTGCCATCATCATTGCTAAGTTCTTTTTTCTCTAGAAAATTGCATAATGCTTTGTGCTGCGTCATTATCTTCCTCAGACGTTCTCGTTTTGTTTGACCAGCTTTAAAAGGTTCTTCAAGGCTGGGATCAAACCATATTAGAGAAAAAAGGGTTCTAGCGCTTTGCATCATTGCATAGTAAGCAACGGTCGGGCTCCAGCATAAGATCTTCTTTTCATACAAAGTGTGTGCTACGGCCCAGTCATACAAACAAGTTGAGAGGTGTGATTGGATTTCTATGCATTTTCTCGCCTCTATTTCAAATTCCTTATGATACATATCATCAACTTCCTACTTGGCAGATGTCAGTTCGTTTCTATTTTCTACTTTATAACCAATTCCAAATTTTAGAAACTGATTTCTTCTTTAAATTTAGAAAGTAGAAACTGGAAAGTCACGTTGAGCACTAGTATCAGTCATTTGATGAATGAAAACTGTGAAACAGGTAGATTCAGAGGTAGAAAACCTTATGAAAGATCAAAAGACAAAGAGAATTCTGGCGTCTTTATGAAGTTGCCTGATCCAGAAGACATTGAATTCACTTCTTTGGCATGGAAGGAATGGTTGCTCGATGGTGATAAATCTGTGTTCAGATCAAAAGACAGAATCTTTAGGTTTGTAAAGAAGTGTAAGAAGGATGGTTACTTCGACAGATTTTCGGGTATAAAGAACCATGAAAAGAATGGGCAGATCAGGAGGCTCCTAAATGGATATGCTTTACTTGATCTATTGGATTGTAGCAATGCTGTTCAATATTTGCGATTTAAGATGTGGAGACTTTTTGAAGATCTTGTCGGCGAAATACTTGATGTTGCTCTAAAACATAGGAAAGAATGTAGAACTGTTTATGTGGATAAGTGGCCAGGATTTCGAGGTCTTGATTATGTTGTGGTCAATAGCAAAGACAAGCTAGGTTGGCGAGTTGGCGTTCAATGCAAGAGATATGTTGGAATGCAAAGAACATATAGCGAAATCGATCAATGTTCTTCATTCACAAGAGGAACTAGTGCTGCTGGACTATATAAAGAAGGATTTAGAACCAAAGAGCGCTTTCCCAAAAGGAAGATAGTACTAGTAACTTTCAATGCTTTCAGAAGAAATAGAAGAGAAAAGAATAAGTTCCGTAATTTGAAGAATGCCTGGGATGCAGTAGTCGTAATTGACGAAAACAGTATGATCGATGATCCATATATGTACAGACTGCGTTGTGACAAATTGTACGAAATCGTTGATTGGTGTTGAATTCCAGAATCTATCAGTGTGCGCGCTTTTCGTTTCGATGTTGTAAAATTAAGTTACTCCCCCGCTAAGAACGTGAATAGGGAACGGCATGTAAGAGCACTTTTGTTATTGGTGTTTCTGATTACCGATTTTGTAAAGATGCACGTATTTGTCATCAATCTTTTCCGAAATGTCAGTGCATTTGAAAATATCTTCCAAGTCTTTGCCATCTAGAACTATAATTTTCCATCCATTCTGAAGATACATTTTAATCGCACCCCAGCCACCACTTAATCCTGATCCAGTGACACCCATTACTGCAACGAGTATTCCAGTATGAAGCCCGTTTCTTTCGAGCTTAGCTTTGAAGTTATCAATTTCTTTTGATGTTACTGGTTTAGACCAGTTCTTACATTCAACAAATATCATTCCCTCAAGTTCTGCCCATATATGTTCGTGATTATAGTTTCTAAGCTGAATATCTATCTCTTCAATACCATCATCTACGTTTGAACCTACAACTTTCAAGTCAGGAACCAACTCAAAGATCCCTTTCATCACTTTCTCAAACAACTTACCCTTTTGATTAGAATCATTGCTGGATCTGGCTTGTTCGTATGTCTGCTCAATTTCTTTTTTTCTGGATATAGGTATTTCAATTTTCTTTGGACGCGAAACTAGTATCTCTTTCACTTCAGAAGGTTCTAAACTTTTTTCGAATTGTTCGACAATTCTCTCCCTAGGAACTTTCTCTGCGATAAAATCAGCAAGATCCTTAGGTGGTGCGAATTCGGACAGAAATTCACACAATCTATTTCTCGGAATTCTTGAAATCATATCTTCGTAACTTGGCTTAGTTGTCTCAAAATATTCGCGAACTGAAGATAACACATAGTTAGAATTAAGGAAAGAATCATAGTATTCATGCATACGTCTGCCTGGTATTTTCTCTATCAATTCTGCTTCAGTCAGAAGAACTATTTTTCCTTCACTTCTTTCAGCTAGGCTTTTTCCTTCTCTCGAGAATCCCAAGGTTGTTACAATGATCGCTTTGTCGACACTGTAGCGTTGCAACATATCCAGATGTCTATAGACGACACTTGCGGGCACAAAACTTCGTTCAAAGTATTTTACCTCGACAATTGCCTTGATCTCAAACGGAAATTCATACCTACGAATAAAAAAGTCAAACTCTGAAGGTTTGCTTGGTTTATCCACCGCATAACCTATTGCATTGAAGGCATCGATTATTCTATATTCAAAAGCTCTGGCGGAATTTTGCATGCTAGTTTCTTTATCCATTTATCAAACCTCTGTAGTGGCCCATTGACACAGACACCATCCATACTCAAACCTGTTTTGTAATTTCTACTTTATAAATCAAAGAAAATCTTAGAAGCTTCATTTTTCTTTTTGTTTAGTAAGTTTGAATTTGTGAGTCTCATTTGTTCTATCATGGGTATATTACAGGTATTTGGTAAAAGAGCATTTAATGTAATACTATAGAAAGATCAACCCTTCTTTGATAGTCCAATATGCGCATGCCGATTCAAATCTCGATCCATTTCTTTCGTCGAAGAACAGAATCCTTAGTTTCTCTTTGGTCTCAGGGACAATATCAGCTATGATTTCTGCTGCTCTTGCGCCAAGACTTTGATATGCGTCTTCTTCTTCATCAATAGGCGCTAAAACCTCAAGGACTCTAACAAAGACTGTGAAAGTCTCATCTTTGCCAATACAAACACCTAGGATTTCGGCTTTTGTCTGCACATCGCCATACCAACCGTCTCCTCTATCCAATGGATAATTCAATTCAATCTTCTCTTTTTCGATCAATTCAAGTCGAATCTTCCTGAGTACATGTTGCATACCTTCCATTCTCTGTTGTCGAACATCAGGTTCTTTCGCCTCCTTTTGAATTTCAAGAACCTTTTCTGGATCCCTTGTTATGAGTCCAAATTGTAATAGAACTCCTGTAGTATATTTCTTGATTTCGTCAACTTGGCTTCTTACAATATCTTCAAAATAGTGTGTTTGGTCAATCCTGAAGCTATTTATCTTGTTTAATTCGGCCGGATCTAATGTATCAAAACCTGAACACTTCTTAGTAAGGTTAAACAAGCCTGATTTCGAGAATAGAGCGATCAGTTGGCCCAAACCGAAATTTCCTATCGCCTTCTTTCCTTCGCTGATCTTATTCTCAGCCAAGACCATTGTCTGCTTTTGATTTGGAGGGACAATCATACTGATTTCTTTGTACAAAAGTCTTAGTAAAACCTCCAATATCTTACCATAACGCTTGACAGCATCTTCAAACTTTTTTGGACCTAGATGAAAGAGATCGTTTGCGGACACAAGGTCATTTTCCCAATTAGAAGCTTTCCTAATATTTCCAAGAATCCGTATGGCATCTTGCTGTTTAACAGTCATTTTCCTCACGAGATCTAAGATTTCTGCTTTCTAGTTTATAAAAACAATCAGAATTTTATAAACTCTATTTTTTCTTTTGCTTAGAAAGTTAGAAACTGGAAAGTTCCTTATGAATTGACTTGTTGCATTCCACTTTGTGTTCGCAGTTCTTACACTTGTTCGGATTGCTCGTCATAACTGCTTCTCTTGCATTCTTCCAGAACTCAATAGCCCAATCGAGGTCTTTCTCTGCATTGTCTTCATTGAATTTCTGCAAGTGTATTACAGCATTCCGAATATTCAGCACAGCTTCTTTCGGTCCATTCTTACCTACAGCGTGAACTACCTCTTGCTTTAATCCTCTATCATGCCTGGCTTTTGGATCAGCTATCACAACTGCATAGAAAAGTCGACTTGTGTCAAATCCCATATTTCTTAAGAGAATCCCATAAGTTCTAGCCTGCACGTGATGAGTCATGTAGGCAGTTGTGCTCTTGCTGAACTTGTACTCAAAAACTACTAGTGGATTTCCGCTTTGGAACATTACACTATCCGGTCTGCCCGCCAAGACTATGTCCTTATGTCTGGCAAGAAGAAGCAGTTCCAACGCGAGAATGGGCTTTTTTCCATAGATGCTTTGCCAAAGCTCCCTCCTCTTGATTTGTACAGAATCTTCCAGCAGTTTTTCATGAGCCTCTGTCCCGATGATTTTTTCCTCAGTCTCGACTTCGCCATGAAGATATTGCATCTCAACTTTCTTCTCACAGAAGTACTGCTGTGCAATGTCACTAGCAATAATGAAAGGTCTGTTGAATCTGAGTTCGCCTTCACACTTCCTTCGCTTCTCTACAAGCTCTTCCATCAGAGAATAGTAGGCTTTGAGCTGACGCTCCCATTTACGCATATTGCTCATTATGTTCCTTATCAGAACCGTCTATTAAGTTGTTACTTTCACGGTTGAAGCGCGCACGTGTATTTTGATTCCGAGTCTAGGTCATCAAGGTGTACATGTACTGGAGACGTTTTCTCTCAGGGTTCGTTGTTATCGTTATCCTGCCTGCCTTCTCCATCTTTCGAGCGAACCTTTGCATTACTGGAAACCTCTGCTGTGGCTTCGTGTTTGCAGAGATGAAGTACGGCCACAACTGCGATGTGGTGACGTTCTTGCCTCCAAGCTCACGCATGGCCTTCAGAAAGTTCTCTTGATTCAGCTCAACCAGCGGTCGTTGTTGATGTCGCTGGTCACCACCCATAGTCTTGCGCTTCGATTCTGGATTCTGCTTCTTCAGTGTTGTCTTCATGTTGCCTGTTGCTTCTTTAGCCTTCGGTTTCGACTTGGGGTTTGAGCCAATGACCTTCAGCTCTCCATTCTTCAGCTTTTCTGTGACAGCCTCAACGTCTGTCGGATTTGGCTTTTCGACCATCTTTTCACCTCCATTAAACAAACAGAGAATAAATCACTAACCAAATTATTAAACGGTCCGTAGTCTGAACCACTGAGACGCAATCTCTGAGGCACGAAACCTGTGAAAGTTGAGAGACTGAAGGGAACAGAGAGGCAGAAGAGAAATCAACACACAACCTAAAAAACATGCTATAGGCTATAACAGAAAGGTTTATTATGATGAATATGCTTTTCGAATACAGCTAACGAATATGGTTATGAATATGAAAAGCGAATATAACAAGAAAAAGGAAATACTCAAAGACATAATATTGAAAGAAGAGGATGTTCTGGCTCAACTTGAAAGGCTTGTGAAACTTGCTAGACCATTTCTTAAGATTGAGGAAAACACGGGGAGAATTATCTTGTCCTCAGATTTTCGATTCACCAACTATGAAAAGATGTTCTTGTTTCTTCTCGGCAAGTATTTTGCCTATCATTCAGAGATACTCAAGGAAACCACAGCTAGCATACGTGACATCAGCGAAGGACTGGGAATAGTGGTCACTACGTTGTCTGCTCCGCTGGGACGACTTGTAAGAGATCATGTTGTTGATAAAACACAAAAGGACAGTTATCAGGTCAATCCGCACAGAATCGAGGCAACTCTCAAAGAAATGAGCCAGAAATATACAGTTGTTCAAAAATCTGGCAAACAGCGCCGAGAAGAGGCATGAAAATGTCGCAAGACATCGAGCATATAACGAAAAGGTTGGAAGCGTTAGAAGAAAGAGTTTCTAGGATAGAAAAATTGCTACCATCAAGAGCCAAAGATGTCGGGAAGAAGGTGTCTATAAAGGAGTTTATTCTGCAGAAACACCCAAGAAACGATGTTGAAAAGACCTTGGCAATCACCTACTTCCTTGAAAAACATGGCGGTTTTTGTTCCTTCAACGCAGTGGATGTTGAACAGGGGTTCCGAAACGCTAGAGAGAAGGTGCCATCTAATGTTGCTGACAAGATTCAGAAGAACATTGCAAAGGGTCACATGATGGAGGCCGAAGAAGAGAAAGACGGTCGTAAGGCATTTGTCTTAACTAATTCTGGAGAGAGTTTTGTCGAAGATGACTTCAAGAAAGAATAAGGAAACGAAGAAAGACGTTGTAACAGCGTTTAATGCTTTAGATACGTCAGATTTTCCTGACTTTAGTCTATACCAGAAGACTCTCGAGAGAGCTCTCTGGATTTTGTGGATTGCAAAGGAAAAACTCCGAATGAAGGAGTTGAATGCTGAGCAAATAGCGTCAATCATAAGAGATGTAAAAGAAATCAGCGTCGACACAAAAGCGATTGTCAATGCTCTCAACAGAGCAGGTGACAAGATTCACACTTATCATGAAGATGATGGTATATGGTTTGAAATTATGAAACCTGGAAAAGATTGCTTGCTTTCTCAAGCAGAAGGTTCTGTAGAGCTCTTCTATTTTGAACCTTATAAGAGATTTACAAGCAAAAGAACGATATCAACAGATATTTTGAGTAATCTTAAAGGCGACTTAAAGATTGTTGACCCTTATTGCAATGAAAGGACATTAGACATTTTGAAAGAGGTTAAGGATAAAAGAATCGATTTCCTAACTCGGTTGGAAAATCTAGAGGAAAAGGATAGGACAAAGTTTCTACGCGAGCTCAAAGATTTCAAATCAGAGTACAAGAACATAGTTTTCAGAAGTTATCCCAATACAGATATTCATGATAGATACATAATCTCATCTGAATTCTTGACAATCTTGGGATATAGCATCAAAGATTTAGGAAACAAGGAGTCGTTCGCTATAGTTATGAACAGAAATACGAACAAGAACATCTTTGAAGCATTAATCGAAAACTTCAATAGAAGATGGAAGATCTCAACTCCGTTGTAGATTGTTAACGGGCGTTAACTTTCTGACTTTCTATTTTCTAACTTAATCCAACTTAGAGAAATCAATTTCTTTGGAATCTCTCTGGATTTAGTGTTCTGGCAAGTGCATCCTGATAATTGAGCTCTATATAGACATCAAGGCTAGCGACACATGTACCAAGTATGTCAGGAAGGGTTTTGACGTCCAGATTGAAGGGTTTTAAGCGAAACAGTTAGGCACATTCGATTCAAAGAAACGCTTAAATGTTCTCGTTCTCTTCATATTTCATTAGTCAATTGAATTTTGAATTTACAATAAGGAAAAATATGAAATGAGCGTAGCAGTTCACAAGCCTAAAGTCACATATGGCGAGCCACGCGAAGCCAAGCTAGACTGGAAAATTAGGCAAGTTACTAAAGACATTTTTAAAGATCCTCTGGACGTGATTGGACAAAATATAGAGAACATTATAGATGAATACTTGATTCGAAACAAGTCTCCAGTAGTTTGCAATGTCTATTGTGATTCTGATGAACTGATTATTGAAGACTTTATTGGCATGACCCCAGAGGATATTGAGAATAACTACATAATTTTTGGTGTTTCTGGAAAATCCAAGGTTTTCGGTCGATATGGACATGGAGGAAAAGATACTGCATTAGCTATTGCTGGATATTTTCACATAGTATCGAAAATTGGCAAATCAATGTGTGCCTACAAAATATGGGAAGACAAGAGTCTCAAAGTGCAATACAGTCCTGCATGGGGCCTAGATTATGGAAAGACGACAGATGGAACACTTATCATAATCCCAAATCTTCGAGAGCACTTCACATTGGAAGAAATTGAAGAGTATTTGAGGAAAAACTTCTACTTAGGGCTTGTCGAAGAAGAAATGATAATGGGACTAGGAAAGAAATATGGAAGACGAAAGGACCTACTTAGGGCAACTTTACCAACCACCTGTGAAAAGAAAATTGTAAACATAAAATTCGAGAAAGAAGTCATTGAAAAATACTGCAAAAAAACACCATTGAAGCATCTTCCTGAAGTCCGAGGGTTCTATTTATTACCAAAAGGAAATGAAATCCGTAATAGTGGTTACAATATTTATGCGCATGGAAAGTTCATAACAGCTATACCAAGTTCTATTAAGGGCATTGGACATCTCGCAATGGATTTTCTGCTTGAAACTACAGAGCTTACGGGATCAAAAGAGTTGAAGATAGGAAAAACAAGTTTCTATACAAAATATTTGTTGCCAGAACTTGAAGAATGGGAAAAAGGGAATTTAGGAAAGTTAAAGGAAGCAGAAATTGATCGAGAATTTTTGGAGGAAATTGAATCGTTACTGGGTCCTCTGTGGGGAGGAAAGAAAGAACAGATTAAAAAGAAAGGTAAACCGAGACAGACGAAACGTCCAATCGAGTTTCAAGAAAAACCTGTTCCTCCAGATTCGGGTAAAACACCAGGACATGGAAGACTTATGCTCATCGAAGAAAACGGACAACCCTTAGTTATGGGAATTCAATTGCCAGACAGTATCTTCATTAACAAAG
>Ga0315280_10011697_pt1 | contig 10740 bp, 6 predicted proteins | sample YL17G06_40_MG_FD_203697 | JGI IMG/M metagenome (GOLD analysis project Ga0315280, IMG submission 203697) | Sediment microbial communities from Yellowstone Lake, YNP, Wyoming, USA - YL17G06_40 | ecosystem: Environmental > Aquatic > Freshwater > Lake > Sediment | place: USA: Wyoming | collected... | reverse complement strand
GTCGGCCCGCACCTGCGCGTAGTCGCGCACGCGCCGGAGCAGCCGGTTGGCGATGCGGGGCGTGCCCCGCGAGCGCCGGGCGAGCTCGGCGGCCGAGGCGGCGTCGATGGGCACCACCAGGATCCGCGCCGACCGGCGCACGATCTCCTCGAGGTCGCGCTCGGCGTAGAAATCCAGCCGGTGGACGATCCCGAACCGGCTGCGCAAGGGCGAGGTCAGCAGCCCCGCCCGCGTCGTCGATCCGACGAGCGTGTACTTCTGCACCGGCACCTTGACCGATCGCGCGCTGGGCCCCTGGCCGATGACGATGTCCAGCTCGTAGTCCTCCATCGCCGGGTACAGGATCTCCTCGATCGTGGCCGGCATGCGGTGGATCTCATCGATGAAGAGGACCTCGCGCTCCTTCAGGTTCGTGAGGATCGCGGCCAGGTCGCCCGGCTTCTCCAGCACGGGCCCCGACGTGGCGCGGATCGGCACACCCAGCTCGTTGGCGATCACGTAGGCAAGCGTCGTCTTGCCGAGGCCCGGAGGCCCGTAGAGCAGGACGTGATCGAGCGCCTCGTTCCGCTGGCGGGCTGCGGTGATCGACACCACCAGGTTCTCGCGCACGCGGTCCTGGCCGATGTACTCCTCCAGCGAGCGCGGCCGCAGGCCCGCCTCGTACTGGGCGTCGTCATCGACGCGCGCCGCGGTCACAATGCGAGGGTCAGCCATAAACGCGTGTGTGCTTGTCAGTCCTTGGTCCTTCGTCCTTCGTCCTTGGTGCGGTTCTTCGTTCCTTGTTCCGCGTGCTCCGTTCTTCGTTCGTTCCTGGCCCCTGGCCTCTGGCCCCTGCTCACTACGCGTTACTCATCGCTCGTTACTCGTTACTCGTTACTCGTTACTCGTTACTGCCCCTGCTCCGTGTCTCTGCGCCTCCGTGGCCGCCAAGCCAGCCCCGGGCCGACGACTGACGACTGTTGACCGTTGACGACTATCGACTATTGACTATCGACTATCGACTACCTCACCAGCTCGTGCAGCGCCCGCTTCAGCACGCGCTCGAAGGTGCGATCGCCCGGCGCGCCGAACGCCGCGTCGAGCGCCTTCTCCACAAGCGGCCGATGATACCCCAGATTGAGGAGCGCTGAGAGCACGTCGCGCCTGAGGTCGCCGTCGGCCAGCGTGACGCCGGCCGGCCCCGGCACGGCCACCGGCAGCCGGTCCTTCAACTCGAGGCTGATTCGTTCCGCGGTCTTCTTCCCGATGCCGGGGATCGCCGTCAGCCGCGCAACGTCGCCCGCCTGCACCGCCCGCACCAGCTCGGCGACCTCGATGCCAGAGAGGACGGCCAGCGCGAGCTTCGGGCCGATGCCGCTCACCGCGATCAGCCGCTCGAAGATCTGCAGCTCCAGCTCCGTCGCAAACCCGAAGAGCGCCAGGGCGTCCTCACGGACGTGCGTATGGATGCGAAGCGAAACCTCGGCGCCCGCCTCCGGCATCGGGTAGAAGGTCGACAGCGGGACCTGCACCTCGTACCCGACCCCCTGCACGTCGACGATGACGCGATTGGGGTGCTTCTCGAGCAGGCGGCCACACAGATGCGCGATCATCTCGTAGTCAGTAGCCCGTAGTCAGTAGCCAGTAGGTAGCAGGCCGGTCAGAAATCAGAAGCCAGGATTCAGAAGCCAGGAGGCTTTTGCCGATTCCTGGGTTCTCCGTCTGCGTTTCGCGTTCTCCCTTCGCCGTTCTCCCTTCGGCGCTCTGCCTTCAACGTTCGACGTTCGGCGTTCGACGTTCGGCGTTCTACGTTCGTCGCTCCGGCTTGTACTGGCGCCAGCTGCGCGGCTTGCCTTTCGTCGGCCCGCCCCGGTCGACGGTCGGCCCCTGGCTGTGGACGTGGCAGATTGCGACCGCCAGCGCGTCGGCGACGTCATGGGGCGTCGGCACGGAGGTCAGGCCGAGGAGCAGCCGCACCATCTCCTGCACCTGCCGCTTCTCGGCGCGCCCGTAGCCAACCACCGCCCGCTTGATCTCGGCCGGCGTGTACTCGACGACCGGGTACCCGCCCTCGACCGCCGCCAGGATCGCGACGCCGCGCGCGTGCCCGAGCTTCAGTGCGCTGCGGACGTTGGACGCGTAGAACACGTTCTCGATGGCCACGCAGGCAGGCTGGCACCGCGCCAGCAGCTCCACGAGGCGGCGGTGGATCGTCAGCAGCTTTTCTGGAAACGTGGCGCGGGGGAGGGTCGTAATGGCGCCGCAATCGACCAGCCGGTGGCGGCTGCCGTCGGTCTCGACGCATCCATACCCGGTCCGGTCGGAGCCGGGGTCGATTCCAAAGACCTTCACGCCAGTGAGGCCTCGATCTCCTTCTCCTCGACGTCGAAGTTCGACCAGACGTGCTGCACGTCGTCGTGATCCTCGAGCGCGTCCATCAGCTTCAGGATCTGCTGCGCTTCCTTGCCCTCGAGCTTCACGTAGCTTTGCGGCACCATCGCGATCTCGGCGCTCTGCGGCTCGATCCCCAGCTTCTTGACGGCGTCGCGCACCGCCTCGAACGACTCGGGCGGCGCCAGCACCGTCCAGTTGGAGCCGTCGTCCTGCAGATCGTCGGCGCCCGCGTCGAGCGTGGCGCTGAGCAACGTCTCCTCGTCCGCCTTCGACTTGTCGAGCACGATCTGCCCGCGCTTGCTGAACAGCCGGGCCACGCTGTTCCGCTCCCCGAGCTTGCCGTTGTGCTTGTCCAGGATGTGGCGGATCTCGCCCACCGTGCGGTTCTTGTTGTCGGTGAGCGCCTCGATGATGATGGCCGCCCCGCCGGGGCCGTAGCCTTCGTAGGTCACTTCCTCATACGAGACGCCCGGCTCCTCGCCGGTGCCCCGGCGGATGGCCCGCTTGATGTTCTCGGCGGGCATGTTCGCCGACTTGGCCTCGGCGATCACCGTCCGGAGCCGCGGGTTGGCATCGGGGTCACCGCCGCCCGCCCGGGCGGCGACGCTGATCTCCTTGATGATCCGGGTGAACACCCTCCCGCGCTTGGCATCGAGCGCGCCCTTCTTGTGCTTGATGGAATGCCACTTGGAATGGCCTGACATGACGGAAACTCCAGCAGTTGCAAGGAATTCGAAGGGAGAAATTCTAGCACAGCCACGGGGCGCCCACAAATGAGCTGGCACGCCCAGCGCACGCCCCGGCCGCAGCCGCCCGGCGCCCGATCCGACGCAGGATTCCGGCCACCCGTGCTGCAGATCGGCCGGTCGAAAGCCCGTCCAAGCAGCGTCTGGTAAGAGTCCGACGGGCTGCGAGACGAGAACCAAGGCACCCAGGGGCCAGAAGCCGGGGCCAGGGACGAACGAAGAACGGAGCACGCGGAACGAACAACGAAGAACCGCACCAAGGACGAAGGACAAAGAACCAGGGACCGACTGCCTTCTGCCCGCTGCCTACTTCTTGCTGGCGAGAATAATCCACACCTCGGCCCGCGGGTCCCATGGGCGGCTCTCGTAGTCGCCGAGGAGCGCCGCCATTCGGAAGCCGGCCGCCTCGACGCGCGCGGTCATCTCGGGCACCGAGAGCGTCCGGAACGCGAGCGAGAACTGCCGCCGCCGGCTGCGCGTCCCCCGGTGCTCGACGTACTCCTGCTCGAAGATCGTCAGCTTCCGATCCGGCTCCTGCCGGACCGATTCGATGAGGGTGACCTGCGGGCCCGCGCTGCCCCGGCGCCCGTGCAGGCGGACGCGCTTCCAGTATTCCTGCCACGAGGGAAGGTCGGCAACCAGGTCGATGCCCAGCGTGCCGCCGGGCGCGAGCACGCGGGCGGTGGAGGCGAGCGTGGCATCGAGGTCGCCGTCGGCGAGCAGTGACTGGAGGATGCCGTAGGGCGCCATCACGAGCGAAAAGGTGCGCGGGCCGAACGGCAGGGAGCGGATGTCGCCGCGGACGAGCGCCGGGCGTCGCGAGAGGCAGGCGCGCCGGACGCGACGGCGCGCACAGGCGAGCATCTGCTCGGACCGGTCGATGCCGACCAGCGCCACGCCACTGCGCGCCACGGGCAGGGTGACGCGGCCGGTGCCGCACCCCAGTTCGAGCGCCGGCCCGCCGAGGCGCGCCGCCAGGTCCTGCCAGAACTTCACGTCCCTCCGCCCCATCGTCTGCGCGTTCTCCCAGTCGTAGAACGGCGCGTACTCGTCCCAGCCGTGCCACCCTTCAATGCAGGGATCAGGGGCCAGGGAGCGGGGATCAGCGGACGACGTGCGCTTGCGGTTGGTGGTCATGGACGGATTAAGGGCTGAAGCACACTGCCGTAGCGCAGGGCTTCAGCCCTGCGTGGCCTCACTCGGCCTTCTCGAGCAGTTCCGACTCGGCGCGGATGGCCTCGATCGCCGCCTCCACGTCCTGCTCGTTGTTGTAGGCGTGGAACGAGGCGCGAACGCCGCTGCCGCGCGCCGACACGATGACGGCGCGCGCCTCGAGGCGGCGGGCCAGCTCCGCCGCGTCGCGGCAGCCGAGCACCACCAACGGGCCGCGCCTGGCGGCATCGGCGGGCGTCAGCACGTTCCAGCCCTCGTCGCCGGCGCGAGAGATGAATCGATCGACCAAGTGTGCGATATGCCGCTCGATCTCGGCCCAGCCGACCTGCTCGAGAAGTTGCAGGGCAGCGAGCGCGGCCCACGCGTTGACCACCGTCGGCGTGCCCGTCTCGAACCGGCGCGCGCTCGGCGACCAGTCGAGCCGGTCGAGCATGAAGTCGAACGGGTTGACGCGGCCGAACCAGCCTGTGAATAACGGCTCGAGGCGGTCGATCAGCTTCCGCCGGACATACAGGTAGGCGACGCCGGACGGGCCCAGGAGATACTTCAAGCTGCCCGTCACCAGGAAATCGACGCCGAGCTGGTGGACGTCGATCGGGGCGGTCCCGGTCCGTTGATAGTCGTCGACGAACAGGTAGGCGCCCCGCTCGTGGCACACGGCTGCGACGCCGGCGACGTCCACGCGAAACCCGTTCAGGAAGCTGACGTGCGAGGCGGGGACGACGGCGGTCGTCTCGTCGACCACCGCGCCGTACCGGTCCACCTCGAGCCGCCCGTTGTCGGCCTTCAGCCAGGTCACCTGGGCGCCGCGGCGCCGCTGGGCGAGCCACACGTGCCCCATGGTCGGAAACTCGAGCTCGCCGATGACGACGCCCGAGCGGGTGCCGCCGAAGCGGAGCGCGCTGGCGATCGCGTTGATGCCCGCCGACGCGCTCGGCACGACCGCCACCTCGTCCACGTCGGCGCCGATCGACCGGGCGAAGGCCGCCCGCAGCTCCTCGACCTTCCCCACCCACAGGTCCCAGGGCGAGCCGCGATCGTGCCACGACGCCAGGAAGGCGCCAAACGCGTCTTCGACCTCGCGCGAGAGCGCGCCCTGCGAGCAACTGTTCAGGTAGACGCGGCGGCTGAGCAGCGGGAAGTGCGCGCGGAACTCGGACGGCGACAGCATGTCGGCCTCTGCCTCAAGCAGGGATCACGGGCCAGGGATCAGGGGCCGGGGGTGCCGCCGCCTAGTGAAGCTTGGGCACCTCCAGACCACCTTGGTCGCACTCACTCCTGGATCTGCACATACCCGCCGAGGTTCAGATCCGGCGAGATCTCCTTCAGCATGTCGTTGATTCGCGCTATCGACTGTGCACCCAGCTTCGACGAGGCGCCCAACTCGATCCGGACAATGAACCGCAGGTCGGCTCCGGCGGCCAGCTTTGCCAGTTCCGCCACCCTCTCGGCAAGATCCTGCAACTCGCCGATGCTCAGGTGTGCCTCCGCCATCTGCACATCCGGCCTCGGCACTTTCCGCCCGGGCAGCGGCGTCGTCCCCGCTTCCGGACGACGGATCTTCACCGCTTGTGCACCGGCACAGTCGCAGGGCCAGGGACCCGAGTCGAGGGCCCGCTGCAACAGACCCGCGCGGAACGCACCGTCCAGCGCTTCCCTGACGACGGCCCACGGCAACGTCTGACCAGCCTTCTTCGACAGCGCCACGGCAACCGTCAGCGCGGTCGTCTCTTTACCCGGCCACGCCTCCGGCAGTCCGTCAGGGGTAACTTCCGTGGCCGAGACCGGTGCAGGCGGCGCCTGCAGGAGCGCATCGCTAGTCAGAAGCCCGGCGGGTATCTCCTCACCGAGAATGCTCGCCGGCCCTGACGTGAGCCACAATCGGCCTTCGCAGACGGCGGCGCGAACCGCATCGTCGATCACCGCGCGCTCCGCCTTTGGGACGACGAACGGCTCCTCGTAGCCCTCCCGCGGCACTTTCACCACACGCCCGCCCGCGAAGTATGCGGCCAGTTCGGCTACCGAAAGCTTTGCCTTCTCCCACAGCCCGGGGAGTGTGCCCGGCACGAGCAACGGCGGCGCGACATCAGAAAGCGTGGCGGCCTGGGGCAACACGACCTCCAGGCTGGGGTCCTTGAGATCCGCCTGATCTGGTTGGGCCCGCCAGAACGTTCGGGTGGATCGATCCGGCCGCGTCGCGCGCAGGACGAACAACCCATCCTTGCACCCCTGCACGAGCGTCTCGACGATCGCGCGACGGTTCAGCATCTTCGGCAGGTGGGGGAACTGCGCGAACGCGCCAGCCAGATCCTTCACCCGTCGCGCCGTGTCGCCGCCCTGCCACAGGTTGTACGGGCCCTCGGGCAGAAGCGCCTCTCCGGTGACCGGCGTTTCCTGCACGCGCGACCGCGTGTCGTTCTTCACCAGCGTGAACAGCGGTTGACTGGTGTCGATGCCGATCTTGAACGCCTGCACCTCGTTCTTGTCCGACACGGTGACGACGATGCAGTAGGCCTGCTGGATCGCCTCGCCGATCTTTCCGCGCGAGCTGGAGATGTTGCCCGCCAGCGTGTCTTCGCGAATTGGATCCAGCTCCTGCCCCTTCAACTGGCTCCGTACTTCTTCCCAGGCCAGGTAATCCCGGATGCGCGTGCGAGCCGTGTCGAGGCCGTCGCGGGATGGAACGGCCAGGACGACGGCGTTCCGGTAGACGCGCGGCCGGTCCGGCCCCGTCGTCTCTTCCAGGAACCTGCGGGCCTCAGCGCTCGGCTTTCCGGAGTCGGATGCAGCCTTCGGACCGAGCACGGTGTAATGGAACTCCCCGTCGTCCTCGATATCGCGCGGCCGCGCCGGCAGGTTGTGCACCCTGGCCCCTGCGGCCGACGCGCCCGCAGTGAGCGACTTGAGCTTGCCGATCTCGTCGATCAGCCTAGCCTCGACCAGGTCGCCCGACACCCGGTCCCAGGCGTCGTCGTGCATCTGCCGAAGGTTCGGCCTGGACCCGAGACGCCACGACTTCGGAAGCTGCTTCTCGCCGTTCGGGCCCGTTTCAACTTCGCTCAGGCCGGTCTCGTCCAGGAACCATGACGTATCGGCCCATCGACGCAGCGCCTTCTCGACCTCGATCTTGTCCGGCCGGGTCTGCCCGAGGAGCACCAGCAGGTCGCGCGTGAGCGCCTTGTGGCCGATAGGCTGCGAGTGCAGGAAGGTGCCGAAGACGGACTGTTCCACCTCGCGAAACCTGACACCAGTGGACTCCCCCTGGACCGCCTGCGCCTTCTGGAGCTCGCCCTCCAGAATGCCGCTCCATTCCTGCTTCTTCCCTTCGTACTCCTCGCTGGCCGCCACGCCGGCCAGCTCGCGTGCCGCCTCCGACAACCCTGTCTTGTCTGGCGCCGTGAGGAAGACGTTGAGGCCGACGAGCGGGCAAGTGTCCCACCGCTCGGCGTCGCGCAGGGCGAGCGCGAAGGTGCGCAGCACGCCACGCGTCCGCTGGAACCCTTCGAGATTCGTCCATTTGCTGTAGAAGACGTCGGTGAGGTCGGGATGGAACGGGAAGCTGGCCAGGAAGCGGTCCTCCGCGAGCTTACCGTCCTTCCGTGTCTGGTCGTCCAGCTCGCCAATGCCCTTCAGAGCCGAGACGACGTGCGGACGGAAGGATTCCCGGTCCTTGATCGACTCGGGCGTGAAGAACCGGCGGCGCAGGATCTCCGCGACGTCTTCTTTCTGGACAGGCTGCACTCCCTCCTCCTGCTGTCGTCGGAAGATCGCATAGAGCTCCTGTGTGATCTCCTTTCCCAGCGTGTCGCTCTTGTGCGGGTCGGTCGCCAGCAGAGAGGCCACGATCGCGCAGCGATCGACCTTGGTGGCCGCCTGCGTGAGGTACTGGAAGAAGTCGACGAGACGCGCGCGCCACTTCGAGTCCAGGCCGACCTTCTCGCGCGCGAACGTCAGCACCTCGTCGATGAGGACCAGTGTCGCCAAGCCGTCGGCAGCCGGACGCGACAGCAACTCCACCAGCAGGTTCTCGGCCGGCGCGCTCGCGCGCTCCTCGTCCCGCCCCTCGGCATGGAGCGCCCTCAGCCCGTCCGAGCCACCGATCTCCCACGCAAGCACGCTCCACGGGTTCCGCAACCACCGCAGCTCGCCGGCAGGCGACCTCACATCCATGCCCTTCTCGGCGTCCAGCTTGTCGAAGGGGAGCACCACGACCCTGGCACGCGGCGGGGAGATGCCGATGTGCTGCCTGAACTCATCGACGGCGGGAAGTGCCGGCAGGTGATCCGGATCGGTCACCAGGTGCAGGAGCGTGATGAGCGTGTGCGTCTTGCCCCCGCCGTAGGTGAGCTGAAGCTGGCGGACCGCCTTGTCGTTCTTCCCGGCCAGGCGCAAGACGACGTCCCGCGCAAGTTCCCGCAGGTTCCACGTCGGATACGTCAGGGCAAAAAACTCCCGCCGATCCTGGTAGACAGGCCTTGCCTTGAGCATCGCCACGTCGTACAGATCCGCGGCAAAGATGTTCAGCGACAACTCTCCGGACCGCAGGTCGTCGCGGAGCGTGACGACCTTGTGCCACGGCGTCCAAGCAGATTTGGGCATATCAGTCCTCAGCTTCATGACGTCGCCGGCGTCCCGATGTCCACGTCCCGCTCTCTGGACATCTCCGCCCCGCAGGCGATGCACGCGCGGACGTCGTCCATCACGACACCTCTTCGGCGCGCAAGGGCAGTTCGGCCTGGGGGACTGCGCCTCGTGACGCCAGGTGATTGCTCAGGCTCTCGAGCAGCGAGCGTTCCTCCGATCCCTGCGACGCCAGCTCGATTAGGGCCTGCAGAAGCTTATGGAACAGCGCGTTCTTCCGCAGGTTGCGGTCTTCGATGTACTCGTCCACCTTGAACTGGTCGCCCGCCTTCCACAGGTGCATCAGGCGGTGGATCTGGTCGATCAGCGGCGCCGGCCGCCCGTCGGTGTCGTACCCCATCGTCGCGCGCCGGCGCTGATGCCACGCACGGAGCTTCAGCCGGCTGCCTTTCCCGCCGGAGGCCTCGTCCTCTTCGTCTCCAGTCCCCTCGTCTGCCTCATTTTCGTCGTCTTCGGATGCCTCTTGCCCCCCGACGCGCGCGAGGATATCCCACTGGTCGGCAAGCGCGCTGTCCGACAGGCCACACGACACCGCATAGAGGATGCACGCGCCAGCAGGCGCGTCGTCCAGGCCGAAATCGTTTCGGTGGAGCAGGTAGTAGGTCGTCACGTCGTCGAGTCCGACGGCCGCGTTTCCGTCCTCGCCCCTGGTCAGGACTCGTCCGACGACGAAATCGACGACGATCCGGCGGACCGCCCGGAGGAACTCTGACACCCTCATCGTCTCGCCGGGCGCATTGGCCTTCTTCACGACGGGGTGCTTGCTGTACGCCTCCAGCGCCGGCCCCGTCGCCGCCCAGACGAAGTCCGGACCGCGGATTCCTGCGTCCCAGAACTCGCGGAGCCTGCTGTAGATACTGCTGCGCATCTCTTCGAGCACCGCTCCGTCCCATCCCACACCGGCGGTGTCCGGCCGCTTCTTGCCGACCAGCCACACGGAACTCGAAAGCGCGGCAGAAGCAAGCCCGCGAGTCCTGCTCGGTTGCTCCGTCTGAATCGGCCAACTGCCATCGATCAGAAGGCCCGCGGATACAAGCGAAGACACAAGAGTCTCCCACGCGTCCGGCTGCTTGTTGGCGAACACAACTACCAGTCGACCGTCATCGCCCAGAGCATCGAGACACCGGCGAAACGCCAGCGCCAGCCCGCGTTCGTACGCCAGACGTGACTGCACGCCGTCGCCGCCGAACTTCGAAGAATCATCGATCAGCTCGCCCAACCCGTCGGGCTCCCCTGCCTTTGGACCGTTCCGCTCCCGCATCGCTGCCCGGTACTCGTCGCTCGTGTTCAACATCAATCGGCGAAGCCAGACGTAGAACCAATCCATCAGATCGGAGTACGGAATCGCATCATAGTAGGGCGGATCCGTCACAACGAGATCCGCGGCGGGTAGCACCATCTGTGCAGCCTGCCGAGTCGCACGAGAGCATCCCTTCGGCCGGCACCACGACAGCAGGGCATCCAGTGCGGTCCCAACGCGCTCACAGCAGACGTCGTAGGAGCCGGCAAGCGAGCCGATCGGATTGCCTTCTGCGTAGTCCCACGTTATTTGAATCGCAAACCTCACCAATGAATGGTTAATCGTGGGAACGTCGATCTTCCACTGTGTGTTTACGTTGCAGAAGTCGATCAGGCGATCGAGCACACAACCCAGGTACGCGACCGTGGCCTCTACCCACAACGCCTGGTCTGGCCCCTCCACCTTTGCCGCGCGCTCGCGGACACTGCCTGAGTGCTTAAGAAGCGTTCCAAGTGCAGCGATCTGGCGACGCGTAAAAAGCTGGTGCCATTGCGTTATGCCGTAGGC
>Ga0315280_10011695_pt1 | contig 10741 bp, 12 predicted proteins | sample YL17G06_40_MG_FD_203697 | JGI IMG/M metagenome (GOLD analysis project Ga0315280, IMG submission 203697) | Sediment microbial communities from Yellowstone Lake, YNP, Wyoming, USA - YL17G06_40 | ecosystem: Environmental > Aquatic > Freshwater > Lake > Sediment | place: USA: Wyoming | collected... | reverse complement strand
GCACGACCTCGATTCCCAGCTCGCGCTTGCGCTCCTCGGTGAGGTAGGGGTCGCAGATGAGGAACTTGAAGCCGAAGCTCTGCAACCTCTGGTAGACGCGGCTGCCGATGCGTCCGCAGCCGATGATGCCCAGGGTGCGGCCGGCCATGCGGAAGATGGGGATCACGTCCGCAAAGTCCCAGCGGCCGCGGGCGGAGGAATCGTCGAGCACCTTGCGGCTGCGGACCAGCCTGCGGCCGCAGGCGAGTATGAGCGCGATGGCTTGCTCGGCGACCTCCTCGACGCAGTAGTCGGGGATATAGCACAGCGGGATACCGGCCTTGTGGAGCGCCGCCACGTCCACGTTGTCGTAGCCCACGCCGTGGCGGATCACCAGCCTGCATTTCTGCCAGCCGGTGATGAGTTCCGGCGTGACCGGGACCATGTTGACCAGCACGATGTCAGCGTCGCGGGTGGCGGCGATCACTTGCTCGACGGGCGCGAATTTGAGCTGGTGATAGACGAAGGCGACGTCGCGCCTGGCCAGTTCGGCGGCCTCCCAGTCGAGATCGGGCTCGATGTAATCGGTGACAACGACCTTGATCTTGCTCACAGGCGGACGGCCCTCCCGGTCTCGGCGGATTGGTAGATGGCTTCCACCACTTCCAGGGCCCGCAAGCCATCCTCGCCGGTGATGGCAGGAGCGGTCCTGGTCCGGATGGAGTGGGCCAGGTCCTTCAGAAAGTGCACGCCCAAAATGCCGGTGTAGCCCGGATGGGACTGGAGCTCGAAGTTGATGTGGCGGCGCGGGGCGGAGGCGAACTCGCCGGCGTCGCTGCACACGAACAGGGTTTCCTTGATGCCCTCGAAGGAGGGGCTCCAGGAGAGCGCGCCGGCGGTGCCGCGGAGAGCCAGGAAGAGGTCGCGCCCGTAGGGGTAGGAATCGGGCACCGTGTAGCTGATGTCGAGGGCTACGACCGTGCCGCGCGAGAAGGTCAGCAGGGCGAAGGAGTTGTCCTCGATGTCGTACTCGAGGTTGATCTTGACGTTCTTGCCCAGGACCTCGACCACCTCGTCGTCGAGCAGCCAGCGGTAGAGGTCAATCCAGTGGACCCCCAGGTTGTACATGGGCCCGCCGCCGCTGGAAGCCCGGGTGAGCATCCAGCGGGCGTTGCCGTCGATGTAGCGGTGCAGGCGCCCGGCGGCGCAGCGGCCTTCGCAACCCACGATGCGGCCCAGCGCGCCGTCCTGAACGAACTTCTTCATCTGGCGGGCCACCGGGTGGTAGCGCCAGACGTAGGATGAAGACAGCACCACGCCGGCTTGTTGCGCCGCAGCGATGACGCGCCGCAGTCCTTCCGAGCTGGCGGCCATGGGCTTCTCGATCAACAGGTGGATGCCTCGCTGGGCGCAGGCAATCGCGGCCTCCGGGCACTCGGCGTGAGGAAGGAACAGCAGCGCCAGATTGAGTGGCTCCTGCTCGATCATCTCCTGCCAATTGGAATACCCGGGGATGGAGAAGTCCCTGGCGAACGCCTCCATCACCGAGAGGTTGGCATCCGCGGCAGCCACCACCTTCATGCCTTCCACGGCCTGGAGAATGGGCATGTAGCTGCGGGGATGCAGATGGCAAAGTCCGATAATGCCTACCGATAGTGTGTTCATGGCTCCAACTGTTTGAGTGTACCTGAGTAGGACATGCAATGTGGGTTCATGGGGCTGGGGATCGGGTTCGCCTTGGCCGGGGAGGAGGGCGGCGCGGAGTCCGTGTTTGAGGGCGAAGCGACGATTGGCGCGGATCTGATTGTGAGTGGCCATGAAAAAATCAAATTTGAACGAAGGAAGCCAAATTGCTTTGGGGACGGCCCGCCCATGAGGCTGCGCCTCACGCGGGGGCAGTCCGCGCTTTTGAGAGTAGCAGACGCGAGGCGGGAGAGAGGGGTGTTTGGGCGGAAGTGATTGCAGGGATTGAAGATTGAGTGCGGGCTGTGGTGTGATCGGCTGCCGGCTCATGGGCAGAAAGGGGGCTTGTGGGAGTGGGGGGCCGGGGGCCGGGATGAGGCAAGCGCTTTGGGGTAGTGAGGATTGTGGTTCGAGGCGGGTCTTCTGTAGCTCGAGGGCGGGGGATTGGGACGCTAACCGAAGGGTTTCCAGTTCGAGTGGTGGCTGGGGAGCCAAACGTTCTCTCGAAGTTTCCCCCGTGCAGTTCGTTAGCGGCAGCCGTCCGTCCGCAATTCCGCAAACGCCAAGGACTTGGCGGCTTCCGGTTCTCTCTGTTTCGTCCGCGGTTCCCCTTGGCGGGCCATTCGTGCGCCCCTTCCACATCACCGGAGGCTGTTTCTCACGGTCTCTGCCCGGGTTCTTCGCAGTTGGTTAACGGCGGCGCACGATCGATCCACCCCGAGTCGGACATCTTCCACACCGCGCACGTAGATAGTTAACGCGTAGCCGCCAAACAGCCCATCGACCGCGCAGAATGACAGCTCGCGGGCATCTCAAGCAGAAGTACCGGGAGGGCTCCGGCGGAGAAGCGCGCCCCAACCACGAGCGGTTCCTCTTCCGGTGCACCGGTTGGCGCATTTAGGCCGACGCTTGGGGTGGCCTCTTCGACCGCGCTCGAAATCGCCAACGACGCCGACCTGCGCATCCGCGCCCTCAGGGATCTCTTGATGGAGGACCTCCATGAGGGCCGCGCCGTCGAGACGCGCATCGCCCCGGTCCGAGTTCCACGGCTCTCGGTTGAGACCAACGTTGCCGGGGCTTGCAGGCACGCACGGCCCCCTCCATTCCGACCATGCCCGGTGGTAGCATGAGGCGTATGGGCGCCACAAGCCGTTTACAGACGACGTTTTGGTCTGCTTTCCTGGCTGTCGTGTCTGCTCAGTGCCTTGCCGCTGGCGAAAAGACCCGCAACTGGCAGATGGGGAAGGTGCTCGATTCTGAGCGCGCGCGCCACTTCGCCGGGACTATCGGCAGCGGCAGCAGCACAGGCAGTTCGCAAACCTATGGGACTTACGGCACCTACCAGGGCAGCAGCAACACCTCGCAGACAGCGATGTATAGGGTGTACGAAACCTTCCTGATCGAAGGCGAGACCCACGTCTATGTGGCCCAGCAACGTCTTAGATGGCGCTGGTCAAAGCCCGCCAACCTGACCGTCAATGGGCCCGTGAAATTCGCCGTCGAGAAGCGGAGACTGTATGTGGTCGATGACGACGGCAAGCAACATGAAATGGGCATCATCAAGCAGGTGCTCAAGCCGACTCCACCACGGAACCCATGACCATGAGGATACGCTGCACGGTTTCCGAGCAGACGGAAGCTGGCCTTCGGTGGGTCACGGCGCAGGTTTACGCGGCCGCTCGTGAACTTGAGTTGGTGCTCGATGGTGAACCAGAATACGACCGCGAAGACCCGCTCAACTTCAAAATGGCTGTCGAGACTGGCGGGTAGCGGAGAATCCTGAGGCTCTGGCGACCGAACATTGACGACAGCCAGGGCGCAAACAATCCGGCGACCCGGCAGGTTCAGGAGAAGCTCCGCCACCAGATCATGGCGTTCCTGGCAACGTTCGCCCCACCCAAGAAGCGCTACGGATTCTAGCCCTACCGCGCTTCCGGCTGCGACCGAACCTGTTCATGACCTGCTGAAGTGGGTTGCTGACTCCCTCCTCCCTCGTTCGGCCAACAAACCAGCGCTGTTGGGTAGTCAAAGTGGGCCGTCTACCAAGCGGCGCGCGGATGCTGTGAATAGAAGCGGGCGCCAGCCCACGCCGATCACATCCAGCAGGCAGCGCGTTGGAAGGTGGCTGTTGCTGTTCGGTCTTGACTCCCCGCTCGATGACGCCCATGAACCTCAGTCGCACGGATACGTGGGGTCCAGTGTTACCCTGTCGTAGAAGGACTCAATGTAGTCCTTTACAGCGATGAAGTGCTCGAGCACCATGTATCCTTCGAGCACCATGGACCCCGGCAGATTGATGCCCTTCCAGTTGCCCGACAATGTATCGACCATGTTTTGCCAGCGCGTCCACAGGGACAGGAGCCGCTCCGGGTTCTGGGAGTCGATGGCCTCGTCCAGGACAGTGACAATCCTATTCACGTGGTCCCTGAGTTTTCCACGTTTGCGTTGGCCGAACGCCTTGCACTCCTCGCGTATGAAGAGAAACAGCGAGGAGAGTTCTGCAATAAGCTGATCTCGGGTCAGCTGTCCAGCTTCTTTGAGGCGCGTGAGATACCCCTCCACCATACGTTCAGCGGCCGACCAGGGATCGCGCTTCAACGATTCACGAGCAGCCGCGCCCAGGGCAAAATGCGAAGTGAAGGCTGGGATCGTGAGTGGCGGGAATGGCTGCCTGCGGATGGAGTGTGTCCAAAGGATCAGGTCGATTTCGGCAACAGTGCGCTGGCAGCGGCGAGCAAGGGCACGCAGGGTGTTGTTGTAGTCCCGGTATACGTCGCTCGTGAATGGCAGGTGTCCTCTACGCGCTAGGATCTCGTCGTTGGAGAACTGCTTGAACCGAAGCGCTGGGCTAATCAGCCCTTCGAAGCCTCCGGCACCAGCCAGAACTGCGACGTTGCGCCAATCAATGATCCCGAACGACTTAGGCTTCGTCAGCCGGAACACGGCGGAATTGAACGCGCGACCGCCCCTGCGGCCAAACCATGGAAGGCGCGCGAGCACCTCCATTGCCTCGTAGTCCAGCCTGTCCACGTCACACAAGGCCCGGAGCGCGGCGGCGATATCGGATGGATAGCCCAGGAGTTGCTGGCGCACCGCTCGCCGATCGATGCTGTGGGGCCGCTTCAGGTACGCAACATCGGCGAGGAACTCTGCCGCTTCCTCGATCCCCTGCCTCGTGACCACCTCTTGGGCGCGGCGTTCCAGGCCCGTCATGAACTCCCAGTGGTCGGTGTGAAAAGAGTTCACGGCGTTCGGCGCATCACGTAGGAGTGCCTCCAGGTCACCGCAAATGGCTGGCGTCTGGCCCACCTGCGTCTTTCTCGAAAACCAAGGATGCTGATTATACCACCGCTTACGGTCCCGGAAGGGGATGCGGTTCGTTCTCAACGTGCACGGCCGAATCCTTGACCGTCTTTTGCTGCCCGCTCCGGCCGTCCAAACCGGACACATCCGCAACCGCTGGCTTTAATAGTCCACGACAGCAGCCAGACAGCGCGTTGACCGCACGGGGGAGATGGCTGTGGGGCGTCGAAGAAGAGACCGCTCATGCCGCGCCGCGACCCAGTGCCCGAAGACGCCGTCCGGGAGATCGCCGCCCTCGTCGCCGAGGCTTATCTGCGCCTGCTTCTCGGCAACCCCGGTGTTGACTTCCCAGAGACAGAGAGCCCTTATGCAACTGGTGGTTGACGCCATGGGAGAAGAGACCAGACGCATCCGCGATGAGATCCAGAGCCTGCGCCAGATGACCACCGCACAGCTCAAGGCCAAGTACCGCGAGGTGTTCGGCGAGGAGACACGCTCGAACCACAAGCAGCCCCCGTTCCGCCGCATCCCCTGGCGCATGCAGGCCAACGCCCTGGGGCGGTCTGTCGGAGCGCGCCCGCCAACGCGCGCTCGAGATCGCCAACGACGCCGACCTGCGCATCCGGGCGCCTGAGAGCTTGCGGAAGTGGCAGATCGCCCCACGAGCGCTAAGAGGGTTCTGAACGCTCCTCGTCAGCGGCGTGGGCGGCGCTCCAGGACAGACTTCAGCAGGGCAGGCGAGGAGCGAAAACTCGTCTTTGTCAGCCGATCGATCGCCGCCGGCAAATCAACGCGACTTAGGTTAGCAGCCTCAGCCAGCACGCCCAGGACACCGGTTACCCTCAAACCCCGTTTGGCAGCAGCGAGACGGGCGGCTTTCTCATCAACGAGTACAAGGTCCGCGTTGGTGGACTCTGCCAAGGAAATGGCGGCACGCTCGCCCGGCTGGAGTCGACCCAGATCCGGCGTGGCGCCCGTGGGGGTTTCTCGAACCTCAACCCACGTCGGCGGAGCCGAAGCCCAGCTTCGAACGGCAGCCGGTGCACCTTCCGCCAGCAACTCCTCAATCACCGCGGGCGGAACCAGCACCTTCGAGAACAGCATGGGAAGCAGCTCGATTTCGCCGATCAGGACCAAGTAACAGATAGGGGAGGCGTCCGCGACAGCGATCATCGCCTGGAAGCATCGCGGATGGCAGCAATGTCTCGTTCCAGGTCAGCCATCGTGTAGTCGTGATAGGCCTCGGCGCGCCGCAGGAAGGCCTCGGTTTCCCACCGAGATCTGAAGCCGAGCATTTGCTGGACTTGGGTGGAAGTGATGGTCCCGGAGCGATATGCCTCAACGGCCACCGCTTCCAGCACGGCCCGGGACACCTCTCCGCCCCGAGCCGCTAACTGACTGCCCACCTCGTCGGGGATTTCGATCGCGACGTTCAATTCTCTGCTCCTCTTATAGTCTACTGGAAAACCGCGCTGACCTGTTCATCACCCTGGCCCAGGTTTCCAGAGCCTCGATCCGCGCCTCTCTTTCTACCCAAGCCCTTTGTCCTCAATCGATTTGCTCGTGTCCCGGCCGCGTTGAGCCGGGCCGAAACACTACGTTGTTGCACTTGGGGAGGCAGTTCTCTTGCCCGCAAGATTGCCCCGCAGTACGTAAACTGGCGGTGAGTGCCGTGGGAGAAGACGGCGCGAGGTCTTCCCGGGCCAGCCGGGTAAGGCGCCGACTTTTCGCACTTCTGTTGGCCGTTCGAGAGCCTTCGGCTCATCGCAGAGGATTGCGCCACTTCAGGCCCTGGAAGCGGGCGAAATCGGTATTTGACGAGTGGAGCACCGCTCCATGCTCAATGGCCAAGGCAGCCAGGTGCGCATCGGAGGTGAGATTGCCACCCGTGCCCATCGGCAGGAGCAGTTCGCGTAGTATTCGCAGGTGCCGTGGACCCGGGTGCACCACAGTGGCGGAAGGCTGATCCAGCCAGGAGGCCATAAGATCGAAGGCGGTTTCAAGAGGCAGTGGGTGGCGGAACAGTCCCGGTCGCGTTATGAGCCGGAGGAAAGCGATGAGGACATTCCATGAAAAGCCGACGGTGTCCGGCCCAGACAAGGCCGACTCCAGCCATGACTTGGCCTTGCGGTGCAAGGGAGCGTCCTGGTTGACGGCATAGATGAGAAGGTTGGCGTCGAGGAGTATCATTTGCGCAACGACAGCCTGCGGCTGAGCTCCTCGTCTTCCATGGCCTCAGCGATGGCCAGGGCTTTGTCCCAACGGAAATACTGTTCCTCTCCCAGCCGAAACGATTTCTGCACGAACCTGCGGGTGCGCCGGTGCTTCTCGCGGAGCAACCCCGCTCGTGCGGCTTCGTTGAGGGCCGCCTTGAAGGAGATTCCACGCTCCAGCATGGAGTCCCTAATCAACCGTTCGACATCGGGATCCAAGGTGACCGTCGTCCTCATGTTGCTATCATAGCATCATCCGGCTTGCTATCATGATGGCCCAGGGGTGGAGGGTGCGCGACATAAAAGTGATAGATTCGAGAAGATGCTGAAATCTGAGCGTAGGGGTACGTTGTTTGACCGCTCCCTTACAGTCGCGGCTCAGCAGGGCTCCACGTTTGTGTCGCACACCCAGGGGCCGAGGAGGGGTTGGAGACTTAACAGATCACTCATATCGCAAGGCGGCCATGGGGTGGATGCGGGCGGCGCGGAGAGTGGGGATCAGGCAGGCCGCCAGGGCGGCGAGGCCCAGGAGGACAGGCACGGCCAGGAATGTGGCCAGGTCGAGGGCCGGCACCTCGAAGAGCATGCTTTGAAACAGCCGGGCAGCAGCGAGGGCCGCGGCCAGGCCCACACCCAGGCCCAGGACGACCGGCGCCATCCCGCGGCGAAGAACTTGCAGGGCGACCGCAGAAGCGCTGGCGCCGAGTGCGAGGCGGACACCAATCTCGCCCGTGCGGCGGGCCACCGAATAGGAGAGCACGCCGTAGACGCCGAGGCAGGCCAGCAGGAGCGCCGTGGCGCTGAACAGGACAGCCAGGGCGAGGTCAAAACTCCGGCTGGACACCGAATCGGAGATCAGCCTGGCCATGGTCTTCGGGGCGGGAACCGGTATTTCGGGCTCGACCTCCCAGATAGCCCGGCGGATGGCCGGGCTGAGGGCGCGAGGATCGACTGCTGAGCGCAGCACAATCGAGACCCGGCGCCAGGGGTTGTCCCAGTAGGGATGATAGACGATCCTGGCAGAGTCGCCCTGCAAAGAAGCAACCGGTACGTCTGCGACCACGCCGACGACGCGCGAGTATGGGGGCTTGTCGGAGCTTTCGCGAAACTCCCGACCAATGGGATCTTGACCGGGCCACAGCGTGCGGGCCACGCTGCGGCTGATTACGGCGAGGCGCACCTGCCTTTCGTCGGGCTGGAAGATCCGCCCCGACAGGAGCCGGATGCCCACAGTTTCGAAGTAGCCTGGGGTAACGTACCGCAGGTTGACGATGGGCCGTTCAAACGTTGGGATGGGGGCGGCTTCCTTGGGCAGTGCGGGACTGAGGTTCTGTTCCCGGGTAAACGGCAACTGTGAAATCAGGCCTACGGATGTCACTCCGGGCAGACGGGAGATGCGCTCCTCCAACGAGCCCCAAGCGGCGATACAGCGGGCGTCGTCGGCGTAGCCTGGGGGCGTCAGGGCAATCTCGACGGCGGCGACATGCTGGGCTTCGACACCCCTGTCACGGGCCATGACCCGGATGAAGCTGTGAAGGAGCAGGCCGGCGACCACCAGCAGCAAGGCGCTCAGGGCCACCTCGGCGCCCACAAGGAAGCTGCGGAGGCGGTGCCCGCCAACGCTGTCGCCCCCCGCACGCCGGCCAGTCTGAAGGGCCTCCTGAGGATCCGCCCGCGCGGTCCGCCAAGCGGGCAGGAGCCCAAACAGCAGCACACATCCCGAGGTGACCGCTGCGGCGAATGCCAGAACCATGCCATCCACACCAACCTCTTCAAGTCGCGGCAGTGGTACGGGGGCCTGGCGGACGAACAGGCTCACCACCAAGCCGGCCACAACCACCCCGATGCCTCCGCCGCCGAGGGCCAGGCACAGGCTCTCTGCCAGCGCCTGCCGCAGCAGGTGGCGCCTGGCAGCGCCCAGAGCAGCGCGAATGGCCATCTCCCGGCGGCGGCCGCTGCCCCGGGCGAGCAGCAAGTTGGCGAGGTTCACGCAGGCAATCAACAGGACCGCACTGACCGCGGCGAGCGCCAGCAACAGTCCAGCTTTCGATTTGCCGACCAGCGAGCCCTGGAAAGGCCGGACAACAGCCTCGAGTTCAGTTCCTCCGCCGATCTGCGCAGCGATGGCCGCCTGGATGACGTTCAACTCGCTCACTGCTTCCCGAATCGAGAGGCCTGACCGGAGACGTCCCACCACGGCGTAGTTGTATTCGCTATGGAGCGGCTTGTAGCGGAAAGCGATCGGCTTGAACACGTCGACCACCGGCGTCTCGGCGTCGTAGGAGGTGAGCATGCCCGATTTGGGAAAGCGAAAGCCGGAGGGGAGGACGCCGATGATCTCGTGGGGCTGGCCGTCGAGCCGGATGGAGCGGCCGATGACGGCGGAGGAAGCCGCCAGTTCGGAGCGCCAGAAGCGGTCCGTCACGATGACGACCTGTTCTTTACCCGGCTGGTCTTCCTCGGCGGCAAAATCCCGGCCGAGGCGCGGGGAAACCCCCAGGGTCCCGAGGAAACCGGAGGAGACCAGGGCGGCGCCCACGTTGCGCGGCTGTGCGGAGCTGCTGAGAGTCATCCCAACCCACCGGAGGGCAGCCATGTTTTCGAAGGAACCTGCCTGTTGGCGCCACCTTTCGAAATGGTTCGCGCAGGCTGGCAGCGTCGGGTAGCGGGCGCGCATACCGGGCATGGATTCCAGGATGAGCACCAGCCGGTCCGGGTCGTGGAAGGGCAGCGGTTTCAGGAGAATGGTGTTGACCAGGCTGAAGACTGCGGTGGCGCCCCCGATGCCGAGTGCCAGTGTGGCAACCGCGATCAGGGAGAATCCGGGGGTCTTCAGCAGTAGCCGGACCGCGTATCGGAGGTCTTGGAAAATGCCGCTCACCTCTGCCACTCCTTTGGCCTGCGCGGGCACGCCGTTGAGATCGGACCCGAGAGTTCGGAAGAGCCGGAGTCCTCACCTATTCTACGAACGAGGAGCAGAGTTCGTTAGCAGGAAACTGCTTTTGAGAAGCAAGGTCCCGGCGGGTTCTTTCACAGCTCCTCGTCAACATCACCGGCACACCCGGCGGAGTCTGAAGTATAACTACTGAAGCGGCACATCGCGCAGCAGGAGGCAGGCCCAATGTCGCAAACCGCCAGGAATCCCGGTACGCTCATGTTTTTGTTGGCGGCGGGCTTGCTCGCGCAGCCGATCCGAGTTCATCCGGTCAATCCGCACTACTACCTGTTCGATGGCAAGCCGGCCGTGCTGATCACCTCGGCGGAACACTACGGCGCGGTCGTCAACAAGGACTTCGACTACGTCACCTACCTGGACGCTCTCAAGTCCTACGGACTGAACTACACTCGCATCTACCCCGGCTTCTTGTTCGAGCCGATGGGGAAGTTCGTGAAGGGCAACACCCTGGGCCCGAAGCCCCAAAGCCTGGTGCTGCCCTGGGCTCGCAGCCAGGCACCGGGCTACGTCCTGTGCGGCAGCAAGTTCGACCTCGACCGCTGGAATCCGGACTACTTCGTTCGTCTGAAGGACTTCATCGCCAAGGCAGGTGAGCGTGGGATCGTCG
>Ga0315280_10011693_pt1 | contig 10742 bp, 8 predicted proteins | sample YL17G06_40_MG_FD_203697 | JGI IMG/M metagenome (GOLD analysis project Ga0315280, IMG submission 203697) | Sediment microbial communities from Yellowstone Lake, YNP, Wyoming, USA - YL17G06_40 | ecosystem: Environmental > Aquatic > Freshwater > Lake > Sediment | place: USA: Wyoming | collected... | reverse complement strand
GCTGTCCTGGACCTTCTCGACGCCGTTGTCCTTGATTGTGAGGAACTTCTGAATCTCCCGCACGATCACCTCCTGCGGCGGGAGCTTAGTGAACGCCGAGGAACATTTCACGACCACCGGGACGTGCCACGTGCCCTTGCGGTTCTCGATCACCTTCGTCTTCAAGGTGACGGGGATCGGGCCGTGCGGCTTCAGGTCGCTCACGTCGTTGCCGGCCGCCGCCTTGGCGTCGATGTCCCCTTGGCTAAGCGGCAGAAAGGGAAAGAGCTTCTTAGCCTCGATGCGACTCGACTTGTTGCCGCAGAAGAACTCCAGGAAGCGTCCCGTCGATCGCTCATAGACCAGGAAGCTGGGGCCGTACTGGCAATGCGAGTCGGACTCGGCCGACTTCTTGGCGATCCGGTCGAACTCCGGCGACTCCATGTCGTAGCTGATGACCAGGGTCTCCATGTCGGTCATGTCGATGGCCTTGGGCCGGCGGGCCAAGGGGAGCAGGTCCACGGACTGCCCCAGGTCGATGATCTCCTCGTCGGACTCCGGGATGCCGTAGTGGCCCGAGGGGATCAGGCCCTTCATGTTGGCCTTGCTCTTCGTGTAGAGTTGCATCCGGCCGAGGTAATCGCCGCCCTTGGCCAGTTCCGCGAATTGGTCGTCGGTGCCGATCTGGGTGGAGGGAAGCTGGTCAAGGTTGACAGGGATCATTGCAGTGTTGTCGGACATCGTTGAATCTCGCAGGTTACGGGAAGAAGGGTCACTCGTTTCGTCGTTGCTCGTCTCGCTCGCGTCACATGGCTACACCTCCTGTTCCAACAGCTTCGCGCTGGTGCGCGCCAGCACTTTTTCTCGCTGCTGGCGGATGCTCTCCTCGTCGAGGGACAATGCCCACTCCAGTGCCAAGTACCAGCCGTCCAGCGGCGTCTTGCAGCCGGCCTTCGTAAGTACCAGGCCCGCCAGCCGGTGTTCGCGGTACTCGCCCAGCACTTCCTTCAAGGGGCGCAAATAGGCGATCGGCTCGAAATCCTTGCAGAAGTCCGTCAGCTTCCCCTGGCGTGCGTCCTCCTGAATCTGCTTGACCAGGCCGGCGATCAGCGGTGCGAATTCCCTCGCCGGGGCCGTCTTCGCTATGTCGATGAACTGCACTTGCCGTGTGCGCGGCAGCTTGGCGAGCATGTAGGCCGACTGAAGCGGTATCTCGCCGCGCTCCACAGCCTTCTGGATGTCGGCCCGCAGACTGAGCAGGTCGAGCTGCTGCCGGACCCATGCCGGGTGTTTGTGGATCAGGTTGCTCACGTCCGCCAAGGTCGCATCCGTTCCCTGGCGGGCCGTGACGGCATCCATGATCCGCTTGATCTGACGGGCATACTCCATCACCGTCGTCTCGGGCCGCAGGGCGTTGGCCTGAATCTGGAGGGCCAGCACATCCTCGTCCGTTAGGTTGTGCTTGACGATGCACGGCATCGTCGATCGCCTCAACTCGCAACACACGGCCCGCCGATAAAGGCCGTCCACTACTTCCACCTTGCCCTGCCTTCGTGGCGACGGGCGCACGCAGATGGAATTCAGCAGGCCCTTGTGGGCGATGGAATCGCGCAGTTCCAGGTACTCGACGGACTCCCGATTGACGACCCGCAGGACAACCCACGGTTCGACGATCTGGTCCAAAGGAATCTCGCGATACTCGTCGCGCAGTTGCTCTGGCATTGGTGCGTCCGCGTCGATGAACACTTACAAAAGAGTCCCCAAAGCGGTGGATTCTCAGGATTCGATCTGAAAATCGGGTGATTTTGGGACTCTTTTGTAGATGTCTACACGCGGCCCGTTTCTTGGGCCGTGCGCCGAAGCGCGCGGGCGGGCGTTTACACGCACCAGCGGATCAACGACGCGGCCCAGGAAGATGCCATGCCTAGAGTCAGCGAAGCCCTCCACAACTTCCTCCAGGCCCGCAAGACGCCGGCTAATGCCGACCTGGTGGATCGGTGGTCCATTGAGATGGAGACGCAGGTGAACGTGGCGGCTGGCAACGGCGAGCCCGTCGCCGGCAAGAAGTCCACCTGGTCGAATGGCGCCGAAACCTGGCACTCCGTCCGCATCCCCAAGAACGCCGCCACCGATCCTTTCTTCGAGGACTACAACATCGGCTATCCCTTCGACCTTCACGCCGAAGGGATCGGCATGACGGGCTGGGACTGGAAGTCCCGTTGCTCCCGGCATTTCGGTTACGACTTCGACGCCCTGACCGGCCACGCCCAGGGCATCGGCATCGACAACGCACAGTTGGAGAAGGTCAAAGAAGCCGCCTGCGCCCTTCCCTACGTGGAAGTCCGCCGCAGCACCGGCGGGGGCGGTATCCACCTCTACGTCTATCTCGACGACGAGGGCGTCCCCACGGCCAACCACACCGAGCACGCGGCTCTGGCCCGGTGCATCTTGGGGATGATGTCAGCCGAGGTGGGTTTCGACTTCGCCAGTGCCATCGACGCCTGCGGACACGTCATGTGGATATGGCACCGCAAGATGTCGGCGGAGAACCACGGCCTGGAGTCCCTCAAACCGGCCACGAAGCAACTGAGCAAGGCCGGCCTGCCAGCCAACTGGCGGGACCACATCGAAGTGGTCAAAGGGCGGCGGTCGAAGATTCGGGTCAACGAGATTGCCGAGGACGACCAAGACCCCTTCGAGGCCCTGGCATCCAGCCGGAAGATCGTCCCCTTGGACGACAGCCACAAGGCGCAAATCGAAGCGTTGATGCGCTCGGGCGCGACCACTCTCTGGGTCGCCGACCATCACCTCCTGCAAACCCACGCGGTAGCCCTCTGCAATCTCTTGAACGGTTCCGAGGGCAACGCCCTCAGGCTGGTGGGTATCTTCAAGACGATCTCTGAGGGACGCGACCTCGGTACGCCCAACTGCTTCCTGTTCCCGTTGCCCAACGGTGCCTGGCGGGTCTATCGTTTCTCCCCGGGCATCGCCGAGGCCGACACATGGACCCAGGACGGCCAAGGCTGGACCACCTGCTACTTCAACCGCTACCCGGACCTGAAGACCGCCTGCACCCTCTCCGGCGGCGTCGAACGGGAGCAAGGCGGCTATGTCTTCGCCTCGGCCGAGGACGCCATCCAAGCGGCCAAGAGCCTGGGCCAGGAACTCACGCTGGACAAAAGCGTCATGGACCGCGAGGTGACGCTCAAGGCCCACAGGGACGGCCGGCTGGTCGTGGAGATCGAACGCGACAAGGATAGCAAGACGCTGGAAGGTTGGGACAACAAGAAGAGCAAGTACGTCAAGATATTCAGCGTCAAGACCGATCCTGGGCAGGACAATGAACTCGACTTCAGCGAGTACGACAACCTGATCCGCGCCTTGGAGTCGGCCGCCATCGAGCACACCGGTTGGGTCTCGAAGAAGGGCAAGGAATGGGTCCGCCACCCGCCCTCCAACATCAGAATGCTGCTGCAAAGCCTCGGCCATGCAAAGGTGGAGGCCGAGGCCGTCATGGGCGCGGCCCTCTCGCGGGGCTGGCGGCTGGTCAACCTGCCTTTCCGCGAAGAGTATCCAGGCGGCCGGCAATGGAACAGGGACGCCGCCCAATTCAAGTTCAAGCCTGCCGAATTGGCCGAAGATGAAGTCCCGCGACACCCCCACTGGGACATGATCTTCGACCACATCGGCGTCGAACTGACGCCCGCCCTGCGGGAGTTGCCCTGGGCCATCGACGCGAACATCCGCACCGGAGCCGATTATCTGCGCCAGTGGGTCGCCTGTGCCTTTCGTGACCCCTTTCAGCCTGCCCCTTACCTCTTCTTCTTCGGCCCGGAGAACAGCGGCAAGAGCATCTTCTACGAATCCCTGCAACTGCTGGTGACCAAGGGCGTAGTCAAGGCCGACCGGGCGCTAGGAGGCCGCAACGACTTCAACGGCGAACTCTCAGGCGCAATCATTTGCGCCGTCGAGGAGGTGGACATTTCCAAATCGCCCGGTGCCCATGCGCGCATCAAGGAATGGGTCACAGGCCGCAGCGTCTCGATCCGCAAGATGCGGCACGACAGCTTCGAGCAGCCCAACGCGACCCATTGGGTCCAGACCGCCAATTGTCGGGATAACTGCCCGATCTTTCCCGGCGACACCCGCATCACCGCGGTCTACGTCGGCGACCTGCCCGACAAGCAGGAGATTGCCAAGCCCAAACTGCTGATGCTGCTGGAAGACGAAGCGCCTCACTTCCTGCACACGCTGATGCACCTGGAGTTGCCGCCCATGATCGGTCGGCTGCGTCTGCCGGTCGTGACCACGGCCAGCAAGCGGGAGGCCGAAGAGGCGAACCAGACGCTCTTGGAGCAGTTCATCCACCAGCGGTGCGAGCGAACGCCCGACCGGCACACGCTCTTCGCCGAGTTCTACGAAAGTTTCCAGCAATGGTTGCCGGCCGCAGAGCAGCACGCCTGGTCGAAAATTCGCACCTCCAAGGAATTGCCGGCCCGGCACCAGAGCTTCGCGGGAAGAGACAACAAGAAATTTGTCTCCAACCTGGCCCTCAAGCCGGCGGAACCGGCAAAGCCATGACATTGCACCTTTGTTGAACCCCGGAGAAGACCATGAGCAAGTACGGCATGACCGACAGCGGTAAGCGCCAATCCTTCGGCAAGGGCATGGCGATCCGCGACACGGCGGACGATAAGCCCCGGCTCGACCTGATCTCCCCGTTCGCCGAGGAGCGGCAGGGCCATTGGCTCCGCATGGGCGCAGCCAAGTACGCCGAGCGCAACTGGGAGAAAGGGATGCCGTTCTCGCGGTGCGTGGCCTCGCTCAAGCGGCACCTGATGAAGTACCAGCAAGGTAAGCGAGACGAGGATCATCTTGCCGCGATCATGTTCAACTCGATGGCCTTGATCCATTACGAGGAGATGATCGAGCGCGGCCTGTTGCCCGCTGAGTTGAACGACATGCCGAACTACCAGCCAATCGCCAAGTCACCCCGCAAGCCTGCCAAGAAGGGAAGGAAGACCCGCCGTGGCTGATTCCATCGTCTATCCCGGCTTGGTCCATCTGAACGGCTGTCTCATGGCGGCCGTGGACTTGGAGACCACCGGGACCCGCCCCGGCTGGCACGAGATCATCCAAATCGCCGTCGTGCCGCTGGATTCCGACTTCAAGGTCTTGGAGGGCGTGCGCCCCTTCTACACGCACGTCAAGCCGAGGCACCCCGAGCGAGAGAGCGAGGCCGCCAAACAGAAGCACAAGATTCCCATGTCGGAACTGCTGCTTCACGCCCCGGAGGCCGAGCAAGTGGCCGACTGGCTCCACGACTGGTTCTTGAACTTGAAACTGCCCTTCAAGAAGTGCCTCGTGCCGCTGGCCCACAACTGGGCCTTCGAGTCGTCATTCCTGAAGGCGTGGCTGGGCGTGGAGGAAATGGACTTGATCTTCCACAGCCACGCCCGCGACGGGATGCTTTACGCCATCGCGCTCAATGACCAGGCGGCTTTCGCGGGCGAGCCGGTCCCGTTCCCTTACGTCGGTCTGGGGGCGATGTGCAGGAAGCTGGGCATCACCAACACCAATCCGCACGATGCCCTGGCCGACTGCATCGCTGAGGCCGAAGTCTATCACGCCATGCTGCGGATGTTTTGAGGAGGCAGCGATGGGACAAGTCTGGACGCTCAATGATTGGAACAACATCATCCAGCAGGTCAACGACCTTGCGCAGAATCCCGACGAAGGGTGCGAGCCCGTCAGCGCGCTGGAGTCCGTCGATCCGCCCCACAAATGGTCGAAGGCCGACATCCAGCAGGTCCAGGACAAGCTGAGGGAAATCTGTGACGAGAACCAGTTCAGCGACATTCCGGACAAATGGAAACAGAGTGTCGTTGACGAGATCAACGATGCCATTGCACGCGGATGGTGCAACTGCGATGAGTGCGTGCCCCCGTGCGAAGACTACGGCTTTGTGGAACAGAACATCGAAACCATCCAGGCCACGGGCTGCACGGCCAACGCCCCTGAATGTCAGGCGATGCAATTCAACTGGAACACGGTGAAGCAACAGGCGCTGACGCTCGGCTACCAGTCAGGAAGTGCCAGCGGCCACTATGACGACTACTTCGTCATGTACTGCTCGGCCCAGAAGCAGGTCGATGCTTGGCAGGAAAAAGTGGATGCCCAGCAAGCCGTTGTCGATCAGGTTTGCAGCCAGCAGCCGCCAAATCCTGGTGCCTGTGCCGCGGAACAATCGAAGCTGGCCCAGTACCAGGAATGGCTCGACTACTACACGCAGCAGCGTGGCGAGTACGAGCAGCAGATGGATCAGTACAAGGAGCAAGCCGACAGCTACGCACAGCAGCAGGCCGCCGTCATGGCCCAGCGTGTGGAAACTGACTGCGTGAATATGTGGCATCTCGTCACGGGACTGGTCCACCCCTGGTCCGATCAGGATTGTGAAAAGCTGCCTCCAAGCTGGTACGGCGGCGGCCCATCGCGTTGTCGGGGCCAGTGGTCCCTCACTTGGCAGAATGAAGGCAGTCAGTATTGGAACCACGCTGCCTCGGGCTGGTTCACGCCCAATGGTGTTCCCTACGCGACGTGGCTGCTCGTGCCGCCGCTGGCCGGCACCACACTGGTCTTTTGCTGCGGGCCGGGCTGCCACGACCCGTGGCCGGGCAACCCTTGCGTGGAAGCCGAACAACGGCACAGTTCATCCACTTGGTGGATGTATGCCACCTCGGACACCTCAGCCGGTGAGGAGTGCCCATGAAGCAAGTACGACTGCCCACCATCGGACTCGACGGAACCGTTCGCTACCACCGCGAACCGTACTCCATCCCAGAAGGCTGGACGCCCAGCCCCGACGATCCGCAACTCTACCTGCCACCGTGGAAGCCCTGCCGGCACCGGCTGCTCAACTACAGCAACAAGACGCTCGCCATTGCGCCAATCTGCCGGCTTGCCCGTGACAAGGTGGGCCACACCACCTGCATCGGCTGCGACAAGCGGGAAGACCCGCCCGAGGGACACTATGAGCGTCTGCACCCCGACAATGCGGTTGAAAGCGAGGTTCCGGTCCACGGCCACGCGCCGACCTACGGCTGCCAGATCGTCAGCGAAAATGGGCCAAAGCCGGCCCCGGAGCCTCGGTCGACACTCGCCCTGCCAAAACGGTCGCGTCTCGCCGACATCGAATCAACGCTCCCGCCCTTCAAAGAAGGACGTGACCGGCAACTGGTCTTCGAGCCGGACGGCAGCATCCGCTACGAGCACAACGGCGACGAAGAGCCGCCGCGCGACATCAACGGCTACAAGCGTGACCCCAACGATCCGTTCCGGTTCATCCCGCTCTGGCCATCCTGCCAGTTGCGCCATCAGGTCGCCGTGCGCTTTGCCAATTGCGGCTGCATCGACGTAATCATGCGCTGCAACAATCCCGCCCTGCCGCAGTTCGCCGACCGCGTGAAGCACACCACCTGCCAAGAGTGCCCCCAACGCAAATCGGAATGACCTATGGGATGCGAAAACTGCCCCGACAAATCGGCCTTGGACAACCCGGCCGGCGTGCTCTACGTCGTCTACACCGGCGGGCCGCCACACGCCCCCTTTGCCGCGATTCGGGCCGCCGTGCCCAACGACGGCATCATTCGCCGTTATCGGCCGACCATCCACCCGGACGGGCGCATCGAGTACGAGCGGGATGTGCCCGCGCCGCCCGCGCCTGAAGGATACCAGGCGGACGCCAGCGATCCCTGGACCCTGCGGCCGATTTGGGTCTCTTGCGTCTTTCGCAGCTACCGGGTTCAACTACTCGATGATGGCATCGTAAATGTCGAAGGGCAGTGCCTTAACCCGCGGTCAGGGAAGAAGGGGTACGAGATCGTCACCCGAGAGTTCTGCCGCCTCTGTCCCGCGGGCTGCGCCATTGGGCAGCCGCCGGAACCTTTTGGAAGAGCTTATGGATCGCCAGTCCCTGACGATCCGCCTGAGACGTAAGCAGCTTGTAGACCTTGCAGTCGGCGAAGTCCATCAGCTTGCGGCAGGCCACGTAACCCGGATGATGAGGATGTGAGGGATGAACTTGTAGAATGTCTCCACGAGTTAGCCAAGCCAGGCAAACGCGCTTTCCAAAGTTCCTTCTGAAAAGACAAGTGCCCAAGTGGTTATCCACCTGGGCACGTTGTTCAACCGCAATAGCCGCACTTGCCTTGCCTACTTGCCACGTCCACGACGATGGAAGGTGGCCAGCGTCTTGGCCAGGTTGATCTGGCGTCGCGTCGTGTCCGAGATTCCTTTGGGCGGATGTGCCATGAAGGCCGAGACCGTCATGCCAGCCGCCTTCGCCTTCCTCGTCAACGCGCCGGGGTGCTGGATCGCCCCCTGAATCCACTTCTTTGCCATGCTGATTCTCCTCAAAGGTGCTGTAGGTTAATCTTGCAGAAACGCCGTCCCGGCCCCGTACACCCCGGTTTCGTCGTCGTACCGGAAATCGAAACTGGTCTCCTCCCCATCGCCGCCTGTGATCCACACGTCCGACTGCAAGCACAGGTACTCGCTCTGGCCGATGGCCAGGGCGTCGCGGAGCGCTGCGCCCATCGGATGCGCGTCGTCGGCCACGTAGGCGTCGGACGAGAGGGCCACGTAGTTGTCGCTGGTCACGTAGATGAGCGTGTTCAAAGGCGCGCCGTCCGGCACGGCGTCACTGGCAACGAGGGCATCGTCGCGAAGCATCAGTTCGCCGTTCTCGCTAATCCCCTTGAGCAGCGTGTTCAAGGTCGCGTGCGCCTGCGGATTGTCCCCGCTTGAGTCCACGAACTTCGTCCTGGCGATGTCGATGCTGATGCCGCCGGGGAGCGGCATCAGGGCGGGCGGATCGCTGGGCCGCACGGTGTACGTGCGAAGGTTCAGACGCGGCTTGGGCGACGCATCCAACTCGGCGTAGACGGCCGGGTTGATGACCGTCTGGGCCGTGTAACCGGTGTCTGCCGGGTGCCGGTCGCCCCAGTCGCTCTGCGGCCGGAAGACGACGTTCGGGCCTCCGACCCACACCACGCCGCCCGGGCCGATGCCTTCCGTGATCCCGACAGGAAGCGTGCCGGCGGCCCCCATGCCGATGCCGCCGCCACCGCAGTCGTTGTTGAGCGCGTCTTCCGATGGCGGCCAGGTCGCCGAAGCTTCCAAGTTCGCCGGCCAGAAGAACGGATAGAGCGACATGGTGCCCGCCTTCACCGGCACCAGGCACTCGAAGTCCACCGTGTTGTCGGCCGAATTGTAGTTGGCTTTCTCCACCAGGGCCTTGACTGCCCCGCTGGCGACGTAGCCCCCCGCGAAGCTGAGATTCACACAGTCGAAGGTCTCCAGATTCAGCTTTTGCAGGAAGGTCTGGAACTTGATCCGCTTCCAGGTGTGCGACTTACGGATCAGCCAGAAGGTCGCGCACTTGAGGATCGTGTCCGGCTGATTGTAGATGTACCAGTCGTACTCCTCCTCCTGGATGCCGTACCGTGTGACGTTGTGGCGAAGGATCATCGTCTTCTCGCTCTTGTCCTTCTCCCGGTCGGTCGGCCCCGGTGCCCAACTCACCCGCCATTTGACCTTCATCTTGGTCACCAGGTCTTCTGTCGGCGTCAACTCCACTTCGACGCCCTTGTCGGCGTCCATGTCGCTCACGGTGATGGTGTCCGCCGCTGCCGGCTCCTCCGGCAGGTACTTGATGTAGAAGGCACCGTTACTGATCCAGAGCGCGCAGCGGGCCTGGTAGGCGATCTCCTGCAAGACCTGGAGGGTGTTCTTCCGGTCCAGGATCGGGAAGTTGGCGGGGAAGCGGGCCAGCTTCTCCTTGACGTAGTTGAACGAAGTCGCGTCGTAGCCCAGGTCCGTGTAGGTGGTAATCAAGTGGACCAGGATGTCCACGATGTTTGGGCCGTAGGTCGGGGCGGTCGCCTGGAAGGTGACGTAGATGTCGTCGCTCCACCCCTGGTCGGTGATCGTGCTCAGCGGCTTGTCGAAGACGATCTGGACGGCCGTGACCGAGCCGTAGGTCTTCGACTCCACCCGGTACAGGTTGTTGGGCACGGCGATCAGCCGCCGCTCGCCGGTGAACTGCTTGTACGCTTTGACCGCGAGCACCTGGCCCGGCGTGATGGAGACGATGTAGGTGATTGGCTCGCCGCTGTGAATCCGCACGGTCGCCCCGGCGTCGGCCCAAAACTGCTGAAGGATCGGGTCGGCCGACTTCTGATCGGCGCTGCCGCTGCCGGTCTGAATGATGAAGCCGTGATGGCGGCATTCGCAGGTTCCAAAATCTGCCCACATGCAGCTACAGGGCACCTCTTGGCGGTAGTCGTACTTAATGACGCTTCCGCCCCTATCCTCGTAGGGGCATTCTTCCGTCTGCTGGTTGTAGGAATCCTGGGCCTGCTGCGCTAACTGCTCGCTGTAGCGGCGGGTGACGAAGAAATCCTGGCCGTGGAAATGGCCCCAGAACCAGGCCCCGTTGATGTCGATGACCAGGGGTGTGTCCTGCGGGAAGTCTTCGCCGCCGAGTATCTTGATCGGATTCGGCCCCAGCCCCTTGGCGTTGGCGTCGGCAAGCTGCTTCTGCCGCTGCCACTGGGCGCAGAGTTTCCGGGCCATTGCCTGCGCGACGATCTTGCCCCGCTGCTCCTCAAGCTGGTTGATCTGGTCCAGCATGTCGTCGGCCTTGGCATCGTCCACCCCCTCCCAGCACGCCATCGCGCACCAGAGCGTACTGATCTGCGCCG
>Ga0315280_10011692_pt1 | contig 10742 bp, 7 predicted proteins | sample YL17G06_40_MG_FD_203697 | JGI IMG/M metagenome (GOLD analysis project Ga0315280, IMG submission 203697) | Sediment microbial communities from Yellowstone Lake, YNP, Wyoming, USA - YL17G06_40 | ecosystem: Environmental > Aquatic > Freshwater > Lake > Sediment | place: USA: Wyoming | collected... | reverse complement strand
CCTCAGGTCGCCGATCGGCATCTTGGTTGCAGAGCCCGAGCGGGGCGAGCAAAGGCTTCGGGTGCATCCGCTGGCAACAGCGGCCTTGGATAGGTATCGTCTCAAGAAGAGCAAGGCGGTGGGGGTGCGATGAGCACCGCAGAGAGGCTCGCGTTCTCGATCAACGAAGAACGCCGAGGGATTCACGTCCTTCTCTGGGACGAGCAGGATGATCTCGTGCGCGCGCTCCTCATCCTTCTCGCGGCGATGAAGAACGTCGTCGTGCATCCGCTGCTGGTCTCGCCGGAGCAGGAGCGAATCCAGGCATTGAAGAAGGTCGTCGATACCCGCTGCCTGTTGGCGGAGGAGCGCGAAACGGAGCACGCCTCTCCTGACTCGCTGGCGAATCGATTCTGGATCCTCTTTGTGCAGCAGGCATCGAGCAAAACAGTGGGACCTTGGCTCAACGGTTGGCGCCGCCCCCTCTCAGAGCCTCCCGGAACGCTTCTGGTGATCCGTCACGCCGACTTCGAGTCCTTCCAGCGGAATGCCCCGGACTTGACGTCCTACGCCGGTCCACGGTTACACAACGCCTCGACCATGCTCTCGATTGTCAGCAAGGAGTCTTCCGCACGCCTCTCGGCCAACCTTCCACCTGACATCGAACGTATCTTACGGGAGCTGCCTGGAACATTGCCCACGAGAAAAGAGACTGCCAATTGGATTGAGACAGTTCATTCTTTCGACGATGCGACCGGTGGTTAGGCCATGCCTCTTGAAGAGATTAGCCGAGCCTTCGAGGCGTGCGTTCGCGAGGCTGGCGTCTTCGAACGCGACGTGCCCGGCGGGAGTCTCGTAGAAGCTGACGTGCTTAGGAAGGAGAACAAGAGCTGGGTCGCCGTCGCCGCCGGGATCGGACGCGAGGACGCTGATGCGCTGTATCCCGTGTCGAGCAAGCGAGCCCGGCGCGCGACCACCCCCGTCAATGTTCTCGGAGGCGGGCAGGCAAGCTTTCTCTTTGTGGTACGGCCCGTACCGCAGGAGGACCTGCGATCGCCAACGCAGTTGGTCACGCCCTTTTTGCCCCGAGGTTGCGTCCCCTTCGTCGAGATTCGCCAGGGTGCATTCTTGCGACTTTGGGGACTCAACCCAGGCGAGGCCCGTCTTGCTTCGTTCCGCTGGGAGCTTGATTCGCTGGCTTCGAGCAAGGAACCCCTGGAAGAGTGGCTGCGAGAATGGGATCGGGAACTCGGATTCAACCCGACGCATGCGCCCTCGCACGTTCACGTTAACTCCCCGCCACTTCCCCCCGATTCGGGGGCGGACAGCCGCGCCGAGCACTCTCCGCAAGAACTGCGTCTGGCGGTGGGAGCGGCCAACCCGCTTGCACTAATCCTTTCTCTGGCGTGCTGGATCCGCAAGAGCTGAGCATGTGCTGCACGGAAGCGAGGCCGAAGGCGACGCCCGTTGCAGATTGCCCTCTTCGGCCGTACGCGCGTCTACTCCTCTCTTGCGGCGAGCCACCGCTCGGCGTCGAGGGCGGCCATGCAGCCGCTGCCGGCCGCGGTGACCGCCTGGCGGTAGTAGTCGTCCCCCACGTCGCCGGCGGCGAACACCCCGTCCACGCTGGTGTACGTCCGCTGCGGCGTGGTCCAGCGGATGTACCCCTTGGGGGTCAGCTCCAGTTGGCCCTTGAGGAAGGCGGTGTTGGGCGTGTGGCCGATGCCGAGGAACATACCGGCGGCCTCGACCACCCGCTCCGGCTCGCCCGTTGTGCTCCTCAAGCGGACGCCGGTCACGCCCTCGCGGTCGTTGCCGAGCACCTCGTCCACGACCCGGTTCCAGAGGATTTCGATCTTGGGATTATCCAGGGCCCGCCGGGCCATGATCCGCGAGGCACGGAGCTGGTCGCGGCGATGGACCAAGTAGACGGGGCTGGCGAACTTGGTGAGGTAGCCGGCCTCTTCGACGGCGGCGTCGCCCCCCCCGACCACGACCACCGGCCTGTTGCGGAACCGCGGCAGCGCGGCGTCGCAGACCGCGCACGCGCTGACGCCGCGGTTCTTGAACTTCTCTTCCGAGGGGATGCCCAGGTAGTTGGCCCGGGCGCCGGTGGCCACGATGACCGCCAGGGCTTGGTAGCTCTTGCCGTCGGAGGCGGAGAGCGTGAAAGGATGGCCAGAGAAGTCCACCTCGACCACGTCCTCGGTGACCACGCGGGTACCGAAGTTGACCGCCTGCTGGCGCATCAGTTCCATCAGCTCCGGGCCGTTGACTGACTGGCCGACGTGCGGGGGCATCATCGCGCGGCGGTCCTTGGCGATGGCACTATCGAGGTATCCGTCCAGGTGCCCCGCGGGGAATCCGGGATAATTCTCCACTTCGGTGGTCAGATTGAGTTGGCCCAGGGGCAGCGTGCTGGCCAGGCGATTTTCCTCCGTGATCGCCCCCTCGAACACCAGGGGATCCAGCGACGCCCGAGCCGAGTAGATGGCGGCGGTCCAAGCCGCGGGTCCGCTCCCGATAATGATTACCTTCTCTGGCACGGAAAGCGCTCCTTGGGCGAAGAACGCAGCGGGCAGGGGGCAGCACGCAGTCGGCAGCACGCAGTAGGCAGTACGCAGTAGGCAGTAGGCAGTAGGCAGTCGGCAGGTCTAGGCAAGCCGTTTAGCCGCGGCACTTGTGCCGCGGGGCTTTTGACAACAGGCATTCTGCGAAATCCTTGCCCGTTGCACAACCGCCCGCGCGTGGCGCGGCCCACGCCGCGTCGGTCGCCAAGCGGTGTTGCTGGAAACAGCGGCGTAACCTATGATGGGGAAGACAGTTCCGTTCTCTTCCTGGGGAGACCTCCTGTGAATTCGATGTGGCTGGTGATCACCGCTTTGGCGGCGTTTGCCGTGGCGTATCGGCTTTATGGCGCGTTTTTGGGGGCCAAGGTGGCGGTGCTCGACGATCGCAACGTGACTCCCGCTCACCGGCTCCGCGACGACGTCGATTACCACCCCACCCGACGGTTGGTACTGTTTGGGGTCCACTTTGCGGCGATCGCCGGGCCCGGACCGCTGGTCGGACCGGTGCTGGCCTCCCAATGGGGCTACGCCCCCGGCTTCGTCTGGATCGTGATTGGGGCTTGCCTGGCCGGCGGAGTGCACGACTTCGTGGTCCTCCTAGCTTCTGTGCGGCAGGACGGGCTGTCGCTGCCCAAGATCGCGCGGAACGCGCTCGGGCCGCTCTCCGGGACCACGACCACGCTGGCGACGCTGTTCATCGTGATCGCCACGCTGGCGGGCGTAGCGATGGTCGTGGTCAACGCCCTGAGCGAAAGCCCGTGGGGGATGTTCACCATCGTCGTCACGATCCCCGCGGCCCTGATCACGGGCTTTTGGATGAACAAGGTCCGCCCTGGGCGGGTGGGGGAGGCCTCGATCATCGGCGTGAGCCTGGTCCTGTTGGGCGTGCTGTTGGGGAAGCCCTTCGGCGATTCGGCGGCCGGGAGCTACCTGGTCTTCACCAAGCCGCAGCTCTCGGTGATTTTGCCGGCGTATGCGGCGATCGCCTCGATCCTGCCGGTCTGGGTCCTCTTGTGTCCGCGGGACTATCTCAGCTCGTACATGAAGATCGGCGTGATCGTGCTTCTGGCGGTGGGGATTCTCGTCGCCCATCCGACGCTCAGCATGCCGGCGACCACGCCCTTCCTCTCTGGCGGCCCCGTTGTTTCCGGTTCCGTTTGGCCGTTCGTGTGCATCGTGATCATGTGCGGGGCCCTCTCGGGCTTTCACGCCCTGATCGGCTCGGGGACCACGCCCAAGATGGTCAACAAGGAATCCGACATCCGCCCTATCGGCTACGGGGCGATGCTTCTGGAGGGATTCGTGTCGATCACCGCGCTGGTGGCGGCCTGTGCCTTGGAGCCGGGCGAGTACTTCAAGATCAACATCCCTCAAGACAAACCCCGCCTGGTCGCCCAGTACAACCGGACCGTCGAGAGAACCAAGGCCGACTACGACTGGGACATCGCCGTGGACCCGGAGAAGTTCGCCGCCCTGGAAAGAGACGCCGGCGAGGAAAGGTCCGCCGAGGGCAAGGGAGGCCTGGCGGGGAAGGTCGGGGGGGCGGTGACGCTCGCGGTCGGCATGTCCAAGGTCTTCTCCGGACTGCCCGGGATGAAGCAGCTCAGCGCGTACTGGTATCACTTCGTGATCATGTTCGAGGCCCTCTTCATCCTTACCTTGCTGGAGACAGGCACCCGCGTCGCCCGCTTCATTTTCGAGGAGTCGCTGGCCCAGTTCCGCCGCAGCACCTGCGAAGGCCGCCAACCCAATTGGGCGCTCAATGTCACGATGAGTGTCCTCGTCTGTCTTCTCTGGGGCTACCTGCTCTACACCGGCAGCATCGACAATCTTTGGCGGATGATGGGCATCGCCAACCAGCTTTTGGCGACGATCGCATTGGCCGTGGGCACCACCTATCTGCTGAAGTCCTCGCCGAAACGGATTTACGCCCTGTGTACGGGCATTCCGCTGGTCTTCGTGGTGGTGACGGTGTTCACGGCTGGAGTGCAGAGCATTCAAGGATGGTCGAACGGCCTGCCCGTTCTCCAGGAGCAGTTGTCCGATCTGGCGCGCGGTTCGAAGGAGTACACCGACCTTTCTAGGGAGATCTTCTCGCTGCAACTGATGCGCGGCCTGGCGGGCGTCATGCTCACCTTGACGGCGCTGATCATGGGCGATGCCTTGCGGCAGTGGTATACGATCCTCCGCACCGCGCCGGCCGGGCTGCTGGAGCCGGCACTCGCAAAGGCGACGAAGACGACGGTCTGACGCCGATCATCCCACCCGCTTGGCGCCCTTGAGCACCTCCCCGGGTTTCGCAATCCCTACCCCCGGACCCTTCGGTACCGTGAGTGCGCCGTCCTTGATCTCCAGCGGCGGGTCGAACCAGTCGCGGTAGCGTTGGATCTCCTGCTTGTACTCCTGGTAGCGGCCGATGTCCGGCGACAAGGAGGCGAAGTGCAGCATGTACACGAACCCGAACCCGCCCGAGATGTGCACCGTGGTCGGCATTCCCGCCAGGGCCGCCATCCGGGCCACGCGGATCGAGCGGATCATGCCGCCGTAGTAGTGCAGGTCGGGCTGCACGATGTCCAGGCCGCGGTTGGCGATCGCCCAGCGAAACCGCCACTCGCTGTATTCCTGCTCGCCGCCGGAAACCGGGATCGTCAGGGCGTCGGCCACGCGGCGGGTGTCCTCGAGGTGGTCGAAGGGGCACGGCTCCTCGAAGTAGACCGCGTGCACCTCCTCCAGCATCCGCCCGACCTCGATCGCCTTCGGCGGGTCGTAGGAGCTGTTGGCGTCGGCGTGCAGGGCGATCTGGTCGCCGAGGCGTTTGCGGGCCAGGGGGATGAGCTTTTCCGTGCGGCCCGGCATGGCGTCGGCGTTGCGGCTCATCCGCCCCCCCACGCGGAACTTGACGGCCTTGGCCCCGGTCTCGGCCACGAGGCGGAGGAGGTAGTCGACTTCCTGCTCGGGGGTTGTGTCGCGGCGGCCGCTGGCGGCGTAGAAGGGGACGTGCCGCCGCACGACCCCGCCCATAAGCTCGCCCAGCGACTTGCCCGCGATCCGCCCCAGCATGTCCAGCAGGGCAAACTCGACCCACGCCACCGGGCACCAGAGCGCCAGGCCCTGGAGCTTGTAGTTGTCCTGGTGGCGGTAGACCCCGAACAGGTGCTCCTCCAGGTCGCGGGCGTCTTTGCCGAGGAAATAGGGAATCACGAGCCGCTGGAGGATCGGATGGAGGTAGTCGCGGCCATTGGTGACGGAGATCCCCTCGGCGCCGTCTTTGGAGCGGACACGGAGGAAGTAGTCGCGTCCCCCGCGCAACAGGTCAACGGAATCGACGATCACCGGCGAGCTGAAGGAATCCCGTTTCAAGACCGGCGCGGCCGCGGCCCTTTCAAGCGATTCCATGGAGACCCGGGCCGGGCCCGCGGACGCCGGCCCGCCGGCCAGGCACGATGCCGCGCCCGCCCCCGCGGCCACTTGCAGGAAACGTCGACGAGTAGAAGGCATGGGAGATTCTCCTGATCGTTTCGGAAGGATTGCCACGCACGAGGAAGCGCGCTGCATCTGTCCCCTCTCCCTCTGGGAGAGGGTTAGGGTGAGGGTGATTGGCTGGCGAGATGAAATCCTCAGTTGCCCGGCCTTCGGGTGCCCTCACCCCCAGCCCCTCTCCCGAAATGGGAGAGGGGAGATACCCACAGAGCCTCTCGATGAGTTTCGCCCACCGCGAGCCACGGATCAAGAGCCGGCCAGCCGGTCGTACGCTTCGAGGATCCCGCCGTCGGTGGCGAAAAGCCCGCCCCCTTCCTCTTCGCTGCGAGCGAGGCCCTGGAAGGTGCTGAGAATGTACTCGGCGTCCTCGCGGTCGATGCCGTAGAGCAGAAAGAAGGCGGCGTCCAGCTCGGCCGTGAGTTCTGCCCGCTCCGCGGGATTCCATTTGTGGACGGGCGGGTCGAGTCCCGCTGCTTCCCCCAGGGGCCGCAAGTCGTCGGCGGTGCAAGCCAGCTTGAGCACGCGATCGGAAATCCACTTCTCCAGCGTCTGGCTCTTCCGCCAGGGGCAACGCTCTTCGTAGCGGTCGGGAGGAAAGATGGGGAGTTGGTTGACAATGAAGAAATTGAGCGTCACCCCGCCAATCTTCTGCCTAACGACGTAGTCCAGTGCATACGAATTGAGGTTTGCCAATAAGCACAAGCGCAAACGATGCGGGGCGCTCATTAGCATCACAGGGAAATGGTTAGTCACCGCAGACCAAGGAATGGCTGACGCGATCATCGTCCGCTGGTTGGTCGGACTCGTGATATCCTTGAAGCCTATGAAACCCTCCTGGATCCGTGCCCCGACAACGCGAACTACCTCCGATTCCTCGACCCACCAGCGGGGCTGGGCGACGAACTCCGGGTTCTGGTGGGAAACCAGCGTCGTTCGCTCCGGCTGCCCTTGGCGGACCCAGTTTGCCGGGTCGATGAGCACGCTGGCGGCACGGTGATCGTAGGCCTGGACCATCTTCGCCTCATAGAGCGGCAGAAACCTCCGCTTGCCCTTGCGCCAGCAGTTCCCTTCGAGCTTGAGCCCCTGCTTGGAAAGCTCTTCCGGCGTGCGGAAAAGCTCCGCGTCGTTCGTCTGGTGGAACATCGTGAGGTACTTGATCCCCCACGGGTTGCCGCCCTCGCGGCGGGACTCGTCGATCAGGATCGGCACCCGGCGATAGATCGCCTTGGTCAGCTCGGCGTCCCGCCGGGAGCGGAAGATGGGACAGGTTCGCGTGTTGGGGTTCAACAGGGCGATGTCTTTGCTGGAAAGGGGAATGTGCCGCTTGCGGTCCTCCAAGTCTTCCATCTGGTGGGCAAAGAACACGAAGTCAACCGCCTTGGTCCTGACTTGACTGCCGCCGCACAAAAGCACACAGAACTTGAACCGGCTGTCCACGTCCGGGAAGACCCTCTTCCGGTTCTCGAAATCGTAAAGGCCGATGAGCGATTCCGATTGCGTCAGGTCCCCAAAGAACTCGCGCGTCGTGTTGTCGGTGGCGATCCCGGAGGGGACCAGCAGCCCGACGCGGCCCTGGGGCGCGACGATCCGGCGGGCCAGCTCGGCAAAGAGCATGTACGTGTTGATGTCCCCCTTGGCCGTGAGCGGGAAATTGCCGGACTGGCGGACGTGGAGCAGCGTCTTTTCCGCAAGCTCCTGGGCTTCCTTGTAGAGCGCGTACAGTCCAGGGTCCTTCTGCTGGAGTTCTTCGATCAGCCGGCGGCGGGTCGCGGCGCTCACCGCCCCGGCAATCTCCGGCGCGGAAAGCGCGAAAAACTCCCGCTCCTGGAGCTTCAGCCGCTCCCAAGGCGGGTTGCCGATCACGCAGTCGAAGCCGGGACTGTCCCCCCTGGCAAAAACCTCGGGAAAAGTCTGCTCCCAGACGATGGACGCAGGATGCGCCTCCGGGTCGGTCACCAGGCTGTTGCCGCAGACGACGTTGCGCGAGAGGTCGGCCAGGGTCTTGTGGCGGCGGGCCGAGCGGAGCCACAACGCGAGCTGAGTGATCTCGACCGCGGGCGGGTAGACGTCGACGCCGAAAAGGTTCTCTGCCAGGATCATTCCGGGAACGGACTCCTCCAGCTCCTCCGCGGTTTCGCGTTCGTGGTGGCCGATCTGGTCCACGACTTTCGTGTAGGCGGCCTCCAGGGCGTCATAGGCCCGGATCAGGAAAGCCCCGCTCCCGCAGGCGGGGTCGCAGACCTTGATCGTGCGGAGGGCCGCCAGGCAGTCCCGCCAGTATCCCGCCAAATCGGGGGATGGCTTGTCCGACTCGGTTTCCTGCGGCTCCAAGCCGTGGGCCTGCCGGACCTTGTCGAAGCACTCCTCGACGGCCTTCTCGACCGTGTGGCGGACGATGAAATCGGTGAAATCGGGCGGGGTGTAGAAGATGCCGAAACGCTTCCGCTCGGCCGACTTCGGCATAACCGGCGTGGGCCCCTCCGGCTCCGGCTGGGCCCCGGCCACGCCGAACAGCCCTCCCTGGCGGATCTTCTCCAATTCGGATACCGAGCGCTCAAAAAGGTGGCCCAGCACCTCCACGTTCACTTCGTCGCGGAAGTCGTAGGTCCCGATCAGCCGGAAGAAATGGGTCCACTCGTCGTCCAGTTGGAGGTCGTCCACCTCCGTGTCGCGCTCGAACAGGAGGCCGTCATAGCCCCTCGCCAGATACTGCATCCGAGGCGGGCCTTCATCCACCGCGCGAAACAACTCGAGGAAGTTCTGCCAGCGGGGGTTGGTCACCTTACTGAAGGGGGGCAGGTCCGCATAGGCCGTTTCGAGACATTTGGCCGGCAGCAACTCGCGGTCTTCGCAGAAGGCGACGAAAACGATCCGGTCCAGGATCTTCTGGGCGATGCGGATCGCCTGATCGAGCGGTTTTCCTAGCTTGAACTGCAAGTGCTGGATCAGCAGCCGGCGGTTTTCGCTATACGAGGCGTATAGTTCGTCGCCCACCTCGCGCTGCCGGTTCTCAGTCTCCTTGAGCAGCCGCAGTGCCCGAGGGCACTGGCCGGGCGGCGCCGTTACCAGGCCGCCCCGCTCGAAGAGGCAATAGAACTGCCGGAACCTCTTGACGTCCCGCAAGTCCTGAAGGCGGAAGTCCTCGTAGGCCAGCGGGGTCTTGTCGCGGTGATAGAGCCGGAAGGTGACGAAATTGCTGAGGATGCCCCAAGGACAGTCCGGCAGCGAGTTCAGGTAGTCCCAGCACTGCTGGACCGGCGTTCGGCCGCCCGAGCGGTCCCGGTCGAGGTCGACGTCGGCGCCCTTGAGCTCGATCACGACCAGCGGCGCGGGGCTTTCACCCACCTTGAAACTCCCCAACGCCGCATCCGCCGTTTGCCCACCGGGCACAGGGAACTGGTGCTCCAGTTGGTAGTTCCGTGGGTCCTGGGTGGCTTCCTTGTACCGCAAGGCTTGGGCGAAGACCTCATGCAGGAAGCTCGCGTCGAGCGTGGTTTCTTTCTTGCGCAGATTGCCATTCCGCTCCAGATCGGCCCAGTGCTTCAGGATCTCGTAGGCGCGGTCCTGCTGGTCACCACGGTAGGGGATTTTGTCGGCCTCGTCGGCCAACAGCCGCCCGAGGATGAGGCCAGACCGGGGGCGTCGTTCGCAGGGCGTGAACAGTTCGCCCTGGAACCGGTTGTTGGAGGGCTTCCTGCGCTTGCCCATGGTCCCGCTGCGACCTGGAAACGTTTCCCCGCTGGCAAACCCTGGCGGCGTCCCGTACCTCCCCACGGGCAGTGTGGGAAGGGGGGTACGCTCGCCGCGAGTCTCAGTGTAGCCAAAGGCCCCCCGCCTGTCACGGGCTGCCCTCGGGCGGGGGCATATACTTGCCGGCCCTCGGGCGGTATACTATTGCCCTGTGCCCCGCTGCCACCCGCCGGGTGAGGCGGTTGGCTTGACTGGTTTGCGGCTCGCCGAAGCGGGCCCTCATGCCCCAGTAAAGGAGACGGACCTTGGGCAAGAAGTTGTATGTGGGGAATTTGGGTTATGGCGTGAGCAGTTCCGATCTGGAACAGTTGTTTGCCCCCTTCGGCACGGTGACCAGTGCCCAGGTGATCGGGGACCGGGAAACGGGGCGGAGCAAGGGATTCGGCTTCGTCGAGATGAGCACCGACGAAGAGGCCCAGGCGGCGATCCAGGGGCTCAACGGCCAAGAGCACGACGGCCGACCGCTCACGGTCAACGAGGCCAGGCCCCGCGAAGAGCGGCGCGGCGGCGGTCGCGGCGGCCGGGGCGGCGGCTACGGCGGCGGCGGACGCGGCGGCCGCTACTGAGACGTCACCGCCCGGGGAAAGTCGCTTTTGACCCGGGCCGGGTGCTTCCCGTCCCGCGACACCACCCCGATCACCGGGATCGTGCGGCGGTCCCGTCCGAAGACTCTACCGCCCCCGGCCCGCGCCAGGACTGCGGCGGAGCCGGCAGCGGGTCCGGCCTCGCAGCGGTAAGGGCGCTTGATGGCCGAGGAGGCTGAGTCATGGCTCATGCAGGTTGCCGCACGCGGCTTTTGTGCATGCTGGCGGAACTTGCCTGCGCGACGCTCGTCGCGCGGGGGATTGTCGCACCCGGAACCGCCGCAATGGCTGCCGAGAGGGGCGCTTTCAATGTGCGCGACCACGGCGCCGCGGGGGACGGCAAAACCCTGGACACCGCGGCGATCCACAAGGCGATCGC
>Ga0315280_10011691_pt1 | contig 10743 bp, 6 predicted proteins | sample YL17G06_40_MG_FD_203697 | JGI IMG/M metagenome (GOLD analysis project Ga0315280, IMG submission 203697) | Sediment microbial communities from Yellowstone Lake, YNP, Wyoming, USA - YL17G06_40 | ecosystem: Environmental > Aquatic > Freshwater > Lake > Sediment | place: USA: Wyoming | collected... | reverse complement strand
GCCGAGGCCTCGTAGTCCACCGGCAGGATGTCGCTACCCTCCAGCATGGTGGTCGTCGCCAGCCTGTCCTTGACCTTGCCGGCGTAGGTGAAGTTCCTGCCGGCGAAGATCAGCTTGGTCTTGCCGATGTCCTCGTCGGTCATCCCCAGCTCGTTGCCGATGGCCTCGGTGAGAAATATCCCGTCGCCGGCCAGCAGGTCCAGCCTGGCGTTGGGGGCGAACAGCTCCACCAGGTCCTCAAGTCGGACCTTGCCGTGGCTGTCTCGCAGGTCCGCCGGGTCCATGCCGATGGCGGCGGCCATCGGCACGATGCGGTCGATGCTGGTGTCGCCCAGCAGCTTCTCCAGACTAGCCCCCGCCTTGTGGGCGTCCTTGGCCTGCTGGGCGGTGGCGGACACCCAGATCCGCGGCACGACCTCGGCCTCCCTGGAGAAATGTCCGCGAAGCGTCTGATAGATGCCGTCGGTTATCGGGCTCCAGAGGGGATGGCGGACCACGATGTGGGGCAGCGAGCCGCTCATCGCGCCCTGATAGCTCGCCCAGATGCCCCAACTGCTCCCGAACGACGCGAAGGTCAAGATCGTGAAGGTCAGCAGCACCACGGTCGCCGCCGTCAGCAACGTCCGCAGCGGCCGGCGACGCATCGTGGATATGCCCATGTTGACCGCCGCCATCATCGTGCTGAGCCGCGAGACGTCCGCGCTGTGCACCGTGGCCGACAGCCCCTGCATCTTGCGAACCTCGGTCTGAAGCTTGCGCACCATGATGAAGATAACCAGCGAGCTGAGCAGGATGATCGCGAACGCCAAGAAGATGATGACCGGCGTGGAAGCGATCTTGAAGGCCGGGTTCACCGTGTAAAGCAGACCGAAGGTCAACGCGAAGAATAGCGCAAACCACCCGATCTGCCTGTAGATGTGCGGCGTGCCGATCAGCAGCCGCTCCAGCGCGTAGGCGAAAGGCATGGCCAGGAGCATCAGCAGCACCACGGCCGTGACGAGGTCGTTCATCACCGCGATCAGCGGGATGTACACCAGGCGCGAGAATGCGGCGGCCGTCTCCATCGTGCCGAAGTACCACCCGACGCTCGCCTGGCCCCGAGAGGCCTGCGCGTCGATCTCGAGGTCGTGCGCCTGGCCGTTCAGTTCCTCCAGCGATTCCTGATGGATCCTGACCTCCCGAAGAAGCTGCAATCGCCAACTGTTCAGCGTCTGAAGGTCGTGGGCGGTCATGGGCTCGGCGGGGACGTGGTCGAACGGGTCATCCAGCGGCAGGCCCCTTCCCTGGTAGTCGTCGCCGGTGGGCTGGTTGTTCAGGGCGACCAGGCCCTTCTTGTTGAACAGCTTCACGCCCTTGGCGTCGGCGGGGGCGAAGATTACGGTGACGTTCGCCCATTCGCACAGCAGGTGCCGGTCCTTGGGGAAGGCGGCCGTCGAGAGGGCGCGCATGGCCGTGGTCGTGACGGCCTCGCGGTCGACGCCGTAGGTGACAAACGTTCTGGCCTTGGATTCGAAGACCATCGGGGCGGCGTTGGTCATGGTGTTGCCGCCGCTGTTCAGCGTGGCGTTGGTGGTGATGCAGTCGATTAGCCCGCGGCTGACCGGCCCTACGCCCTCCCCGCCGCCGGTGCGGTCGAACAGGGCGGCGATGTACGTGGGGGGCTTGTAGTAGGTGGCGGAGGACGGCCCAAGCTCGAAGATGCCGTGCATGTTGGTCTTGCAGAGGATCGGATCGACGAAGCCCGCGGGGGATGAATCCACTGCTATCTCGTTCCAGCTCCCGGTGTGCATGATGGCCACGATCGCGTCGCGCGCGAGGCGCGACCGCAGGGCGCCGGCCATTCCGCCCACCCGGACCGTGGCGCCGTCGCTCTTGACGCCCGACCAGGTCGCGTCGGCGAACTTGACCTCCGCCCGCGATTGCGGCAGCAGCCCCAGCGAGCCGTGATCGGCCAGACGCTTCAGGAACGGCGCCACCTGGGCGGTCTGGTCGTACATCGTGCCGACGTCGAGGGCCGCCAAGTCGTCGGTCGGCATCCCCTGTCGGGGCAGGCGGTCCGTCACGGTCATCACCGAGAGGTTCCAGATCGCAAACAGCCGGGCGATGGCCGTGCTGTCTATGAACTTGCACGGCGTGAACAGCCGGTTCTCATATGTCTGCGAGACCGCCCGCGGCTCAAAGCCTGCTGCCTTTTGCCCCAGCTCGCCCGCCACGGCGGTGATGATCTTGAAGTGCTGGCCGTAGGCGCCTTCCTTGTCGCTCTCAAGCGGCGAGGAGTTGTCGCCGTGGATGAACGTCCAGCGGGTGCAGGCGTCGCCCAGATTGATGCCGAGGTGCAGGATGATCCAGTTTTTCTGCGGGCCGACGGTGTCATGCAACCGCTGGGCCATGTCGTTCTCGACGGTGGCCTGCTCAAGCTCCGCGAGCCGGCGCTGGCACAGCTCCTTGGCGAACGCCACCAACTGCTGCAACTGCTCGTGGTTCTCGCTGCTGAACTGGCTGTAGCGGAGGTCGCGCTGCACGCTGTTCCATCGCATGCTCTCCTCGTTCAGCGCGTCGACAGCCGCCTGCGCGGCCTGCAGTTGGGGGGCAAGCGCATCGGCCTGCTTCTGGAGACGGGCCTTCTCCTGGGCGTCGCTGGCCTCCTTGATCTGCCGCTGCACGGCGGTCACCTGGCTGGTCAAGTCTTCCACGGCCAGCCGCTTGGGGCGAAGCCGCTCATCGACCTGATCGCCCAGGCCCCTGGCCTCGTCCCGCAGGATAAGGCGGGCATGATCGTAGTACTTCATGTCCCTGGTAGCCGGGGCCATCAGGTCGTCCTGGCCGAGTATCTTTAGAATCTGATTGTAGTAGGCGGCCTCCTCGGCCAGTTGCTTGTGGCGGTCGTCCAGGGTGATGTCGGCGAGTTTGGTGTCCTTGGTCTTTCGGTACAGGGCGCCGTAGAAGGCCCGCGCGCCCATGTGGTTGAGTGTCTGGGCGTCGAAGAAACACAGGATCACGTCGCGGCGGGGGCGATTGCGCCGCAGGTACTCGGCGATGTGCAGCAGGGCGGCGCAGTTGCCGGCGTCGCGGGCGCCGGGGGCGAGCTGCGGCACCTCGGAGTAGCTGTCAAGCGGGGCGGCCAGCACGATCGCCTGTCTGCGGGTGTCTTCACCGAAAACCGGACCGGTGCCGCGAATGACGGCGATGACGTTGCGCGCCCGCAGCTCCGTCCACTGGCAGGCCGCCCGTATCGTCACCTGCCGAGTCGCGTCTTTGTTCGTCAGCTCCAGCTTCTCGGCCAGGTCGCGCGGCAGGTAGAACCGCGCCAGGTTCGCCGGGAGGTTCACGTGCAGGTAGGGCAGGGCCTCGGGCACTTGCCCGGCGGGAGGGCCTACGAAGATGACCGCCTTGGCGCCAAAGGCAAAGGCGTCCAGCCAGTTCAGCCCGCAGTCGATATCCGTGACGACGATCTTGCCCTGGGGGTAGTCCTTGCCGTAATCGGGCACGTCGCCTCTGCCGACGTACATGGTCTGGCCGGTGAGCCCCTCTGGCGGCGTTATCGACGCCTGGATCATGTTCGGCCGGGCCAGCAGGATCGGGTAGGTCTGGCCTTCCACCTCCAGCTCGCTCTGCCAGGTGACGGGTTGAACGACGGGGAAGTCCTGGAGCAGGATCTCCTCGTCGCTGAAGCCGATCTCCCTGAGCCTGTCCTGCACGTACTTGCCCGCGGCGAGGCTGCCGTCTTCCAGCCCGGCAAGTCGGTGCGGGTTTGCGGTCAAGGCCTGGATGTCCTTGCGGAACTGGTCCCGGGTTTCGGCGGCGCGCAGGCGGTCGGCGTGCGCAGTCGCCGCCAGCGCCATCGCCGCCAGGACCAGCCAGCTTGCCAGTCGCCTATTCATTCTCCTTGCCTCCGATCGCCCCGGTCTCCACAGTCACGTCGGACCGGTTGGCCAGGCGCTCCACGCGGCCGTCGCGAATCCACATGATCCGGTCGGCCATGTCGATCAGCCTGTGGTCGTGCGTGGCGCAGATGATCGTGACGCCCCGTTCCTCGTTGAGCCCCTGGAGGATGCGGTGTATCTCGGCGCCGGTCTTGAGGTCCAGGTTGCCTGTGGGCTCGTCGCACAGCAGGATGGCCGGGTTGTTGGCCATCGAGCGGGCAATGGCTGTGCGCTGCTGCTGCCCGCCGGACATCTCGATGGGCTTGTGGAACCAGCGTTCCTTCAGGCCCACCAGGTCGAGCAGGCCCATGCCTCGTTCGCGGGCCTCGTCCGACGGGACACCCGCGAAGGCCATCGGCACGGTGACGTTCTCCAGGCAGGTCATGTACTGGACGAGGTTGTAGGTCTGGAAGATGTAGCCTATCTTGCGGCAGCGGAGGAAGGCCAGCTCGATGGCGTTCAGTTGCGCCACGTCCACCTCGTCGATGAACACGCGCCCGCTGGTGGGGCTGTCCAACCCGCCGACCATGTTGAAGAAGGTGCTCTTGCCCGAGCCGGAAGGCCCCATCACGCATATGAACTCCCCGCGGATTATCTCCACGTCAACCCCGCGGAGGGCCTCGGTGATTATCGTGCCCATCTGGTAGGACTTCTTGAGGTTGCGCGTGCGGATGATGACCGGGAGCTCGCCCTCGGCAGTCGACTTGGCCGTCGGCGCCGCCGTGCTGCTGACATCACCCGTGCTGGTTGTGCCTGGCTCGCTCATGCCGCTATTCGATCCGCATCGCCTCCATCGGGGCAAGCCTGGCGGCGACCCAGGCAGGGTACACCGCCGCAAGCGCCGAGATGATGATACTCACCGCAAGTGCCACGCTGGCAGCGGCTAGGACCGCCAGGGCGGGCATGGCCGTCAGGGCCATCAGGCCGTAGCTGCCCCACGCCCGAAGCATCCCCAGCACCAGCCCCAGCACCACGCCGACTGCCCCGCCAGCCACCCCCTGCATGATCGACTCCAGTATGAAGTTGATCATGATGAACCCGTCGGTCGCCCCCAGGCACTTCATGGTCGCTATCTCGCGGAAACGCTCCGTGACGCTCATCAGCATCGCGTTGGTGATCCCGACGATGCACACCACAAAGCTCACCAGGATCAGCGAGATCGCGCGGGTGTTGAAGCCCAGGAAACCCTTCTCGGAGGCGACCTGGGAGACGCTGTTCTTTATGGTCTCCAGCTTGGTCTGGTCCAGCACGGCCGAGGCCACCTGCTCTACGCGCTTGGCGTCCAGGCCGAGCCGTTTGTCGCAGCCGGTCACCTCCACGAACCACTCCGCCCCGCCGCGGCTGACCAGCTCATCGTACAGCATCTGGTCGTTGACCTTCGTGACGTTCACGTCCCGCCTGGTGGCCAGGAGGTTCTTGACCAGCACGACGCTCCTTTGCTTGGCGGCGGCCGCCTCGGCCTCCTGCCCGCCGCCGGCCTCTCCCTCGGCTCCTTGCTGGTCGGGGCTCTCCTCCAACTGCTCATTCGCCGCCTGGGCTGCCTGTGCCGCTGCCGCCTCGCTGACGGCCGGGCCCATGTAGAGTGAGACTAGCCTCTTTGCGTCGATGCTCAACGCCGCCTGCTGCTTCAGGACCGGCAGGTCATTGTTGGATATGCTGAAGCCCAGCGACCGCAGCTTGTCCAGCAGGGCCGGGTCGGCCCGTACGAACACGTCCTGGGGTGTCTTTCCGCCGGCGAGGATGGTCTTCTTGACCTCCGCCACGGCCGCTGCGTCGCCGGCTAGGATCTGCTGGCGCTCCTGCGACGTTGCGTTCCAGTCCTTGATGAACTGGCGGAACTGATCCATGGAAGCAGGCAATTGGCGGGCGGAGGTCTTCATGCCTTCCTGAAGTATCTCGAACTTGGCGGGGTCGGCGAGGTAGCTGAAGATCGCCTCGTCGCTAGTGCGTCCGATCAGGACCCGCCTCTGCCCTTCGGTCAGGCTCTTGAAGTATTCCAGATACTTCTGGTGCGCCTTTGCCAGTTGTGACAGGTTGGCGATGGCATTATCGTCCAGGTGTCCCCAGGTGGCGTACTCGCGCCATCGTGGCCCGCCGCTTTGGGCTGTGGCCAGCTCCTCCGCCAGGCCCAGGTGCGTCAGCGGCAGGGATATCCTGGCCACCCAGAACCGCAGCGTCTCCCGCGGGGCGATGCGGACGTTGATGTCGTCGGCGACTCTCCGGGCGATCAGGCCCTCGGTCAGCATCACCATCAGGAACGCCCCGGCCAGGGCGATGATTATCACGGTGATGGAGGCGCGGAACAGGCGGTACTTCAGGCCGCTGAGAACCAGCTCAGCGCATCGCATCAGCGGCAGGCGAACCTGTTCCTTTACCTCGATGACTTTCATGCCTCGTCGGCTTCCTCGTCCTTGCCCACGATCACAACAAGCCCGCGCTGCATAAGTTGCCTTAGGAATTGCGTCACGGGAAGCTGCGCCTCGCGGAAGGAGAGCTTGTGACTGGCGGCGAACTGCTCCACGATTGCCTCGATGGTCCGCTTCCCATCGCACATCCTCAGCACGCCTGCGCCGACCCGCTCCAGTTCCACCCGCCTGTGCGGGGAGAACGGGAGGATCCAGCTCAAAGGAGGCACAAGATACTTCGGCCGCGGTATCGGTATCGACGCCAGCGCACTCCCGTCGAGCCTGTGGCGAACGTCCATGGCCTGGTTCAAGTACGGGACGGCCTGGAGGAACCTAGCGGCCGACATCCTGTTTTGCAACTGTTTTTGCGTTTCGCCTTGCTTGCTCATTGTGCTGCTCGGCGTCCGGTCACCTCGGGAACGGGGCGGCAGCACGTGACGTGCGCCTCGCCGGGCAGGTCCAAATGCCGCTCCCTGGAGACCTGGCATGCCGTCAGATGATAAATCCGGTCCTCGATGGGACACTGCCAGGCCAGGTCGAGTCTCAACCGCTGCAAACCTCGCAGCGACGCCAAGGCGGAGGTCTTCCCGCGGCTGATCAGGCGGTGGGCCCGGTGGTTGCCCATCGTGACCAGGCCCTGTTCGATGACCTCCTGGCGCGGGGGCAACTGATCCACCAGCCAATCCAGCAGCGCCGCGCCCTTAAGCCAATGCTCCGGCATGGCCAGACGCTCCACCGTAAGCTGCGGGTCGGATTTCCTGTCCGCGGCGAATTCCCACTTCACCCGCCCGATTGTCGAGTCGCTGCTGCGGAGGTCGAACTGCGGCGACAGCTCCAGGCTGATGCCCATTGCCTGCCAGAGCCGCCTGTCGGGTGAGCAGTCCAGACCCACCGAGGCCAGGATAGCCGACTCCAGCGCCGCATCGCGCCGCTCCGGCCAGACGACAGTCGCCTCAACCAGCAGGTGTTGATCGGGGAAGACCCTCGCGGCGTGGATGACGGTGCCCGGCGGGGCCTGGCGCACCAGCCCGTGCCATTCCCGCGGCGCGCCGCTCAGCGGGCTGAGCTGGCGGGCCTCGCCCTCGGCGTCTAGGCGATGCTTCTCCAGCATCAGCTTGAGGTTAGGGACCTTCTTCACCTCCCGCCACCGCAGGTCCAGCCGGTGGAAGCGGCGGTCGGCGAAGGCACATCGCCCCGGCTCCCCGTAACCGCTGGCCACCGCCATCTCCCAGTCAGCCGGATGGTCGACGCGCAGTCCCCGCCAGCTTGTTCGCTCCAAGACCAAGGCCGACTCCGCCAGGGGAGTATTCCTCACCACGCTCACGCCGCCCCGTCAGGGGGCAAAAACTCACTGTACAACACTGCCGGTCCCGGCGGCAACCATTTCGTCGCTCCACTTGCCACAGCACCCGCCCGCGCACACGAACCGGGGCAGATCACCGACACAAGAAGCGTGGCATCGGCGCCATGAGTCTGGAAAGGCTCATGCCGCGGCGGCGGCGCTGCCGATAACAGGTTCCCAAGAAAAGCCGGAGCAGCCCCATGCCAGAACCGTGCTACCGGACGCAACGTGGCGCCGAGTTCCTACCCGACCGGAAGTACTTCGCCGTCGCCGAGGCCGACCGCGCACTGGTTCTGATCAAGCGGATCATCGCCGACGTGGTCTGCCACTACTCTCGGCTGGGTGACCTACAGGAGGCGCTGGAGGCCTGCCCTGACGAGCAGGCCGAGGCCGTCCGCCGCGATCTGCTGGCCACGATCGAGCGGCTACAGAGCTGCCTGGAGGAATTGGACGACGCCGGCGTGGAGCTGGTGGACTGGTCCAGAGGGATCGTCAACTTCCCGTGCGTCGCGGACGGCCGGTGCGTCTACCTGTGCTGGGAGCACGGAGAGAAGCGCATTGGCTTCTGGCACGAGACTGACGAGGGCTTCGCCGAGCGTCAGCCGCTGGATGCGCTGCCGGCTGAGACGATAGTGGCCACGGCATAGGCAGCGTCCCGCCACACGGCACGCACGCGTTCCATCATCACCCCGCCTGAGATGGGCTATTCCGCGTTTTGGCCTTGAAAACACGCACGCTGAAAGGGGAGAATCCCTGCGCGTGCTGTTGCTGGAGGGAGCTTGAAGGTACTGGGCCCGCCCGGGCGAAGCGACTTGCGGGCGATGGAGCGGTGGATGAGTGTTCGCGCTGTTATCCTAGGCCTGCTGGGGGCGGCGTTCCTCGCGGGGTTTTCTTACATCAATGATTTTCACGTTGGCAGCGATGTCCTTGTGGGTCTGCATCTGCCCACGACCATCTTCGGCACGCTGCTGCTGATTGCCATGTTGGTCAACCCGCTGCTGTACAAGGTGCGCCCTTCCTGGCGGCTGGCCCCTGCGGAGCTGGTCATGTCGGCGGTGTTGATGATGGTGGCCGCCAGCGTGCCGGGGGTTTCGTTCGCCGAGAGGCTTCCGCTGATCCTGGCGAAGCCCGCCCAGCACAACATGACCCTGCCCGGCTGGAAGAAGCACGAGGTTCTCAGCTACGCGCCGCCTTCCATGTTGCCGTCGTCGGGGCAGTACGAATCGGTGGTCCTGGACGGGCTGATCAACGGCAACAAGTCCAGGGCCTTCGGCCTGGGCGACGTGCCGTGGTCGCAGTGGCGCGGGCCGCTGGAGACGTGGGTGCCGCTAATGCTGCTGGTCTCCGGCGGGATGATCTGCCTGAGCCTGGTGGTCCACAGGCAGTGGTCGGATCACGAGCGCCTGCGATACCCGATCGCCGATTTCGCCGGCTCCCTTGTCGACCAGAGTCCCGGCAGGGGCCTGGGCCCGCTGTTCAGGGAGAAGATGTTCTGGCTAGCGATGGGGATAGTGCTGGCCGTGCGGATCATCAACTACCTTGGCGCGTGGTACGGCGAGGACAACATACCGACCATCCCGCTGAAGCTGGACTTCTCGCCCATCCTGAAGGCCTACCCGTACCTCTACAAGATTCCGGGGCAGAAGTACGTGGGCGGGCCGCTGCTCTACCCGGCGGCCATCGGATTCGCCTTCTTCCTGGCCTCCGACGTGTCGTTGAGCATAGGCCTGGCGGTCTACCTGAACTTCATCGTCGTGGGCATCATGCTCTACACTGGCCTGAGCGTGCGTGACGCCGAGTTCGGCGGCGGCACGTTCACCTGGCAGCGGTTCGGGAGCTGCCTGGGAATCGCGCTGGTGCTGGCCAAGATGGGCAGGAGGTACTACTGGCAGGTCCTCAAGTCCGCCTTCGGCCTGGGCAGGCAGGACGTCGTCGACAGCTACGCGGTGTGGGCGTGCCGGCTGTTCCTGCTGTGCATGGCCGGGGCGACGGCGATGCTGGTGGCCCTGGGTCTGGACCTGCCGCTGGCGGTGCTGCTGGTCCTGCTTATCGTGATCTTCTTCATCACCGCGGCCAGGTTCAGCGCCGAGGGCGGGCTTTTCTTCATCACGTCCATGTGGAGCCCGGCTGCGGTGTTGACGGGCCTGGTGGGGGGCTTCGCACTCGGCCCGCAGGCAATGGTGATTATCGGCCTGGTGACCATGATCATCGCCGTCGAGCCACGGGATTGCCTCATGCCGTTCATGGTCAACGCCCTCAAGCTTGGCCAGTACGTCCGCATCAAGCCGGGACGGGTCGGCTGGTCCGCCGCCGGCGTGTTCCTGCTGGCCATGGCCATCGCCGTTCCGGCCACCTTCTGGGGCTCGTACAAGTTCGGCATGAACACCGACCGCGACTACTGGCTGACCAAGACGGCCTCCAAGGTGGCCTTCAACGCGGTCGACAAGACGATGACCGAGCTGGACATCAAGGGCGAGCTGAAGAAGTCCATTGATATGAGCGGCTGGCAGCGCGTCGTGGCGATGCGCCCGGACAGCGGGTTCCTGTGGGCTGCCGGCATCGGCCTGGGCGTGGTGCTGCTGTTCAGCATGCTTCGACTGCGATACACGTGGTGGCCGATACATCCGATCATGTTCTGCGTCTGGGGCACGCAGTCGATGAAGGCCTTCAGCACGTCATTCCTGATCGGCTGGGTCATCAAGACCATGCTGGTCAAGATTGGCGTACTGACCGGCGGAAGGATGCAGCGGGTGAAGTGCCTCATGATCGGCCTGATCGCCGGCGACCTGCTGGCCGGACTGATCTTCATGTGCATCGGCCCGATCTATTACGCAGTCACCGGCAAGCCCCCCGAACCGTACTACGTCTTCCCGCATTGACCCCGCCGACGATCACCGCATCGCGATCTCCCAGCTAACTGGCTACAGAGTACCGGCTACTGGCTACCGGCTCCTGGGTGCAGCCTAGTGACTTCCAGCCGGTATCATATCTTCCTGCTGCGTTCCAGCACCACTTTCAGGTTCTGGCAGAGGCGGTCGACCTGCTTGTCTTTGAGGTTCAGGATGTCCCCCAG
>Ga0315280_10011689_pt1 | contig 10744 bp, 12 predicted proteins | sample YL17G06_40_MG_FD_203697 | JGI IMG/M metagenome (GOLD analysis project Ga0315280, IMG submission 203697) | Sediment microbial communities from Yellowstone Lake, YNP, Wyoming, USA - YL17G06_40 | ecosystem: Environmental > Aquatic > Freshwater > Lake > Sediment | place: USA: Wyoming | collected... | reverse complement strand
AAACAACAGAAAAGCAGTCAAGGTGAAGTGGTTTCCCATCGCCAGACCAGAGCTCAACCCAGTTGAGGAGTGCTGGAACCTCCTCAAAGACAAGCTCGTCGCCAACAGACTGTACCCTACCTTCGAAGAAATGAAACTGGAGATCAGAGAGAAGATGAGGACCAAGAAATTCAAGTTGAATCTAATTAACTATTTATGTTAGTTAGTATAGTTCCATAATCTTTTGGAGATATTTGGAAAGCGGAGTACTTCATCAATTGATTCGATGCTTCGAAAATGTCGTTCTTATCTGGCTTTTGACCCTCGTACTGCTCTCTTTGAAGTTTGACTCGAGTATAGGTGCGGGCGACTCTCTCAAAGCTCCTATGTTGAAGTATTGGTAAGTCATGATCATCCAGAAGCCTCTTCTTTCCCCGTAGACGAGCTTCTAGAAAGTCGGTGACTTGGTCTTTGCCAAAGTTGACTGTGATCAGCTTCTCACGAGTAAAGAATACCCAAGCATGTGTGAGACTCTTCTTGCATTCAACAGCAGCATAGATATCGACAAAGAAAGGCGGCTTCTTCGGTTCGCCTAAGGCTTGTACATCGCTAAACTCATGGCGCGCGAAGATGTCGATCTCTCTTGTCTTGTTCTCATCTTCATCCAAGTACGGTTGATTATTGTATACGACCCAGTCTCGATCCATGAGATTTGAGACTTCAATCTCAAGAGGATAGCCTGTAGCTCGAATGCTATCGATTATGTGATCTTCCATCGTCTTCCTGTCTTCAGACATGCCAACCCACTACGGAATTACGTGCCATTTGTCTGCTTGACTTTCTTGAGCTCTCTGTGCACCTCATAGAATCCCAAATGTATCGGGTTGCACTCGAAGAAGGTTGAGAGAAACTCGGCGGCAGGGTCAACGAGTTCTCTGATCTTCTTTGCGCCCGCTAGGGCAGCAATCAAGGCAGGAGGAACACTCACAACATTCACAAGCGCGCCAAGTGGGGTTCATACCGTCGGGAATCCTTCGGATCGTTCGGAAGCTTCGGGCTCATGGATCAAGAAACCCGTAAAAATCATAGAAACACGTACAAACACGTACTTCCTATGATAAATCAGACAGTATGCCCAGAAAGAACCCGGCACAGCCCTCCTCCTTTCACTCCTCCAGTGCCAGCGCCCAGATACGTTTCAAGGGCAGCTCAGCTCGAAGCTTCTTTTTGAAGAATCTTGGTCAAACCGCTGCGTAAGACCAACTGGTGTTCGCCAAGATAGTACTGCTTTGCTCCACATTCTAGAAAGTGTTTGGATTGCATCGCCGTCTGGAATCCGCCTTTAATGCTTCATAGCACGCTCCATTGAACTGCCTACAAGTGTGTTCCTGTTGAAAGCAACTTATACATGCAGTTCACGATTGATGACTATCTATGCTATGAGTGGGGTCGTAGAGATGAGCGCAACGTCCACAGTTCAGGATACTCTACGCGATCCAATATGGCAGTTTGTGGGAGCAGTCATCGCGCTTGTGTCTCTTGTTTCAATGATCATCGCTGAACTGTCTCGACGTCAGGAAAAGGCTCTCTCCTATAGGATTGTAGCGAGGTCTCCTTTGCCCCAAGTCAAAAGTGAGGAGAGAGAACAGCTGGGGATAGGATCGGTCGTCGGTGATGAGAGGGACTACTCTGTGGTTGGGGTCAGAATGCTCAACTCGGGCGGTTCACCCATACCATCAAGCGAGTACGAATCTTCGATTGAAATCTGTCTCAACGAAAAAGCCAACATTGAGATCAAGCGCATTCAGACAGACCCCCCCCGGTCTGAGAAGCAAGATCAACACTAGTATACAACAGGGAAAAGTCCTTCTTTGTCCAGTCCTTCTCAACAAACAGGATTCGGCAACAATCACGATGCTGGTCAGATACTTTGATGGTCACATGGCTGTCGAAGGTCGAATTGTCGGCGTGAAGGAGATACGAGAACTCCCCAAGATACCGATTCGCGATCTTGTGCCTCGCACTCTTCGGTTTGTTGTTTCAAGTGGGTTGCTCTACTACTTGTATGAATATCTGGTAGGAATATACAAGGACATTTCCGCTGTCGGACTCAGCTACTATGTCATTTTCTTCATGGTCTCCATCATCTCTCTCGTGTCGCTTACTTTGACTATTGCGCTGATGTACGCCAACATGATCGGAAAAAGGCGAAGATAGTCCGTTCACAGGTACAGATTGGCACACATTGCTTGAACTCTGCAACAAGTATAGGATCTTCTCGGTTCACGCCAAGTCGGAGATGATAAACAAACGAATAGCCTCCTCAATCCTTGGCTTGAGCATGGAGTTCCTCTTCGATAGATCACAGATTGAGAGCGCAAAACAGTGAAGACTGCCGGCGTCCGTTGCCCGATATTACTGCCAACAATAGAAAAAAGAGGCGGTAGATAGTTCAATAGATATAGAAATCATTGAGAAGATAAAAGGTCTCGGAACAGAAGTTGTCTTATGATCAATTCGCGGCATTGCTATTTCAGCTTGATCCAATCGACATCTTCTCGTTCAGCGCTGCCACTCTCATGATCCCAGACAACTGGGAAGCGATCTATTCCGATCTCGAATTCATAGTTGCCAATGCCTGTGCATCGTCGCTGGACGGTAGAAAGAGAGCATGTACTCCGAGCGATTTGGAGGAGTTGATACTTCTGTCTCAGCGGATCAGACAAGAAGCCATAGGCAAAGCTCTTACATTGAAGGATCAGGTACAGTTTCGCATCGTTCTATCGAGACTGGCTGTCAGAGGAAAAGCATACCCACAACAGATGCTGCAGTTTGCCTTAGACAGATTTCGACCACATGACGATTGGATGAGAAGCAAACTGGGGTTCAGCATTCAAGACTGCACAAAGATCGCAAGTTTCTTCTGCAATAGGTTCCTCAATGGTGCCGCAACGATTGTCGACAATGTAGAGCGTGAGTTGGAGAAACCCCGTGAGGGATTTCCCCAGTTCAGGATTCCAAAGGGTTCTCTTGCCAACGTGGCGAAGATCGCTATTACATTATCGAAAAAGGAGTTGTTGAAGCACACACGCATTCCGAGCAGCAGACTAGACAGCTTGGTTTCTAGGCTCGCACAAGAGCTGGGTACGCTTCCCAAGTTGACGAATCATGCCGATTTCAATCATCTCTATGAGAGACCAATCGTCAAGCACAACGATTTGCTTCTTGTACCGCTTCCTCTGGTCCTCTGTCAGGCAGTATCGGAGACCTTCTACTATGATGTTATCCAGCAAGATCCAGCCTATCTTGCGAAATTCGAGGAAACGAAAGGAAAAGTCTCCGAAGCCAGGTGTGTCCGGTTCTTTTCTCAATCTATTCCTCAAGACTTTCTATTCCCAAACCTGATATTGCGTGACAAACAGACCGAAGAAGAAATAGCTGATCTGATCGCGCTGATTGACGACACACTGCTGATAGTCCAGAACAAGAGCAAGCACCTCACATTGCAGGCACAAAGAGGCAACCGCGAAGCTCTACACAAGGACATACAGGAGTCTATCATACGAGCGTATAACCAATGCCTAAAGGCGCAAACCAGCCTACTCTCTGGAAGATTGACAACACTGTCTAATCAGAGATGGAAAAGCATTGCACTTACACTGTCTCGAATTCGCAAGATGCATTTCATAATCACTCTTGAGGACAGATACCACATCCTTCTACTGAAAGATCTGCAACCATTAGTGGACTTTGCAGGCAAAGGATATCCATTCATCGTGAACCATTACGATCTCGACATCATGACATCTCTACTCTCTACGCCTCACGAGTTCTTGGATTATCTGGAGAAAAGACTCGAGTTGAACCGAGAAGGAAAAACGATCGTCCTAGATGAGCTGGATCTACTGGGCTATTATCTGATGAGTAACAGAAGCTTTGCCTTGCCGACGACAAAGGGAGCCCCGAACACAATCCTTGTAGCGGGATATTGGGAGCATTTCTTAAGGACCACCGGTTGCTCAGAACTAGAGGATCGAGACGGAGACCACTACTCAAGATTCATCGACCACATGATTGACAGAGCACATGAATGCAATGATCTAAACGCGTTTGAAATCATTACGCATCTAAGCAAAATCAACAGAGAGGACCGAAAGGTCTTAGGCAAGAAGGCAGTAGAAAAGTCCTTGCTGGCAGCACAGACTAAGACTCTTAGGTATGTTGCAGTCAAACCTAGCAGGAACAATTTCGTCGTGACTCTATTGTTCTCGCCTGCAGATAGGTCGACTCGCCAACAACAATTGGTCACGTTGAGCGCGGCAGCCAAATATGTCGCGAAGTGCGAACTCTGCATTGGCGTGGCGAGCGAGCCGGCGGACTCCAAAGGGCGATCATTCGACTATCTGCTACTTAAGAAGATCTGGGAAGAGGATGCAGAGCTGAAGAAGATTGCAGATAGAATGTTCCGGTCTCCCGAAGTGTGGCACGGGAACGTTTGACACGCTGAGAACAAGTCCTGAAATCGGCTTTCTCATGGATCATCTGAAGCCTCTCCGGCACATAGTCTGAGTAATGTCCCGCCAAAACTGACTTCGGCGTCGCGCGCGTTAGGCTAGTGTCCAGATGCATCTTGGAATTGGTTCGGTCTAGAGCTTCTCTTTGAAGAATCAAAGTCAAACCCTTGCGTAGTGGCACAGGCAAAATGAGGACTGGAGGATTTATGTAGATCCTAACGCAATTCCCTAGGGGGGAGCTTCGTGAGCGACTCAGCTTCCTGCTGGGAAAAGATGGTAAGCGAGCTCAGAGTCAGAGCCGTACAAGGAGAAACGCCTGCCGAGAAGAAACCCTTCACAGCCAGACTAGAAGACTCCGGCATAGCCATCTACCTCGACGAAACAAGATGGCGAGTTGTCTCAAGGAAGGACTTCGATGACTACTTCAACTGGTTTGATTACTGCCGCCGGCACAACTTCGACAGGAATTCTCGGCTTGAGATGAAGCGCAAGATCAAGGATGAGGCGGAGTCTTCCTCCTACGTCTTTGCCTTGGTCCAACAGTTCTGTAAGGTCTGATGCACTGAACTAGTCTTTAGCCCATGGCGAAGACTGTGCTCATTTGCCAAGCCTACTGCAGGTGGCACTCTCTACGAAGACAGGTTTCTTGGATCTTTCGGATCTGAGTGATGCAGAAGTTCATATGTCACCATGCCAAGAGCCAACGCAATATCACAATCGGACATACCGAGCTCCTTGTTCGTCTTGAAGATCGTCTTCCAGATCTCTTTTCGTAACGTATTGATTTTTGAGTCCATGGTGAGCAGATACTGATCTTCACTTTCCGCAGCTCTGACCGAACTTCGCATCTTGTGCTCTTTCACCTAGTCACCCTCCTTCAGAACCCGTAGGGCTTTCCCTAATCTGTCGCGGTTGAACAGCTTTGCATGCAACTCTGCAATGGCTCTAGTTTCATCTTTGATGCGACTCACCACTGATTTGTAGTCCTCTTTTTGTAGGCACTCCTTGATTTGGCTGCTTGGAATTGTCGGACGATAGGTTACCCCAAACTCCCTACACCAGTGCTCAAGCCCGGCTATTCTTCCTCCGTTAAGGAAAGTGAGGATTACATGAAGATCAACGATGTTGCAGCGGTTGGCTTTTTCGAAGAACGCATCTGCATCCTCACATGCAGCTGACTGGAACATAAGCAAAGGTATGTCCACTTTCAACAAGTTATAGCCAATCAGGATTTTGTCTTCTACCCCGAGAAACCACTTCACGAAATCCTGCACAAGTTGCTCTTGGTTCCGGTACTTCCATATCTTCCAAATCTTCAGTTCACTTGATGGAAAGTAGACTTGGATCGTATACAGTCGAGCTTTAGCGAGGTTTCTATTTCCATCGAATTCCGTATCTAGTATCATCATACCCCTCACACAGTACTGCTAATCTGCTCAATGTCATAAGCATTCTTCAGGTTACGTCAAGTGTTTGCGCATTCAGGCAACTTCATAGTGTTGGCTTGTCATTTGTGAAGATTGGCTAGAGTGACTCAATAGTCCTTTCAGAGTGACTGCAGCTTCTCCGGCGAATAGTCCGAATAGTGCCTCGCTAAAACGCTCTTCGGCGCTCTTCCTTGAGCGCGTGCTATTATGTCGCCCGAAATCTTCGACTATCTCAATAACACATAAGTAGCTTGCTTTCGTTATCACATAGGTGCTGTTTCAATTAGGCTTTCTAGGAGATGTCAACATGTCGAAGCAAGAGAAGAAAACTTGTTTCGTCATTGCACCGATAGGAGATGAAGGAACTGAAATACGTCGTCGATCAGATCAGGTCCTGAAACACATAATGGATCCTGCCGCAAGGCAGTGCGGCTACGATGAGATCATCCGAGCGGACAAGATATCTAAACCGGGGATGATCACGCCCCAAATCATCAAGCATCTCCTAGAGGACCACCTCGTCATTGCAGATCTCAGCAATCACAATCCAAACGTTTTCTACGAACTCGCAATTAGACACGCAATTAGAAAACCTATTGTTCAGTTGATCGAAATAGGGCAGACCATTCCTTTCGATGTATCTCAAAACCGAACCATAAGATATGACCCGCGTGACTGGGACAGCGCCGAACGCTCCAAAACAGAACTGATAGAACAGATCAAATCAGTCGAGAAGAATCCTAGCGATGTAGATAATCCGATCTCAATCACCATGGATCTCAGTTCTTTACGTCAAAGTGAGAATCCAGTAGCGAAGAGCAATGCCGAAATCATTTCAATGCTTCAAGACATCCGGACGATAGTCACGCAACTAAGTGGTAAGGCACCAATACCAGGTTATAGATGGGGTGAGAGAGACCCCATTGATTACCTCAATGATGTCGTTTATCGGATGTATCGCAACATGTTCGCACATGGGGGTGCCGATGAATACGACAGGTTCAGAGCAGAACTGGCACGTGTGCTACTCGAAAAGTTCGCCAGGGAAAGTACCACGAAGCAAACCTCAAAGACCAACGAAAAGAAGAAGACTGAGTGATTCTAGGAGGTTCGCGCGCGCTCCATCGTCCCAGAATCGCAAGATCCGCCCTCTCATAAATCAATCTCAGTTTTTCGGGCGAGTAGTCCGAGTAATGCCTCGCCAGCACGCTTTTCGGTGTTCTTCCTTGGAAGGCATCTATGTATCGATCTTGAACCCCCAATCTGCCCATCTCATAGGCGAACCAGTCTCTGCTATGCACAACTATTGCTTTCTAGTGGGCTGTTGTTCTATTTGCAGATCTTGTTCAACCTTCTCGACCAATCTGGTAAGTGATGATAAGACTGCTTCGACCTCATCTCTCTTAACCTGAACTCTGGTACCAATCTTCGCATTGTTCTCTCCGGTTGCCTCTACATACTTCTCATCTATGATGCCTGAACTGTGTACGAGCACATGTCTCTTCTGAAATGCGTTTGATATGACCTTCCTATCGTTTGGCGGAATATGTCGGTCAATGCTATGTTTGAGATCCTGCTGGAGCAACTGCTCAGCATTCTTCAAGTTCTGGAATTTGTTACCCGCCCTCTTCAACCATTCTTGATATGTACTTCTAGGATGAAGCTCAACCATTTTCGATGCATACTTGCACTTACAATAGGTCTCGAAAGCCGTGACAACCATATCCAGCATCTTCTCTGTCACAGTGTCGAAGACTCCTTCTTCCTCTAGCTTCTGCACTTTGCGGACAAGCTCCTTGTCCTCACTCAACGTTTCCTTCAGTCTGAGCATTCGTTGAATGGTTTCAGCATTCTCTTGGTAGACCGCGAACGGGTCTCTCTGACCGCAAAAAGGGCAGTAATATGAAACGCCGTAGACGCTATAGGATCGACCGCATCTGTCGCAATGGATATTTCTTCGTGATTCCTTCTCTAAGTATTGCCTTATTTCGGGTTCCGTGATGTCAACTTTTACACCAATCGACAAGAATGCGTTTCTGTCCGGTTCCCTCTCCAAACTCTTGAGTTTATCCAGTAATGGACGTACGAATTGCTTTGCTGCCACGGACCTGGCGTATTCCAGCTGGTTTTGCGTGAGAAAATTGCCGGGATGCGCCGTGATCCCACAATACGGACAATAGAACTTGTTATCCGTAAAGGCATCGAACTCTTCTGTTCTTACTTTGAAGTACTTCTTGCAGTCTTCATGAGGGCACTGTCGACCAACCATACCCTCTTCATCTGACGGTAAGGGAACAGTGATCTTCATTGATTTGCCTCATCTCGATTCAAGCGCGCGTGATGTCTTAGACCTACGGATCTTTCGGCACGCCTTGCCTATGGATGTCTCGTAAATGACTTATAGATCTCCCTCAGGATTTGTGATAGGGGATCACCGTGAGTGAAAGTCATGAAGCTGAAGCAAAAGGCAAGCCATCTCTGAGCCTTGGTGTAATAGGTTCCCTCGTCGGGCTCTTGATGATCATTCTTACGAGCGTACGGGGATTTCTCGATCCTTTTGTGTTTAGTCTCTCGGTAGCGGTTCTGTCCGTGGCGATTTGTACGATTGTGGTTTACAGTTTCGCCATAAGCCCCCTTTTGCCTATGATCAAGGGAAAACTCAAGGAGAGACAACAGGACGGCATAGCGTCTGAGACCCTGCCATGTCTTGCGGATCTTGTTGACAAGTTTGCTGAATTTGCCTCCACAAGATACGCCTTCGGAATCCATCGAGCTATTCAATCATTCCAAGTGACTGAGACCCCTGAACATCAAGATGCAAGACAGGCAATGTTGGCTGAGGTTAGATTCCTAACGCAGACGCTGTCGAGCAACTACTTGAGGTTGATGAGCGAGCCGGTTGATCGACTTCAATCTGACATAAAGCGAAGCCTCAGAGTCAGAGGAAAGAGGTTCCTGCTGACCCATTTCGGAGAGGAATTCTTCAACTTGGCTTGGACATACAAAAGTCTGTTCATGAATTCGTATGTGGAATCCTGCAAACGAGTCGGTATCGATTCGGTTTCAGTTCAGTCAAGAGAAGACTATGCGAGACTCGTCGGGAAATACAATCAATTCGTTGTTTCATACAGGGATTTCGCAAAGAGAGTTAATGCGCTATTGGGTGAAAGAACGCTAGGTGAATATCTTGAGGACGCAACGCCTCTCAAGGTATGAGTTGGCTCCACTCGCTGTCAGCCGGGCATACGGTTGGCTCTCTCCAAAGGAACGAGCAAGTTGTGTCTCATACTATGAGAAGCTCCGGAATTGGTCTTCAACAGCTATTTGACAGTCTCACCAAGCATATATTGAGCTGCAAATCAGCCCACTTCGTCTTGAACCGGCATGCTGCATTTGAATCCTGGTTCCGCGCGCGAACCAGTTTCACAGGTCTTTCCACTGGATATTCACCTGCCAGCCCGTGGTTTCCGGCCTTCAACGTGTTCGGTCGGGCAGTTCTGTAGAAAAAGAACTGCAAAAGCTACAGAATCAAGCACAAGGAGACCCAGAATATGCGCGGGCGCTTGCAGCTATACGATACTACCTGCACTGTGTGATCTGGCAATGTCAGGTACGCTGGAAAAAGCGTGCGGCTGGTGTTACGAACTACAAAACTCTGCTCAACCAAATTCGTCACTATCGTAAGGAACAAGAAGATGTCTGCTTGGTGACGTTCAACTACGACACATTACTCGAAGAGGCTGTAGGCGCAACTCCACTTAACATTGAGATTCGGACATTCTCTGACTACATTGCATCACACTATAGGATCATAAAACTCCATGGCTCGGTCGATTGGGCGCACGAAGTCGTAACACCGCTGGAGAAGATTGCCAGCTCTCAACCGTGGGACATCGTTAATGAATTGATAAACAAAGTTGCAACTCTGGAATTCAGCGAGATATATCGAATGGTAGACGGAATTCCGATGGCAAGGTTTGAGGGGAAGGGTTTGTTTCCCGCACTAGCTATTCCGGTGGAGACCAAGCATCGGTATGAGTGCCCCGACTTACACGTTCACGAATTGGACGAATGCATACCTGAAGTGAACAGGCTCTTGGTGATTGGATGGCGAGGTACCGAAGAGAATTTCGTTCAACAACTGGCCAAGAATCTGAAGGGTACTCCCCAAGGCATGGTTGTATCCAGCGGACAGATAAGCGCGAAAAGTCTGATCGGCAGATTAGGGCAGAGCGGTGTCCGGGCAGATTTTAGTGCATTCAGTGGCGGATTCAGCGATTTCATAGCAAGTCCCGAGTTGGAAGAGTTCCTCAAAACCTGAATCGAAAATGGGGAACGGGTACCATCATAGATACATGTATCTCCTAGTGCGCGCGGACACAGCACATCTTTTTTACGAGGAAGATCTCTTTCGTAGTTCCTAAGAAAGGTTAGAGTCTATGGGGGGATCTGACTCTGAATTGTGGGAGCAGAGAATTGCCAACGCCGAGCAGTCACTGGGTCGTGCAGAGAAGGCTCTCTGGCAGAAAATAGAGCCTGTTCTCATTGATGTTTTGGACGAGATAAAGGCTAACGGAAAACTCGAAACGATTTATGTAAGAACTGAGATGGACAAACTGGGCGGCACGCTAAAGACGTTTGAGGAGACAAGCATAGCGCATAACGTTCTAGGTCATCTCTTTGACAGAACAAGGGAAGAATGGGTGAGGTTCTTACAAGTTACCGAACAATTCGGTTTCACACAAACCAATGTGGCTCGGATATATCTGACACTGGAAGTAGCTATCGCTCTTCTTTCCACCGAACTCTTCAAGCTAGTCCTGC
>Ga0315280_10011688_pt1 | contig 10745 bp, 10 predicted proteins | sample YL17G06_40_MG_FD_203697 | JGI IMG/M metagenome (GOLD analysis project Ga0315280, IMG submission 203697) | Sediment microbial communities from Yellowstone Lake, YNP, Wyoming, USA - YL17G06_40 | ecosystem: Environmental > Aquatic > Freshwater > Lake > Sediment | place: USA: Wyoming | collected... | reverse complement strand
AGGATTTCGAACGAAAAAGTTTCCGATAAAATAGCCAATTTCGTTGTAGGCTGTGCAGAATGTCACACCAGGAACTCTGAAAAACATAAAGATTCGTTTGATCACAATGGCTTCAAGGTTCATATCGTTGTTACTCCATCCGACTGTGCCACCTGTCACCCCATCGAAGTCCAACAATATGGTAAAAATCTCATGTCCCATGCTTACGGAAACCTTATCAATAATACTCTCTATCGTAGTCTGATTGATTCAGTCAATGGAATTCAGTCTTTTGAGAATATGAAAATAACCTTAAAATCACCCGATCTCGAAACTAATTTGGATTCCTGTCTCTATTGTCATGGCAGCGAGTTGAGAGTGAAGGGAATAAAAGCCAGAAAGACGGCGATGGGTGAAATGGAATTTCCTGTTCTTTCTGGTTGGCCAAATCAGGGTGTAGGTCGATTAAATCCCGATGGAAGTAAGGGATCTTGTGTTTCCTGCCACACACGTCACCAGTTTTCCATTGAAATGGCAAGAAATCCTTATACCTGCTCTGAATGTCATAAAGGGCCGGATGTCCCAGCCTACAAAGTCTATGAAGTGAGCAAACATGGAAACATCCATTCGACATTGGGTAAGGGCTGGAATTTTAATGCCGTCCCCTGGACGGTGGGCAAAGACTTCACAGCACCCACATGTGCTACCTGTCATGCCAGTTTGATTGTTAATGAGACTGGTGAGGTGATTGCCGAAAGGACCCATCAAATGAACGATCGGAACGCCTGGAGGCTTTTTGGTCTGATCTATGCCCATGCTCACCCCAAGTCTCCAGATGTTACCGTCATTAAAAATAGGGCAGGATTACCCTTGCCCACTGAACTGACTGGCGAACCTGTAGCTAAATATCTGATCGATGCTAAAGAACAAGAAAAAAGACGGGAAGCGATGCAGAAAATATGCTTATCTTGTCATGGACAGGGGTGGGTGGATGGACAATGGGTCCGCTTTGAAAACACGATTAAAACCACTAACGAGATGACCCTAACGGCTACCAAAATACTGCTTACCGCCTGGGAGAAAGGAGCAGCCAAAGGGCTCGCCCAGAAGGATAGCATCTTCAACGAGGCCGTCGAGAAAAAGTGGGTGGAGCAGTGGCTCTTCTTTGCAAACTCTTCTCGTTTTGCTTCAGCGATGATGGGAGCTGATTACGGTGTTTTTGCTAATGGCCGGTGGTATATGAGCAAAAATATTCAGGAGATGATCGATTGGCTCGAATTTAAACTCCAGGGAATGCCAAAGAAAAATAAGGAAAGGTAAATCCCTATCTTATGATTGCACCCGTTGCTATTGGGATCAAAGCACTACTCCTGTGGATCGAGAAATCAGGACTGTAGCGAGAATAGTATTAAAAAGTGGGGGATTTAGGAAAGCTAACCATTCCAAAGGTAGTGGGTGTCAACCACTAGGGAGGTTGCTGAAAAAGTCATTCTTGCCAGGCTGCTCAAAAATGCTCAGATGCAAGGCGCCTCCTTCGACAGGCTCAGGATAAACTCACCTGAGGAGTGAAGGATGAGGGGTGGCGTCGCGACGAATAAGGAGCGACTTCTTGCCACGCCGCCGAGACGGTGAGGCGGCCGGATAACGCCACAGATGGGCGTTTTTCAGCAGCCTGATAGGTCATCATCGCCATTGTCTGGGGAGTCATGATCCTTGTGCTGATTGCTATTGAGAAAAAGAAGCTTTGATAAATTAGAGGGTTCAAGGGGTCCAGGATTTGAGTGGTCAAATAAACACCCCTTGATGGTCGATTATGGTTTGAATAGAGCAGATTATATCGAGAAGTAATCCCCCTCACCCCTGCCTACCGGCGGGCAGGCATTGGGGTAAGGGGATTGAAGCGTTATCCTGTGAGGGTAACAAGGTAGGATGCACCGAGTTTATCAACGTGATCTTTAATATTCTCAAAATAGTTGAGATGTCCTTCTTCGTCTTTGAGGAGTTCCTCAAATAGTTTTTTTGAGATCTGATCCTTTTCGGAAGCACAAACCATTGATGCCTCATTATACATTTTGACGGCCTGTACCTCAAGGCCTATGTTGGTGGTTAGCATCTCTGGAATCTGTTGACCTTTCTTGGCCACACCATCAGGTTTTGAGGTAGGTTCCCCTTTCAGGAATAAAATCCTATCTGCCAGTTTTTCCGCATGTTTCATCTCAGCAATCGCAACCTCCTTAAACTTCGAAGCTAACTTTCCAAAATCGCTATCTTCCAACTCATAATGTTGGCTCATATACTGAGAGATTGCCGTCAGCTCCCTCGAGCGTGCCCCGTTCAACAAATCAATCACCTTTTTACTCATATATCCTCCTTTCTAAAAGTCTTTAAATTTTATAACACTAAGCAGAAAGTAAAACAAGTAAATTTTTCAAACAGAATACCTAACGTTCATTGGTCAACAATTGCCTTTACCCTATTGTTGCATAAAGATTAGGTTGAATTAACTGGATACTATCATAAAAAGTCGGTTTCCAGCATTTTGATGATCTCTTCCCCTGTGGAATAAGAATCATATTCGATAGCATCACGTATTATTTGCTCCACTATTGGGAGTTTTATCTTTCCAGAGAAGATGTAAAACCTATTCCACAGGGTCACCATTTGATTAATCCAGCAGATGACATTGATTTAAGAGTCGTCCCTTGATAGCCAAAGGTTTGATGAATCTGAGCGCCAAATTTAATGCAACAACAGGGTTTATTTAAGTCCAAACCCTATCAAACCAATTTCAAAAATAATAAGTGTAATAAATATTGACAACTTTTTTGTTCTCAATTATGATATAATAAAAATACACATTAAGGAGATATAATGAATTCTGTTCGTATTAACATAAGCATTCCTAAAGAGACTTTTAAAGAGCTCTCGAGGGATATCGAACCAAGGAAGAGGAGCCGGTTCATCACTCAGGCTGTCATGAGATCCCTTAAAGAGATTAAGAAACAAAAACTTGCGGCAGAATACGAAGAGGCATCTGAAGAGATTAAGAGAATCAACAAGGAGCTTGAAGGAGTTATATCAGATGGCCTCGATTAGGAGAGGAGAGGTCTTCTTGGTCAACTTCGACCCAACAGTTGGGGCTGAAGCCAAGAAGACTCGTCCTGCTTTAGTGGTTTCAAACGATATCAATAATGCTCACTCCCCTATCGTTTCAATTTCTCCGATTACTTCAAATGTCACCAAGGTTTATTCTTTCGAGGTGGAAATTCCCACCGGTGTTGGTGGATTAAAAACCCGTTCGAAAGTGATGGTCAACCAAACCAGAGCAGTCGATAAAATCCGACTGATAAAAAAATTGGGACACCTTCCCGAGCAGATCATGGAGGATGTCAATCGAGCCTTAAAACTGCACTACGATCTTGAGTAAAAATAACCTATCTGAAAAATTCCATTGAGCCATGTTGGAATGTGCCGACACTGACTTCAAAATGAAGTCAGGGATGGCAGCAATCTCTAACTCAAAAAATAAGTCAGAAGAAGATGTGTATTGGGAGCTGGGTGAGACGCTATAACATAAACAGAAAGTGACATCCAATTTTCATTTAACTTCAATTGCCTCAATTTCATTATAAAAAGTGTATCGTCCCATTTTCTTCACTTTTTGATAGATTCCTAAAACTTTAACCTTCCGGCCTTCTTTGATTTTGCTGCGGCCCCAAATCAAAATGTTGATGGATTCTCAGGAACTACCGGTGAGCGAGAACGTTGTATAATCGTTCCCGATCTGCATGGGAACAAAGGTCTTCGAGTAAGATCTTTCAGTTCCGCGCAACACTTGCGAGTTCCAGATCGCTCAAAGCATGACGGAGCCAATCTCGAGGACTCCCTGGGATATAATCTTCAGGCGGCATAGACTTCCCTTCCCTCCTTTAGCACCCTCCAATAGATCAGCCCGATATTATCTTTGCGCTTCTCTATGTCATCAGAAGCGGCCACGATAATATCGAATGGAACCCCGATTCCCCTAATTTCTCGATATAAGAGCTGTGCTGTTTGGCGACGAGGAGTGCCAGAGGGCATTACAACTAACAGATCGACATCGCTTTCTGGACCTATCTCATTCCGAGAGGCGGAACCGAAAAGAATGACGCGAAGAGGATGAACAATCTCAACGATGCGCCGAACCAACTCATCAATCTTTCTTGAATGAGGCTCTATTCTGTCTCCTTCAATCAATTTTATTCTAAGAACTTTTCTCTATATTTTCAACAACTATTATTTTTCTTCCTTCGTTGCGAAACATTACGTCTTCTCTCCACGTGGCTCTTCGAAAAAATCAAGCAGCAAAAGACCAAATGCATATATCCGAGCCTCACAATTTCGATCTAAATTTGAGTTTTTGGGTTTCATAGTTCACAATTCAACGGCCTGACACATCCCCGTAGTTGTTTGTATTCCCTCTCCTCCTTTTCTTTGAGGATGCGAAAAGTTTCGCCAGGAAAATCGGAGCTCTAAAAATAGGAACCCTCTCCCGATTACCCAATTCAGAAAATATTGACATCTGAAAATGTGACCCCAAGACCCCAAGGACTTCTTCCCAACTCCCCTTAAATAACGCTCATATTGACGTAATCAGAAAATTACGTTATTTTAATTCTGTGATTAAGCCTGACCCCTCTCTTGAACCCAATTGGGATGAGGACAATATTAACCACATTGCCGAACACGGTCTCCGACCAGAACAGGTTGAAGAGGTTTACTATGGTGAAGGGCCATTTCCTACCCTCGCCCTTAAAGCTAAACAGAAAGGGGGGCGGGCTACTGAATATCGATACCGGCTATGGGGCACCGATGCATCAGGCATGTATATTGAAGCTATTATTGCCCCGTACCCTGAATACGGACTTTGGAGGTGTGTAACCGCATTTCCCATGTCGCCCTCAACACAGAAAACATATTTAAGGAGAATCAAAAAATGAGCAAGCTCCCAAAAAGAATCAAAATGAAGCTAAAAAAGGAAGCCCAAGCATGGGATTCTTTCATTTCGAAAGAGAGACCCGACGAGGTATCCGGGCTGCTTGAAAAGGCAGAACCTTTCATTGCCCACCGGCCTCCGAGACAACCCGTTTCAGTCCGATTGGATCCTTTTGATCTTGCAATGTTAAAACGCATTGCCCGTAACAAAGGGGTCCCTTTTACCCAGCTCATGTCCATGTGGCTTCACGAAAAAATCGACCAAGAGAAAGCCAGGGCTACTTTTTGAGTTTGATCTATGCCCGTCCCCCATCACTTCGATCTCCTCCCGGAAATCCAAAGAGTCGCTCCCTCGAAAGTCAAATAACCCCCCACCAAAATTGGGAAGTGTCCCTAATTTCTCTCCTACAAGACTACGCGGCCTTGCCAGGCCGCAACTTATGGATGACACCCCCCATAGAAAATCAGGGAGTGTCCCAATTTATCATAAGGCAAGGACAAAATAGTAGGTCATCATCCCTGAAACTCCCAATCTCAGGATCGTTGCAAACAGCGTACCCATCACCACCCCCCAACCTGCTCTGAGAGCCTCCCCTTTCTTCTTCCCAATTAACCACTCGACAACCACCGCTCCAATAAACGCCCCCACAAGCATGGCGAAGGGGGACCAAAATATCCCTATCGCCATCCCTAACACGGAGCCCCAGACTCCCCATTTCGATGCTCCATATTTTTTGGCCCCCAACAATGGAATGATATAATCCATGACGATCACAAGGATCGTAACAATGGCTAGGATGATTACTAATGTCGGGGTCAAGGGAGAAGTAAGAAGGAGGGAGGGTTACATCTTCAGATGTCAAATCCTATCCTTTCGATTCTCTCCCACTCTCACCGCCATCCGAATCCTTCTCACCAGGTGAGGAAGAAATAAGAGATTCTTCCAGTAGTATTACCGTGGATGTTCTCCGTGCTCATAGATATAGTCAAAGGTATATTTGGCTGATTGATATTCCTTCTCCAAATCGAGGGGTTCCTCATCGGGGTCTTCGTCTTCCCTTGCGTGTTCAATCCAGATATTTTGATACAAGGAACAATTGAAGGCTTTGAATTTTTCGGTTAGCTCATCATAATCTTGGTTTCCCATTCCTGAAGATCTCATCTCTTCGGCGATCCCTTCTATGATCACCCTAACGGTTGGAATGTATTCCGCATCGTCCATGGAATTCTTTGTGTAATAATCAAAGTAGTTCCGGAGAATAGATCTGCCGATTTTGAGATAGACCTCGCATCCTGAATCTGCCATCCTGATATCTCCTTTGACTGCGTACCCAAGCGATTCCAACGCTTCTATCAATTGAGTGATGCTTTTTCTACCCATGTTTCGCCATTTGAAAAAGACATCTGGTCCCATTGAAGCGAGCTTTTCCGGATTTTTGAATATCTCCTCACTTCCGAAGGCTTTGATCAGGATATTCTGAACCCTCACAGGGAGCGCTTTTTTCAAGGGCGGCCATTTGTCAAAATTCTCCATCTTGTCCTGCCTTCGGCGGTAAATCTGTTGAGCTCGACTGGGACTTATGTCGAAGCGCATGGCGATTTGAGAAAATGGCATCCCTTCTTTTCTCAACCTCCAAACCTCTTCATCTCTTTGGTCGATATTCATAATTTTACTGTTTCTCACACTTGGTTGGTTGGGTTCACATCTTCAGATGTCATTTCAGTATTCCACATGTTGATCGCAGGCTAAAGCCTGCGGCTACAGAATTTCTTTTTGATCAAATCCCATCTTTATACCTCCATCTCAATTCCAATGCTCTCCAGCCACTCTTTCACCATTTCCTTATCTCTTTCATCCTTGAATTTGAACCACTCTTTTTCCACCTCCGGATATTCTCTCAATGTATCCCTGAACCTCCGAAAAGCTCCTTTTCCGTGAAGGGCTGATTCGAGCCTACTTCTCATGCGTCCATCTTTCACATCCGAAACAAACTCAACCATCACATCATAGGCTTCATGACTTGGACGAGTGGGAATTTCTTCGTAACGCTCATTTCCCTCAAAGATCTCTTTTGCCTGGGGGAGCAGTTCAAGTTCCCAGGCGGGAAGGCCTTCACAGGACTCTCCTTCTTCAAGGGCGCTCATCAATTCTTCCGGAATAGAGATGACCTCCCCAGTCTCGGTATCCAGATAGTAACTACCGAGACGATCCTGATTCTCCATAATCATTGCAATATCTTCTGCATCAACCTTTAATTTTTTCATGAATCTTCCTCATGTATTAATGAATAAATTATCCAGCCCTGATCAGAGATTCTGAAACAAGTTCAGAATGACAGTATTCGATGTTCTTTTTTAACAATGAAAAATGTAATCCTACCTATCTCCCTTTAGAAAAGCTTAGTTTCCCAAGGCGCCGGGGGCCTTATGCATCATCGATAATATTTTACCCATATTTGACATTTGTCACAAATGGGATTATAATTTCGTCAAAAAATGAAATGGAGAACATGTTATGGCTGAAATTAAAATCTTGAAAACGGATTCGAGGGGGCGCATCACTCTTCCTCCTTCTTTCCGAAAAGAACCTTTGTTTGAATATGCCATTAAGGACGACCAGATCATCCTCTACCCAGTTCGAACGGTGCGTAAGTACCCCGATATGTCGGATCTGCCATCGGAGAAAGTTTCACCTGAATGGGCAGCCCAGGAGCAGAAGCTGAACCGTGATACCCGCCGTGGAATCGTGGCCACCTCTCCGTCAGAGGCGCTAAGAAAAGTTAAAAAATAGCCCCTTATGCCTGGCAAACCTCCTCCCTTTGTGCTCTACTTTGAAATCCTTTTCCTTGAGAACTACTCCTGTCTTGGGTCATTCGTAACGGTCACTTCCTCCAAGGATTTCTTTGGCTGGTTTCACCATTTAACCCTTGCGGACAGGAAGCCCTCGCTTAACACTAAAAATTCTTCATCCCAATCCAGTCTATTTCCCATATTTCTCGCTACGTTCCCTGATTTGATGAATTTCCTCCATTGAATCAGCCTGAGGGACCGGATACCTCCTTCTGATAATCAGTCTCGAATCTGGCTCCACCTTCTCCAATTCCTGTTTTACCTTCTGACTCTCTTCTTTTATCAGGCTAACGATAGACTCACGACTTTTTCCTCTTGTTTTCCGCCAGAATTCCTCTCGAATCCTGTGAATATCCTTCATTGTCTTTGACTCCTTAATCACCTTCGATCACCTCCATGAGGTTAGGTGATCTCATATTTCCCTAATCCAAAACTCGTGCCCTTTCCGACATGAATGTATTCTCCGAGGAGTACGAAGGGCATGAATGGCTCATCTCCCTGAAGGTTGAACCTTTATAAACAGGAAGGTTGATGCAATCCAACGCTTTGATGATGAACTGAAATTTGGTAAATCTGAAATGGCTGAGCGGACTTTCCATACTTTGTAATTAATTCAATGGATTTAAAGAGTTGTGGTACCGCAAATTGCCTTAAAATTGATTAACTCAAAAAAACAAAACCCCATTCTTTTTTAATGGGGTTTAAATGCACCTCCAGACCATATGCCCACCCTATTATTTTAAGTCACTGGGTCATTGGGTTATTGAGTTAATGGGTTTATGCGTTAGACAAATTAGTAAAACACCTTTCTTTTGATCTTTCGACAAAGCTCAGGATGATGTTAAAAATCTACTAAATCTATACGAAATAGTCCAGTTAAATATAAATTTCTGTGAACTTGTAAACGAAGTTTAAGAATGTTAGAAAAGTAATGAATTGACCCTAATGTTGCAAAAAAACCATATAATCCACCAGACAGGAATGCTGGAAAAGGTTTCCAGCGGCCACCTTCCTACGTTGAAGACGGGAATCTCCAGCATATTACAAAGGTCACTTTTGGTAAAAAAGCGTGTTGCCCATAAAATTCCTAACAAAGCCGCATTGGAAAGGTTTAGAAGCATTTCTGTCTGATAGGATTTATGCAACATCAGGGTTGAGAAAGGAGCTTTAGATGATTGTTAAGACCTATTGTGCCAGGATGGACCATGGTGGGTGTGGGATTTTGGCCCATGTGGAGAACGGAAGAATTATAAAGATCGAAGGGGATCCAGATTCTCCTTTAAACAGAGGGACCATTTGCGCCAAGGGCCTTGCCCAGATAGAGAAACTTAACCACCCTGACCGTCTCAAATATCCCATGAAAAGGACGGGGGAAAGAGGAGAAGGAAAGTGGAACCGTATCTCCTGGGATGAGGCTTTAGGGACGATAGCAGAAAAAATCTCAGAAATCATAAAAGGAGATGGTCCGAGAACCATCTCCTTTGCTCAGGGAACACCGAAGGGCTTAGAACTCTTTCTGTTGATCCGACTTGCCAACCTCCTTAATATTCCAAATATTTCTACTACTGGAAATGTCTGCCACATGCCGAGGGAGACCGCATCCACTTTCACCTACGGGTTCTTTCCCATACCGGATTACGATTATCCTCCTGCCTGCGTCGTGGTCTGGGGAAGTAACCTCTTTCAAACCAATGAAGAAGGAATCCTCGGCTCCCAGTTGAAACGGGCCCTCGATCAAGGAGCCAAATTGATTGTGATCGACCCGAGAAAGACCGCAATTGCCTCCAGAGCAGACCTCTGGCTTCAACCCAGGCCCGGGACTGATCTCGCCCTCGCATTAGGAATTTTGAGAGTCATTATAGAAAAAGATCTTTATGAAAAGGATTTCGTAGAGGGTTGGACAAAAGGATTCCCGGAATTGAAAGAATATCTTAAACAATATCCCTTAGAGAAAGTTTCCGAGATCACCTGGATTTCAAAAGAGAAGATCATTGAGGTGGCTCATCTCTTTTCTCAAACCAAGCCAGCCTGCATTCAATGGGGAAATGCCTTGGAACATAACCCCAACAGTTTCCAGTGCGCAAGGGCATTATTAATTCTTATGGCCATCACTGGAAATTTAGATGTTCCGGGCGGAAATGTAAACCGGCCAGCCCCACCCATCATGAGACCTGGTGAGTTCGTCCTGGTCAAAAAATTCCCCAACAAAAAAGAAAACATACTGAGCCCAGAATTTCGTCTATCGACGATGATGGGATTCGTGCCCTCTCAATTGATTGTAAAGGCCATCCTCACAGAAAAACCTTATCCCATTCGAATGATGTATATCCAAGGCGGAAATCCTTTGCTCAGTTATGCCAATGCAATGGAGACTTTTAGGGCTATGAAGAAACTCCATTTTTTGGCCGTTTCTGAGATATTCTTAACCCCCACGGCCCAATTAGCAGATATCGTTCTTCCCGCAGCTACCAACTTTGAGTTTGATGATATTGGACATTTTGGTCTTCCTCACGGGTTCATCCTGGCCCGACCGAAGATCGTTGAACCGATGGCCGAATGTTGGCCTGACTCAAAGATCTTAAACGAATTAGGCAAACGCTTGGGCTATGGTCAATACTTTTGGAATGACATGAGAGAATGTCTGGAAGAAATCCTCAAACCTGCAGGGATGACTTATGATGACTTCAAAAACATAGGTATATTGAAAGGAAAATGGGAGTATAGGGGGTATGAGAAGAAGGGTTTCAATACACCCTCCGGAAAGGTTGAGATCTATTCTCAGCAATTGAAAGAATGGGGATACGATCCTCTCCCCGGTTATCAAGACCTTCCTGAATCACCACTTCTCAAAGAGTATCCTTTAATCTTTACTTCTGCCAAAGATCCTTTTTACTTTCACTCTGCTTATCGGAATATTTCTTCCTTACGAAAACTCTCTCCTG
>Ga0315280_10011687_pt1 | contig 10745 bp, 9 predicted proteins | sample YL17G06_40_MG_FD_203697 | JGI IMG/M metagenome (GOLD analysis project Ga0315280, IMG submission 203697) | Sediment microbial communities from Yellowstone Lake, YNP, Wyoming, USA - YL17G06_40 | ecosystem: Environmental > Aquatic > Freshwater > Lake > Sediment | place: USA: Wyoming | collected... | reverse complement strand
GCGTTCGGATCAACTTGATCTTGTCGGCCAAGTCGCGAAACATGCGCTCGGAAACTTGCGGGTCCGCAGAGAACCGCCAGGGATCCAGGAAAGCGTCGATGACACGGTTGGCCTTGAAGAGCGGATACGGGACATTCATGAAGTCGTTGACCACCGCCACGTTGATGGTGGGCAAGCCGGTCCTCAACAAATCGTAATCCCTGGGCCAGCCATAGACGATCACCCCGTCGTAACCCAATCTCTTGAGATCTTTCGCCTCATTGAGCACCGACGGCAGCTTGACTCCCCGTGTGAGGTCCCGGACGACGAATTCCACTCCCTCACACTCCCGCTCGAGCCGCCGAACGATCTCATCGTTCGTCATCGGCCTGAGGTCGGTATCGTCCTGCGACGGTGCGATGTCAAAGAAGACGGCGTAGATTCTGGCAGGCTTGAGGTCGCGCGCCGCTGAGGGCGCGACAACGGCCGTCATCGGTGCAGAATAGGCCGTTGCACCTAGCGCACCAGAGGAGACTTCGAAAAAAATGCGGCGTGTCATTGCGGACATCATTGACTCCCATGGACCAGGATTTCCATTCTGTGTTCCCGATCAGTGGACAGCATACACCAGAGCGCAAAAGCGCGCTGGTCGCTGGTCAGCTTGGCAGTGCCCCAGTTCGTCCGCCCCCCTCATGATTGCTTTGAACTTTGGAAAGCCGGTTCCGCACCCCCGCCCTGACAGGCTAAGATGAAGGGGCTATGGGCGTGATCATTGACGGCTTCTACCTGGGGAACAAGAAAGCGAAACTGGTTCACGGGCCATCCGGCGTTGAGCTGATCGCGGACGCCCCTCGTGACAATGCCGGAGAGGGATCTTCCTTCTCCCCGACCGACCTGGTGGCGGGCGCGCTGGGCGCCTGCATGATGATCATCATGGGCATCCTTGCCGAACGCTCCGGCATGGACCTGTCAGGCATGAGGATGCAGGTGGTCAAGGAGATGCGGAGCGAGCCGCGCCGTATTGCTTCGCTCACTGCTGTCCTGCATCTCCCGCAACGGCTCTCCCAGGAAGAGCGGCTGAAGCTGGAACGCGCGGCGCGCGGCTGCCCGGTGCTCCATTCCCTGCACCCGGATGTCGCGGTGGACGTGCAGTTCCTTGACGACGTGTAGGGCGGGCGCCGCTGGCTCAGCTTCCCTCCATCCCCATCTGCGACAGCCGGTAGCGCAAGGCGTTGCGGCTGAGGCCCAGCAGCCGCGCGGCCCGGCTCTTGCACTGTCTTGATTCGGCCCACTGGTGTCACTAGAATGAAGGCAGTGAGGGACCGCTCATGAGCGACGTTTTGGTGCGAATCAAACGCGCGGTCCTCGCGGGACGGTACGCTTTCAGTGAGAAGGCGCGTCTGGAGATGGAGGCGGATGGTCTGACGGAACTCGATGTTGCCGAGTCGATTCTCAATGCGGTGGCCATCTACAAGACACTCCGCTCGAGAAGTCCATTCCGGGGGCGTGCCGGAGAGCATCTTTACGTGCTCCAGAGCCCGAACTTGGAGGGTCTCGCCATATACTCCAAAGGCAAGCTGGTTCGTGAATCCGGCTGGGAAGTTTACTACTTCCTCATCTCATCCAAGCGGGCGATGTAGCAAAGGAACAAGGCTGTCATGACCATCACACACTGTCCGACCTGCGGCAGCAAGAAGTTGAAGAAGGTTCGTCGTGACTTCTCTAACGAGTTTCAGGGGCAGAAGTACACCGTTCCGGACCTCGACTTTTATGAGTGCGTGAACTGCGGCGAGAGGATCTATGACCCGCAGGCCATGCGCAGAATCGAAGCCAGTTCGCCGGCTTTCAAAAAACCGCACCTGGCAAGCCGCTGACCTTATCCCCCCTCAATGCCCATCTGCGACAGCCGGTAGCGCAGGGCGTTGCGGCTGAGGCCCAGCAGGCGCGCTAATTGAAGAGTCTATACAATGGGTATACACTTGGAGAAGTGGCAAGAAGCGCGGGTTTCGATTGGAACGAAGCCAACATCCTTCACATCGCGCGGCACGATGTCACTTCGGATGAAGCGGAAGAGGTCTTCTGGAATCGTCCCGTCCTGATGAGGATGGGCAAACGGCGGGGCGAGCTCCGGTTCGTGTTGCTTGGAGAGACTGACGGCGGCCGGTGCCTGCTTGTGGTTTGGGCTGCGCGGAACAACCGGGTCCGAGTGGTGACCAGTTACCCCGCCAACGCGGAGTGGGTTGCGTTCTATCGTTCTCAGAGAGGAGTTTAGCGATGGCCACGAAGAAGAGGCTCGCGGACTGCAAGACCGAAGCGGAAGAGGCCCAGTGGTTCGAGGACAACCAGGATCTGCTGCTCAAGAAGTTCAAGCAGGCTGCGGCAAAAGGGAAGTTGATCCCTGTCGAGCAGGTCGTGGACTTGGCGGCGAAGAGGCCCCCGTCAAAGAAGGTGATGATTCGCCTTCCGGTAGACGATCTCGAGCGGACGCGGCGAGTGGCGGCGAGGAAAGGTCTCCCTTACCAGACCCTGGTAAAAATGCTGCTGCACGAAGGCCTGGACCGGGAGGAGAGAATGGCGAGCGCCGCGCCTGCACCGCGCCGGAGAGCGCACTGAAAGTGCTGCCGCGCCTGGCAAGCCACTGACCTTATCCCCCCTCAATGCCCATCTGCGACAGCCGGTAGCGCAGGGCGTTGCGGCTGAGGCCCAGCAGCCGCGCGGCCTGGCTCTTGTTGCCCTCGGCGCGGCGCAGGGCTTCCCGGATGATAGCCTGCTCGAACTCGTCCAGGCTCATGCCTTCGGGGAGGAAGTTCTCGACGGTTTGCGGGCGGGCGCGCGGGGCGGTGTCCAGCCGGATGTCCGGGGCGTCCAGCCGGGTCCCAGTGCACAGCACCAGGCTGCGCTCGATCACGTTCTCCAACTCCCGCACGTTGCCCGGCCAGTGGTAGCTCAGGAGCCTCTGGATGGCGGCCTCACTGATGGACTCGGCCCGGCTGCCGCTCTGCGCCGCCAGCTTGCGGACGAAGTGCTCGGCCAGGAACGGAATATCCTCGCGGCGCTCCCGCAGCGGCGGGATGTTGATGGGGACCACGTTGAGGCGGTAGTAGAGGTCTTCGCGAAAGGTGCCCTGCTCGAGGGCCGCGCGCAGGTCCTGGTTGGTGGCGGCCACGATGCGCACGTCGATGTGGCGGGTCTTGTTGCTGCCCAGGCGCTCGAATTCGCGCTCCTGGAGCACGCGCAGCAGCTTCACCTGGATGGAGGCCGGCACGTCTCCGATCTCGTCCAAAAAGGCGGTGCCGGTGTCGGCCTGCTCGAACTTACCCGGCTTGGTGCCCACCGCTCCGGTGAAGGCGCCCTTTTCGTAGCCGAACAGTTCGCTCTCCATCAGGTTCTCGGGAATGGCCGTGCAGTTGATCTTGACGAAGGGGCGGTCTTTCCGCGGCGAGTGGTAGTGGACGGCCCGCGCGATCAGGTCTTTGCCCACGCCGCTCTCGCCGGCCAGCAGGACCGTGGCCCGGCTGGGCGCCACCCGCAGGATGGTGGCGAAGATGTCCTGCATGGCCGGACTGTGCCCCACGATGTTGTCGAACTGGTAGCGCCGGCCCAGCTCCTCGCGGAGCTTCCGGTTCTCGTCCTGGAGGGCCCGCAGTTCCAGGGCCTTGCGGACCACGGCCATCAGATGATCCAGGGAAAACGGCTTCAACAGGAAATCCACCGCGCCGGCCTTCATGGCCTGGACCGCGGTCTCGATGGTCCCGAAGGCCGTCATGACGATCACCGGGACCTCGGAGTTCTGGCGGCGCATCAGGCTGAGCAGCTCCAGCCCGTCCATGCCGGGCAGCCGCAGGTCGGTGAGGATCAGGTCGGCGCGGTCGGTCAGTTTCAGGGCTTCTTCCGCGGAACCGGCCTGGTCCACTTCAAAATCCGCCGAGCGGAGCTGCAACTCAAGCACGCGCCGCAGCTTCTCTTCGTCTTCGACGATGAGGATCCGTGTTTTCATGGGGGCTCAACTCACCGCAGAGACGCGGAGACGCAGAGAACTTCAGAGGCAGGAGTTTGGAGTCTTCTCTGCGCCTCTGCGTCTCTGCGGTGAATCTTCATTCCCTGCGCTCTGTCGGCAGAAACACCCGGAAAACGCTGCCCTTGCCGGGATCGCTCTCGACTGCCATTTTACCGCCGTGCAGATCCACGATCTTGGAGACAATCGCCAGTCCCAGTCCCAGTCCCTCTTTCTTGGTCGTGAAGAACGGGTTAAAGATGCTCTCGATATCCTGCGGGGCGATTCCAGCGCCGCGATCGATGACCGAGATCTCGACGCTGGCGTCCACCGGCCGGGTCTTCACCGTGACCGCGCCGCCCGGCGGCGTGGCCTGTGCGGCGTTGAGCAGCAGGTTGTAGATGACCCGCTCCATCAGCTCGGTATCGAAAGCAAAGGGCCGCACGTCCGGCGAGTAGTTCCGGTAAACCGTCAGGTCGTAGGGCGGCGTGTTCCGCTCCAGTTGCGCGATGGCGCGATCGATGACCTCGCCGACTTCGGCGGTGCTGAGACGCAGCTCCAACGGCCGCGCAAACTCCAGGAAGCGCGTCACTAGGGAGTTGGTGCGGTCCACCTCGGTCGAAATGAAACCGGCCAGCTCGGCCGCCAGGGCGTTGTCCTTGGGAATGTTCTTGAGCAGCATCTCCGAGGAGACCTTGATGGTGCCCAGGGGGTTGCGCAGCTCGTGCGCCAATCCGGCCGAAAGCTGGCCCAGCGCAGCCAGCCTCTCCGAGCGGCGCACCGCGGCCTCGGCCTCCTGCAAGCTGCGGTTGGCTTCGGCCAGTTGCTCGGCCACCGCCTGGGCCTTGCGGGCCTCCGTCCGGGTGGCCTCTGCCAGCCGCTGCGTCAAGTAGCCCACCAGGGCCAGGAAGACCAATCGGAGGCACAACTCCGAAACCTGGTCCGGGGGGATCACGTAGTGGGTCCAGTCGATCGCGAGCAGAAACGACAGATAGGTGGCGCAGGCCAGCACCGTGAACAGCGCCGTCCCGGCCACCCCCAGCGTGGTGGCCGCAGAAACCACCGGAATCAGCAGGCTCCAGTAGTAGCTGCTGTTGACGCCGTCGGTCCGCCAGATCACGATGTAGCCCAGGACCAGTTTTAGGAGATTCGACAGGATGCTGCCGCGTGCGCTCAGCAGAAACGAGACTTTTGGCTCGACGATCTGCAAGATGCCCAGGGCCGCAAGGACCACGATCGTGCCGGGCTCCCGGGACGGTCCCAGCGCAGCCAGCGCCCCGAACAGCACCAGCAGCACCAGGTCCTGGAGACGGATCACTCGAATCAAGCGGCCCAAGTGCCATCTTATGCCAGGTTGAGGGTTGCAGGCTGCGGGGTGTGGGGTGCAGGGCCCGGTCCTCTTGCAGGAGTTGCTCAAGCTCGCCGGCTTCCAGCCCTCGCTGCGCGCCGTGGCGCACGTGGAATACTCGGACGATGCCCTGGTCTTCGGCCCGGGACTCGAGCGAGAAGAAGATCTTGTAGACGTGCGGGTGCTTCCCTAAATCCAATACCCGGACTTCTGCGCCGACATCCTCCGACTCAGGGGCGAGAGCACAGCGGGCCGGCATCTGCTCCAGGGAGTTGATGGCATCGAGGGCCCGTGGGGCAATCTCAACGTGAAACGCCATGCTTCTTCCGCCGGCCCATGGCTGAAGCCCGTTTTTTGTGCCAGAATGGAGAATCAGCGCCATCCTCATGAATCCCCCAGAAACCCTGAACCCGGAAGCCGACGGCCCGGCCCCCTCTGCCCAGGAGAGCTCTTTCGGCGAGATCCTGTCCCAGTTCGAGGAGTCGCACCGCCACCGGGCGGAGGGACAGGCGGAGGGCCGCCAGGGAACCGTGGTGGCCATCTCCCCGGAGTCCGTTTTCGTGGACATCGGTTTCAAGACCGAGGGCATCATTCCAGCCGAGGAGTTCCGGGACGCCTCCGGCAACCTGGGCGTCGAAGTGGGCGCCCAGCTCCTGGTCTCGATCAAGGGCCGCGACTCCGAAGGCTACTACCTGCTCTCGAAGATCCGGGTCGAGCGCCCCAAGGACTGGGCTTCGCTGGAGCGGGCGTTTACCGAGAAACGCGCCATCGCAGGAGTGGTCACGGGGGTGGTGAAGGGCGGGCTGAGTGTGGATGTTGGGGTGCGCGCCTTCCTGCCGGCTTCCCGCAGCGGGGCCAAGGATTCTGCGGAGCTCGAGAAGCTGGTTGGCCAGGAGATCGCCTGCAAGATCATCGAGCTGGACGTGGCGGACGAGGACGTGGTGGTGGACCGCCGCGTGGTCCTCGAGGAGGAGGAGGCGCTGGCGCGACAACGCGCCTTCGAAGCCCTCGAGGAGGGCGCGGTGGTTCGCGGGGCGGTTCGCAGCCTGACCGATTTTGGCGCCTTCGTGGACCTGGGCGGCCTGGACGGCTTGCTGCACGTCACCGACATGTCCTGGAGCCGCGTCAACAAACCCTCCGACCTGCTGGCTGCCGGCGATTCCATCGAAGTCAAGATCCTCAAAGTGGACCGCGAGGGCCGGCGCGTCTCCCTGGGCCTCAAGCAATTGACCCCGGATCCCTGGACCCTGGCGGCCGGCAAGTACAAGGTCGGGGACCGCGTGCGCGGCAAGGTCACGCGCACCGTCGACTTTGGCGCGTTCGTGGAACTCGAACCGGGGGTTGAGGGCCTGATCCATCTCTCGGACCTGTCCTGGTCCAAGAAGGCGCGTAAGCCCAAGGACGTCGTCAAGCGGGGAGAAATGGTCGAAGTGGCGGTGCTGGGCGTGCATGCTGCCGAGCGCCGCATCGGCCTGGGCCTCAAGCAGGCGCTAGGAGACCCCTGGGACGAAGCCGCCGAGCGTTTCCCGGTGGGCAGCGTGGTGGAAGGCGCGGTGAGCAACATCGCCAAGTTCGGGGCTTTCGTCGAACTGGCCGAAGGCCTGGAAGGCATGATCCACATCGGCGACCTGAGCGCCGACAAGCGCATCGACCATCCCCAGGAGGTCCTCAAGCCCGGCGAAAAGGTCCGGGCCATGGTTCTGGAGGTGGACCGGGAAAAGCGCCGCATCCGCCTGGGGTTGAAGCAACTTCAGCCCACCACCGCCGATGAGTACATCGCCGAGCATAAGGTCGGAGACCTGGTCACCGGAAGGGTGGCGGAAATCACCGGGGGCGCCGCCAAGGTCGAGGTAGGCGAAGGGGTCTTCGCAACCTGCACTCTTCCCAAGGAGCAAAAAGCCCAGGCCAACGCGGCTGAGGCGGCGCGGGCTGACCTGACCTCCCTCACCGCCATGCTTTCGGCCAGGTGGAAGCAAGGCCGCAGCGCCGCCGCAGGAACTGTTCGGGAACCCGCACGAGCCGGCCAGATCCGCAACTTCCGCATCCTGACCCTGGATCCCGGCGCCAAGAGCATCCAGCTCGAGCTGGCGGAGTGAACCAGCCGGCCACGCCGGGGACGAACCTACGCCGGCAAGTCCCAGCTCTTGTTCCAGACCACCCGGGATTTGGTGCGGAAGGCCCGGGCCGCCATGAAACACGCCACCGCAGTGTAGTAGCCTTCCTCTTCGTTGGCCACCGGCTTCTTGCGATCGCGGATGCACTCCAGCCAGTTCTTCAGGATGTCCTCCGCGTTCGTGGCGGTGGCCGGCACCCGAGCGGGCGGTTCCTTGCTGAACTTGTCGTTGGGAGTGTAGATGTAGCCGATGTCCTGCACGTAGCGCTCGGCCCACAGCGTGCCGCCGGTGCCGCGCAGCTCGACGCCGGCCGAGGTCTTCACGCTGGGCGCCGTCAGGCACTCCGCCGTGAAGGTCACGGTCACCTCTTGCGGGTAATCCAGAATGAAGGTCACCACGTCGGGCGTATCCCGGCCATCTTTGTAGAAATAGGTGCCGCCTCCGGCCACCGCCGAGAGCGGCTTGCGGAGCGAGAGCCAGTGGTGGGCCGAATCCAGCACGTGGACGGCGATTCCCATGATCATCCCGCCGTCGTAGTGCAGCCACTTGTACGGGCTGAAGTAGATCTCGGGATTCCACGGCACTTTCGGCCCCGGCCCCAGCCAGCGCTCCCAATCCAGCCCTTCCGGCTTCTTCTCGAAGCCCGGCGGGGCGGTTTTGACGTATCCGGTGTTGGAGGTGTACCAGGTGCGGGCAAACCCCACTTTTCCAATGATGCCGGTGTCGATGTATTTCTGCTTGGCCTGGACGAAGTGCGGCATCCCGCGGCCCTGCATGCCCACCTGCACGATACGCTTGTTGGCCCGCGCAGCCTTGACAATGGCCTGTCCGTCCTTGGGGTAGTGAACCATGGGCTTCTCGACATAGACGTCCTTGCCGGCATTGAGAGCGTCCACGGCCACGGTGGCGTGCCAGTGGTCGGGGGTGGCCACGATCACGGCGTCCACGTCTTTGCGAGTGAGCACCTGCTTGTAGTCGGCGTACTGCTCGGCCGCCTCTCCGGCGATCTTGACGGCCTCTGCGCGGCGAACGTCATAGACGTCGCAGACCGCCACAAACTGCATGTCGCCGGGGGCGAGCTTCTTCAGGGCCTTCATCAGCCACTGCCCCCTGCCCCCGGTTCCGATGACGGCGATGCGAATGCGGTCATTGGCGCCCAAAACGCGGCCGGTGGATGCCGCCGTGCTGAGGGCCGCCGATGCTCTCAAGAAGTCCCTCCGGGATGTCTGGGTAAGATTCATTCATTGCCTCCGTGTGAGATTCTATCAGCCGGCTGTTACAGAAGCCACGGTTTTCGCAGCGGCCGCTCGAGCAGCGTGGCCGCGGCCCCGGCGATCCGCTCCTTCACCGGATCCCACTTGATTTTGCGCCCGGTGCGGATGGCGATGTCGCAAAGCTGGCTGATCGCATCGGAGCGCACCGCGGACTCGATGGGATTGACGGTCTCCTTCCGGCTCCGGATGCCGTCGAGGAAGTCCTGGGCATGGTTCTTGCTTTCATGCAGGCGAATCTCGTTGGGACCGATCGGGGATTTGAGCAGCGACTTCGGTTCGGCGTCGAGGCCCGCTCTGGAGACCGCTACCCAGCCTTCCGTGCCGATGAATTTCGTCAGGTCCGTATGGTCGTCCATGAAGTGCATGGTGACGCCGCTCGAATAGCGGGAGCGCACGCTCCAGTTCGCGATGGCCGTGTACAGGCCCTCGCGGGGAATCATGCCCGTCCCTTCGTACTCGACCGGGCTGGTGTGGTCGGTCCCCAGCCCCCACTGGGCCACGTCCAGCGGATGCGCTCCCCAGCCGGCGATGAAGCCCAGGCAATAGTCGTAGATGTAGTAATGCCCGGGGCGCAGGCAGCGGTCGTCGGTGTAGGGCCGCTCGGGCGCTGGCCCCTGCCACATTGTGTAGTCGAACCCCGCGGGCGCCGGCATGGGCGTGGTGGAGCCGCCCCGCGCGCCGCAGGGCGCCAGCACCACTACCGTGTGTACCTTCCCGATCCGCCCATTTCGCACCAGCTCGCAGCCGTAGCGCACGTGCCCCATCGAGCGCTGCTGCGTGCCGTACTGAAAAACGCGCCCGGTCTTCTTTACAGCTTCTCTGAGGGCCTTGCCCTGGTTGATGCTCAGCCCCAGCGGCTTCTCCAGGTAGATGTCCTTGCCCGCCCGCAGAGCCGCCATGGCGATGGCGACGTGCCAGTGGTCCGGCGTTGCGATCGCCACGGCATCGATGTCCTTGCGCTCGAGCAGCTCGCGAAAGTCGTTGTAGGTCGCGCAGGCCCGGTAGGAACCGGTCGCGCTCCGCTGGGCGTAATAGTCGTCGATTTGCCTGGCCCAGGCCTCACGGCGGTCCTTGAACGGATCGCAGGTGGCTACGCACTGGCAATCAGGGAGCGGCAGGAACATCTTGATCAGACCGCTCCCTCCCCGGGTGCCCGTTCCGATGAATCCCACCGTGATGCGGTCGCTGGCGGCAGCCGTGATTACACCCGGCAGGGCCGCCATGCTCTTCACGAAAGTTCGCCTGTTCATGTGATCACTCCCGAACGCTGACGCGGTCCGCGGTGGGGAAGTCCTTGGGGACCTTCTGGGTCACCTTGCCGGTGGCAGCCCACTCGGTGCCGCGTTGGTATGTAACGATGAATCCGACACACCGCATGGCTTCCGGTCCGTGCCCCAGGATGGTGTGGAACACGCGGCCTTTGCCGTAGCGGATCACCATCAAAGCCGGCTCATGTTCCCCGGCGCCGCCCGTGGCGGGGTCGGAGAAGGCGGTGGCCAGCACGGTCATGTTTTCGGCCGGCCCGCGCAGGCTGTCGTACAGCTCGTCGGGGGCATGCATCCAGACTTCCGGCAGGCCCGCGGTGATGGGATGCCGGCGGTCCCGCACCCTGACTTGGTAAGGCTGCTGCTTTCCGTGGCTCCCGGCTCGGCCGGGTTTGGTATCGCGCACGAACTGGCCGTCGCGGAAACGGACGTAAGGACCCCATTTCTCGTCGCGGTTGCCCCACCCGCCCAGGCCGATCATCTGGTTGAACTCCTTCCACTCCGGAAACGAGTTGTCCGCGGCGTGCACGATCACCAGGCCCCCGCCCGAGCGCACGTACTCGACGAAAGCCTTCTGCGTCTCCGGCGGCCAGTCCTCGCCGTTGTAATTCAAGACCACCACGTCATGGCCGGAAAAACTGGGCTGGAACGAACTCATGTCACCGCGGCTGGGCGGCGAGGTGGCGACCTCCACCCGAAATAGCCCGGAATCCTCCAGCGCCTTCTTCAACACCGGCGTGGTGTCCTTCCAGGCGTGGTTGTTCTGCCCGT
>Ga0315280_10011685_pt1 | contig 10746 bp, 9 predicted proteins | sample YL17G06_40_MG_FD_203697 | JGI IMG/M metagenome (GOLD analysis project Ga0315280, IMG submission 203697) | Sediment microbial communities from Yellowstone Lake, YNP, Wyoming, USA - YL17G06_40 | ecosystem: Environmental > Aquatic > Freshwater > Lake > Sediment | place: USA: Wyoming | collected... | reverse complement strand
TAATTGTTGTGAATGACCATTCTGTTGATAATACCGCTATTATCGTAAAGGACCTGATGAAACAGTATTCGAACTTAAGACTTGTTGATAATGATACAGGCAGAGGATTCGCCAATGCCTTAAGGAAGGGTTTTTCTGTTTCAAATTCAGATTTAGTAATTCCTGTCATGGCAGATTTATGCGATGACCCTCGGACTATTAAGGATATGTATGCAAAGTCTCTTGGAGGTTTTGATATCGTAAGCGGTTCAAGATATATGAAGGGCGGCACAAAAATCGGTGGCCCATTGATACAATCTTTATCTTCGAGATTTGTCGGCTGCTCCCTTAGGTACTTTATAGGGATACCTACTTTTGATGTTTCGAACTCTTTTAAATGTTACCGCAGAAGTGTTTTGAATGCCATTAAGCTTAAGAGTAAAGGATTTGAGGTATCTATGGAAATAACATTAAAGGCGTATTTTGCAGGATTTAGAATCGCGGAGGTCCCCACAACCTGGAGAGGAAGAGCTATTGGTAAATCAAAATTTTATTTGTTTAAGGTTGCACCGAGATATATCAAATTATATCTTTGGGCCATTTTTGGAAAGAAAAAGGCATAAAAAATGGCAGAAGTTGTATTAGTGCAGCCTAAAATTGGGGATTGGGATGATCTTCGTTCCCATCCTTCTTTGGCCTTGGCATTGCTATCTGCTTCCAGATACGCGGCTCGTGAATTCAATACCGTTTCCATCGACACCCGTATTGATAAAAATTGGAAAGAAAGGCTTAGGGGGGAGCTTAAAAAGAATCCTTTTTGCGTGGGAGTGACTTCTATGACAGGCCGCCAGATAGGTTACGCCCTAGAAATATCAAACTATGTTAAAAAAATATCAAATGTGCCTGTTGTCTGGGGCGGTATACATGGTAGTTTGTTGCCCGAATCTACACTTGAGAATAAAAATATAGATATCCTAGTTATCGGCGAAGGAGAAATATCTTTCTTAGAGTTAGTTAAGGCATTAGCAGCTAAAGTAAGTTTAAAAGGTATACCTGGCGTTTGGTATAAAGAGAGAGGCCAGATTATTAAAAATCCAAAGAGGGGATTCCTGCATTTGGATGATTTACCGGATTTGCCTTTATCTCTCATAGACATTAAAAAATTTTTGCCAATTTTTAAAGGTCATCGGACGTTTTATATCGAAACATCGCGTGGGTGCCATAACCAGTGCGGATTCTGTTTTAACGCAGTTTACAATAAAAGTACATGGAGGGCATTTTCTGCTGAAAGGGTTATTAGAGAACTGAAATATTTATCTAATCATTTTAATATAGGCAGTTTTTATGTAGTTGATGATAATTTCTTTGTGGATTTAAAACGTGCGCGGGCTATCGCTCAGGGTGTGATAGATGAAAAATTAGATATTATTTGGGAAGTCCAAGGCATCACGATTAATTCCGCACTCAGGATGGATGATGACTATCTAGATTTGTTAGTGAAATCAGGGATGAAAAAAGTTCATTTTGGGGTCGAGTCTGGATCTGAAGAGGTACTTAAGCTGGTAAATAAAAATCTTAAAATAAGCGATGTCATCAGAATTAATAGAAAATGGAGTCGATATAATGTTATTGTCCAATATAATTTTATGTGTGGATTCCCTGAGGAATCAATTGAGGATATTCGCAAAACCAAAGATTTGGCCTTCCAATTAATGAAAGAGAACCCCCGCGCACTGATTTCTCCGTTTTGTCCATACACCCCTTATCCGGGAACCGTTCTTTATCAGAAGAGTCTCGATAATGGTTTTATTCACAAGAGAAGATTGGAAGATTGGCAGGAAACAGATTATGGAGATAATCTTTGGGAGTCGCAAGAAAGAAAAAAAATTATCTCTTCTTTATTTTTTGCTTCGATGTTTTTAGATAAACATCGCTTAAAAGATATGGTTCAGTCAAAAATTGTGAAAATTCTAATTATACTATATCGACCAATAGCCAAATTCAGGGTTAAGCACTTCTTTTTTAGGTTTATGCCAGAAATTAAGATAAGCCGTTTATTATTTAAGTAATATGCCGCAATTATCCGTTATCATTCCAGTTTATAATGAGGCAAAAACCATAAGGCAGATTTTAGAAAAGATAAATTCTGTAGCTATTGATAAGGAGATAATAGTTGTAGATGATGGTTCTTGCGATGGTACAGAAAAGATTTTGAGAGATATTAAATATAATAATTTAAAAATTATACACCATAGCAGTAACAGAGGTAAAGGAGCGGCATTCTTAACAGGCATATTTCATGCTCAGGGAGATTTTGTAATAATTCAGGATGCAGATTTAGAATATGAACCGAATGACTATTTAAAATTAATGGAGGTAATAAAAGAAAATAATGCAGATATTGTACTGGGGGCCAGATTTAAAAAGGGTTACCGCGGTTTGTTTATACACAGATTTGGCAATAGGCTTTTGACAGGTTTATTGAATCTTTTATTTGATTTAAAACTGAATGATTGTTTTACTTGTTATAAGTTATTCCGTAGAGACACGATTAATTTATTAAATCTTAAGGAGCAAAGTTTTACCATAGAGACAGAAATAGTTGCTAAGGCTGCCAAGAAAGGATTCCGCATAGTAGAAGTGCCTATATCATATTATCCGCGGTCTTATTCTCAAGGAAAAAAAATAAGATGCCAAGACGGCATCCGAGCAATAAGAAGTATAATTAAATATCGTTTTTCTGATTAATATATGTACAAAATCATTAAGTATTTAGATTATATAATTTACGGGTCGATTATCCTTATTCCTTTTTTTGTATCCATTGCCCCGGCCCCCGTTAATATATTAATGGGATTCCTCATTATTAGTTTTCTGACGAAGAAAATATTAAAAAAGGAGCGGCTATTTACGAATACCCCCCTAAACATTCCGTTATTGCTTTTATTCTTGATAACTTGTTTATCTTTTCTTAATTCTATAAATTATTTTGATACTCTCAAAGGAGGCGCGTTCAGGTTAATTGAGTACATATTAATATTTTTTGTTATGGTTGAAGAAGTCAAGGATCCCCGGCATATAAAAAGGATAATTTTTTCAATTAGCGCAGGTATAATTTTAGCATCTTTTGACGGCATATGGCAGGTATTGACAGGCAGAGATTTTATCCTGGGTTATGCGCCAGTTATCAATATAGGTTTAGTCCGGGCGACCGCTGCATTTAAGGACTCAAATATTTTGGGTATTTATTTAAGCGCATTTACTCCTCTTATATTGGGACTGGGCCTTTATACTCCGCGGCCTAAAACCGCGCCCTTTAGGGCACGGATGAGTTGTGGCTGCTTGAGTATCCAGCTTTTAGGGCCCTTAAGGTACCTTATGGCTTATAGTCTGGACGGGCTCCATTATTTTAAGAATAAACAAAAATTGGCATTTATTTTTGTAAGCCTTATCGCTTTAATAGGCATATTGCTTACTTATTCAAGGCCGACATTGCTTGCTATTTATGTAGTTCTTTTTTTCTTAGGGGTCGCTCGTAAAGACAAGATTTTAATTAGCCTTCTTATTATATTTACATTATTATCTCCTTTTCTTTTGCCAAAATCGGTTAAGAAATGGGCAGCGGAAGTGGAATATAACCCGCTTAGATTTATGTGTAATGACGACAGGATAGCAGTTTATCGCAATTCTTTCAATATGATAAAAGACCACCCCTTTATAGGATTGGGCGCAAATACCTATATGAAAAATTATAAGAAATACAGAGAGCCGGTAGAGTATCGCAATGTTGGAACTAAAGATTATATGTATGCGCATAATAATTTTCTGCATATGGCAGCAGAGATAGGTTTGATAGGCTTGGGGTTCTTCATATGGTTGCTTTATAAATTATTTATGGAATGCAGGAATATTTATAGAAAGTTGGACGATGATTATATGAAGATAGTATCGCTTTCTTTATCAGCTTGTATGATTGCCTTTTTGGTGAACGGCCTTACGGAAAGTAGCCTTTATTACTCCCGTGTAGCCATAATATTTTGGTATACAATGGGGTTGGCATTAGCGCTCAAGAAAATCGCTTCGCGACGACCGAAGGAAGTCCCTTTTTAGGGATAACTTCAATACGATTTTCTGATGGTTTCAAGAAAGTGTTTTAGACCCTTCCTTAAAGGACAGGAAGGTCTACCCTTTAGGGTTATACTTTCCTATACCATAATAAATTCGCTCATGCAAATAGACAGGAAAACGATTAAGAATATACTTGTGGTACGTAATGACAGATTTGGCGAATTCTTGTTAAATATACCTGCGCTACGGGCATTAAAAGAGACTTTTTCGGATGCCAGATTAATTGTGGTAGTAGATCCGTATACAAAAGAATTAGCAGAAAGTGTACTTTTTATCGATGAGATAATTGAATGGGGCAGGCAGAGGCATTCATTATCAGAAAAGTTACGGCTTATTAAGTTATTAAGGAAAAAAAGCATTGATATGGCGATAATGCTTAATCCTTCCAAAGATTTTAACATTATAACTAGATTTGCAGGTATTCCTATAAGGGTTGGTTATGACAGAAAGTGGGGCTTCTTGCTTACGCATAAAATAAAAGACAGGAAGCATCTCGGAGGAAAACACGAAATAGAATATAATTTAGAATTGGCCTCTTTAGTCGGCGCAAAAACGAAAGACCGAACAGTATCTATATCCATCGATGATACTATAGCTGATGATTTATTAAAAGATGCGGGTATAGAAAATAATGATAATCTGGTAGCGCTACATCCTTGGACTAGCGATCCTATAAAACAGTGGCCGCTCCAAAATTTCTTTGAATTAGCTAAGAGATTAATTAGAGAACAGGATATGCGAGTAATTATAATTGGCGGTAAAGACGAGTTAGCTAAAAGTATAGAGCTTTTTCCGCCACAAAACGTGGCGGATTCGCCAAGAATTATGGCGAACAACAATATAGATAGCAATCTAATTAACTTAACCGCAAGAACAACCTTAACGCAGCTGGCAGCACTTTTAAAGAAATGCAAGGTGCTTATTTCCGGCGATAGCGGGCCTGTGCATCTTGCCTGTGCTGTAGGTGCCAAAGTTTTGGCGATTTTTAGAAACGATATCCCTGGAAAGAGCGCAAGAAGGTGGGGCCCCTGGGGCGAAGGTCATATTGTTATAGAGAAGGCCAATCTTTCCGATATAACCGTGGATGAAGTATTTGGCAAGCTGAAGGAGGCATTAAATAGATGAATTATGCAATTATTTTAGCCGGCGGCACAGGAACGCGTTTTTGGCCTTTAAGCAGGGAGTCAGAACCAAAACAGTTTCTTAATGTTTGTTCAACTAGGCCTATGATAGAAGAAGCTATAAATAGGATAAGGCCGTTAATTAAAAAAGATAACATTTACATAGCTACCAGCAGGATTTACAATCAAAAAATAAAAAAATGCCTAAAAAAATTAAATATATCCTCCGGCAATATCTTATTAGAACCGCAGAGTAAAAATACTTTTGCGCCCATAGCCGTATTATCCAAGAGTATTAATGACTTAGATTCCGACGCTGTTATAGCAGTATTCCCAAGCGATCATTTTATTAAACATAACAATAGATTACTGAAATTATTAAGCAAAGGGATAGAAATTGCAAGATGCGGCTATATTGTTTCATTGGGCATTCCTCCCGCTAGGCCGGAAACAGGTTACGGCTATATTAAAACAGAATCAAGAGTCAATGATTTCTATCTTATAGAAAAATTTATCGAGAAGCCGAATTTAATCCAGGCAAGAAGATTTATCAGAAATAGGAGATATTATTGGAATAGCGGAATTTTTATTTTTAAGCCCCAAGTAATATTAGAAGAGATTAAAAAGTTTATACCCGGTATTTATAGCACCGTAATGCAGTTTAATCCCCTCCGCAAAATCCCCAGGCTTCAGACTGGGGATAGGAATTGCGGAATGGATTTTGCTTCGGGGAGGGAGCCTCGGACTTCAGTCCGAGGGAGCTCCACAAATAAAAAAGATTTTAGCCGATTATGGCATAAATTGCCTTCTATATCTATAGATTATGCGATAATGGAAAAAACTAAGAGAATGGCATTATTACCTGCAGATTGTGGTTGGATAGATTTAGGCAGTTGGGAAGCAGTGGTAGAGATTGCAAAAAAGGATAAAAATGGTAACATTTTTCTGGGCAAATTTATAGATATAGGAAGCAAAAATACCTTAGTCTGGTCGGATAAACGGTTAATAACTACGCTGGGGTTAAATAATATTATTATAGTAGATACAGAAGATGCGCTCTTGGTTTGTAGAAAAGATATGAGCCAGGATGTTAAAAAGGCAGTCGGACTACTAAAAAAGAAGAATTTTAAAGGACAGGCTTGAAAAGGTTTCTTATTGTAAATCCGTTCGGTATCGGCGATGTATTGTTTACTACTCCTGTAATTAGAGCTATAAAAGACAGCGAGCCGGATAGTATTATTGGCTATTGGTGCAATGAGCGGGTAAAAGAAATTCTTGAAAATAATCCCAATATATATAAGATATTTGCTTTATCAAGAGGCGACATCAAGAAGATTTACCAAAAATCAAGGTGGCAGGGTATCTGTAATTTCCTGAATTTAGTATATAAGATAAGAAAAGAAAGATTTGATAATATGCTTGATTTTTCCTTAGACCACCGCTATAGTTTAATAGCCAAAATCATCGGGGTTAAAAGACGCATCGGTTTTAATTATAAGAATCGGGGAAGATTTCTTACAGATAAAATAGATTTAGATGGCTATAGCGATAAACATGTAGTTGAATATTATTTAGATTTATTGAAGCCGATTGGTATAAAACCAAAAAACTATAATTTAGAATTAATTATATCGCAAACTTGTAAAAGAAAAAGCGAGAAAATCCTTGCAGAACGCGGTATCAATGATAAAGATTTAATTATCGGGATAGCTCCCGGCGCAGGCGCAAGCTGGGGCCAGGATGCTTCCCTAAAACACTGGCCTGCGGTAAGATTTGGACAACTGGCAGATAGAATAATTAATGATTTTGGAGCAAAGATAATCATTTTAGGCGATGAATCAGAAAAACCCATTGCTGATATAATAATAAATAATATGCATAAGAAGCCAGTAGATTTAGCAGGTATGACGAGTTTAGAAGAGTTAAGTGCGGTTATAAATAATTTGCATATTTTGATCACTAATGATGGAGGGCCTTTGCATATCGCAGTTGCATTGGAAAAGAAGACCATTTCTTTCTTCGGTCCTGTTGACCCAAAAGTATACGGCCCTTACCCTTTTGATGAAAAACGCCATATTGTTTTAAGAAAGAATTTGGAATGCAGTCCCTGTTATATTAAATTTCATCTTTCTGATTGTAAGAGAAATAGAGAGTGTTTAGAAACAATTGATGTTGACACGGCTTTTAATGCAGTTAAGAAATTATTATAAAGAAAGGCATTTATTATGAATAAGATACCAATAGTTGACCTGAAAAAACAAATTGCACCGATACGACAGGAACTGAATGCAGCTATTAAACGCGTAATTGATAATACAAATTTCATTTTGGGTGAGGAGGTAGCGGATTTCGAAAATGAAGTTCAAAAATACTGTAATATAAAATATGCTGTAGGAGTTTCTAACGGCACCGATGCGATAAAGTTATCATTGGCGGCGTTAGGGATTAAATCTGGAGAGGGGGTGTTATGTCCTGCTTTTACATATTATGCGACTGCCGGCGCAATAACTAGTATGGGTGCGGCCCCTGTATTCGTAGATATTGACCCTGAAACCTATAATATATCTGCCGAGACTATAGAAAAGGTTCTCAAGAAGGATTCTGGAAGAAAAATTAAGGCAATTGTACCCGTACATCTTTATGGTCAATGCGCTGATATGGATAGTATCTTGATTATGGCCAGGAAGTACAAGCTCAAAGTTATTGAAGATACTGCGCAGGCTTTCGGAGCGGAGTATAAAGGTAAGAAAGCCGGGACAATGGGTGATTGCGGTACGGTAAGTTTTTTTCCGGGCAAGAATCTGGGCGCCTTTGGTGACGCAGGCATGGTCATTACTAACAATAAAATTGTAGCAGAGAGGATTAAGATTTTGAGAAACCAGGGAAATAAAGCTAAGTATTATCATTTAGTATTGGGATATAACAATCGCATGGATACTTTACAGGCCGCAATCCTAAAGGTAAAATTGAAATATCTTGAGGCATGGAATAGAAAAAGACAGGGAAATGCCGAATATTTTAAACAGAGGCTTAAAGGTTTAAAAATCAAGGCGCCTTTTGTTCCGGAATACAACACGCACATTTACCATCAGTACGTACTGCGTTTAGATACCCCGAGTAAAAGATTAATCGAGCACCTGAGAAATAAAGGTATAGATTCGCGCGTTTATTATCCCGTTCCATTGCATCTTCAGAAATGTTTTAAATATCTAAATTATAGAAAAGGCGATTTTCCCGAATCTGAAAAGGCAGCTGTTCAGACATTAGCCATACCTGTATACCCGGATTTAACCGGTCAAGAATTGGACTACATTATCAGTTCAATCAGGGAGTTTTTGCAATGATTTACCCCGCCCTTCGTAAAAGGGTGGGGAACAATATAGGGAAGGAAGGGCGGGGTGAACTTATCCGTTGTTGTGCTCACTAAAAATGAAGAAAAGAATATCCAAAGGTGTCTTCAGTCCGTTGCCGGATGGGCAAATGAGATAGTAGTAGTAGATGATGAGAGCACTGATAGGACAGTTGATATCGTAAGCAGATACACCGACAGGATAATAATCAGAAAGATGGATATCGAAGGCAGGCACAGGAATTTTGCCTATGTCCAAGCCAAGAATTTATGGGTTTTAAGCCTGGATGCCGATGAGGTAGTTACTGAAGAGCTTAAAGAAGAAATTAAGAATGTACTTGGCAAACATAAGCAATGCAATGGTTTCACTATACCCAGGAGAAACTTTATCGGTGATTACTGGGTAAGATACGGCGGTTGGTATCCCAGCCCGCAACTAAAACTTTTTAGAAAGGATAAATTCCGTTATGAAGAAGTAGCTGTGCATCCTCGTGCCTTTATGGATGACCCCTGTGAGCATTTAAAATCAGATATAATACATTATTCTTATAGAAATTTAGAAGATTTTTTAGCTAAGTTGAATAATCAGACCACACGCGAAGCTCAAAAATGGTTTAATCAGAATAAACCTATGCATTTATATATATTCCTCTGGCGTACCATAGACAGGTTTATGCGTACATATATAGGCAGGAAGGGCTATAAAGATGGCTTTGTAGGCTTTGTGGTTGCGTTTAATGCCGGCTTATACCAATTCATTAGTTATTTGAAATATAAAGAATTAACTTTAAGTAAAAAGGAGGAATAGTGCGTATTCTGGTTACCGGCGGTGCGGGGCTTGTAGGAAGCCATTGCGCTGAATTTTTTGCATTGGATAACCCTAAAAATAAAGTTATTGTTTTAGATAATCTGATGCGTTCACAGATTTTTGGTTATGATAGGGCATCCGTAGAATACAATTGGAATTATTTAAAAAAATTTAAGAATATCGAGCGGATTAAAGGCGATGTGCGTAATGATAGAGATGTAACAAAGGCGGTTGGTAAAGGCGTGGATGTGCTTATTCACACCGCTGGACAGCCCGGCGTTCCCTCCAGCGTGCGTATGCCCAGAGAGGATTTTAGCATCAATGCATTCGGGACCCTTAATGTTTTAGAGCAAGCGCGGCAAAAGTCAAAGAATACGGTTGTTGTTTATTGTTCGACAAATAAGATTTACGGAGAAAATGTAGATAAGATACCCCTGAAGGAATTGGAGAAAAGGTATGTCTATGATGGGATAAAAGGAGTTTCTGAGGAAATGAGCACAGACTTAACAGGTCACACCCCCTATGGCGTTTCTAAATTAGTAGGGGATTTATATGTCCAGGAATACAGTTATATTTATAAGATGAGAACTGCAGTGTTTCGTATGTCGTGTACGTACGGCACAAGGCAATTTGGTTTTGAGGATCAGGGCTGGGTGGCTTGGTTTATTATTGCTACCCTTTTTAATAAACCAATTACAATTTATGGTAATGGTAAACAGGTGCGCGATATGCTTTATGTCGATGATTTAGTAGATGCGTTTAACTGCTTTATAAACAGTAAATTAGAAAGAGGGCTTTTTAATATCGGCGGCGGGCCAAATAATACAATTTCTCTTCTGGAATTTTTGGACGAATTAGAGAAATTAGCAGGAAAAAGGCCAAAGGTTAACTTTTCTGACTGGCGTCCATCAGATCAAAAGGCCTATATTTCAGATACCTCAAAATTAGAAAATACCCTTCACTGGAAGGCTAAAACCTCGGTAAGGGATGGCATAAAGAAGTTGTTTGATTGGGTTAAGGGCAATGAAAGTTATTTTTAATGAGGCCATAACTTATGGAGGCAAAGCCGACATAAGTTATCTGGCCGAATTAATCCCCGCAGCTACGAGTAGATTTCGAAGAAATCTACGAAGTGGTTAGCTACGGGGATAAGCCACCTGCGCGAATTAAGTTCGGGCAAACTTAATGAAAGTTATTTTTCTTGATCGAGATGGTGTCATAAATAGATATCCTGGTGACTCAGATTATGTGAAGTCCTGGAGTGAATTTCATTTCCTTCCAGAGGTAAAATCCAGCCTGAGGAGACTGAATGATAAGGGATTTCAGATTTTTATTGTTTCTAATCAGGCAGGCGTTTCTAA
>Ga0315280_10011684_pt1 | contig 10746 bp, 13 predicted proteins | sample YL17G06_40_MG_FD_203697 | JGI IMG/M metagenome (GOLD analysis project Ga0315280, IMG submission 203697) | Sediment microbial communities from Yellowstone Lake, YNP, Wyoming, USA - YL17G06_40 | ecosystem: Environmental > Aquatic > Freshwater > Lake > Sediment | place: USA: Wyoming | collected... | reverse complement strand
GGCGCGGCAACGGGCCGAACGCCGGCACGATTGACTGCTCCCTGGGCCAGGTTAGGAGCATCCGCCGCGCCCGGCAGCCGGCGGTGGGCCAGGTCACGGTCTACGGGGCCACCTACGTCTATCTCACCACCTACGAGCATGAGACGAAGGAATCGAAGGCCGGCTCCGGCGACACCGGCGAGGGTGAGCCACAGGCCAGCATCCGCATCGTCGAGGACTCGCCCACTCACCGCGTGGTGGAGACTGGCATCGTCCAGGGCAGCGGCGAGTTCGTGACGATCACCAGGGAGACCGAAGACTTGACCTACCAGGACGTGACCGACGCCGAGGGTAACTGGCTGGGCCGCGTGCTTCTCAAGAGCGAGGCGCTGGAGGAGCGCGACCTGCACAAGGCGACCCCGAAGCGGAGCCGCAAGGAGATCTCATTCGGATACGACGGCCAGTGGCGGCTGACGCTGCGGGACGAGCGCACCAGCGAGTACCAGGACGACGGGACCCTGAAGAAGGTTGGGCATGTGGTCACCCGCTTCGAGCAGGTCACGCCGACCGATGTGCGCACCGTCACCACGGAGTTGAAGGTCGCCAGCGACGGCACGGAGACCGTGAAGAAGGGCTTCCCCAAGTGGGAGCAGCAGCCTGGTGTCCTGCAATCGAGCGTGCGGCAGGCTCCTGACCCCGAAGGCAAGTGGGATGAGAAGCCGGACGGCAGCGCCCCCGACAACCTCAAGAAGACCGAATACACCTCGCAGTACCAGGGCACTGCGAACGGCGGCGGCAGCATGCCCAGGGTCTATCGCAATGAGAACCTGGTGGGCAGCGCCATCTGCCAGCAGATCGCCGATGACCTGGCTGCGGAGAGCGGCAAGTGGCTCTACAGTATAAGCCTCTTCTGGCCGCGCCCGTTCTCCTATCGCAAGGGCCAGAAAGCCACTATCACCAACCTGCCCGGCGACTGCCCTGACTTGGCGGACGCCATCATCATGGGGATTCGCACTCACTACGACGAGGGCGCGGGCATGTGGGCGCACGACGTGGAGTTCGAGTGCTGGAGGGATTCGTGAGCCGTCTGTCCTCGATAGCGCAGCGCATCCTGGCAGCCCACCGAACTTGCGGCTGGGGTAAGGTGTCGCAGGTCGCGCGGCCCGGCGAGGTGCGCTTGGAGAACCGCCAGGAGCGGGTGCTTGTGGCTGGCAACGCCGCCCCGGCGGTCGGCGAGCATGTTCCCTGGCTGAGGCTCGACCGGGGCACACTGGTCACGGCACGCAATATCCGGCCTCGGCCGCCTCTGGTTCTTCCATCGGGGAAAGCCCTGCCGACGTGGACCGGCGCGTGGGACCAGGTGATCACCTCGTCGTTCGACAACGGTCAGTATGACAACGCCTCGCCCTGCTGCGCGGCCGACAGCAAGGGGCACGCCTGGACCGCGGTGTGCGAGTCAGTGGGCGATGTGTTCCGGCTGCACTTCTACCGCGGGGACAAGGACAACCTGCTCGCGGCGGCAGGCTGGGCAAGCAAGGCACACATCGACTTCCCGTACATCGGCGATCCGTACTACCGCACCAGTGGCCCAGGCTGGAGAACGCCCTGCCTGCTGGTGGACGACCAGGACAACCTCTTCGCCTGGTGGCACCGACAGTTCCTCTGGGAGGCGGGGCAGCAGACCGCGAACGCGCTCCAGGGAGTGAAGGGAACGATCAACCCTGACACCGGCGCGCTCAGCCTGGACTCGCCAGTTGACCTGGGACTGCCCTACGTGGACGGGTTTGGGCCCGCCTATACGCCTGACTACAGCGGGCTGGAGATCGCTCCCGACGGCTATCTCTGGCTGGTTACCTCCCCAAAGGTGACGGTGCAGACGCCCACTGTTGACCTGCTCTACGGCAATGATCTGCTGGTGGGCAACTACCGCTATGCCCTCGCACATCAGTCGGCCAGCAGCGAGCTGGGCTGCGGTTACTACACCCAGAAGACCACGCTGGCGCAGGCGGCTGTCCCCAACGCGCCGAGTCAGTTCTCCAACCCGAACGTCGGGACATTCCAGGCCGGCTACCACTACTTCAAGGTGACCTTCTATAAGAGCGACGGCACCTCCGGTGACGGCGAGACGACGCCCGGCAACTACGGAGCCTACAACCTTCTCACCAGCAATCGCTCCATTCGCATGGCGATCCCGCGTTCACTGCGCAACGGCGGGCGCAAGGTCTACTATGCGACCTCGGCCGGCGGCCCCTACTATCTGATCCACACCCAGCCCGACTGGAACACCGACTACATCGAGGTGTTCAGTCCGGTATCCAGCGGGCCGCAGCCTCCCACCACGAACACGCTGCCTGCCAAGCGCACTCGCATCTGGAACGTTGATCAAGGGCCACCTGGCACCACCGCTCGCCGCATCTACCGAACCCAGGCCGGCGGCAGCGTCTACGGCCTGGTGCACACCATCAGCAACAACCTGAACGACCAGGAATGGACTGACGATACGGGCGACTCCATTGGCGCGCCTCCGCCGAACAATCCCACCAATCAGTCTTATCGCTGCCTGGCTGTGGGGCGCTCGAATGCACCTCGCTCCTGGTCGAGCGGCGTGACCTGGGAGAAGGTATTCGGCTGGTATCCCTGGTCGTGGCTGGGAGATCGCTGCGGGATTGTTGCCCTGGGCGGAGGAGTGGCCGCGGTGGTCTATCAGAACACCTCGTGGGGGCTGTCGGCGCGGCGGCGCACGACCGGGAGTGTCTGGGGCAGCGAAGTCAACCTGGTCACCGAGAGCGGCCGCAGCTTCCGCCTCGGAACCATCATGCTCCACGAGGGCGAGCCGTACCTGTGCTACCTCGAATCGGGCGGCTACCCCAGCCTTGATGAGTGGCACTACGCGCCGCTCTCAGTCAGCGACGACGGCGTCAGCATGGGCAGCCCTGTGCTTGCAGGCGACGGCTGGCCCTACAGCGAGGAGCCGCCGCGACTTTCCTGGGACGAAGACCAGGAAGTCCTGGTTATGCACGGCGGCGGATTCAACGACTACTGCCACATCTTCAACGTGGACGAGGGCGATGTAGAGAGCGGGGGCAACGATCTCTCGACCGTCGGCGCAGACATCTCCTGGTGGACGGCGCCGCATCGCGTCCCTGGTCCGAAACTTTGGGGCCTCTTCATAGACTGGGACGGCTATCACGGAGCCGTGGAGTGGACACCCGAGTGAGCAGACTCTATTCGGCAATCAAGCGACTGGCGCAGAAGGGTGACCGGGCAGCGATTGGGACGGTCGCGGGCTACCTCGGCGGCGGCCACTATCGCGTCCAGATAGCAGGCACCGAGTACGAGGTGCCTGCTGCCGGAGACGCGCAGGCGATGGATGGACAGAGCGTGGCTCTGATGGTGAGCGGTGAGACTGGAAAGCCCATCGCCATGCTCGGGCCGGTGCGCCAGACGGGAGTGTAGCGTGGCAAGCCAGCAGATTCTGCTATCAACAAAGTGCTGCAAGATCGCGGGCGGCGCAAATGCCAACGCGAACTACGGCAACACGACGCCCGGAGGGGTGCACTACAACTCGGCCAGCGCGAACTGGACTAAGCGTCATCTGGTCGAGTTCGACCTTACGCAGCTCATCCCACAGCAGGCGTCTCAGATCGTCCAGGCGCGCCTGCGCGTGAGCTTCGACGGATCTCTCAATAACCACAGCGACGCGGCCTTCAACATCGCCTGCCATCGCCTCACCGCCGCATGGGTCGAGGCGCAGGTCACCTGGAACAACCGGCAGACTGGTACACCCTGGGGGACAACAGGCGGCGACTTCGCCTCGCCCGCGCTGATCACCGTCTCCAGTCCTGACAATCCGAGCGGCTGGGGCACCGACTACTTCGACATCACGGCGTTGCTCAAGGACTGGCTGAACGGCACGTACCCGAACTCCGGGATCATCCTGAAGTGCGAGACTGAGAGCGGTTCGATCAACACGTGGAGTTACTACGAGACCGACGATCAGGCCAGTGACACTTACAAGCCTGCCCTGGTGGTTGACTACCTGGCCGCGCCGACGGCTCCCTCAAGTCTCTCGGCAGCGCCCAACGGCGCGAACCGGATCGACCTCTCCTGGACTGACAACTCCAACAATGAGACGGGCTTCAAGATACAGCGCAAGTTGGGGGCTGGCGGCACCTGGAGCCAGATAGATACGGTGGGGGCGAACGTCACCACCTACTCGGACACGACAGTCATCGGCAACGCGACTTACTACTACCGGGTCTGCGCCTACAACGCGGACGGCGATTCGGCGTGGAGCAATGAGGGCAGCGCCACCGCGATGCAGGCCGCGCCCACCGGCCTCTCGGCCACGCCATCGGGACAGACCATCAATCTGGCGTGGACGGACAATGTCACGGACGAGACCGGCTACAAGGTAGAGCGCAAGCCCGAGGGCGGAGCCTATTCCCAGATAGGCACGGCCGGGCAGAACGCCACTTCCTATCCGGACGAGGGCGTCTCGCCCGGCACTTACTACTACCGCGTCAGGGCCTATAACGATTACGGCAACAGCGCCTACAGCAACGAGGCGAGCGCAGCCGTTCATGCCCTGGGCGACAACCTGACCGACATCACGACGCTGATCCGCAGACGAAGGAGATGATGCCAATGCCCACCTACCACGAGAGCGTCACGAAGAACGGAGTCTCGCAGGCAGCGCTGGAGGTCATACTTCCGCCGCGTGACCTGGGCGAGTACCCGATGAAAACTGTGACCTTCAGCAACGCGGCCGGAGGCACAGCCCTGGCGGACGCGGCAGTCGAAGTCGGCCCCACGGCAAGCGGCCCCTGGCTCGCCGAAGACCTGACCGGAACCGGGATTCCCACTCTGGCAGCCGGCGCGAGCGCGGCCTATCGCATGACGAAGGTTGACCGGTGGCTCCGCGTGCAGGCGAAGGCTGCTGGAGCAAACTGCAACCTGACTGTCTATCTCGACGCCGTGGGGTAGCGCAATGGGCGAGTATCTGAAGTACGGGGCGACGGGCCTGGTGGCCGTCATCATCCTGGCCGTGATGGTGCCGGTCATCCGCGCCTTCATCGAGGAACTCAAGGAGAGCCGCCGCGAACGTCAGGAGATGAGAAAAGAACACAACGACTTCGTGGTCAACCATGCCCGCCACACCACCGAGGCGCTACTCCAGGTGAAGGACGGACTGGAGCAGGTGTGTCGCCGACTGAATGGAGAGAACGAATGAAGCCCTGGGAGCCAACGAAGGCGGCCCACCTTCTGGTACTGGCGCTCAAGGAAGTCGGCAAGCCGTACGTGTTGGGCAGCGAGGGGCCGCCCGACGAATCACTGAGGACCTGGGACTGCTCTGAACTGGTGCAGCACCTGCTCGCCCAAGTCGGAGTGGTGCAGGTGACCGATTCGAAGGGGCGAGTCACGCCAGTCAATGTCTTCGACGGCGCCGGCTTCCAGTGGGAGCGCTCGGTGTCCATCCCGTTGGAGGCCGGGGTCAAGCTGCCTGGCGCTCTGCTCTTCATCCGATCCGCGAGCGCCTATCCGCGCAAGCCCCACCAGGTCGGACACGTGGCGATCTCGCTGGGCAACGGCTACCTGCTGGAGGCGCGCGGCCGCGCTTATGGAGTGACCATCGGCCCACTGCGGCCGTCGTTCAACCTCGCTACCAAGGTGCAGGAGTTGTACGCCCCAGCGTTGCTGGGGTGACGAACGCAGAGAAGGAAGGAGGTGATACCAGATGTGGTCGTGGCTGAAATATATGTACCTCGCCATTCGGTTGGGCACTCTCTGGGAAAACCTGAAGGCGGTTCGCGCAAGCGACCCAGCGGTCACCAGCGAGTCCTACCAGCCGGCCTCTGCCGCCATCCTGGATGATCCCGGGGTGCAGCGGTGGCTGAGCCGACTCTCACCGGAGGAACAGGCGCGCTTCACCGAGGGCCTGACGGTCTTCCTCTGGGGCCTGGACGCGCTCACCGAGTAGGCAACCGCGGCAGAATCAGGGGAACAGGCCCCGCTCAGCCGCGGCGGGGTCTTTCTTTTCGCCCCACGTTCCCGAGAAACCACTCACTTTGGGCTTGACTTTCCCGACGAACAGCGTGACCCATGTGTCGCGCGCACGGAACGGGCATCAGAAAGGACCACGGGTTCCTGGCGGATTCAAGGCATGAGTCACATGAGCGGTTAGCAACCGCCAGCAAGCCAGCGAGGAAGAGCGGACATGGGACAGACGCAGATAACGAGCAGCAAGGCGGAAGCGTTCTCGTGGGGAGTGGAGATCGAGGCCTTCCTGCCGGAGCGGGCAATCAACGAGTTGGGCATCAGCATCGGCTCCTACCACCACGGTCACCCGCTGCCCTCGCCTTTCCCCCAGGGATGGACGGCGGAGCGGGACGGCAGCCTCCGCACCGATCGCCGGGGCTATGTCCCTGTCGAGGTAGTGAGCCCGATACTCCAGGGGCGGGCCGGAATCGAGCAGGTCAAGCAGGTGGCCCAGACGCTCAAGGGCCTGGGGGCAGTCGTGAACACGACGGCGGGCTTCCATGTGCACTGCTCAGCCGAGGCAGTCGCCGGGGACGGCTTCGCAAAGGTCGCCGAGTGGGTCGCCAAGCTCCTCTACCACGTAGCCATGCATGAGACTGCGCTCTACTCCTCGACCGGAACGCACCGCCGGGAGAACGGCGGCTACGCTCGCAGCATCAAGGCGCAGAAGAATGCCGCCGACAGGGTGCGGCGCGCTCCTGATACTCGCAAGCGGGAAGCCCTCCAGGACGCGGTCTATGGGCTGGCTCGCTACCACACGCTCAACCTGACCAACTTGTTCACTCGCAAGGCCACGGTCGAGTTCCGCCACGGAGCCGGCACGGTCGAGTGGGCGAAGATGGTGGCTCACATCCAGATGGCGCTCGCCCTCTGCGAGCGGGCCACCGAAACCGCGAAGATGGACTGGGATGCCCTGGCGAGTGAACGCACCTACCACGTGAGAGGGAAGGGGCTCCGGGAACTCAACCGGTTCTTCTACCTGGCCGGATGGACGCTGGGCCGGCGGGATGTCGGAAAGCCGCAGGTGGAGATGGCGGGCTGGATTGCAGACCTCGCTGACCTGAAGCTGGTGAAACGGGAATTGAAGCGGCTCGCCCGCCGGTATGATTCTGCGACGATGGAAAGGGCGGCGTGAGATGTGCGGGGTCTTCGGATTCGCAGGCAGCCTGTCCCGACGCGAATGGGGCTTCACCCATCGCCTGATGGTAGAACTGGCGATTGCCTCCGAGGAGCGAGGGACAGACGCGGCCGGCTTCGCCGCCCTGACCGCTGGTGGCGAGATGCTCTGGCAGCGTCAGCCGGGGCCGGCGCGGCTGCTGTTTCAGGGCATAGACTTCTCTCTCCTGAGGCGCAAGAGCGTGGTCATGGCAATCGGCCACACCCGGCTCGCGACCACCGGCGCACCCGCCGTCAACGGCAACAACCATCCCCACCTGGCTGGCGATTGGGCACTGGTGCACAACGGATTCATCCCGCTGCACGAGCACAAGGCCACCGTCCTCGGCCTGCGACTGAAGTCGCAGTGCGACTCGGAAATCCTGGCGCAGGTTCTCAGCAGGTACGGCGCGGATGAGGGGCCGGACGTGTGTCTGGCGTTGGGCGGCAAGCAGTCAGTCCTCGCCGTCAACGCCAGCGCCCGCACAATGCTTGCCTGGACGAACGGGGAGATGCCCCTGGTCGCCTTTCGCATTGAGGGGCTGCCTGGCGTTTGGTGGGCCTCTACTGAAGCCATTGCCGAGAATGCGGCGCGCAAGCTGAGGCTGCGAGGCAGCTTTGCTCCGGTCAAGCCGGGTGTGGTCTATCGCCTGGAAGCTACGGCCGACCTGGCATGGGAGGGGCTGTGATGCGGGAGTTTCTGTATCACGGGACAACGGAGGCCGCGGTGAAGGCGATTCTGCAGGACGGAATCATGCCGCGCCGCGGCGAGCGGCCAAGCACATGGGGCACCGCGCCGTCGGCCCCTGACCGAGTATACCTGGCCGAGGGATACGCACCCTATTTCGCGGCCGCAGCCGCGGCGGAAGGCGAGCGGCACGCGCTGGTGGAGGTGAGGCTGGCTGCCCTGGACGAGCGCCTGCTGCGACCTGATGAAGACTTCATCGCCCAGGCGCTCAAACGACAGGAACCGGGTTGCCGCGAGATGTCCTGGGCTGACCTCAACCGCATGGTGTTGTCGCTTGGGCGATGGGACGGGCTTTGGAAGGAGTCCCTGCAAGCCCTGGGAACCTGCGCCTACGCCGAGACGATTCCGACTGAGGCCATCAGCCGGGTTGCCCTCTATGACCCGGCCGATAACCCCCAGATGGCGATGGCGGCGCTGGACCCGGCGATCTCCGTGCTCAACTGGCAGCTGTGCGCCGAGAAGTACCGGCTCCTCACACGTTGGCACATGGGCGACGAGCTGACCTTGGAGGAGTGGCTGGAGGCGGCCGGGGGCTTGGAGTCGCTACTCGGTGAAGGACACAAGTCCCAGATTACTGCCGCGCTGAAGCGGCAGAGGATCGAAGTAAGGGGAAACCGATGACCGCTATCGAGGCGAAAGAACGCATCGAGCGCCACCTGCTCAGCAAGGGCTACAGCCGCAAGGAGGGTCAGAAGCACACCTACATGCTGCACCCGGACGGTGCGCATCGGTGGAAGCTGACCAGCCGCACCGTCCAGCAGCAGAAGCGCTTCGACTGGGGCTGGCAGAACGTGGGCTGCTCCGCCTCGCTCATTGAGGTGGCCAGGAGGTTAGGAAAGTGATGTGGGTGGAGCCGATGGACAGCGACAACCAGGGGGAGGACAAGCGGCACCCCGATGATGCCTTGTGGCGACGCATTCGGGAGGCCATCTACAAGGCCGTCAACGCGGTCTTCAAACCGCCTCCGCCGGACGTCATTGAGAAGATAGAGGACGTCCTCGGGAGAGCGAAACGCGACTGGAAAAGAGAGGAGAAAGAAGAATGCCACGACGAAGCCAACGAGAAGCAGTAGCAGAGCGAACTGAAGCCCACCTGGCCGAGCAAAGGGAGCGACGGCGGGAGGCGGCGCAACGCGGCGCACAGACGCGCCGACAACGGCGGGAAGCGCAGCAAGGCGAGGCACAGCCGCAGCCAGCGGCTGAAAGCCGCACACAGGGGCACGTGGCGCGCCGTTCGCGGCCTCGTGCGCACCCCGACCTCCTGACCGTGGCGATCCGCGGCCACTTCGCCGCCAAGATGCGGGGGCTGTCCGAGAGTCACGGCATGAGCCTGGCCAAGCTGCTGAAGGACGCGCTGCTCATTTACGAGGGCGACATCGAGGGCGGCTACGAGCCGGGTACCAGCCTGCAGGGCTGGCAGGCGCGCCAGGCCGAGGGCGGAGAGCCGTCGGAATAATGCTTGCTCGCGGCGCAGCACGTTGCAGGTAGTAGACCTCGCCAGTCGCCAGCTGTCCGCGAAAGGCCATCCAGGCCGTTGACAATTTAGTCAACGGAACGTAAGATGCCTCATGTGAAACTCGGCGAGTTCATCAGGCAGGCCAGAGAAGAACAGGCGCTGAGCCTTCGTGCCCTTGCTCGGGCAACCCAGGTTGACCCCGCTCATCTCTGTCGAGTCGAAGCGGGAAAGGTGACTCCTTCTGCGTCACTTCTCGCCAAGCTCGGAAGAGTCCTCGGCGCCAACGCTGACCATCTCATGCTGCTGTCGGGCCGTGTTCCGGATGGCTTGAGGGCCACCGTAGAGGCCAGGCCGGGCGATGGGATAGCAGTCCTCAGGGATATGGCGAGTGTAACAGTCCGGGAATCTCAAGCCCGCTACCAGACGGCGCTCCTCGTCCAAGGAGAGTCGAGGGCCATCGAGGACGGGTTTCCGTTCGAAGAGATAAGTGAAATAGCCGAAATGGAGAGTTGGAGAAAGGAGGTGTACCGCCCAGTCTATCATGTGCATAAGTGGTGGGCGCAGCGACTCGGCTCCGTATTCAGGGCAGCGATTCTTGCTGCTGCAACTCCACGAGGGCTGTCGATAATCGACTTGTTCTACCAGCCCGTGCAACTTCCCGGGCTGGTCATATTCGACCCCTTCATGGGTAGCGGGACGATACCGGGGGAAGCGCATAAGCTGGGGTGTGCGAGCATCGGACGCGACATCAACCCGGTGGCTTATTTCGCGGTGCGAACTGCGCTTGGCGCGATCAAGAGATCGGCTCTGGAGGAGGCTTTTCGCCTTGTCCGAGAGACCGCCGAAGAAGATGTTCGCGCGTTGTACTGTGAGCCCGACGCCAAGGGTCGAATGCGCGAAGTGCTCTACTACTTCTGGGTGAAGATACTCCCATGCCCTAGCTGCGGAACTCGGGTGGACTTGTTCAGCAGTTACATCTTCGCGCGCCACACGTATCCCAAGAAACACCCGGGCGCCTACGCGGTGTGTGCCCGCTGCGGTGCAATCCAGCAAGTTCGATACGACTGTACACGGATGGAGTGCCACTCGTGCGGGTACGTCTTTGACCCGTCGCAGGGTCCTGCACGGCGTGCTACTGCGATTTGTCCTGCCTGCAATGAAGAATTCGATATGGCGAAGACTGCGCGCGCGCTGGGACAGCCGCCCGAGCATCGGATGTACGCCAAACTGGTGCTCACCCCCAGCGGACGGAAAGAGTATTTGCCTACTACAGAGCACGATACTCAAGCATATAGAGAGGCTGAGGCAAGACTGGCGAGCATCTCGGATGCGTTCCCAGTCGTGGAGATTGCAGACGGGTACAACACCCG
>Ga0315280_10011683_pt1 | contig 10746 bp, 7 predicted proteins | sample YL17G06_40_MG_FD_203697 | JGI IMG/M metagenome (GOLD analysis project Ga0315280, IMG submission 203697) | Sediment microbial communities from Yellowstone Lake, YNP, Wyoming, USA - YL17G06_40 | ecosystem: Environmental > Aquatic > Freshwater > Lake > Sediment | place: USA: Wyoming | collected... | reverse complement strand
CAGTGGTCTCCTTCACCGAGTCGCCAGCAAGAAGTTTTTCCATATTCTCACGTGCAACTTCAAAGGCCCGCATACGCAGCTCCGAGTCTGCCGCCGAGGCTATGCAGCGGGTTATAACAACCACTACACCCGAACTGACAATCGCCAGTATAACCAGGGCGGTCACGGCCTCTACCAGACTAAAAGCTTTCTCTTTCCTGTTCATAGTTCGTTGTTCGTAGTTCATCGATTAACCCCGACTTGTCGGGGAACTCATAACATAAATCCGCCACAAGTCTGGCGGATAAATCAGAACGGAACTTCATATTTGGCTTTCGGCACCAAAAGTGGGGCATCGCCTTCTTCCAGCCTGACAATTCCGTTGAGCCGGTTGACCACAACCGAATATGGCTGCTCATGCCCGTCCAGTAGAACGATTTTCCCGCCGTATTGCCATCCTGAATGCCCTGCCCTGAATTTCGCTCTACCTTCGTTGGTGTAGTCACCGTCATCGAATTCAACATAAACTACCCGGCAATTATTGCTAAAATCACCTGCGACAATAATCTCTTCCTCCAGAACCTGCGAGAGGTCGGGTGAAGTAATCTGCCGAAGTAAAAAACTCTGCTCCGTCAGGTCAATTATAACTTCATATCTCCTGTCGCTCTCAGCCGCAGCAGCCGCAGCCATTCGCATTGTCGAGACAAGCTCCTGCACCTGTGCTCTGAATGTGTTTTTTCTAAGCAATCCCAAAAGATGCATCTGTGCCAAAAGCACGAACATCGAGAACACCACGAGCACTACTACCAGTTCAGTCAGTGTAAAAGCTAAATGTTTACTATGGCGTCTCTTCGCGTTTTTTCTCTGTGTACGCATCGGTGCTGAGCAAGTCGGCATCGTAACTCTCACCGCCTTCTTCGCCGTCGGCGCCGAGACTCTTGATTACAAAAGGCTTGCCGCTCTCCGGATAAAGCTCATAAATAAAATCGTTTCTCCAGCCGTCTTTGGGTATGTCCGTAGTCTCCAGATACCCGCCCGGCTCCCAGTTTCTAACATCGCTGGGCTGCTCTATAAGAGCCCTAAGTCCTTCCTCCTCGGTCGGGAATCGGCCTGTGTCCATCTTGAATTGATTGACCGCAGAGTGAAGAATCTTCAAATTTGCCATCGTAGTTATGACACGGGCCTGGTCTATCTTGGTCACTACTTTTGTAACCACCAGAGTGGCAAGCAGACCGATGATAATCAGCACGGCCATAAGCTCGACCATCGTAAAACCAAATCTTACGCCTCTTTTACTTTTTCTCTTTGTCATTCTGACCTCCCGTATAACTCGTTAAAATTTCCCTGCCGATACTTCCAGAATCGGCAGTATCGTCGCATAAGCAATTATCCCAATAATTGCAGCCATAACAATTATAATAAGCGGCTCAATCGCAGCACCTAATCTTTCAATCACTATGTCGCTTGAAGCCTCGAGGTCTTCGCTGATATTTTTAAGCATTTTCTCCAGCTCACCACTTTTTTCCCCAACAGCAACCATGTGGGCAATCGCCGGGGCAATAACGCCGCTATCTCTTAACGGTGTCGCGATATCAGCACCTGCAATGATCCGTTCGCGAGCCTGCTGGACGGCTTGCCTCATAAGGGTATTGCCTGTAACTTCTGACACAACACGAAGCGACTCAGCTATACTCAGTCCCGAACTAAGAAGGGTCGAAAGAGTTGACGCAAACCGCGAAACAACGCGCTGCTTTATAAGAGGCCCGAACAACGGCAAAGACAGCATAAATTTGTCACGCAGGTATGCACCCCGCTTCGTTTTGAGAAAACGTTTGAGAGCCCATACAATCCCAACAAAAGTTCCGATAACTACCAGTAACCACCAACCGGTCATCACATAGCTTATATTCATCAGTTGTCTGGTAATCCAGGGCAACTCCTGCCCTGTCCTTTCGATCTGCTCGGCAATTTTTGGAATGACCTGCGTTGTCAGAATAAGAATGGCCGCAATGCAAAATATAATCAGAATCACAGGATATATCATTGCTGTTTTTACCTTCGCTTCGACTCGCTGGCGTTTTTCCATAAAGCCGGCAATGGTCGAAATGCTCTCTCCTAATGTGCCGGTGACCTCCCCCACACGAACCATGCTTACATAGATGACATCGAAATAGTCACTATAATCTTTCAAAGCATCTGTAAATGACTCGCCCGTGACAATCCGGTCACGAATGTCCGTAATAGCATTCTTAAATCGCGCATCGGAAGTCTGTAAAGTAAGGACCGAAAGTGCTTCGGTCAGTTTAATTCCTGAATTAAGCAGCGTCGCCAATTGCTTGGTAAAATCAATCAGTTTGCTCTTACCGCCTCTGCGGAAAATCAAAGACAGCACGGCTTTTTTTTCGTCCACCTCGCCGACTTCCTCAATTGAGGATGGATGAATACTCCGCACCCTCAGTTGTTTTCGCGCAGCGTACGGGTTCTCGGCCGTAATCGCGCCTTTGACCTTTTTGCCATCTGCCGCTATCGCTGTATAGTGATATCTTGGCATAACTGAAGCTCAAAACTAAAAACTAAAAACCCAAAACTCATCAGTTTTACCTTTTGCATTTTTATCCGCCAGACGTACGGCGGATTAACTTTTGACTTTTATACCACGTCTGCCTGTGTAACTCTCAATACTTCAGAAACAGCTGTTATACCCGCGAGCACTTTCCTGGCTCCATCCATTCGCAGCGTTTTCATCCCCGCCTCAAGGGCGACCTTCTTTATTGTACCTGCGGTTTTTTTCCTGTATATTAAGTCCTGGACTTCTTCATTGACCAGCAGTATCTCATAAATACCTGTCCGCCCACGATACCCTGTTTGAAAGCATCTTTCACAGCCTGTCCCGACAAAAAACTTCGTGCCGTTGTTTGCTTCAATTTCACCCAGGCCAAGCTCTTTTAACTCGTGAGCCGCAGGTTCGCTCTCCTTTCTGCAATCCGGGCACACCTTTCGCACCAGCCGTTGAGCTATTATGGCAATCAGGGACGAACTTGCCAGATATGGCTCAACGCCTAAATCCAGAAGTCGGCTCACTGCCCCGGCAGAGTCATTTGTGTGCAGCGTACTGAAAACCAAATGACCTGTAAGCGAAGATTGTATCGCCATGCGGGCAGTTTCTATGTCTCGAACTTCACCAACCATTATAACATCCGGGTCCTGACGCAGCACGTGCCGAAGTGCCGTCGCAAAAGTCATCCCTTTTTTCATGGCAACCTGAATCTGACTGATACCTTCCAGTTGATACTCAATCGGATCCTCAATAGTTATAACATTTTTCTCAGATGAGTTAATCCTGTTAAGACAGGCATAAAGAGTGGTGGTCTTTCCGCTGCCCGTTGGTCCTGTCACAAAAATCACCCCGTGAGAGCAGTTCAGCAAAGAATCAAATTTATTCAAATCATCATCCCACAGACCCAGCTCATTTAGCGCAAACAAACCGGTGCTCTTGTCAAGTATCCTCAGCACGCTGCGTTCGCCGTAGCTGGTCGGCACAGTGCTGATACGCAAATCAATCTCACGCTGACCGAGCCGAACACTACACCTGCCGTCCTGAGGAAGCCGACGCTCGGCAATGTCCATACCAGCCATAACCTTAATACGAGAAATAACCAATGGCAGAACGTTCCTGTTCAAACTCAAAACATCGTATAAGATACCATCAATGCGGTAGCGAATCTGTAGTTTATTTTCATAGGGATGAACGTGAATATCGCTCGCCCGCAACTGCAAAGCGCGAAAAAGAATGTCGTTAACCAGCCGGATAACCGGCGGACGATTTACCACGTCAAGCAGGTCATCCGAAGTAGCGACCTCATCAACGAGCCGGTCAAGATTCTGCGAATCGAGCTCCTCCGCCACCTCCTCGATTACAGTTGACCTCTGCTCGTAGGCAACATCTATTACCGCTGTAATAGCAGCACGGGTAGATATTGCTGCCTTGACGGGCAGGCCCGTCATCTTCGAGACGTTATCCAGAGCGTCCGCGTCTAACGGCTTGGACAAAACTACTGTAAGTTCGCCGTCGCTGGCTTGGCGCCTTATACCGATAAGAAAATGGTGCTGAGCATACGTTGCAGGAACAGCTTCTATAAACTCTACAGGCACATCTTTTGCCGATATTTCCGGCAGAAATTCCCATCCGAGGGCCTCGGCAAAGAGCTTCAAAACCACATCTTCCGTAAAATAAGGACAGCCAAGCAAAACCTCATCAATTCGCTCGTGGGTGCTATTTTCTTCCAGGAATTTGACCAGTTGCTCGGCGTCCACCACCCCCGTCCGCTTAGCAGTTTGTATCAGTAATTCTTTCATCAATGTTACCTAATCCTGCGTTGCCGAACGCTATCCTACTGTGCATCAAGAATCTTAAACGGCTCTACCGGCTTGGGTTTTATGCCTGGCCAGTCCTGGTATCCCTGGAATTCCGCTTCATGTTTTTCAAAGGCCATTCGGTTCCGCTCCGATATCCTTTCCAAATCTGGTAAACCCGCAATAGCAGTTTCCGCCGGTCTTATTATCTCGGCCTTTATAAATAAGTACAACTTCCTCTGTGAGTCGCGGGTGCTGATACTTCTAAAAAGTCCTCCCACAAAAGGTACATCGCCCAGCAGTGGAACTTTTGTCCCGCCTTTGCCTTGATTTAGTTTCAGCATTCCGCCCAGGATTATGGTGCTGCCGTCAGGAACCGTAACGATCGTGGTGATGTCACTGGCAGTTTTATCCGGCGGGGAACCCTCGGCCGCCTTTTCTCCGAAATCCGACCTTGTCAATGATACCTCAAGGCGAAGCAGCTTGCCCTCACTGATATGAGGTGTAATGTCAAGGGTTATCCCCGCTTCGTACGGTTCGTAACTGACTGCTGTTTCTATGGGCGTGTATTGCTGCCCTGCTGCGCCGGTACTAATTGGAGCAGAGGATGTTTTCTTAACATACGTGGTATCGGTGGTCTTAATAGTACCCTTTTCATTGTCATTAACAAGAATCTTGGGTTTAGCCAGAACCCTGCCATAGTCTTTCGTCTGCATCGCCGTCAGCAAAGCATCTACGTGTTTATCCGCATAAAAACCGGTTCCGGTTCCTTTGTCGGCTCGTACATCAATGAAACGGTCTCGATTCTTCGAACGAAGCTGCCCGGTTATCTCATTAAAGTCAGGAATAACCGTGGACTTATTGATCAAATCAGGAAAGCTCTCAACGAACCTAAGGTCGTAATCAAACTTGTCGCCTTTGCTAATTTCAACTAAAGTTACGTCAATAAGGACCTGTGGCCTTCGCTTATCAAGCGTTTTTATCAGGTTGCCTATCCATTCTTGGTTCTTTTTACTGGCATAGACAATGATGGAGCAAGTATTCTTATCAGGAACAATAATGATTTCTTCTTCTGTCTTCTTTACTACCTGCTGAATCTTGCCTTCCTTGTCTTTGACAGTCTCCTTAATGAGCTTATCAAGCACCTCCGCCATATCTTCCGGCTTCTGGTTCTCAAGAGGATAAATTACATAAGGTATCGTGCCCTTCTCAGTTTCACTATCCACATACTTAATAATCCCGGCTATCTGAGTATGTTGTTCTGCTGTAGCGTTAATCAGAAGCGAATTTGTCGGTGCAAGTACTATCACCTGTGGCTGCTCCACAGGTGCCTCCGTTACCGCTCCGCTCACGCCGGTCGTGCGACCAGCAGGCATGCCAGGCGTTGGAGGCTGGCCAGCCACCTCAGGTCTGGCAACCCCGGTAATTCTCGAAGGGGTCTCCGAGGTGCCGCCAATTATACCGAACTCTTGCAGCTTCTTCTTTACCTCTTCGGCATCAACATATTCAATCTTATATACCTTCATCGTCCGCAGGTCCTGCTGCGCCGTGTCAAGAGCATCTATCAAGCTATCAACGACAGTTAACTGCTCTTCAAGTCCTATCATCAGGATGCGGTTTGTTCTCTCATCTGCATCCAGGTACACCGCGGCCTGGGCAACTGGAGTGGTGGGCATACCCGGTCGAGTTATTGGTGATATAGGCGAGGGTCGACCTGGCGGCATACCAGGGGGGACAGCAGTCGGCGTTGCAGCAACAGTAATCGATACGGTTCCTAACTGCTCAGCAAGCGTTTTGACTTTTGGAGCGAGCGTCTTTGCCATTGTATATTTTAACTGCCTGAACCTAAATCTCTTAGGCGCACCCGGCTTATCAATCATCTCCAGAAGTTCTTCAATCCTGGCCATACGGTAGGCGTATTCGGTTACGATAAGTGTGCCTGTATCGGCAATCGGCGAAACAGTTGCCCCTAACTTCATATTAGTCAAAAGGTTCGTCGCACTACTTGTATCTATGTGTTTCAACTGGAACGCACGGGTGATTACCACATCCCCATGCTCAATCTTACGTGTGTCCGTCGCCAGGGTAGGGTCGATGTCGAATATTTGCGCCACCGGAACTATGGTTACAAGATTGACCCTCCGGGTCATCACAAATCCTCTGAACTTCATCACAGATTCAAGAAGGGGATACAAATCCTTGACCCTGATAGCTCCCTGCAGTTTACCGTGGAACTTCAGGGCAACTTCGCCTCCTTTCACTAATGCAGGGTCGTACATATAGTCCAGATGCAAATACATACCAACCAAATCCAGCAAACTGACGATGTCAACCTTTTCTGGCAAATTCAAGCTGAGAATTTCATCACCGTTGGGCAGAGGCTCCGGCTCGTAAGGCCCAACAGTGGTAACCGGTTCAGTTGCTCTTGTCTTTTGCCGTGATACGGTTGCAGATGCGTTTGGTTCAGCCGGCTTCTCGACCTTTTTCTCTATCTTTTCCTCTATCTTTTCCTCCCTTGGCTGTCCAACAGCAAAAACAATCTTCTCCAATAGCCTCACTGGCGCAACAGCAATCACAAACTTATTGTGGACATCTATAATTGCTTTGGTCTTCGCTGCATCCTGGGGCGGATTGGAAAAGCTCCCGACCGATATATCGCCGACCTTCGCTGCAATCTGTTCGTATGAGGGCAGATTCTCAACCTCTGAAGCAGGCAGAACCGCCTTTATGGCAAATTCTTCCTCGGCATCCACAAGTTTCAAAATAGCCATTGCTTTGGTTAGCTCACCGCTTTGAGCTGTCACCAAAATTGCGCTGGCTCCGGGAAGTTGCGAAACCGTCCCGATATTAACCTGGGCTAAATATTTCTTGCCCCGTTCAGCCGATATATGTTTCAGGGTAAAAATCTTGTATTGTACCGGCTGAGCCGGCCCCCCCTGCCTGTCTTGCGCCAGACAAGACGCGGACACAGCAAAAGAAAAACCCGCCCATAGCAAGCACACCATCCCCAAAATCCAAAATCCCGACCTGTCGGGGTAGTTTCCGCAGCGTAATTGCCGTTTCATCATCTCTAATACTCCGTGGTTCCACTAAATCTTCACATTTGCTCAAAGCTCTCATCCGGCAAGTCTCTTTTGCCGGACCAATGCAGGCCGTAACCAAGCCCCACCTATTCAATCAGACATAGAAAAAGGCCAAAAGTTCCCCAATTTCCGCCAAAAACTGCCAATTTGCTCAACGATAGGTTGGAAAAACACCGGATGCAAAATAGAAGCCTCTCTGCCTGCAAACTATGCCGTTTTTGGCCCGACTTTTGGGGATTTTACAAGACCAGCAGGATTTCCGTCCTGCGCTTTATTGCAAAATATCCCCCCGAATTAACCAGCGATTGTTTCAGGTCTTTTCCGCCAGGACGTCTTTGCCGGATACCGTAGCGGAATTACTTGTTTGGAGGTCGAACTGGGGTTGGAGGTCTAATAAAGTTTGGAGACCTACCGACCTTACGCGGCTGTGGCTTGGCGTCTGTTTTGCCACTGCCTGGTGCCGGCGCAGGTAGATTTGGGTCCCGCTTAATGCCCTCCAGCTCTTTGCCCAAACTATCCAGCTTCTTTGCTTCCTCCTCGCTTACATGCGTAGCCTGAAGGTCTTTCATAAGTTTTTCCATCAGTGCCGTAGCCTCCTGCTCGCTGTCTTCCGAACCGGTTTTATCAGACTTCGAACTTTTCTGCAAATTTGCTAACTGCGCGATGACCCTGTCTAACGCGGCATCCTCTTCGGCAATTGCCTCCGGTGGAGGTTGCGTACTTACCTCCGGCCCGGCAAAGACATCCTGCCGGGTGCTTACAACACTTGCAGTCGATCCACCTAAAACCGGCGAGGGAGACTTACCGCCCGTCGCCCCGGATGGAGAACCCTCAAGAAGGTTTATTCCTGTTGGTTTCTGCTCAGCCGCAATCTCAAAAGTCTTGTCACGGTCGCGAACGAGTACAACCCCATCTTTGATCTGTTCAATAATCAAATGACCCACCTCGCTGGATTGTCTAACCCAGTGCAGCCCTTTGCCAGGTTCGTCAATAAACGCAAGCGACAGTTCCGGATTTGACTGATGGCGACTGGTGCCGAGCAGCGTAAATTTGGGTGTAACTGAGGCCATAGGTTTGGGTGCAGTTGTTACCGGAGCTGTTTGCACCACTTTCGGCGGAGGCGGATTCAGATATAACGCAAAGGCCTCTGCCTGTTTTACCAGCGGAGAGACCTGGTTTTCGCTCTCCTTCGCTTTATTACCCGCCGCCTCTCTGAACTTCTCTATTACCCCGGCAGAACTCAAAAATTGCTCAATCTGCGGGTCGCTGCGAACACCAAAAACCACAGGAAAAACAAAAAGAATCCCCGCCAGAATCGCTGCCACAATACTTGTTATTCGCAATGTCTTTATCATATTAGTCTTCCTGCCCCCCTTCTTTTTTGACATTGCTGCACGCATTTGGTTCCGGCCAATGAATAATCTTTTCAAAATAAAGCTGCTCATTTCCTGCATATTTGCTGCTTTGCTCCGGTGTATGGCAATCAAGGCATCCCGACTTCGGCTCTGTGTTTTTTGCTTTTCCCAGAGTTCGGATGTGTTCAGAGCCCGGACCATGACAATTTTCGCAGCCGACATTTTTCAAATGCCCGCTTTTCTCTTCCGAAACAAAGCCTCTTTCATACTTCATACCAACCGTATGGCAGACAACGCATTCCGGGTCGAACTGCGACCCAACCTTCTGGAGCGTCGAAAAGCCGTGTGCGTGTGCCTGGCTGCTCCACTTCTGGTACTCGTATTCATGACAGAGCTTGCAAGATTCTGAGCCGGTATATTTCAAACCATTAGGCAAGGCAAAACGACCCTGTTTCTCCAACAGCTTGCTATCTTTTACGAGCTGTTGGTAGGCTTTATATAGCTCAACAAGTGACTTTTCCTGCGGTAAGTCCTCAGTTACTGGTATAGCAGAAAAACTAATTTTTAATCTGTCCTCGCCGTCGCCATCTGTTATTCGCAATCTGCTTACATATCTACCGAAGCGGCCCACGGAAAAAACCATAGGCCTTTTGTTCGGGTCACCTATCACCGTCGGCTCATCAGATTCAGCCGGACAAACCAGACAATCTAAAAGAGACGCGTTACCTGCAATAGAACCCATAACGGTTGCATCGCAGCGATTAAGGATAGCAATATTAACGCTACGCGAGCCACGAGCCAGCAATTTCAAATTTGAAATTTGAGATTTCAAATCCTGTTCCACATCAAAGGCCGCAATCGTCACAGTTACAGCTCCATTTCTCATTCGCATCTGTTTCGTAAATTTTACCGGCACTTTCACCCCGTTAGAAAAACGACTTTCTTTTCTAACGGGGTGAACGCTGGCTCGACTATAAGAGCTTATGACATTGAAAGATGAGCCGATACTGTCCAATAACCCGAGATTTTTGCCTGTTTTGATGTCTTTCTCATTCAGACTAACTACATCATAATCGAGCAGGCCGAAAGCCTGTATTATCGTACTGAACTTGATTAGGTCCTGTTCACTGTCGCCTTTGATAAGCCCGCCGGTATCGACAATCAACCTTTTTTGCTTCGGCACGCTGGCAAATACCGCCGGCCGTCTATCAAGTCCCCCAAGTTGCCCGCCAGAACACCCGCAGGGCTTCAACGCCCCAAGCTCATTACCCGTAAAAAAAATGCTGACCCCGTTAGAGAGCTCTTTTATTCTTCTAACGGGGCTGACCTCATCAATAGTTTCCAGTTCTGAGTCTTGAGTTTTTAGTTTCCTATCCGGCCCTCGCCGCGACGGGCAGCTCGACATTGCTACGAGGCACCAGACCCCAACCGTCAACATACAAATGCAGCTTGCTAATCGCATCATTATGGGTTCATCGTTCATCGACAATGAAGTACTAACAATGAACTATGAACAATACATTCAGGGTTTTACCGGCTTCGTTGAATAGAACCCGCGACAGGTAACTGTAAGTTTCTCCCCGCCTTTTATATTCACAGAAAACACATCTGTGAAAGTCCTCTGGTTAGATAAGGCCTCCGGCGGCGTTATCGCCAGCCTAAGCTGATAGCCATTGTGAATCTTCTGCTGACTGATAACCGCTATGTACTTATTTTGCGATGAAGTTGCTTCAATCTCGAAATCCTCACCATAGTTGTTCAGTATCCACAGGTCCCTGTCTATCGGCTTTTGCGGCTCAGCATTGAAGGCGATAATCACCGGCGGTTTAATTTCAAATGTCGGCAGCGCATTAAATGGAATAGCGACCGTATCGCATTCCGGATGAGTTAAGCTAATCTCGATAACTCCATTCAACCCTTTTCGCAGTCTTTCGGTGTCAATCTTCGGCTGAAGAACAAATTTAGTCGCTTCCACC
>Ga0315280_10011682_pt1 | contig 10747 bp, 15 predicted proteins | sample YL17G06_40_MG_FD_203697 | JGI IMG/M metagenome (GOLD analysis project Ga0315280, IMG submission 203697) | Sediment microbial communities from Yellowstone Lake, YNP, Wyoming, USA - YL17G06_40 | ecosystem: Environmental > Aquatic > Freshwater > Lake > Sediment | place: USA: Wyoming | collected... | reverse complement strand
CTTCAGGATGACCACACCGTCAGGATAGAAATTGAAAAAAAGGATTTCCATAAAATTCTGGACGTTGAGACCCGACAAAAAATTGTGAGCGAGATCAAAAAATTGGGGTTCACTTACATCACACTTGATCTTGAAGGCTTTAGGTCAGGGAGCATGAATGAAATTTTGCCCGAACACATCGCAGGTGAAAGGAGTGCAAGAGATAATGAATGACGAAAAACCCGGTGGCAACAATATTGACTTTGCCTGTCTTGATTTCGGCAGGCTCAAAAGGACAGGGCTGCCTGAGGTAATCTTCTGCAGGGGCAAATCGCTCGAGCAGATAGTGAGCATAGCCAAAACCATGCTCAATGCAAAGGAAAATATCTTTGGCACAAAGGCAGAACCAGCAGTGTACCACAAGCTAAAAAAGATCATCCCGGAAATCCGCTACAATGAAATGGGTAAGATATTTCACCTCAAGCAAAAGGAGACGGAAAAAATACCGGGGCTGGTCAGCGTAATCACGGCCGGCACCGCAGACATTCCTGTGGCAGAAGAGGCAGTCGAGACACTTAACTTTTTCAACATAAAAGTCAAAAAACACTATGACATCGGAGTGGCTGGAGTTCACAGGGTTATAACAAGATTGGATGAAATAAGAAATTCTGATGTGATTATTGCCATCGCGGGCATGGAAGGAGCGCTGCCGAGCGTAGTCGGTGGACAGGTTGACTGCCCGCTAATTGCGGTGCCGACCTCGACAGGATATGGGGCCAGCTTCGGTGGCCTGTCAGCTCTCCTGGGTATGATAAATTCGTGCGTCCCTGGCATCACAGTGGTGAACATAGATAACGGTTTTGGCGCTGCGGCGGCAGCGATTTCAATCTTGAGGAAGATAAATAAAAATAATAAGTAAAAAGATTTCATATAGCAGATATATAAATTTTTTTCTTGCTATGCTTATCATCGCGTCAGCAATGCCTGTGTTCCACGCATGCGCGAAGAAGGAGGCAACTCCCATCATGAAATTGAACGAAAACACGGAGAGGATCAAGCTCCCGCAGCCGAACACTTCAGGAACAATCTCGATAGAAGAGACGCTTCTGAAAAGACGTTCAGTAAGAAGTTATACCGATGAAGATCTTTCCATTGAGGAGATATCACAGCTTCTATGGGCAGCTCAGGGCGTAACAGATTCAAGAGGCTTCAGAACAGCACCATCAGCCGGGGCGCTTTACCCTCTCAACATCTACATAACAAAAAGCGATGGTACCTTCGCTTACAACCCGACCAGCCATGAACTGATTAAACTGTCAGAAAGCGATATCAGAAGACCACTATACACAGCCGGGCTTTACCAGGAGGCGATTGCTGACGCTCCTGCAGTTTTCGTCATAACAGCAGTTTTCCAGAGGACGACGAAAAAATACGGAGATCGCGGCATTCAATACGTCTATATCGAGGCTGGCCATGCAGCGCAAAATCTGTTGCTGCAGGCAACTGCCCTTGATCTGGGAGGAGTAACCATCGGTGCATTCGTCGACGAACAGGTATCTGACATCATGGCGCTTTCTACGGAAGAGACACCAATCTACATAATACCCGTAGGCCATCCCGAAGAATAGGCAGCTTAATATGCGTCTTTAAACAATCTCTGGATATCATCAAGATCAGGCTGACGGCGGCTGTTTTGAAGCGATCTCTTAACATCAAATGCCGACCTACTTAATTCCAAGAAATCGCTCTCCTTGATACCAAACTCTCTCAGACCACCGCCAAGACCAAGAGCTTTTTGCAGCTTAAACAACTCACAAATAAAACCACCTGACTTCTCTACAATGCTTTTTAGATTGTTGGCTGGATTTATGGCGTCAAATAACGAGGCGAATAAATCATGCATTTCTTCTGCATTGAATCGCATCACCACAGGTAAGATCAGTGCATTTGCAAGACCATGTGGGACATCTTTCAGCACACTGAGCGCATATCCCATAGCATGAACCGATGTCGTCCCTGTATTATTAATCGCTAAGCCCGCAAGCATAGCACCATAAGACATTGCATGTCTTGTGCCCAGGTTGGTGCCATCTTCGTATACCTTAACCGCATTTGCAAAGATCGTAGTGATGGACTCGCGGGCGAACATCCTGGAAAATGAATTTGCGCGCCTGGATGTATATGACTCAATGGCATGCGAGAGGGCATCCATTGCAGTTGACGCTGTGAGAAGCCTGGGCATCGATGACGTCATCATCGGATCGATGACTGCGCAGTCGGGCACTATGTAGGGACTGACCACAGAACTCTTCGTACCCTGATCTTTCAGCTTGAGCACGGAATTGTGTGTAACCTCTGATCCGCTGCCCGCGGTTGTCGGCACCATTATCGAAAAAATGCCCGGCTTCCTGATCAGATCCGAGCCGATAAACGATTCAACATCCCCATCATTGTTGACCAGAGCTGCCACTAGCTTTGCAACGTCCATTGAGCTGCCGCCGCCGATACCGATGATGCAGTCGGGAGCCTTCTCTCTGGCAAAGCTGCGGCAGGTCTCGACATCGCCGGGCTCGGGCTCAGGCGGTACATCGGAATATTCGACATAGCCCACTTCAGCCTTACCAAGGACATCTTCTACGGCACCAGAGATATTTGCCCTTTTTACTTCTCTTCCGCATATAAGCAATGGCTTTTTAAATTCCCTGCTTTTCAGTATGTCCGGAATCTTCTGCACAGCACCGGTACTCAAAAAAATCCTCGGCATTCCGTTATAACTAATATCCTCAGACAACTAAACCTCCAAAAATATCTCAATTCATGCAAGTGCTCTAATATCAGACACTACAATATTGAAAATCCAATCATAACTAAAAAGAGCGAAAAGAAGTCCTGAAATCAAAAGGAATATACAGCAAGTCCTGCGAATCATTCCAATTTATCTCACCAAGGACATTCGAAAACTTGATAATCTTATTATTTATGGCATCAGCCTGTATTCCCCAAACAGGCCTTGGTTGGCCATTGTCAATCAAAATTGGCTTAACCTCCGCCCGCTGGATTTTTCCACCAAGGAAATACACATATAATACAGCAGTTTCGTTGTATCGAAATCCCTGCGTAAAAACAAAATTTCCAAGTGAATATGCGATCAGCCCACCGTTATAGACTTCGATGCCCTGCAACACATGCGGATGATGACCGACAACAAGGTTCGCTCCCGCATCAATTGCAGCATGCGCAATATCGATCTGATAACTACCGGGGTAATTACTGCCCTCCTTTCCCCAGTGGAGAACAACAACCACGATATCAGCCTTTTCCGTCAGCTCTGAGATATCCTCCTTCATCTTCTTCATATCAAATTTATTAATGCCCGCACCGCCATCTTGTGCTGCCGACAAAGGTGGCACCACCATTGAATAGGCAGCGATCCCAACTTTTTGCCCGTTTGCTTCAAATATTCTCGGCGAGCTTGCTTCGCTATCATTTCTCCCCGCCCCAACATATCCGATACCCTCTGAACCAAAAATCTTGATCGTATCCTTCAAGCCCTGACCCTGATAGTCCATTACGTGGTTGTTAGCAAGGGAGAAAACATCGATACCGCTATTTTGCACAGCACTTCTGCCGAGCTCTTTGCTCACCTTAAACACGTAATTCCTGCCGTCCTCAATGCTTTCCTGGCTCTTGCCGGGAGTTTTGGAAGTACAGTCAGTTATCGGGTTTTCAAGATTGGCAACAGATAGATCAACGCTATCCAGGTATGGCCTGACGAACCGAAACGGAAAGTCAGCACCGTTCTGCTGTGCCAGGGACTCCATCCTCGAGCCAAGCAGCACATCGCCGACAAATACCAGTGAAGTAGGGTCGAGTACCTTAATTTCCTTAAAAGACCCATTTTGATAAATTTTTACTTTTTTATACTCGCTGCCATCCAAGGAAAGAGTATTTGCCTTAACAGTCAAATATGGAAGAAAAAACAGAATCAATGAAAATATTACTGAAAAAACAAATCGGAAATAAATCTTTAATTTCATATGATTTTATTTCCCGATTTTTATCTATTTCCTCTATTTTTGATCTAAGTTCATTCGGCTTTTTTATTAGATGTTAAATGATGTCAGAATGTGCTATTATATTTCAGATAGTTATAAAAATATATAACCAACTGAAACAATTATGCAGCTAAAAGAGTTTAGAAAAAAAATGCAAAAAAACATCTTCTCAAGGGAAGAGGCTCAAATCGTAGCATTTGACACTGCTCCGAACACATTAAAGCTGCAACTCCATCAATGGGTAAAGTCGGGAGATCTTGTGACACTAAAAAGAGGGCTTTATGTATTTGCTGATAAGAAAGTTGATAAAGTTGAGATAGCAAGATGTCTTTATTCTCCGTGCTATATCAGTCTAGAATATGCTTTAAATATGTACGGGTTAATCCCCGATGTTCCTTTCGCGATGACAATGGTTACACCCAAAGCGACAAGGAAGTTTAACACGGTTTTCGGACAATTTGTTTATCGCAATATAAAAAAAGAAGTCTTTTTCGGCTTCGACGAAGAGACTTTAATCGCTGAAAAAGAGAAGGCACTGGTTGATTATCTGTATTTAAACAGCAGCCACTTGGTGCCATCAGTTAGCTTCTGGAAGGAACTCAGACTTCAAAATCTTGATGATTTTGACTTTGACAGAGCATTATATTTCGCCGAAAAGTATAACTCCTTGAAGTTACTAAGTCTTTTAGAGAGCGTGAAGAACTATGCAGTTAATAAATAAAGTCATAGATCGGGCAAGAACAGAAAAACCAAGAATTACAACCGAAGATCTTATCAACATCATCCGTGAATATTTACAAACAATCATCCTGAAATCAATTTATCAGTCAAAGTTTGGCCAAGGATTATCATTCATGGGTGGAACCTGCCTTCGGATATGCTACGACCTCAAAAGATATTCAGAAGATCTTGATTTTGCCCTGGATAAAAAAATTACCGGCTATGACTTCCCAAATTTAAATCACCGCATTCAAAACGATTTTTCCTTAAGAAACATTGAAGCCGATTTTAAGGCAAGTCAGGACAAGACCGTTCAAAAATCTTTTATTAAGTTCAAAAATTTACTCGAACCGCTTGGTTTATCAAAGCTAAAAGATCAGAAATTGCACATAAAAATAGAGGTAGATACCAACCCTGTGGATATAAGATATGGCACAAGAGAGACTTTCTTCATAAACAAATATAATGAAATCTTCCCGATCCTAAAGCATGATTTAGCAACGCTTTTCGCCGGCAAAATATTGGCGATTTTATGTCGCCCTTACAGAAGAGGCCGCGATTTCTACGATCTGATCTGGTACTTAAACCGAAAGTCAAAAATCAATTTCGATTATTTAAATGAAGGCCTGCGACAAGTCAATAACCCAAAAAAATTCTCTGAAGAGAAGGACGTCATTAATGCACTTGCCATTATCATCGATCAAATCAAACCCGATTTTATTTTGAAAGACATAGGACAATTCCTTGAAGACCCTTCGGAAGAGATCTGGATCAACCGATACAGAGAAGTCTTTTCTCAGTTAATAAGCTCCGGATCCTGACATTGATTTTATAGATGTGGTGCCCGAGGTCGGGGTCGAACCGACATGCCCTTTCGGACAACGGATTTTAAGTCCGTTGCGTCTGCCAATTCCGCCACTCGGGCACCTGCATTTATATTACACTAATGAAGGTTCCAATCTCAAGAAGAAGATATTTAGATCTGGTTAACGGGTATAGCTATGAATTATTTCAATAATCCAAGATACTTTTTAATATGGTTTGCAAGCAAATTATCAATTTCAGAATGCCTGGGAATTGGCTGTTTTTGGCCTGTTTTAGGGTTTATATAAATGTCGTGTTTTGCTTCACTCCTTAATAAAAGAAAACCTGCCGTTTTTAACTGCTTTAATAATTCATTTCGTTTGATACAGAAATTTCTTTTAATTGGTAATTTGAGGGGACATCATCCATCATCATTAATTTATATGCATCTTTAAGATTTTCTTCCAGTTCTTCAATAGTCTTACCCTGGCTCATGATTTCAGGATGTTCCAGTAATTTCCCCAACCAAAATTTTTCACTCTTCCAATAAACCATTGTTATTATTTTGTTCACCATTTCCTCTTTTGTTTCACTCATCATTCTATTATTTTTAGTTTTAAGGACTCTTTATTTTTAAAAATATTATATACAAAATCTTATTAATTTCATAATTATTTACTAACACTAATTGACAATAACCAGAAATATTGATAATATTTTGACACTATTTAGAAGGATTTAGTCATGGAAACCTCAAATAAAAACAAAGAGTTGAAGCTCCTCTCTGTAAAAGATGTAGCTGAGATTACACAAGCAGGACTGTCCACTGTGCGTGGGTGGATCAGGGATGGAAAACTTAAATCAGTTAAAGTCGGACACTTTCGTCGCATTCGACCCACAGATCTGGAGAAATTCATCGATGGTACAAAGAGCGATCATCCTCCTAAATACGGATTTGAAGAGGAATCACTTCTGATAAAAGAAAGCCAAGAAAAATATGGTGAACCGAATGAGAGCGATATTGAGTACTGGGAAAAGCGCTTCCCTCCCCTCAAAAAAGGCGATCCAATCTTCAAACTGGTAGGAATAGGATCTGGCGAACTGACTGATGTTTCAGAAAATGTAGATGAATGTTTATACCGCATATATCGCAATGAAAAAACAAACACAGAAAAATCAGACAATTCCTCAACACATTAGAGACAATATAATATTCGTCGATACAAGTGCTTACTTCGCTTTGATCTACGAAAAAGATGGTAATCATGAGAAAGCAAGAAATTTCTTAGAACTAGCTGAGAAGCATAAATTAATTCTTCTTACCAGTAATTTTATTATTGCAGAAACCCACGTACTCATTTTAAGAACACCAAGCTTGGGCTACAGAATAGCAAAATTTTTCCTGGAAGATATAAGAACAACTCTTAATAAACCCGAAAGGATAACCGAAGAGGACGAAGAAAGGGCATTCGAAATAATTACAAAATATTCAGATAAATATTTCACATATACAGATGCAACGAGCTTCGCGTTAATGGAAAGACTTGGTATCAAGCGTGTCTTTACCTTTGATAATCACTACAACCAATACGGCTTTCAGAAAGTCCCATAAGATATATTTATAAAATAAAAAATTCCAAATAAAGAATTTTGTAACTTCATAAATAGAGGAGGAGAGATGGGAGAAATTGAACTTCTAACACCAGCAAAGATAGCAGAAAGATGGGGAATATCGGCAGATAAGCTTAAAAAAGAGCTAACAGCGCAGAACATCCAGCCAGATTCCAAAAAAGGTATCTGCTCATATTACGACATCTCAAAGCTCGACAGAGTAAGAGAGAAACTGCAAAGCAGCAAATAAGATTTATTCTGGTTCCGCATTATAGTACAGGCAGCCATATCTAAATTCCAGATGCAATCCTGGTAGTTTCTTTAACCTTTTTCGTGATCGTCATCAAATTTACGTTCCTGGTCTCAAGCGGGACAGCGCATTCAGGTGCAATCATATCTATGCCTGCGTCCATAGCCCTTAAGGTTTCTCTTCTGACATCCTCCTCGCTGCCCAGCAAAAGGGTACCGGGGTTATTAATATTTCCGATAAGTATGATGTCATCATTTACGATCTTCTTTGCCTCATATGCATCGACTTTTGAGTCAAAGTGAAATGCCGCCACTCCGGTTTTACATATGTATCTGAGCCTATCCGTTGTATCGCCACAAATATGAAGTATCAACGGAATTTTTATCCTCTCCGCAAGCTCCTTGTGTATGGGCATAAGAAAATCCCTGTAGTCTTCAGGTCCACAGAGATCACCAGTTGCGTGATCTGCAAGAGTAATGGAATCCGCTCCCGCCTCTATTTGAGGCTCAGCATAGATCACCGGAATCTCCTTTAACTTGTCCAGGATCCTTCTTACCTTATCGGGATTAAGCCTCAACTCCATGAGGAAGTTATCCACACCAAAGAGATGATAAGCAAGTGTCCAGGGTCCAAAAACCTTTCCAATTATCGCTACATCATCACCGTACTTTTTTCTTATCAGCTCAATAGCTCTGATGGGCGTCTGGACATATTTGCTATCCAGAAAATTCTCTGGGATCTCTATTTCATCAGGCTCCCTGCACAATACCCCTTTTACCTGAGGCATCCTGTTTGCAGCACCCCAATCTATCTCGCACCCCAGGGCTGCTGACTCATGTACAACGCTGAAGATCGGCGCAATCGTGTCAAAGCCCAAAACCTCATAACCCGCACCTGCCAAAGTCGCCATCCTCTCTGCATTCAGATGAGCTTCGGGGAAGTAGCAACCCGTCTCATCCATAAGCTCAAGTGTGGCGACAGATGTTGGATTTACAACTGGCCTTCTCTCCAAAGGAGTTCTGTTTAAAGCATTTAAAAAAATTTCACGTGATTTCAACTTGATTTCTATTAAATAATCAAAGTTTTTGGAGTTCTTCTATTAATGGCTTAATTTCTGGGAGGTTTTTTGTAATTATTTGCCAGATTATTTTTAGATCTATTCCAAAATACGCATGCGATACAATATTTCGCAAACCAACAAGTCTTCCCCAAGGAATTTCAGGGTATTCATCCCTAATTACAACAGGAATATTTTTTGCAGCTTCTCCAATTATCTCTATGTTCCTAATTACCGCGTCAACTGTTTTTCCGTCTGCAGTAAAACTATCAAAGTCCATGCCTTCAAAATAGCGTTCTATCTTTTCTATTGAATCAAAAATATCCTCAATAAATAATTTGTAGTCTCTACTTATCATAAAGAAACAAGTTCTTTTAGAACCTTATCCTTCATCTTTTGCTTTAATGCGCCTGGTGTTACTAAATCAACTTTTACTCCAAGTAGTTCCTCAAGATACCCATTGAGATCTATGAACTCCCAACCAATTGGTTCATAAAAGTCTACTAAAATATCCACATCACTTATCTTCTTTTGTTCTCCTCTTACATATGAGCCAAAAATGCCAATATCTTTTACTTTAAACTTTTTGCTTAAATCTTCTTTGTGCTCAGCCAAAATTGTCTTTATCTTATTTAAGTCCTTCATGCTTTTCATAATATCAATGTTTAGCCTTCATGTCATCAGGCGAAGAACTGCTCCATGCTGAGATAGCGCTCCCCCGTATCAAAAAACACGGTTACGACGACTTTCCCCTCTCCCAAATCCCTTGCCACCTTCAGCGCTGCGAAGCAAGCCGCACCGGAGGAAAATCCAACCAGTATCCCCTCTTTTCTCGAAAGCAGCCTTGCAGTCTGATAAGCTTCGATGTCGGCAACCTTTACGATCTCATCAATGATCTTCACGTTCAAAACATCCGGTACAAATCCAGCTCCTATGCCCTGTATCTTATGCGGGCCGGGCTGTCCTCCTGAGAGCACGGGAGATGCTGCCGGTTCAACCGCGACTATCTTCACTGAGGGATTTTTGCTCTTAAGGACTTCCCCAACTCCTGTAATCGTGCCGCCAGTCCCAACGCCTGCAACGAAAGCATCCACCCTGCCGCCGGTTGATTTTAATATCTCAACCGCAGTGGTTTTGCGGTGAACCTCGGGATTAGCAGGATTCTTGAACTGCTGTGGCATGAAGGCACCGGTATCCTTCACGATCTCCTCCGCTTTTTTTATGGCACCCGACATACCCTCGGAACCGGGTGTTAGAACCACTTCAGCTCCATAGGACTTCAGGATATGAATTCTCTCCTGGCTCATCGTCTCGGGCATGGTCAGCACAACCCTGTAACCCCTCGCAGCCCCAATCATGGCAAGCCCTATTCCCGTGTTGCCGGAGGTCGGTTCAACAATCGTGCCGCCGGGCTTCAATAAGCTCCTGCTTTCTGCATCATTTATCATTGAAAGACATATCCTATCTTTAACGCTTCCGCCTGGATTAAAAGACTCAAGTTTAGCTATAATTTCCGCCATACCTCCCTCTACCACGCGGGTCAACTTTATCATGGGTGTATTTCCAATCAGCTCAGATACATTACTGTAAACACGACTTTTCTGATTAATATATGCCTCTCCGTCACTCATATATACCGCTTCCTTCATATTTGATAGGTCAAGATCTTTCTTTGCTTTAAAGTTGAATCAGCCAGGTCCTGCAATGTTACGGAATCCAGCTTACTGCTTAACTCACTTCTTATATCATCCCAGAGCTCAGGGAAAAAAGTATTATTTATGGGAACTGATGTATATCCTTCAGTTATAACCAGGATCTGACTTAAGCTTATATCTCTGGGCAACCTGCTCAGGGAATATCCACCGTGGACACCTCTTGCGCTTTCTATTAATCCTGCTCTTTTCGGCAAAAGCAGGATCTGCTCCAAATATCGCTCAGGAATATTCTGTCTCTGGGCTATCTCGCCTATCTGCACTGATCCCTTCCCGTAATTAATCGCCAGCTCGACCATTGCCCTTAAAGCATATTCGCTCTTTATCGAAAATTTCATAACTTTATTATTCCCATACAATGCAAAATAAACACATATCTTGATAGACTAAGTCGACATTTTAATTTTACATTGGAAGATTGTCAAGAAAATTAATTCTGAAATGGTGCTAAAATGTTTCAAAACCCAAGAGCTCAAGCTCAATACCGTCAAGTATATCCTTCTCGCTGACGATCAACTCATCCCTGCCAAGCATCTCAAGAGTCCGCATCGTCACTGCT
>Ga0315280_10011680_pt1 | contig 10748 bp, 7 predicted proteins | sample YL17G06_40_MG_FD_203697 | JGI IMG/M metagenome (GOLD analysis project Ga0315280, IMG submission 203697) | Sediment microbial communities from Yellowstone Lake, YNP, Wyoming, USA - YL17G06_40 | ecosystem: Environmental > Aquatic > Freshwater > Lake > Sediment | place: USA: Wyoming | collected... | reverse complement strand
CAGTGGTCTCCTTCACCGAGTCGCCAGCAAGAAGTTTTTCCATATTCTCACGTGCAACTTCAAAGGCCCGCATACGCAGCTCCGAGTCTGCCGCCGAGGCTATGCAGCGGGTTATAACAACCACTACGCCCGAACTGACAATCGCCAGTATAACCAGGGCGGTCACGGCCTCTACCAGGCTAAAAGCTTTCTCTTTCCTGTTCATAGTTCGTTGTTCGTAGTTCATCGATTAACCCCGACTTGTCGGGGAACTCATAACATAAATCCGCCACAAGTCCACAAGTCTGGCGGATAAATCAGAACGGAACTTCATGTTTGGCTTTCGGCACCAAAAGTGGGGCATCGCCTTCTTCCAGCCTGATAGTTCTGTTGAGCCGGTTGACCACAACCGAATATGGCTGCTCATATTCGTCCAGCAGAACGATTTTCCCGCCGTATTGCCATCCTGAATGTCCTGCCCTGAATTTTGCTCGGCCTTCATTAGTGTAGTCGCCGTCATCGAATTCAACATAAACTACCCGGCAATTGTTGCTAAAATCATCTTCGACAATAATCTCCTCTTCCAAGACTTGCGACAGGTCGGGCGAAGTAATCTGGCGGAGTATGAAACTTTGCTCTGTCAGGTCGATGATAACTTCATATCTCCTGTCGCTTTCAGCCGCAGCAGCTGCAGCCATTCGCATTGTTGAGACAAACTCCTGGACCTGCGCTCTGAATGTATTTTTCCTGAGCAATCCCATAAGATGCGTCTGCGCCAGAAGCACAAACAGCGCGAGCACCACTAACACCACCATCAATTCAGCCAGCGTAAAAGCTGAATTTTTATGGCGTCGTTTCTGTCGATTTCTTCTCTGAGTATGCATCGGTGCTGAGCAAGTCGGCATTGTAATCCTCACCGCCTTCTTCGCCGTCGGCGCCGAGACTCTTGATTACAAACGGCTTGCCGCTCTCCGGATAAAGCTCGTAAATAAAGTCGTTTCCCCAACCGTCTTCGGGTATTTGCGTGGTTTCCAGATAACCGCCCGGCTCCCAGCCGGTAACATCGCTTGGCTGCTCAATAAGTGCCATAAGTCCTTCCTCTTCGGTTGGGAATCGGCCGGTATCCATTTTGAATTGAGTAACAGCCTGGTGAAGAAGCCTCAGATTTGCTTTGGTGGTTATAACGCGGGCTTTATCGGTCTGGCCTACAAAGTTACGGACAACCACCATAGCGAGCAGGCTAATAATGATAAGTACAGCCATAAGCTCGACCATCGTGAAACCTTTTCTGAGAGTTGTTTTTCTCTTTCGTTTCGTCATTTTTGACCTCCCAAATACTGTGTTAAAAGTTCACTGCTGATATTTTCAGAATCGGCAATATGGTCGCATAAGCAATTATTCCAATCACCGCAGCCATAACAATTATAATGAGCGGCTCGAGCGCAGCGCCTAATCGCTCAATCACTACATCGCTTGATGCCTCAAGGTCTTCGCTGATATTTTTAAGCATTTTTTCCAGTTCACCGCTTTTTTCCCCAACAGCAACCATATGGGCAATCGCCGGGTCGATGACCCCGCTATCTCTCAATGGCGTCGCAATATCAGCACCTGCAATGATCCGTTCGCGAGCCTGCTGGACGGCTCGCCTCATAAGGGTATTGCCTGTAACTTCCGCCACGACACGAAGCGACTCAGCCATACTCAGTCCCGAACTAAGAAGGGTCGAAAGAGTTGACGCAAACCGCGAAACAACGCGCTGCTTTATAAGAGGCCCGAACAACGGCAGGGACAGCATAAATTTGTCACGCAGGTATGCACCCCGCTTCGTTTTGAGAAAACGTTTGAGAGCCCATACAATCCCAAACAAAACCCCCATAACTACCAGTAACCACCAACTGGTCATCACATAGCTTATATTCATCAGTTGTCTGGTAATCCAGGGCAGCTTCTGGCCTGCTCTTTCAATCTGTTCGCCGATACTGGGAATGACTTTGGTCGTCAAAATCAGGATAGCCACGATGCAGAAGAAGATTAGAAAAACCGGATATATCATAGCTGTTTTTACCTTCGCTTCGACTCGCTGGCGTTTTTCCATAAAGCCGGCAATGGTCGAAAGGCTCTCTCCTAATGTGCCGGTGACCTCCCCCACACGAACCATGCTTACATAGATGACATCGAAATAGTCACTATAATCTTTCAAAGCATCTGTAAATGACTCGCCCGTGACAACCCGGTCACGAATGTCCGTAATGGCATTCTTAAATCGCGCATCGGAAGTCTGTAAAGTAAGGACCGAAAGTGCTTCGGTCAGTTTAATTCCTGAATTAAGCAGCGTCGCCAATTGCTTGGTAAAATCAATCAGTTTGCTCTTACCGCCTCTGCGGAAAATCAAAGACAGCACGGCTTTTTTTTCGTCCACCTCGCCGACTTCCTCAATTGAGGATGGATGAATACTCCGCACCCTCAGTTGTTTTCGCGCAGCGTACGGGTTCTCGGCCGTAATCGCGCCTTTGACCTTTTTGCCATCTGCCGCTATCGCTGTATAGTGATATCTTGGCATAACTGAAGCTCAAAACTAAAAACTAAAAACCCAAAACTCATCAGTTTTACCTTTTGCATTTTTATCCGCCAGACGTACGGCGGATTAACTTTTGACTTTTATACCACGTCTGCCTGTGTAACTCTCAATACTTCAGAAACAGCTGTTATACCCGCGAGCACTTTCCTGGCTCCATCCATTCGCAGCGTTTTCATCCCCGCCTCAAGAGCGACCTTCTTTATTGTACCTGCGGTTTTTTTCCTGTATATTAAGTCCTGGACTTCTTCATTGACCAGCAGTATCTCATAAATACCTGTCCGCCCGCGATACCCTGTTTGAAAGCATCTTTCACAGCCTGTCCCGACAAAAAACTTCGTGCCGTTGTTTGCTTCAATTTCACCCAGGCCAAGTTCTTTTAACTCGTGAGCCGCAGGTTCGCTCTCCTTTCTGCAATCCGGGCACACCTTTCGCACCAGCCGTTGAGCTATTATGGCAATCAAAGACGAACTTGCCAGATACGGCTCGACGCCTAAATCCAGAAGTCGGCTCACCGCCCCGGCAGAGTCATTTGTGTGCAGTGTGCTGAAAACCAAATGACCTGTAAGCGAAGATTGTATCGCCATGCGGGCGGTTTCTATGTCTCGAACTTCGCCGACCATTATAACATCCGGGTCCTGACGCAGCACGTGCCGAAGTGCCGTCGCAAAAGTCATCCCTTTTTTCATGGCAACCTGAATCTGACTGATACCTCCCAGTTGATACTCAATCGGGTCCTCAATAGTTATAACATTTTTCTCAGATGAGTTAATCCTGTTAAGACAGGCATAAAGAGTGGTGGTCTTTCCGCTGCCCGTCGGCCCTGTCACAAAAATCACCCCGTGAGAGCGGTTCAGCAAAGAATCGAATTTATTCAAATCATCATCCCACAGACCCAGCTCATTTAATGCAAACAAGCCGGTGCTCTTGTCAAGTATCCTCAGCACGCTGCGTTCGCCGTAGCTGGTCGGCACAGTGCTGATACGCAAATCAATCTCACGCTGACCGAGCCGAACACTACACCTGCCGTCCTGAGGAAGCCGACGCTCGGCAATGTCCATACCAGCCATAACCTTAATACGAGAAATAACCAATGGCAGAACGTTCCTGTTCAAACTCAAAACATCGTATAAGATACCATCAATGCGGTAGCGAATCTGTAGTTTATTTTCATAGGGATGAACGTGAATATCGCTCGCCCGCAACTGCAAAGCGCGAAAAAGAATGTCGTTAACCAGCCGGATAACCGGCGGACGATTTACCACGTCAAGCAGGTCATCCGAAGTAGCGACCTCATCAACGAGCCGGTCAAGATTCTGCGAATCGAGCTCCTCCGCCACCTCCTCGATTACAGTTGACCTCTGCTCGTAGGCAACATCTATTACCGCTGTAATAGCAGCACGGGTAGATATTGCTGCCTTGACGGGCAGGCCCGTCATCTTCGAGACGTTATCCAGAGCGTCCGCGTCTAACGGCTTGGACAAAACTACTGTAAGTTCGCCGTCGCTGGCTTGGCGCCTTATACCGATAAGAAAATGGTGCTGAGCATACGTTGCAGGAACAGCTTCTATAAACTCTACAGGCACATCTTTTGCCGATATTTCCGGCAGAAATTCCCATCCGAGGGCCTCGGCAAAGAGCTTCAAAACCACATCTTCCGTAAAATAAGGACAGCCAAGCAAAACCTCATCAATTCGCTCGTGGGTGCTATTTTCTTCCAGGAATTTGACCAGTTGCTCGGCGTCCACCACCCCCGTCCGCTTAGCAGTTTGTATCAGTAATTCTTTCATCAATGTTACCTAATCCTGCGTTGCCGAACGCTATCCTACTGTGCATCAAGAATCTTAAACGGCTCTACCGGCTTGGGTTTTATGCCTGGCCAGTCCTGGTATCCCTGGAATTCCGCTTCATGTTTTTCAAAGGCCATTCGGTTCCGCTCCGATATCCTTTCCAAATCTGGTAAACCCGCAATAGCAGTTTCCGCCGGTCTTATTATCTCGGCCTTTACAAATACGTATAGTTTCCTCTGCTCGTCCGTGTCTGTGACACTCCTGAACAGTCCTCCTACGAGAGGTATATCACCCAGCAGCGGAACTTTTGTCCCGCCTTTGCTCTGATTTAGTTTCAGCATTCCGCCCAGGATTATGGTGCTGCCGTCAGGAACCGTAACGATCGTGGTAATGTCGCTGGAGGTCTTACCCGGCGGTCTGTCTTCCACAGAACTTTTATCAAAATCTGACCTTGTCAGTGCTACCTCAAGGCGAAGCAGCTTGCCCTCACTGATATGAGGTGTGATATCCAGTGTTATCCCTGCATCGTATGGCTCATAACTGATTGCTGTATCCCAGGTTTGCTGTACAGGTGTGCCAGTAGTAGTACTAGTAATCGGAGTAGAGGATTTCTTGGTAACATACCTGGTATCCGTGGTCTTAATCGTTCCTTTTTCGTTGTCATTGACAAGAATCTTGGGCTTGGCCAGAACCCTGCCGTAATCTTTTGTCTGCATCGCTGTCAGCAAAGCATTTATATGCTTGTCGCCATAGAATCCTGTGCTCTGCCCCGATTCCGACTGAAGGTCGATAAATCTGTCACGTCCGCTTGAAGAAAGGTCTGAAATTATCGTAGAAGAGGTTTTCGTGGCGGCACCTTTCGCATCTCTGGTTAGTACACCTGTCAGCCCGGAAGTGTGAACAAGGTCGGGAAAACTCTTAATCAGATTGAGGTCGTAATCGAAACTGTCGCTTTTGGTAATCTCAACTAAGGTTACGTCGATAAGAACCTGTGGCCTTCTCTTGTCGAGCGTTTTTATCAGGTTGCCTATCCATTCCTGGTTCTTTTTACTGGCATAGACAATGATGGAGCAAGTATTCTTATCAGGAACAATAATGATTTCTTCTTCTGTCTTCTTTACTACCTGCTGAATCTTGCCTTCCTTGTCTTTGACAGTCTCCTTAATGAGCTTATCAAGCACCTCCGCCATATCTTCCGGCTTCTGGTTCTCAAGAGGATAAATTACATAAGGTATCGTGCCCTTCTCAGTTTCACTATCCACATACTTAATAATCCCGGCTATCTGAGTATGTTGTTCTGCTGTAGCGTTAATCAGAAGCGAATTTGTCGGTGCAAGTACTATCACCTGCGGCTGCTCCACAGGTGCCTCCGTTACCGCTCCGCTAACGCCGGTCGCGCGAGTGGTAGGCATGCCGGGAGTCGGAGACGTGGGGGACTCAGGTGTCGCAGTTCTGGCAGCCCCGGTAATTCTCGAAGGGGTCTCCGAGGTGCCGCCAATTATACCGAACTCTTGCAGCTTCTTCTTTACCTCCTCGGCATCAACATATTCAATCTTATATACCTTCATCGTCCGCAGGTCCTGTTGCGCCGTGTCAAGAGCATCTATCAAGCTATCAACGACAGTTAATTGCTCTTCGAGTCCTATCATCAGGATGCGGTTTGTCCTCTCATCTGCATCCAGGTACACCGCGGCCTGGGCAACTGGAGTGGTGGGCGTACCCGGTCGAGCTACTGGTGACATAGGCGAGGGTCGAGTTGGCGGCATACCAGGTAGGGCAGCGGTTGGAACTGTCGGCGTTGCAGCAACAGTAATCGATACAGTTCCTAACTGCTCAGCAAGCGTTTTGACTTTTGGAGCGAGAGTCTTTGCCATTGTATATTTTAACTGCCTGAACCTAAATCTCTTAGGTGCACCTGGCTTATCAATCATCGCCAGAAGTTCTTCAATCCTGGCCATACGGTAGGCGTATTCGGTTACGATAAGTGTGCCTGTATCGGCAATCGGCGAAACAGTTGCCCCTAACTTCATATTAGTCAAAAGGTTCGTCGCACTACTTGTATCTATGTGTTTCAACTGGAACGCACGGGTGATTACCACATCCCCATGCTCAATCTTACGTGTGTCCGTCGCCAGGGTAGGGTCGATGTCGAATATTTGCGCCACCGGAACTATGGTTACAAGATTGGCCCTCCGGGTCATCGCAAATCCTCTGAACTTCATCACGGATTCAAGAAGGGGATACAAATCCTTGACCCTGATAGCTCCCTCCAGTTTACCGTGGAACTTCAGGGCAACTTCGCCTCCTTTCACTAATGCAGGGTCGTACATATAGTCCAGATGCAAATACATACCAACCCAATCCAGCAAACTGATGATGTCCATCTTTTCGGGCCAATTCAAGCTGATAATTTCATCACCGTTGGGGAGAGGCTCCGGCTCGTAAGGCCCAACAGTGGTAACCGGTTCAGTTGCTCTTGTCTTTTGCCGTGATACGGTTGCAGATGCATTTGGTTCAGCCGGCTTCTCGACCTTTCTCTCTGTTTTCTCTATCTTTTCCTCTGCCGGCTGTCCAACAGCAATAACAATCTTCTCCAATAGACTCACTGGTGCAATGGCAATCACAAACTTATTGTGGACATCTATAATTGCTTTGGTCTTCGCTGCATCCTTCGGCGGATTGGAAAAGCTCCCGACCGATATATCGCCGACCTTCGCTGCAATCTGTTCGTATGAGGGCAGGTTCTCAACCTCTGAAGCTGGCAGAATCGCCTTTATGGCAAATTCTTCCTCGGCATCCACAAGTTTCAAAATAGCCATTGCTTTGGTTAGCTCACCGCTTTGAGCTGTAACCAAAATTGCGCCGGCTCCGGGAAGTTGCGAAACCGTCCCGATATTGACCTGGGATAAGTACTTCTTGCCCCGTTCAGCCGATATATGTTTCAGGGTAAAAATCTTGTATTGTACCGGTTGCTCCGCAGCAAAACCGTAACTGCCCCATAGTAAAAACATAATCGCCAGAATGCAAAATTTACCCGCCAGACGTAAGGCGGGCCAGCTGTAGTTTCTGCAGCCCGTCCCGAGCGCCGGGTCGAGGTGACGTAATTGCCGTTTCATCATCTCTAATACTCCGTGGTTCCACTAAATCTTCACATTTGCTCAAAGCTCTCATCCGGCAAGTCTATTTTGCCGGACCAATGCAGGCCGTAACCAAGCCCCACCTATTCAATCAGACATAGAAAAAGGCCAAAAGTTCCCCAATTTCCACCAAAAACTGCCAATTTGCTCAACGATAGGTTGGAAAAACACCGGATGCAAAATAGAAGCCTCTCTGCCTGCAAACTATGCCGTTTTTGGCCTGACTTTTGGGGATTTTACAAGACCAGCAGGATTTCCGTCCTGCGCTTTATTACAAAATATCCCCCCGAATTAACCAGCGATATTATCGGTCTTTTCCGGCACGACGTCTTTGCCGGATACCGTAGCGGAATTACTTGTTTGGAGGTCGAACGGGGGTTGGAGGTCTAATAAGGTTTGGAGACCTACCGACCTTACGTAGCTGCGGCTTGGCGTCTGTTTTGCCACTGCCTGGTGCTGGCGCAGGTAGATTTGGGTCCCGCCCAGTGCCCTCCAGTTCTTTACCCAAATTACCCAGCTTCTTTGCTTCCTCCTCGCTTACATGCGTAGCCTGGAGGTCTTTCATAAGTTTTTCCATCAGTGCCGTAGCCTCCTGCTCGCTGTCTTCCGAACCGGTTTTATCAGACTTCGAACTTTTCTGCAAATTTGCTAACTGCGCGATGACCCTGTCTAACGCGGTCTCCTCTTCGGCAATTGCCTCCGGCGGAGGTTGCGTACTTACCTCCGGCCCGGCAAAGACATCCTGCCGGGTGCTTACAACACTTGCAGTCGATCCACCTAAAACCGGCGAGGGAGACTTACCGCCCGTCGCCCCGGATGGAGAACCCTCAAGAAGATTTATTCCTGTTGGTTTCTGCTCAGCCGCAATCTCAAAAGTCTTGTCACGGTCGCGAACGAGTACAACCCCATCTTTGATCTGTTCAATAATCAAATGGCCCACCTCGCTGGATTGTCTAACCCAGTGCAGCCCTTTGCCAGGTTCGTCAATAAACGCAAGCGACATCTCCGGATTTGACTGATGGCGACTGGTGCCGAGCAGCGTAAATTTGGGTGAAACCGGAGCCAGCGGCTTGGGTGCAGTTGTTACTGGAGATGTTTGCACCACTTTGGGGGGGGGCGGATTCAAATATAACGCAAAGGCCTCTGCCTGTTTTACCAGCGGAGAGACCTGGTTTTCGCTCTCCTTCGCTTTATTACCCGCCTCCTCTCTGAACTTCTCTATTACCCCGGCAGAACTCAAAAATTGCTCAATCTGCGGGTCGCTGCGAACACCAAAAACCACAGGAAAAACAAAAAGAATCCCCGCCAGAATCGCCGCCACAATACTTGTTATTCGCAATGTCTTTATCATATTAGTCTTCCTGCCCCCCTTCTTTTTGGACATTGCTGCAGGCATTTGGTTCCGGCCAATGAATTATTTTTTCAAAATAAAGCTGCTCATTTCCTGCATATTTGCTGCTTTGCTCCGGCGTATGGCAATCAAGACATTGCGACTTTGGCTCAGTAGTCTGTGCCTCTCCCAGAGTTCTGATATGTTCGGAGCCCAGGCCGTGACAATTTTCGCAGCCGACATTTTTCAAATAGGCGGTTTTCTCCCCCGAAATAAAACCGCTTTCGTACTTCATACCAACCGTATGACAGACAACACACTCTGGGTCGAATTGCGACCCAACTCGCTGCAGCACCGAAAAGGCGTGCGCGTGTGCGTGGTCACTACACGTCTCATATTCGGCTCTGTGACAGAGCTTGCAAGATTCTGAGCCGGTATATTTCAAACCATTAGGCAAAGCAAAACGACCCTGTTTCTCCAACAGCTTGCTGTCTTTTACGAGCTGTTGGTAGGCTTTATATAGCTCAACAAGTGACTTTTCCTGCGGTAAGTCCTCAGTTACTGGTATAGCAGAAAAACTAATTTTTAATCTGTCCTCGCCGTCTCCATCTGTTATTCGCAATCTGCTTACATATCTGCCGAAGCGGCCCACGGAAAAAACCATAGGCCTTTTGTTCGGGTCACCTATCACCGTCGGCTCATCAGATTCAGCCGGACAAACCAGACAATCTAAAAGAGACGCGTTACCTGCAATAGAACCCATAACGGTTGCATCGCAGCGATTAAGGATAGCAATATTAACGCTACGCGAGCCACGAGCCAGCAATTTCAAATTTGAAATTTGAGATTTCAAATCCTGTTCCACATCAAAGGCCGCAATCGTCACAGTTACAGCTCCATTTCTCATTCGCATCTGTTTCGTAAATTTTACCGGCACTTTCACCCCGTTAGAAAAACGACTTTCTTTTCTAACGGGGTGAACGCTGGCTCGACTATAAGAGCTTATGACATTGAAAGATGAGCCGATACTGTCCAATAACCCGAGATTTTTGCCTGTTTTGATGTCTTTCTCATTCAGACTAACTACATCATAATCGAGCAGGCCGAAAGCCTGTATTATCGTACTGAACTTGATTAGGTCCTGTTCACTGTCGCCTTTGATAAGCCCGCCGGTATCGACAATCAACCTTTTTTGCTTCGGCACGCTGGCAAATACCGCCGGCCGTCTATCAAGTCCCCCAAGTTGCCCGCCAGAACACCCGCAGGGCTTCAACGCCCCAAGCTCATTACCCGTAAAAAAAATGCTGACCTCATCGTTTTTATCGACCAACTTTACCGGCCTGTCTCGCGGAGGGCAGCTCGACATTGCTACGAGGCACCAGACCCCTACCATCAACACACAAATGCAACTTGCTAATCGCATCATTATGAGTTCATCGTTCATCGACAATGAAGTAATAACAATGAACTATGAACAATATATTTATGGTTTTACTGGCTTCGTTAAATAGAACCCCCGACAGGTAACTATAAGTTTCTCCCCGCCTTTTATATTCACCGAAAATACGTCCGTGAAAGTCCTCTGGTTAGATAAGGCCTCCGGCGGCGTTATCGCCAGCCTAAGCTGGTAGCCATTGTGAATCTTCTGCTGACCGATAACCGCTATGTACTTATTTTGTGATGAAGTTGCTTCAATCTCGAAATCCTCACCATAGTTGTTCAGTATCCACAGGTCCCTGTCTATCGGCTTTTGCGGCTCGGCATCACGGAGAATAATCATCATCGGATTGACCTCAAATACCGCCAGCGTATTAAATGGAATAGCGACCGTATCGCATTCCGGATGAGTTAAGCTAATCTCGATAACTCCATTCAACCCTTTTCGCAGTCTTTCGGTGTCAATCTTCGGCTGAAGAACAAATTTAGTCGCTTCCACC
>Ga0315280_10011679_pt1 | contig 10748 bp, 9 predicted proteins | sample YL17G06_40_MG_FD_203697 | JGI IMG/M metagenome (GOLD analysis project Ga0315280, IMG submission 203697) | Sediment microbial communities from Yellowstone Lake, YNP, Wyoming, USA - YL17G06_40 | ecosystem: Environmental > Aquatic > Freshwater > Lake > Sediment | place: USA: Wyoming | collected... | reverse complement strand
CTGCTTTCCATACCGAGGAACATAGTAATAGCAGGAAGCACCGGAAGCGGAAAGACCACGACTCTAAACGCCTTGATAGTCTTTATTCCCCAGAGAGAGAGGATTGTGACTATCGAGGACACGTTAGAGCTCAATCTTCACGGTAGGGAGAACTGGATCCAGCTTGAGGCCAGGCCAGGCATATATGAGACCCCTCTCACCATGGACGACCTCCTAAAGAACACGATAAGGATGCGACCTGACCGGATTATAGTTGGAGAAGTCAGGGGGTCTGAAGCAGAGACCATGTTCGTTGCCATGGATATAGGGCACCAGGGAGTTATGTCTACTATCCACTCCAATTCCGCGAGAGAGTCGCTGCTCAGATTGCAGAGCGCGCCGATGAATGTCCCCAAGTCCATGTTCACTCTTCTGGACCTGATAGTGATGCAGCACAGGATGTACGTCCCTAAGATGGGAACTATAAGGAGGGTAACCCAGCTCGCAGAGGTGAGCGTGATGGACGAGCACGTCCTGCTGAACGACATCTACATGCGCGACAGAAACAAGGACGAAGTTATTAGGACAGAGATACCCTCGCAAACGATAGAGACTTTCGCTTTCTATACCGGCATGACCAAGATGGAGATACAGGAGGAGCTATTGTCGAGGCAGCTGGTCATCGATTTCCTGGTAGATAACAACATAACCGAGGTCTCGGACATACAGAAGATAGTCACCGCCTATCAATCTAATCCGAAAGGCGTTCTGGACAAGATAGAGTCTAAGAAAGTCACATGATTTTCCTTATGAACTTCTGGTCGGCAAGATAGGTTATGCCGTCTTCTATGAGCTCTTTGGAGTAGTGCATGGTCTCCACCAGCTGCGAGACATTGACTATCCCATCCTTCTCCTTGATCCTCTTTATTATCTCCTTCATGAACGAATCATCTATGTCCTCGTTCAAGACCTCGTATTTACCGTCAACATCTAACCTGCTCTCCGCAATCCTGCCCTTCTTGGCCATTAATTTGTTCAATATGACTTTCTTGAACTGGAATGCTATGACAGCCGCACAGGCAATCACGATTATTATTATGAAATAGAACAAGAAGCTGACCTGGCCGATTGTACTTATCCAGCTAGTGCCGTCATTTATCCTCTTCTCGGCATTGTCAGAGAAAGGCATGACATGGACCCCCGTCTTCGGTTCGAGGTATAGTGTCTGATACGAGGGAGCCGTTTTCTCATTACTGTAAACATCCAAGTCAACCCAGTTGCCGTTATAGGCTCTTATCCAGGCGTAGCTTAAGTCACCAGTTTTTCCTATAACCAGCTGGCACGGGACATCGTTGTTTATGCACAGCTGTTTGAAGTACACGCTGGCATCGAGGCTGTCGAACTCCGGCGCATCAAAATTCACATCATTTAAACCAGTGAACTCAGCCCCTCTCTTGGGAAGGTTGCCAACAGCATCCATCATTGATTTTATCTTGTCATCAACACTTCCGCTCCATATCCCGGTTGGAATAGAGCCAGTTGTCTTTATCAGGGGCTCGCTCATGTAACAGTAAAGGTCATTAGGATAGCCGGAAGTGGTCTCTTCCTTCAACACGAAAGGATAGAACTTGATTTGCAGCGAGAACGTCAGGCCAGGCCCAAGGTCAGATACCGGATACGAGACTACGTAAGTATTGCTGGTGAGCAAGTTAACGAAATTCGGTTTCAACCCTTGGGAGGATATCACCGCAAGCGCCTGGCCCTCGTAATCCGGCTGTAATAGCACCAAATAATTGCTCGGGGTCTTGGTATACCCCTCGGGGGAGAATAACGCAAAGCTTTTGTCCTGCTCCCCGCTGATGGTATACGAGATATCCGCGCTCATCTCTTTAGCCCCGGCATTTTTTACGCTGATGTCCGATACTATCTGATTTCCCTCGATAGTAACCTTTGCCGAGATTTCTAGCTCCGAGACTATGTCCCGCTTATCAACGACATAGCTTCCAGCCGGATTCTTGAATGCATCCTCTGGCGGGACAACCGAGAACTCGATTTTTGTCTCCCCCACTGAGATGGTTGGAACCAAGTTAGCCGCCCACATGTTCTGTATTACGGCCGGTTGTGAAAAATCTACCGGTACCTTTACCACGTAGTTATCTGACGCCAACGCACTATAACCTTCATAGGTCCCAATGTTAGTGATTGAGAAAGCGGCAGACAACATCAGTATGAGTGCTATAATCGTCTTCATAGTCTCACTGAATAAATTTTATCATATTTTGGACCGTTTGGACTAAGTCCACTCTTCATGAGATGGACTTCTTCCACCGTTTGTACTCCGAAATTATCTTCAGAGAGCAGCGACTTTATGCCCTCGACTTTTCTGGCCACTCTTGCCAGCGTTACATGTGGAGTATAGGACGTTTCTTTATTAAAACCTACTCTCGTCAGCTCGCCGTCTATGAGTTTCGCTAATGCTATGACTTTATCCGATTTTACCCCGATCCAGACGACCCTTATGAAGCTGGCGTTGGGAAAAGCCCCGACATCCTTTAGTTCTACCTCAAAACTGCCGAAGCCCTGAGCAGAATCTAACGCATTCTTTATGCCATCTATTCTGCTCTCGTCGACCTCGCCAAGGAATTTCAGGTTTATGTGGAGGTTGTCTTCAGCCACCATCCTGAGGCCGAGTTTTTTTGTCTCTGCCAGAATTTTCTTAATCTTCTCATTAGGTTCTATCGTTATTCCAACGAATAATCGCATAATTCTATAAGGCAAGAATCCAATTTAAGCCTTTTGCGCCAAAAAGAAAAGTAGAGGGGACAGATTGGCTGGGTGAGCCGTTACCCCTCCAAAGGAACAAAACAGTTTGCTTTTGACAATCGTTTCTGCAAACTACTTTCGACATTCTATTTACTCACACTTTTTATAATAAGCTTTGGTTAGAAATATTAACTAAAACAACTTTAAAAATAGGAAATTCTTATCTTTTGCCAGACTTTTATTACTTGTTTCGAAAAATGCTCCTGCATTGCAATGGGCCTGCAGGTTCTTGACCAAATCGTAATACTCCTCCTCTAACTTGGGAGCCACGGTGCCGGACATCTTCGGCTCTATGCCCGCCCTCCTGTTGAATTCGCAGAATCTATCGACAGCTATCTTGTCCTTGTTCTCGCCCAGGCAGAATTTCAGGCCATCATCATTCTCGAATTCCCTGAACTTCTTTTTAGTGAATCTGAACACCTTCTCAGACAGTTTAGAGCACTCCGTGTCGTAGCTGCTCTTCTTCAGGAATATCTTGCATGCCTCGGGCAGACCGGCGAAGGAGATGAGATACCTGAACTCATCCAGTGCTATGTACTCTTCGTTTTCGAACTTCTGGGTCAGGAATAGCAGTATCTTGTCTTCATAGAGTCTCTTCTCGATTATCCTCTTTTTGACCTCCATGGTCTCACGCGAAATCTCCAGCTGTTTCTCAATCCCGCCGAAGAAGTCATGCTCGCTCATGGAGGCGGAGGCTATCTTCGGCATGTTGATAGATACAGACTGCATTATGCCGGTTCTAAGGCCGTCCTCCCAGTTCTTGCTCGAAAGCGCGTTGCCATAGACCAGGCTCGATGTCTCAAAATTCTTCTGGTTGATCAAGAAGATGGGGCTAGGCACTTCGAAATCTATGTCAATGCTTCTGTTGTACTTGATACAGACGTTGGGCCACATAAAGCTCTTCTTGCTATGATCCCCCTCTATCACGGTCTCGAGAAATACCTTGAGGAATGTCTCGGCCTCATCTTCAAAATCGCCATAGACATCCTTGCCCACTTCGCCGGCTAGTACCGCTTTTTCGTTCCTCAGGTACTTCGGAATCTTGGTGTCAAGGTTCACGGAGAATGAGTATTCGCCTTGATAGTCCCGGTTGACTTCGTAAAGGAAAGTCTGGGCGACCTGCTTTACCTCTTTCTGCGTTTTTTTGTAGAGGTAAGGGGCGATGAAGATGTTGAAGAAATCGAACCCGACTCCGCCCGCAACATAGTCGCGGGAGGTCAATAGGGCCCTGGCGGCATGTGAAGCGGCGACCTCCGCTTTCTTAGCAGGTCCCGTTCTGACAACCCCTTCCAATAGGAACCCGTGCCTGAAGAACCAGCGCAAATCGTTCTGCAGGGAGGTCGGGCTGGTTATGAATTTCTCCAATGAATGTATATGGACATCAGCGTTGAGATAGGCTTCAGATATCTTGCTCGGAAGGATTTTGGTCAAGGTGTACTCCTGCATCATCGAGTTGCCGAACATCTCGTTAAGCAGGTATGGCGAGGCGAGTTTATGTTTCTCTATTATCTCGTTGATATCATAGACGGGCAGCCCGACTCTCGTGTACTTGACCTTGGCCTCTGTGAGCTTCCTCTCGAGCAGCTTGGTGTTGACTATCTCCCTAATCAACGGCGAGCTGATGCTTTTCAGTTGCAGCCTCCTGACGTCGTTCTCAACCTCATCCGCTATCTCTTCCGCTATCATCCTGGGTAATCTCGTTTCCTTCATGATGGAATCGGAAATCCTCTTCTTGTTGAACGGCTCGATAGTGTTCTTGGATGTCCTCACGTGTATCGAATGGTAATTCTCGAACTGTATCGCCGCATCTATATCGTATTTCTTGAGCGACTCAGCTATCTTCAGGTTTATGTCATCGTCACTAAGCCGTTTAGAAAGCGTCTCTTTTATGTCCAGCGCAGCTTTCGATGCTAACCAGAAGTTGACACCCGCCTGCTGGCACTTGTCTATAACTATGTTCGGCGAGATTTTTCCATCCATGTTTATATTTTGGGTTAGCTATAATAAATTCTATGGAGTTAGACGACCTGGACAGGAAGATTTTGGACCATTTAGAGAAGGATTCGCGCGTCTCTTATACCACCCTGGCGAAGAAGCTGGATATTTCTGATGTCGCCATAAAAAAGAGGATAGACAAGCTGATAGGCAACGGCATAATAGAGCGGTTTTCCATCTCGATAGACAATAAAAAGCTGGGCATGCCGCTCAAGGCCTTTATTCTGGTCAAACTGCTGCCCGCCGAGGCTAGCCAGATACATGAAGAGCTCAAGAAGATGCGCAACGTCACTAGGATTTTCCCGACCCTTGGCTCATACGACGCCATATTAGAGCTAACGTGCAGGGATATCGACGAGCTAAAAAGCCTGACTGACGAGAGCATCGGCAATCTCCATGGCGTTACTGACATCAGGACGCTGGTGGTTGTGTGACTTTCGAGAGGCTGGAGCGGATAGAAAGGGGCTATATAGAGACGGATTTGCTTCCGACAGAGGACAAGAAAAAAGTCCTGCTGGCATTGAACAACCTCTTCCCTGATTCTAAATTCAAAGAGGACAGCGATAGGTTAATCGGAGAGGTTAGCCTGTCCCGCTTCAAGGAACTGCTCGAAAAAGAAAAGATAAGAACCACTGTAGAGGCTATTTTGGATGAAAACCTGGCGGGAGAAAAGGCGTTCCTGGACCTGAACAAGATAGCCGCTCTAGCCGGCCGAGTTGCGATAGACGAGAGCTCCCCAATTGGAAAAATAAGGTTGCAAGTGCCGTGGAAAAAGGCATAAACTTATTAAAGGAAATATTCTAATTATAGTTATGCTGAAGACATTGTTAGCTTATACCGTGATATTCTCCCTATTTTTGACACTCGCCTCTGCCAGCATCCACATAACCTATCCGAAAGACGTGACATACAGTAATATCGTCAAGATAAGCGACCAGAGCGGAGAGCCCAACTACCTTAAGAACGAAAAACTCGGCAACATAGCGCCCGGTCAGACGTTCAGGCTAACCATAGACAGGGCCAGCGGAACAATCTTTTTCTGGGACAAGCTAGACCTCATAGTGCCGGAAGGTTGGAAGAAAGTCGGGTCAAAATATGCCTCTGAGTTCATTTACGAGGTTACCGTGCCGAAAGAGACGGCGACAGGCTCTTACAAAATCATATTCAGTGCGAGTGGCGACATCAAAGTCATGACGCCTAACATGCTAAACCTGACGATTGATGTTAGGAACGACGTCTACTCATTCAAGGTGATGCCCAAATACAGCGTGTTCATGGATACTTCGAACGCATTGCCCTTTTCCGTCAAAAGCGATTCCCTGGCCACTGATATAGTCTATCTCTCGCTAACGGGTATTGCGTCAGACTGGGTCACGAGCAAAAACATGGTAATAGCACCCAATGAGGAAAGGAAGACGTTCTTCTTGGTGGATCCGAAGAACGAAGGCACTTATGACATAACTTTCAACGCAGTCAGCAGCCTTGAGGGCGCGGCAGGCTCAGCGGATTCAAAGTTAGTGGTCCAGCCGACCTCGCTGAAGTCGAAGCTTGAGGTCCTGAACGAGGGATTCTCCATCGTCACGGTAATCCTCCAACCGTTCTACTCACTGCTTTCGCTGCTCGGAAGCGCACTCTAGTTTTGTGATTAGATGAAGCACTTTGACGAAATCTTGAACCAGATTATAACAGGGAAAATCAAAGACAAGATTAGCCTGCAGAAGCTCAAGAAGAAGATAGCGACCAAGTTCCATCTCAAAGAGTTGCCGTCAGATTCCGACCTGCTGGAGAAGGCAGGCGGCTATCGTAAGCGAGTCCTATATATCCTGAAAAAGAAACCCTCCCGAACTGTTTCCGGTGTTGCTGTCGTGGCTGTCATGACCAAACCATCCAAGTGCCCCCACGGCATGTGCATCTATTGCCCTGGCGGAGTCGAGATAAACACACCCCAAAGCTATATCGGAAAAGAACCGGCCGCCATGAGAGGAATACAGTACAAGTTTGACCCATATACCCAGACAATCTCTAGGATAAAGCAGCTCGAGAATATGGGGCACTCATGCGACAAGATAGAGCTGGTCATCATGGGAGGGACTTTCACCGCGCAGCCCCTAGCCTATCAGCGGGATTTTGTCAAGGGATGTTTCGACGCGATGAACGGAAAAGTCTCTCGCGACCTGATTGACGCGCATAAGCTGAACGAGAGAGCCAAGTATCGCTGCATCGGCCTGACGATAGAGACGAGACCAGATTGGTGCAAAGAAAGGCAGATAGACGCGATGCTGAATCTCGGCTGTACGAGGGTCGAGCTGGGCGTGCAGAACCCGGATGACGAGATTTACAAGCTGGTAAAGCGCGGGCACACGGTGCAAGACGTGATAGACTCCACAAAGTTGCTGAAAGATTCATTCCTGAAAGTCAATTACCACATCATGCCCGGTATGCCTGGCTCTGACTTTGACAAGGACCTGAAGATGTTCAAGAAGATATTCGAGTCGGACAACTTCAAGCCGGACATGCTCAAGATATATCCGTGTCTGCTGGTCAAGCCTGAATTCGGCCAGCCGGAGCTGCATAAGATGTATGAGAAGAAAGAGTGGACGCCGTATACTGATGACCAGGCCGCCGAACTGGTAGCGGAGATGAAGACAGTCGTCCCTAAATGGGTCAGGATAATGAGGATACAGAGAGACATCCCGACGCCCTACATACAAGACGGGGTCAGATCTACCAACCTCCGGCAGATGATCCAGGAAAAGATGAAGCAGAAGAACGTCAAGTGCAACTGCATACGCTGCCGCGAGATAAAGAACGAGAGGCCCACAGAGGCAAAGCTCCTGCGCGAAGACTATACTGCTTCCGGCGGCAAGGAGATTTTCCTGTCGTTCGAGGACACAGTCAATGACAAACTTTTGGGCTTCCTCAGGCTCAGGCAACCGGGCAAGCCATTCAGGTCCGAGATAGACGATAGAACTATGGGCGTGAGAGAACTTCATGTCTACGGCCCCATGGTCGAGATAGACAAAAAGCCCAAAAAGGAGACGCAGCACCGGGGCTATGGCGAGCAGCTGGTAAGAGAGGCGGAACGCATAGCCAGCGAGGAGTTCGATGCGAAGAAGCTCGCGATAATATCCGGCGTTGGAGTCCGCGAGTACTATTACAAGCTCGGCTACAAGCGCGACGGCCCGTATGTCTCAAAACCACTATAAGTTTAAAATATATCCCAGCATTATTATATTGGTGCCATGTATAGTAAAAAAATCCAAGACCTGCTGAAAAAGGCTAAAGTCGGGGAAGAGATAACCGTAGAGAAGAACGGTCGAGAGTACAGAGGCGTCTTGTTGCCTAGCACTGACTTCTCTGACCCTGATGTGCTTATTCTGAAACTTAACAACGGCTATAATATAGGCCTGCGCCACGATAGGACGATGGCTCTAAAGAAAGGCGGGAGAGAGCCGAAAGAGGTCAGGGAAGAGGTCAAGATAGAGCTAGGGAAGGCGAAGCACCTCAAGAAACTCAGCTTTGACCCGAAAAAGCCGAAGATATCCATTATAACCACTGGAGGCACGATAGGCTCCAGAGTCGATTATGAGACAGGCGGAGTCACTGCGCTCATGTCGCCGGATGAGCTCCTGAACCTGGCCCCTGAGCTAGCCGATTTTGTCTATGTCAGGGACATCCTAAGGCCGTTCATGATAATGTCCGAGAACATGAACTATAGACATTACCAAGAGATGGCCAAAGAGGCGGCGAAAGAGCTGAAGAAGAACGAGGGAGTGGTGATAACCCATGGAACGGATACATTGCATTATACTGCCGCTGCCCTGTCGTTCATGCTTCCCAGTCTATCAAAGCCCGTTGTCCTTACCGGCTCTCAGAGGAGCAGCGACAGGGGCTCTTCAGACGCGGCAATAAATTTGATTTGTTCTGCTAATTTGGCCGGCTATTCAGACATGGCTGAGGTCGGCATCTGCATGCACGGTACCTCAAATGATGAATTCTGCCTTTTCAGCCGCGGGACGAAAGTCAGGAAAATGCACACGAGCAGGAGAGACACGTTTAGGCCGATAAACGAAATGCCTCTTGCTAAGGTCTGGCCCACCGGCAAGATAGAGATACTCAACAAAGCCTATCGCAAGAGATCGGAGGAAGAGACTAAGGCTGATGTCAAGTTCGAGCCCAAGGTGGCCCTCTTGAAATCTTATCCCGGCTCTAATCCTGAGATAATAGATTTCCTGCTTGGCAAAAAGTACAAAGGGTTCGTGATAGAGGCGCACGGGTTAGGGCACGTCCCGATTGAAGAGAATTCATGGCTTCCGTCGATAAAACGAGCGATAGACGCAGGGGCATCGGTCTGTTTCGCTGCGCAGACCTTGTATGGTAGATTGGATCCGTTCGTCTATTCCCAGGCCAGAAAGGCGTATGAGCTCGGAGTCGTCTATTGCGAGGACATGCTCCCAGAGACGGCCTATGTGAAACTCGGCTGGGTTTTAGGCCATACGACAGAGCCTCAGGAAGTCAAGGCCAGGATGCTGATGAACATCGCTGGCGAGATATCAGACAGGACAGTTCCCGAGGCTTTCTTATACTAACGTGGTACCGTGATAATAGGACTTACAGGATTAGCGGGCTCTGGCAAGGATACGGTAGCCAGATATCTGCAAGAGAGGCACGACTACAAGATGCTAGTCTTTAGTGATATCCTTGTCGAAGAGGCAAAATCCAGGGCCATGGAACCGACAAAAATGAATCTCTCTATTCTAGGTGACGAACTTAGGAAGGGAATGGGCAATGCGGCGCTCGCCAAAAAGCTCTTGGATAAGATAGACCCGGAAGATAGCTATGTGATAAGCGGGTTCCGTAGCCCGGAAGAGGTTTATGCGATACAGAACGAGGTAATAGACTTCTGTCTGATATTCATCGATGCGGACAAATCGACCAGATTCAAGCGACGAAGGCCAGAGGACCCGCAGGCTGAGAACGAGTTTTTCGAGCGTGACGAGCGCGATATAGAGAACAAGGGACTGGGGAAAGTCCTGGAGATAGCCGACTTCACGATAATCAATAACGGCTCTGTCGACGAGCTTTATAAAAAAGTAGAGGAGCTGCTAGTTAAGATAGAGGGTGAGAGCGAATGAAAACAGGGCTAGAGTTCCACCAAAGGCTGGCGACAGAGCACAAGCTGTTCTGCAATTGTTCCGCTGAATTGTCTGACGATAAGCCTGTAGCCAGTTATATCAGGAAACTAAGGCCGGTTGTCGGAGAGCTAGGCATAGTGGATCCAGCCGCACTCGAAGAGTTCCTGAAGAAGAAAGTATTTGTCTATCAAGCTTTCACTGGCCATAGCTGTCTCGTGGAACTGGATGAAGCGCCACCTGGTCCCGTTAACTCTCAGGCTCTAGATATCGCTCTGGAGATAGCATTACTTCTAAACTGTACTATAGTCGATGAGATACATGTCATGAGAAAAACAGTCATCGATGGCTCAAATACTTCCGGTTTCCAGAGGACCATCTTGATCGGCAGGGATGGCTATGTCGACACGAAGCACGGGCGGATAGAGATAACGGGCGTCTATCTGGAAGAGGAGGCCGCTGGGATAGTATCGGACAAGCCAGAGGAGAAAGTCTATCGGTTGGACAGGCTGAGTATTCCGCTGGTCGAGATTTCTACAGGCATACTGACGCTAGAGCCGCAGCAGGTCAAGGAGGTGGCTCTCGAGATAGGACGGCTATTACGAATGACCGGCAAGGTCCAGAGAGGCATAGGCAGCATCAGACAGGACATAAACGTCTCTGTCCCAGGCGGAGCCAGAGTTGAGGTAAAGGGAGTGCAGGAGATTAGACTATTGGACAAGATTATAGAGCACGAAGTCAAGAGGCAGGAGAGGCTTATCGCGGAAGGAAAGAAAGTCCAGGAAGAGACGAGAAAGGCTAATGATGATGGGACTACTG
>Ga0315280_10011677_pt1 | contig 10750 bp, 4 predicted proteins | sample YL17G06_40_MG_FD_203697 | JGI IMG/M metagenome (GOLD analysis project Ga0315280, IMG submission 203697) | Sediment microbial communities from Yellowstone Lake, YNP, Wyoming, USA - YL17G06_40 | ecosystem: Environmental > Aquatic > Freshwater > Lake > Sediment | place: USA: Wyoming | collected... | reverse complement strand
CCCTGCACGGCGCCCGAACGCTCGAGGAGTACCGCACGCCGAAGTTGCGCAAGCAGGCCCTGGATGCTTCGCCGATCGAGCATGCCACCCCGGACGACCCGCCCCTGTTTCTGTGGTACGGAGGTGCTCTCACGCCCACACCAATGCCGGCCGACACCCCATTCAGCGGCTGGATTCACCATCCTCGTTTCGGCGAGCTATTGAAAGAGAAGTACGACAAGCTGGGCCTGGAGTGCCATTTTCTGCACCGGGGCAAGCCGGCGGCGCAGGACGCTGAAATCGAGTTTCTGCGGAAGTGTTTTCGGTCGAAACCCGCATCCGCTGGTCCGGCCAACACCACCGGCTCGCGAAATCCCTGATGCCGAACGGAGGAACCTGTCGGGGAGCGCGCATCGTTTCGAAAGTCTCTCCCGATCCAACGCGCGCGGAGCGCCGGAGTTTCCTGTTTCTGTGAGGCTGCCTCAGAAGTAGAGCTTCAGCGCGAACTGGATGACGCGCGCGGCCTCGCCCGCATCGATGATGTTCTGCGTGCTCGGCGGAGCGACCGTCGCGCAGCAGGTGTTCGAGAACACGCTGGAGCGGAAACCGCCCGACCCGGCGGTGGCCAAATGCGGGCCGTCGAAATTGGGGTGGTTGAGGGCGTTAAACATTTCCATGCGGAACTGGAGCTTGAACCGCTCGCTCAGCGCGAGCTGCTTGCTGAGGCCGAGGTCCAGGTTCCAGTAACTGAGGCCATAGAAAATGTTGCGGCCGGCCCCCATGCCGCCCGGGGCGGGCAGGGCAAAGCTGGAGATGTCCTTGAACAGGCGGGGACCGATCACGCCGGGAATGTCGTACAACCCTACCTCCGGTTTGGGGCCGACGAGCACGGCCCGCGATTCGTGCGAATAATTGGAGGTGCGCACACTGCTGCGCACGCTGAAGGCCTCGCCCGACATGAACGTGTACATCCCGTTCACCGACCAGCCGCCGGCGATATGCTGCAGCACCGAGGGCCCCGATTTGAGGAAGGCCTTGCGCTTGCCGAACGGCAGTTCGTAGATGCTGGTCACGGTCATCAAATGGCGGCGGTCGAAATCGGACGGGCCGCGTTCGTCGCGCCAGTTGCGAATACTGGACGGGGCCCGGGAGGTCGTCGTGCTGAGCCCGCCGCCGGACGAGGAGCCGATGGGGTCCACCGACTGGTCGTCCGTCGATTTCTGCAACGTGTAGGCCAGCCCCAGCAGCAGGCCGGCGTCGAACCGCTTTCGGAGGGTCAACTGGCCGCTGTGATAGTAGGAGTCGCCGCCGGAATCGAGATAGGTGATGGTGGCGAATTGCTGGTTCGGCCGGAGACGGGCGGCCAGCGTGGTCTGCTCGACGCGGCCGGCGAAGTTCCCGGCGCCGTTCAACTGCAGGTCGCTCTGGGTGGTGCTGCTGTTGACGAAGGTGCTGGTGAGAGTGCCGGAAGCCACCAGCGGCACAACCGCGCCCGTGACGCCCGCCGGGCAGGTGGAGCCGTCGGGCCGGCAGCCCTTGTTCATGTTCTGCTGCATGATCCGGAAGGACGGCAGGATGGGGTCGGCGCCGATTTCGTTCAGGTCGTAGGCGCGGTACAGGCGCGTCCCGCGCCGCCCGATGTAGGCCACCTGCGCCACAAACCCCTTCGGCAGTTCCCGCTGGATGTTCAGGGTCCATTGGTGCACCGTCGGGATTCTAAGCTGAGGATCGAAGCTGATCATGTTCGGCGCGTTGGAAAGTAACTGCGCCGGCGCCGTCAGGAAGCTGGTCGGCTTAACCGCGGGCGGAGGCAACTCCTGGAGGAACCCTTCGCCGATCCGCTTGTCGGAAACCGCGCTGCAACCGGGCGTGGTCGCTCCGCCAACCACCGAGGAGCAGGAGAAGACCTGCCCGGGGACGTTTCCGGAGACGGCGGTGATCATGAAGGATGGGAGCGTATCGAACGCGATGCCGTAGCCGGCCCGGACCACCGTCTTGGTGCTGTTGCGCGGCGCCCAGGTCAGCCCCAGCCGCGGGCCCAGCGCCCCGAGGTTGTTGCGCTTGTACCAACGATCGGCGTGAACAAACGTGACCGGCCCCTGGGAGCCGTCGATCGCCTTATCGGGAACGTAAACCCGGTTGCCGGCCTCCGTGGGCGCCATGTTGATCTCCCAGCGGAGCCCGGCGTTCACCGTAAAACCGCGTGTCACCTTCCACTGGTCCTGCACGTAGAAGTTGTATTGCTTCAGCCGCTGTCCCTGGCTCCACAGCGTCACGGTGTTGCCGGCCTTGAAGGGAAGGAACGCATCGTGGCTGAGGTCGCCGAGGAAGAGCTGCGAAAGCTGGGCAGGGATGCCCAGGATTTCATTGATGGAGTTGAGCAACCGGGTGCTGTCGGAGGCTTCGATGCCGGCGACCGTGCTGGTGGCCACGGCGGGCGTGTTGAACCCAACCGGGGCGCGCGTGGCCTGGGAGAAAGACAACACCGGCGTCACGTTCGTGCCGCCGGGCTGGCCGCGCTGGTCGTTGTGCTCATAGAAGCGGATGTTCAGGCCCGTGCGGATCATGTGCGCGCCCTTGACCACACTCAGGTTGTCGATCACCTGGTAGGTCGTTACGGCCCGGAAGGTGCGTGGCCTGTTCAGGAAAGGTTTGGACACGTTGTTGAATGTGAAGGGCGGGATGTTCGGCCAGTCGGGGTTGGCTTCGCCCTGCGTGAACAGGTAGAGGAACCGTGAAATCCCGGTCGTCAATTCATTGACCACGCGCGGCGAAATCACCCGGCGATAGCTGATCGCCGCGTTCTTGGTATGGCGGAAGACCTCGCCCTCGGGCGGCCAGCCGGGAAACACAACGGGCCGGCTGTTGTTCGGGTCGCCGCCCAGAGTGTCCTGCGCGCCCTGCAGGTAGCGCACAAAGATCGTGTTGTTGGAATTGAAGGTGTGGTCGATGCGCGCCATGTAGCTCGGCCCGCGCACCTGAACCGGCGTGTTCCAGAAGTACCCGGCGGTATTCAGCCCGTCACCGTTCGTGTAGGTATTCGGCAGGGGGTATTTGGCGAAAATCTTCCCCATCACCGGGTCGGCGCCGATGCGGCGCGGGTCGTTGGCGAACATGTTATAGCTGGCCACGCAATTGGTGTCGCCGGCCCTCGTGCAGTTGCGCACTCCCGGAGCCAGCGCCCCGGTGGCGGGATCCACCAGAACCGGCGAGTTTTTGGTGATCCTCTGGCCGTTGAGAATGAATGGAGTGTTCGGGTCGGCGACGAAATACCGATAGACGCCCGACAGCGCCGTTTGCGTATAAACCAGCGGCACGCTGCCGAAGGCCTGGTCGATCGGTTGGGCGTAGTTGATTTTCTGTCCCGACCAATTCCCGAAGAAGAACGTCCTGTTCTTTTTGATCGGCCCGCCCACTTCGAAGCCGTACTGGTTCAGCTTGATGGGCGGCTTTGCCGTGCCCATGGCGTTGGCGAAGAATTCGTTGGAGTTCAATTTCTCGTTGCGGAGGAATTCGAACACTGCGCCGTGCAGGGCATTGGCGCCGGTGCGGGTGGCCACGGAAATCGACGCCCCGCTGTTGCGCCCTTCCTCGGCGGTGGCGTTGTTGGTGGTCACCTTGTATTCCTGGACGTTGTCCGGGTTGAGCCGGTAGAGGTTCTTCAGCGGAGCGGGGACGGTGGATTCGTTGGCTTCGATGCCGTCGATGGTGACGTTGAAGGAGCGGTCACGCGACCCGTTGACGTGGATGCCGGACCCGGCGGCGGCGTTCGAGCGCTGCACCACGCCCGGCTCCAGAACGATCAGGTTGAGGGGGTTGCGCCCGTTCAGCGGCAGCTCCACCACCGCCTTCTGCTCGACCACATTACCGATAGTGGCGTTGCTGGTCTGCAGTTGCTCGGCGCGGCTCTCCACGGAAATCATCTCACTCAGCGCCCCCAGCTCCAGCGTCATGTCCACGGTCAGCGGCGTATCGACCTCCAGGCGGTTGCTCGTCTTCCTGCTGGTCTTGAAGCTCTGCAGTTCGACGGTGACGGTGTAAAGCCCGACCGGCAGGGACGGAAAGGCGTACACGCCGGCCTCGGTTGTTGTTTGCTTGTAAGTGATTCCGGTCGCATCGTTCAGCGCGGTCACGTTTGCCCCGGCAACGACCGCACCGCTGCTGTCGCGCACAGTCCCGTTGATGGTCGCCGTGCCCACCTGGCCGAACAGCGGGACGACCGGCAAAACCAAGCCCAAAAGCAAAACGGCTATGATTCGCTCACGATTCACGGCTGAACCCCCTTTCGCTGTGGAATTCGCGCTAATGGTTGGAGAGAAACCGTACCCCGGAGCCCCCGGCGCTCCCTCCCGGCGCCGCGGACCTATATCTCGCCTCCCTGCGTGTATATCGCGGAGCCAGTTGTCTGTCAAGCGTCCCGGCGGCTGAGTGCTGGGAAGACGGGCGAATTCGCCGTCGCGCGCAACGGCAAGATGGGCGCGCGTAGGGAAATTCCCCCGTGCCACATGGAGGAAGTATGGGAGATCATGATGATCCTCGATTATCATGCCCTCAAGCTGCCCTTCAAGGAACTGCGCGGCCAAGATGTGCGGAAGATTGCGGAATCTGTTCCGCGATCACTGGAGGGTATGAATGGCATCCCGACGAGAGAACGAAGAGACGAAAGCGAAGTTCCCTCCTGTTTTCTGGTTTGCCAATGCCAGGGAGCTGTTTGAACGTTCCGCCTACTACTCGATGGCGACGTTCGTCGTGATTTACCTGGGCCAGATGGGACTGGGCACCTATTGGCCCGCGATGCTCAACACACTCCTCTGGTTCCTCGTTTACTTTCTTCCGATTCTTTCCGGGACCGTCGCCGACCAGATCGGCTACCGGCGGGCCCTGCTCGGGGCCTGCCTCCTGCTGACGGCCGGTTACCTCCTGTTGGGGTCCCCGGTGTGGGTGGGAGCCGCTTCTCTTTCTCCCACGATCGAGCGCGAAGTGACGGCCGGGGCCGGCGCCGTGGTGCCGGCCGTCATCGGCATCGTGCTGGTGGGCTTCGGCGGCTCGATCGTCAAGCCCTGCGTGCTGGCCACGACGCAAAAGACGGCCGGCAGCCGGGCCACGCTGGCCTTCGCGCTGTTCTACCTGGTCGTGAACATCGGGGCTTTGTTCGGGCGCGTCGTGGCCTATTACGTCCGCACCCGTCCGGGAGCCGCGCTGACCTCGATCTTCGCGGTGGCGGCCGCGCTGGCCCTGCTGGCGCCTTTCGTCGAGGCTGTTCGCAACCGGACGGAGACCCCGATCGACGTTTACGATTCCGCGGTGATGAGCGTGATCATTCCGCTTTCCGGGGAATCGATTCGGAAGGGAGGCGCACCCGCCGCGTGTCCGGACTTCACTCGCGGCAAATGGCGGCACCAGAAGCCGGCGTTTGGACTGGAGACATGAAAACAGCGCGGAAAACGTCTTGCGGGCTTTTTGCCGGCGGGACGCCAGCGGTACAACAAGCCTAGCGGCGCAGGGCGGCCAGGCGGGCGCGGATAAATTCCGAGTCGCCAAACTTCAGCGCCTCTTCATACTCGCGGACGGCGGCGCCGAAATCCTGCAGCTCTTCGTACAGCACGGCCAGTTGCAGACGGGGGCCGGCGCCGCTGGAGGCCAGGCCGGCCGCCAGGCGGAAATGGCGGAATTTCTCCGCATAGTCGCGGGCCTCCTGCTCGGGCAGCACCTGGAAGACAACGGCGGAAGAGGCCAGCTCTTCGTTCCCCCTCATGGCCGCCACCCGCAGGCGAAAGGTCTCGCCGGCGGCCAAGGCTTTGCCGGCAGGCAACTCGATGCCGGTTCCGGTGACCGAGGCTTCCCAGAGGCGGCGGCCGTCGCGTGTTTCCACGGCCACCTGATACAGCTTGGCGCCCCCCAGTTCGCTCCACCGGAAGGTCGGCGCCGGCAGAGTGCGGGTGCCCACGCCGGGCGAGAGGATGGTCAGCTCGTTCTGCAGCTCGCGAACGCTCATGGCGCCGACCTGCTGCTTGCTGGCCAGGGCGACGACCGCGCGGGGCACGGAGCAGAAGCGGACGGAGGCGGTGCTGACCTGGCCCGTGGTCCTGGCTTCCCCGCCCCGAAAGACCACGGCGCTGTTGGGCGTCAGCCGGATGGAGAGCAAGCGGGGGCAAAACAGCAGGGAGGCGGCGCCGTCGGGGCCGGCGGTGACCTCGCTGCCCTCGTGCAGCACGTCGGCCAGCATGGCCGGGCGCACGCGGGGCTTTCCGGCCGGCGCGCCGCCGGCGGCGGGCGTTGCCAGGGTCACCTTGCCCTGCACCTGGGTAATCATGCCCACCGCTTGCGCGCTGTCTGCCTGCGGCACCGCCGCGGCCTGCGGCGCGCCCGGCGGCGCCTGCCCGGCCCGCGACGCCGGGCCCCAGCCGAGCAGCGCGGCCAGCAGCAGCACGGCGGTGGCGGTGGCGCGGCGGCTGCTCCCGACGCGGAACAGGCGCATGGCGCGGCTCACCCCTTTCAGCGGCTGTTCGCCCACGTCTTCGGCGTCGGGCACCTCGCCGATGGCGCGCAGGGTGCTCTCGGAAATCAGGATGCAGGCCGAAGAAGTCCGAAAGAACTCCTTGGTGGCCGACTCGACGCGCGAGGCCACGTTGACCGTCTCGCCCAGCGCCGTGTATTCGATCTTTCGCTCGGAACCAACGTTACCCACGACCACCTCCCCAGTGTGAAGGCCGATGCCGATGCGGAACTGGTGGCGGTCCCGTTCGGCCCAGCCGCGGTTCAAGTCCGAGAGCACCTCGCGCATGCGGCGGGCCGCGTTCAGCGCACGGCGGGCATGGTCTTCATGGCGGACGGGCGCGCCGAACAGCGCCAGCAGCCCGTCGCCGATGAATTTGTCCACCACGCCGCCGTGCGTGACCACCACCTCGGTCATGGCCCCGAAGTACTCGTTCAATTGGGACATCAGAGCTTCGGGGGAAAGCTCCTCGGAAATGTGAGTGAAGTTGCGGACGTCGGAAAACAGCACGGTGATCTCGACGCGCCGCCCGGCGAATTGCTCGAGGCCGCCGGCCAGGATGTCATCCACGACGCGGTCGGGCACGTACTGGCCGAAGATGCGGCGCAGGCGGCGACGGTCGCGGTCCTCCAGCGCAAACCGGTACCAGACGGCGGCGGCAAAGACCAGCGGGATGCCCGTCAGAATGGGGACGGGGGAGAAGAACAGGGAGCGCGCCATCAGGCGCGTGCCGGCGGCCAGGACGGCGGCGATCAGCGCCACGGCCAGCACCAGGCCGGCCACCGGGCCGCGGAACACGGCGGCGGTGCAGACGGCCCCCACCGCCAGCAGCAGCAAGGCCGTCTGCCAGCCGGCCGACAGCGGCACCACCGGGCAGTGGTCGAGCAGCGTGCGCAGGGTGTTGGCGTGGATTTCCACACCGATCATGCGCGTGGCCTCACTCCAGGAGGCCGGCGTGGCATGCCGGTCTTCGACGCTGTTGGTGCCCACCAGCACGGCCCGCCCGCCCACACGGCTCTTCAGGAAGGCGGTGTCGTTGCGGCGTGTGGCGGCCAGCACATCGGCTAACGAGACGGCCTCGAATGTGCCCAGGCCGCGGTAGGCGATGCGGATGGCGCGGTCCTGGTCCAGCAGCGGCGCCAGCCGGCCAACGATTTCCGACCGGTCGCGCCCGGTGAAGAGGGCAGCCAGCTCGACGGCGAAACAATACGCTTCGCCGGTGGGCGAGGGCGCGGAGAGCTGCTGGCGCCGGATGTAGTCGTCGCGGTCCTGGGTAAGGTTGAGAAAGCCGAGGCGGCCCAGCGCGGCGGCGGGCATGTAGACGGGGGCCGGCTCGGTCGCCGCCCCCATCCCCGTGTCTTCATGGTGGTAGCCGAGTACGATGGGCGCCGACGACGAGGCCTCCAGGAAGCCGCGCGACAGGATTCCGTCCTGGCCGGGCAGCCACTGGTCAACCGGAATGGAAAAGAACACATCCACGCCCACCACCCTGGCGCCGCCCACAGCCAGGCCGCGGAACAGGTCGGCGTAGTGGCGGTTCCACAGGATCATGGGCTCGGGGAAAGCCGCGCGGCTCCTCTCGTCGATCAGCACCAGCACGATGCGGGAATCCTGCTGCCGCGGCAGGCGGCTCAGGTAGGTGTCGTAGGACTTCAGCGCCAGGTAATGGAACGGAGCCGTGGCCGTCAACAGGGCCACCAGGCCCGCCACCGCCACGGTCAGCGCCGCCGCCACCGCCGCGCGCTGCAATGCTCGCCCTCTCTGGGTCATCGCCGTACGCGCAGTGTATCAAATTTCTAAGTGCGGAGTGCGGAGTGCGGAGTGCGGAACGCGGAACGCGGAATCCACGCAGATCATTGCCGAGCGCATCAGCGTGAATCTGCGAAATCTGCGGATCGGACCTACTTCAGGGCCAGGGCATCGTCGATGACGACGTTGTACTCGGGGAGCAGCGCGGCGGTGGTGCGCTGCAGCGAGATGACCGCCTTGCGGTAGGCGATGCGGGCCGCCAGTAACTGCGTTTCCGCGTCGCTGGCGCGCTGCTGGGCGTCGAGCACGAAAAAAATGGTGGAGGCGCCCAGATCGTACTTGCGCTGCTCGGCCTCCTCGTTCTTCTTGGCCAGGTCGCGGGCGGCAGTGGCGCCGGCGATGTTGGCCTTGCTCTGCTCGAGTTGGCTGACGGCATTCTGCACTTCCAGGGTGACGGACTGCTGCAGGTCGCGCTCCTGGTACTGGTCGCGGCGGCGGGCGATCTGCGCCGCCGCCAGGTCGGCCTGTGCCTGGCGGCTGCGGATGGGAAGATTGAGGGTCAGCCCGAACCCGTAGGTGGGCTTGCTGAAACCAAAGACTTCGGACAGCGCGTCGCCCAGCCCGCCGGGGAGCAACAGGCCGGTCGGGTCGTAGGTGCGGCCCAGGCCGCTGGAGGTGTAACTGCCGGTAAGGCGCAGGTCGGGCTTCAGCGAGTTGGCCGTCTGCCGAACGGTAATGTCGTTGACGGCCTGCTGGCGGTGCAAGTTTACCATTTCGGGCCGGCTGCGGAGCGCCCGTTCGATGGCCGCCTCCCGTTCTATGGAAAGCAAGGTTCCGGGCGGCAGCGGCGGGTCCATCAGGTTCAGCGGCAGGTTCCTGACGTCGGGGTCGATGTCGGCGGCCACCAGGCGGCGCAGCGAATCTTCCTCCTGCTGCAGGCGAAACTCGGCGGTGGTCACCGAGACCTTGCGGCTGGCCACCTCGGCCTCGGAGCGGAAGATGTCCAGCGGCGGCAGCGCGCCCAGCTCCAGCGCCCGCTTGTCGCGCTCGTAAGACTTCTGCGACAGGGCCAGCGAGTTACGCAACACGGCCAGGTTCTCGCGCGCCTGCACCACGTTCCAGTACTGGTTCAGCGCCGACTGCACGGTTTCGGTCAGGGTCTGCTCGAAGCGGCCGCGCGACACCTGCTGGTTGATGCGGGCGATGACGATGGGGGCTTTCTGGATGAAGAAGCCGCGGTTGCGCAACAGCGGCTGGTACGCCGTAAAACCGAAAGCGCTGGTAATCGAGGGGTTCAGGCGGGTGTAGCGGTTATTGGTGGACAGTTTGCCGCCGGTAAACGTGGCCGTGTAGTTGGTGCCGCTGGCGAACGACTGGTCGTAGCTGAACCTGGCCGACTGGGTGAGGCTCTGGGTCTCCAGCCTGTCGCGCCCCGCTTCCAGGTCCGAGGAAGCGGGCTGGAGGGCGCGGGTGGAGTTGAAGGAGCCCGTGAAACGGGGATCGAATGGAGCCTGGGAGCGCAGCACCGACACGGCCGAAGTCTGCACGTCCAGCCGCGCCAGCCACACCGTGGTGTTGCGCTGCACCACCAGCCGCACCACGTCGTTCACGGTGAGGTTCAGCTTCCCGTCCTGGGCCAGCTCCCGCAGCGATTTGGGGGCCTCGATGGTGTAGCGGAACGGACGCGTCAAAATGCTGCGGAAATACTCCGCCCTGGGAAAGGAGGGGGCGGTCAATTGCGGCACGCCGCCACCCGTCAGGGCCTGCCGGATTTCCGACTGGTCGTCGGCCCAGCCAACGGTGCAGATTAAAATCAGCGCAGCTAAAAGAACAAACCGGTGCATAACAGTTTCCCCGAATTTGTGGAATTGCGGAATGCGGATTGCGGATTTCAACCTGGTTCGTTCGAAATCCCAAATCCGCAATCCGCAATCCGAAATCACTCGTAGCGGATGGCCTCGATCGGGTCCAGTTGCGCGGCCTTGCGCGCCGGATAGAGGCCGAAAATCAGGCCCACGGAAACCGAAACCGAGAAGGCCAGCAAAATCGAAGTCGGGCTGACGATGGTGGACCAACCGGCGGTCCAGGCAATCAGCCGTGACAACCCAAACCCGAATATGATGCCCAGCAGCCCGCCGACGATGGAGATGAGGGTCGCTTCCAGCAGGAACTGCCGGACGATGTCGCGCTGGCGGGCGCCGATGGCGCGGCGCACGCCGATCTCGCGGGTACGCTCCAGCACCGTGGCCAGCATGATATTCATGATGCCGATGCCGCCCACCAGCAGCGAGATGCCGGCGATGGCCACCATCACGAAGTTGAAGATCATCTGCGTGCGGCGCTGCTGCTCCAGCAGGCCGGCCGGCACGATCTCGGTGAAGTCGCCGGCGGAGCGGTGGGTGGCGTTCAGGATGGCCCGCACCGCCTCGGCCGTTTCGATCGATTCGTTGGCATCCTTCACCTTCATGTAGATGCCGTCGATCTCGTCCTTGTACATCGACTGGCCGTCCTCGAAGCGTCGGATGG